>Ga0154503_115_pt1 | contig 95353 bp, 81 predicted proteins | sample RifGroD2_FD_115982 | JGI IMG/M metagenome (GOLD analysis project Ga0154503, IMG submission 115982) | Elusimicrobia bacterium GWD2_63_28 | reverse complement strand
TCCCGGCGCGCGGTAGCGCCCTGGTCGTCGGCCACCTCGCAGGAGACGGTGTAGGTGCCGGTGGAGTCGGGGGCGGTCCAGCCAATCTGCCCCGGGGCGATATCGGCTATGGTGCCGCTATTTGCGGACCAGGTATAGGTTATGGCGCCGCCGTCCGGGTCGTAAGCCGCGGCTGTAACGGTGGAAATCTCCAGGTTGTTGACGATAGGCGGCACGGCGGAGAGCGGCGCGAGGACGGGCGGGTTATTGGCCCTGATGGACAGCTCCTGCTCGGTGTGCCGCCCGGCGGCGTCGGAGACCGAGACTGAAACGGTGAACACGCCTGTAGAGACCGGCGCGGTCCAGACGGCGGTCTCGCCGTTGCCTGCGATGGTGCCGCTGGCGGCGTCCCAGGTATAGGTGAGGCTGGCGGCGGCCGAGGTGGCCACGCAGACCAGGTTGGAGGCCGCGCCGGTGGAGACCGACGTGGGGGAGGCCGTAAAGACGGTTATTATGGGCGCGGAGGCCACCACTACCAGCAAGTCCCGGCGGGCGGTGGCGCCCTGGTCGTCGGCCACCTCGCAGGAGACGGTGTAGGTGCCGGTGGAGTCGGGGGCGGTCCAGCCAATCTGGCCCGGGGCGATATCGGCTATGGTGCCGCTATTTGCGGACCAGGTATAGGTTATGGCGCCGCCGTCCGGGTCGTAAGCCGCGGCTGTAACGGTGGAAATCTCCAGGGTGTTGACGATAGGCGGCACGGCCGAGAGGGGCGCGAGGACGGGCGGGTTATTGGCCCTGATGGAGAGCTCCCGCTCGGTGTGGCGCCCGGCGGCGTCGGCGACCGTGACTGAAACGGTAAACACGCCGGTGGTGTCGGGCGCGGTCCAGGCAGCGGTATTGCCGTTGCCGACGATGGTGCCGCTGGCCGCGTTCCAGGTATAGGTGAGGCTGGCCGCGGCCGAAGTCGCGATACAGACCACGTTGGAGACGGCGCCGGTGGAGACTGCGGCGGGCGAAGCGGTAAAAGAGGTGATAACAGGTTCCGAGGCGACGATGACTTGCAGGTCGTAGCGCGCTGTCGCCCCGAACTCGTCAGCCACCTCGCAGGAGACGGTGTAGGTGCCGGTGGAGTCGGGGGCGGTCCAGCCAATCTGGCCCGGGGCGATATCGGCTATGGTGCCGCTATTTGCGGACCAGGTATAGGTTATGGCGCCGCCGTCCGGGTCGTAAGCCGCGGCTGTAACGGTGGAAATCTCCAGGGTGTTGACGATAGGCGGCACGGCCGAGAGGGGCGCGAGGACGGGCGGGTTATTGGCCCTGATGGAGAGCTCCCGCTCGGTGTGGCGCCCGGCGGCGTCGGCGACCGTGACTGAAACGGTAAACACGCCGGTGGTGTCGGGCGCGGTCCAGGCAGCGGTATTGCCGTTGCCGACGATGGTGCCGCTGGCCGCGTTCCAGGTATAGGTGAGGCTGGCCGCGGCCGAAGTCGCGATACAGACCACGTTGGAGACGGCGCCGGTGGAGACTGCGGCGGGCGAAGCGGTAAAAGAGGTGATAACAGGTTCCGAGGCGACGATGACTTGCAGGTCGTAGCGCGCTGTCGCCCCGAACTCGTCAGCTGCCTCGCAGGAGACGGTATAGGTGCCGGTAGCGTCGGGGGCGGTCCAGCGCACCTGGCCGTCAACGATGTCGGCTACGGTGCCGCTATTTGCGGACCAGGTATAGGTTATCGGGCCGCCGTCCGGATCGTAGGCCGAGGCCGTGATGGTGGAGATGCCGGCATTGTTCACGATAGGCGGCGCGGCCAGCAGAGGCGCCAGGACGGGCGGGTTATTGGCCCTGATGGAAAGTTCCTGTTCGGAGAAGCGCCCCTCGGGGTCGGAGACCCGTATACCGACGGTGAACACGCCGGTCGAAACAGGCGCGGTCCAGACGGCGGTCTCGCCGCTGCCGACTATGGAGCCGCTGGCCGCGTCCCAGGTATAAGTCAGGCTGGCCGCGGCGGAGGTGGCCACGCAGACCAGATTGGAGGCCGCGCCGGTGGAGACCGAGGCGGGCGAGGCCGTAAGCGAGGTTATGATGGGCGCGGAGGCGACGATCACCTGCACGCTGCGCAGCGCTACGGCGCCCAGTTCATCCGCCGCCTGGCAGGAAATGGTGTAGGTGCCGGTGGAATCAGGCGCGGTCCAGCCTATCTGACCCGGGGCGATATCGGCTATGGTGCCGCTGGTGGCGGACCAGGTGTAAGTAAGTGTGCCGCCGTCCGGCTCGTAGGCCGAAGCCGTGATCGTAGAGATTTCGAGAGTATTGACTATGGGCGGCGCGGCCAGCAGCGGCGCCAGGACGGGCGGGTTATTGGCCCTTACGGAGAGGCTCTGCGCCGCCGTCCCGCCGAAGTCGTCCGAGACCTGCACCGAGATAGTGTAGACGCCCGTGGAAGGCGGGGCGGTCCAGGTCACCGAATCTCCGGTGCCGGTTATGGTGCCGCTGCCCGGGGTCCAGGAGTAAGAGAGGCTGCCGGCGGCGGCCGAGGTGGCGACGCAGACCAGGATGGAGTCCGCGCCTGTGGAGACCGAGATGGGGGAGGCGGTGAAAGACGTAATGACCGGAGCCGACGCGACCAGCACCTGCACGTCACGCCGTACGGTGGCGCCCTGGTCGTCCGCGGCTTCGCAGGAAATGGTGTAGGTCCCGGTGGCGTCGGGCGCGGTCCAGCGCACCTGGCCGTCAACAATGCCGGCGATGGTGCCGCTGGCGGCCGACCAGGCGTAGGTGACGGGCCCGTTGTCCGGGTCGAAGGCCGAGGCGGTTATGGTGGAAATGCCCGAATAGCCCACGACAGGCGGCGAGGCCGAGAGGGGCGCGAGCACGGGCGGGTTATTGGCCCGGATGGAGAGGTCCTGTTCGGCGTAGCGCCCCTCGGGATCGGATACCCGTACCGTGACGGTGAAGACGCCGGTGGAAGCGGGCGCGGTCCAGGCAACCGTGTCGCCGGCGCCGCTTATCGTGCCGCTGGCTGCGGACCAGGTATAGGTGAGGCTGGCGGCGGCCGAGGTGGCCACGCAGACCACGCTGGAGACCGCCCCGGTGGCGACCGCTATGGGCGAGGCCGTTAGCGAGGTTATGACAGGCGCCGAAGCTACCAGCACTTGCAGGTTGGAAGAGGTTGTGCGTCCCCCGTCGGACACGTCGCAGGAGACGGTGTAGGTGCCGGTGGCGTCGGGGGCCGTCCAGGCTATCTGCCCCGCCCCGATCTCCGCGATAGTCCCGCTGGTGGCGGACCAGGTGTAAGCCAGCGCGCCGCCGTCGGGGTCGTAGGCCAGGCAGGTAATGGTGGAGATCTCAAGCGGCTCTACGATCCCCGGCTGGGCCGCGAAGGCCGTTATGACCGGCGGATTGTCCACCAGGACGGAAAGGCTCCTGGTAAAAGTCCCGCCGAGCCCGTCGGCGACTTCTACCGTAACGGTGTAAGAGCCGGTGGATTCAGGCGCGGTCCAGGTGACGGTCGCGGTAGAGCCGGCGATGGTGCCGCTGGCGGCGGTCCAGGTATAGGTGAGGCTGTCGCCGGCCGGGGCCGTGGCCACACAGATCACGCTTGCGGCCGCGCCGGTGGAAATGAAAGGCGGAGCCGCCGTAAGGGAAGTGATGACGGGGCCCGAGGCTACGATGATCTGTAAACTTCCGCCGTTCAGCCCTCCTCCGCCGTCGGAGATCTCGCAGTTGACGGTATAGGTGCCGGTCGAATCCGGCGCGGTCCAGGCCATCTGGCCGCCTCCCAGGTCCGCGATAGTGCCGCTGCCCGCCGACCAGGTGTAGGTCACCGGGGCGCCGTCAGGGTCGTAGGCCAGGCAGGTGACGGTGGAAACGGAGTTAGGCTCGATAACCTCCGGCAGGGCCGCAAAGGCCGTTATGACCGGCGGATTGTTGACCAGGACGGACAGGCTGCGGGAATCCGTGCCGCCCAGCCCGTCGGCGACCTCTACCGTAACGGTATAAGCGCCCGTGGACTCCGGCGCGGTCCAGGTGACGGCCTCGGTAGAGCCTGCGATAGTGCCGCTATCCGCGGACCAGGTGTAAGTCAGGCTGCCCGCCGCCGCCGTAGCCACGCAGATTATGCCGGAGACGGCGCCGGTGGAGATTATCCCGGGATCGGCTATAAGCGCGGTGATGACAGGCCCCGTGGCCACGTAGACGTCCGTGTGCAGGACCATCCTGTCGCCGGTACCGTCCTCCACCGCGCAGAATATGGTGTAGGCCCCGGTGGAGTTGGGGGCCGTCCAGGTCACCGCGGAGCCCGCGCCGCTCAGGGTGCCGCTGGCGGCTTCCCAGGTGTAAGTCAGCGCCACCAGGTTAGGGTCGGGCATGGTGACGCTGCTGGTAATGACGCTGGCCCCTCCGGGCGGGACTACCGGGGGGCTGACAGACAGCGTGAAGCTGATGTCGGAGGGGAAAACCACCAGGATGTTGAGCTCCCGACTGTCGCCGCCCCCTGCGCCGTCGGAAACGGAGCAGGCGGCCGTGTAGTTGCCGCTGGAGACCGGGGCGGTCCAGGTTACGCTCGCGCCGCTGCCAGAGATAGTGCCGCTGCCCGGGTTCCAGGTATAGGTCAGCGGAAGGCTGCCGGGGTTAGTGACCGAGCAGGTCAGCGTGGTGGACGCGCCGGTAGAGACCGCGAGGACGGAAGTGGTGAGGGAATTGATGCTGGTGGCGCCCGGTCCCGTGCCCGGCAGGGGCGTCACGGCGGACGCTTCGTTGGAGTAGGACGAAAAGAGGTCGCCGGCGTAGGCGCGGACGCGGTAATAATAGGTGGTGCCGGCGGTCAGCCCCGCGTCGAGATAGCTGGAGGCTCCCGGCCCGGTGACGGCGAGCTGGAAATAGGAGCCGGCCGCGGTTACCCTGCGCTCGATCTTGAAGCCGTCCTCGTCTTTGGCGGTGTCCTTCCAGGAGAGGTGTACGGTGGTCGAGGAAAGGGCTACGGCGGAAAGCGAGCGGGGGGCCATGCGGTCCCGGACTTTTTTCCCCAGTTCCTTGACTTTGGACTTTACGGCGGAAACCAGGCCGAAATGCAGGCCGGCCGAGGACAGGATAGCGGGCGCGGCGGAGAAGAGCAGCAGGCAGACCAGTCCAGAGGCTAAGATCCTGACAAGAGTTTTCGAGCGGGGGGGGCGGCCCTGCGGGGCGGTTCCGCCGGGGCCCTGGCCCTCTCCGGCCGCTTTCCGGGGCAACGAAGATGCCCGCGCGCCGGTATTAAAATTACCGGCCGCGTTCGCGAAGCCATCCGGAGAGGCGAAGTCTTCCTCGCGCGGCACAATACCTCCCTGTAGCGTTCACCGCAGGCCCGCCCGCTTGATTAAATGCGGCAGGCGTCTTGACTCAAAGAAATCACATACCGCGCGGTTTTCCTTTTTCGGAAGCCGCCCGGATAATTACTTATATATTATAGGGCATAGAAACCCAGAGTCAATGACGGGAATGTTAAATCTTTGTTTCCCCGGCCGATAACCCCGGGGGCTAAATGCTAAAATTTAGGCATGAAACTGCTGGCGGACCAATTCCTGCTGCACCTGCGCGGTCAGCGGAACTTTTCCAGGAACACCCTGAAGGCCTACCAGTTCGACCTCGGGGAATTCCTGGCTTACGCCGCGGCGAACAGGGCCGGGACTCCGGCGGCGCTGGACCGCCTGCTGATGCGCGGCTACATCGCCTCGGTAAGCTCCCGCGGCGTCTCCCGCAACACGCTGCTGCGCAAGATCTCCGCGGTGCGCTCTTTCATGGGCTGGCTGCTGGAGAACGGCAGGCTGGAGACGGACCCTTTCGACCTGATAACCATCCCCAAGAAGGAGAAGCGCCTGCCGCGCTTCATGACCGAGGGGGAGGTGGGCAAACTGCAGGACTATAACCGCCCGGAGGAAGTGAACGCCCGGGAGAAGAACTATTATTTCGCGCTGCGCGATTTCGCCCTTTTCGAGCTGGTCTACTCCAGCGGCCTGCGGCGCTCGGAGGCGTCGGGGCTGAACATAGGCGACCTGGACCTTTTTTCCGGCTTCGCGCGCGTCATGGGCAAGGGGTCGGCCGAGCGGCTGGTCCCCGTCGGGGACAAGGCGCTGTCGGCTATCCGGGATTACCTGGAGACCAGGCCGAAGCCTCTGGCGCACGGCCAGCCGCTGTTCCTCAACCACCGCAACGCGCGGCTGAGCGGGGCCGGCATAGCGCTGATCTTCAAAAAGATGGCCAGGCGCGCCCGCTTCGCGCGGCACGTGAACCCGCATTCGGTGCGGCATTCCTTCGCCACGCACCTGCTCGACAACGGCTGCGACCTGAAGTCGGTGCAGGAGATGCTGGGCCACAAGAACCTGCAGACCACCGAGATTTACACCCACGTTTCCCTGGAGCGCCTGAAAGAGGTTTACGAGAAAGCGCACCCGAGGGCGAAGAAATAATGGTCTTCGATCCTTCCCTGGACAATGCCCCCGAACTGCTGGCCCGCGCGGCCCGCGCCGCGGGTTCGCGCCCGGACCTGACGCAGGGCGGCGGGGGGAACGTCTCGGTGAAGATAGGGGCGGAGCGCATGCTGGTGAAGGCCTCCGGCGCACAGCTGAAGGACGTCACGGCGCGCAGCGGCTGGACCCTGGTCAATTACGGCAATATAAAGCGGCGCATAGCGGCCGGCCCGGGCGGGGACGGCGAGTTTACCGATTTTATCTGCGCGCAGGCGCTGCCGGCGCTCGGCGTGCCGCCCGCCAAGCCCTCCATCGAGACCGGCTTCCACGCGCTGCTCAATACCGTGGTGATCCACACGCATTCGGTCTACGCCAATATCCTCAACATGAGCGCAGAGGGCCACGCGCTGGGCCGGCGGCTTTTCCCTGACGCCGCGTTCATCCCCTACAAGGCGCCCGGCTCACAGCTCTGCGCCGCCATCGGGGAAAGGGCCCGGGCTTCGGGCCCGCAGGTCTTTTTCCTGGGCAGCCACGGCCTGCTGGCGGCCCACGCCGGGGTGGACGGGGCGCTGGAGCTCAACGAGGGCGTGAACGAGACTATCCGCCGCGGGCTGTCGCTGCCGCCCTACCCGGCCCTAGTCCCGTCGGCGGGGCTGTCGGCGCATAACGCGGCGCGGCTGGCGCATTACGGCAAGAATTTCATGCTTGAGAACGTGCTCTCGCCGGACCAGGCGCTGTATGTCGGCGCGCCGGAGCTCGAAGGCGCCGCCTCCCAGGCGGTCAACGAGGTGCTGACCGCCCTCTTCTACATCCTCGACTGCATAACGGCGCTGAAGCTCACTCCCAAATTCCTCACCAGATCCGAAGTGGCCTACTTCGACACCATGAAGTCCGGCCGCTACTCCAGAAAATAGGGTAACGCCCCGCCCGCCACCCGCGAAGCCCCTATCCGTTGAAAGCTATATCAGCCTGCTGGCCCTGCCGGGCCAGGCATTGTCTAAAACTCGAGGTTGGGGCGGAGGATGAACTGGAAACTGTTGGGGGTTTTGGTGCCGGCCGCGCTGCTGGAGAGGGGGCCGGAATACTTTTTGTCGGCGGTCCAGACGAAGCCGAGGCCCAGGGTGAAGGCCATGCGGGACTTTTTGGCCGGGAACTTCTTGTCGAACACGAGGAAATGCCTTATCGGCTCCAGCTTCTCCTGCGAGAAGTCGGAGGTGTACTCGAAGCCGCTGTTGAGCAGCCAGAAGCTGCCCTTCTCCTTGAAGTCCGTGCGGCTGCGCCTGAAGCCGACGAAGAAAGAATCCGAGATATGGCGGTCGCCGTGGAACTTGGCGCCGCCGCGGAAGCTCCAGCGCAGGCTGCGGTCGGTCAGGATCTGCTCGCCTTTCAGTTTTCCTTCCATCTGCACCCAGTTGTCGCGTATCAGGACATTGTCCTTTATGTGGTGCGTGCCCAGGTCCACCAGCAGCCCCGAGTAGCCGTTGCGCTTGCCCTGGAAGGATTTCTTTATGGTGTCGAAAGAGACCACGTTGCCCAGGAAGAGGGAGAGCGCCCACGGCTCCTCGAAGCCGGCGGTGACCGCCTGCACCGCGTTGAGGTTGCTGCTCCACTGCATGTCCCCGTAAAGCCCGGGCTGGTGGCGCTTTATCAGCGTGCCGGCGTAGGGCAGCGGGTTCAGGCTGGCCTCTATGATCAGCGTTCGCGGGCGGTAGAAGTTGGCGATGAGCTCCTTGTATATCTCTACTTCGGAGGCCACCTTGAGGTGGGGGATGGGCTTGCCGGTCAGGCTGTTGTAGACGCCTATGGCCGAATAATAAGGGTCCAGCTCTATCTCGACGGTGGTCCTCTTTCCCGCCGCCTCTTCGGCGAAGGACCGGGCGGGAAGAAAAAGCAGGGCGGCGGCAAGTAGCAGTTTCATGGAAAGATAATTTACCATTTTTTGATTTGGTATACTTTTACCTATGAAAACCGCGATCTTTGCGGCGGCGCTCGCGCTGCTGCCCGGCGGCCTGGAGGCCGCGGATATAAAGGCTACGATAAAAGGAATAGCCGCCCTGCCGGGCATAAAGAACTCCTCCTGGGGCCTCAGCGTCAAAGACGCCTCGACCGGCAAGGTGATAGCGGAGCGCAACCCGCGGCTTAACCTGGTGCCTGCCAGCTCGCTGAAGGTGGTGGTGACGGCCGCGGCCCTTGAGAAGCTGGGGCCGGAAAAGATCTTTTACACCAGGCTTTATTACGACGGAAGTATCGTCAACGGTTTCCTGAACGGCAATCTCTATATCAAGGGCGGCGGGGACCTGTCGCTGGGCTCACAGCTGATAAAGGACTCCTCCCAATTGGAGGAAGTGTTCCTGACCTGGACCGAAGCCGTCAGGGCAGCCGGGATCAACGTGATAAACGGCGCGGTCGTAGGCGACGACTCCGCTTTCCAGAGCTGGCAGCCGGGTTCCTGGGCGTGGGAGGACATCGGCAACTACTACGCGGCGCAGCCCTCCGCCCTCACCGTCGGGGACAACCTTTACAAGCTCTACTTCAAGCCCGCCGAGACCGTAGGCGCAGAGGCGGCGGTCCTGCGCACCGAACCCTACCAGGACGGGCTGAAATTCGAGAACCGGATGAAGACCGGCCCGAGAGGCTCCGGGGACAACGGCTACGTCTACGCCTTCCCGGGGCAGGCCACGGCCGTCCTGGTCGGCACTATTCCGCAGGGGCAGCCGGAGTTCGCCATCAAGGCCGCCCTGCCCGACCCGGCGCTCTACGCCGCGAAGGCTTTCAGCGCTTACCTGGCGAAGGCCGGGATAAACTCCAACAAGAAGCCCGCCAGGGGCGTTCCCGCGCCGGGCGCGACGCTGACGCGGGTGGCCGAGACGCCCTCGGCGCCGCTGAAGGCCGCGGTGCGCGTTACCAACAAGCGGAGTTTCAACCTTTACGCCGAGCTGCTGCTGCGGCACCTCGGAGACGGCGCCCCCTCGAAAGGGCTGGAGGCGCTGCGTTCGTTCCTGGCCGCGGCCGGGGCCGACGTCACCGAACTGGACCTGGAGGACGCCTGCGGGCTCTCGTTCCGCAATACCGTGAAGGCCGAAACCTTCACGGACATGCTGCGCCACGTTTTCAAGGCGAAATATTTCCCGGAGTTCTACGACTCGCTGGTCTTCCCCGGTGACCCGGACGCCACCGGGCATTTGAAAGGGCTGGGCAGGGGCACGGTCCTCGAAAAGAACCTGCGCCTGAAGTCGGGCTCGCTCAACGGCGTTCGCTCCTACACCGGCTACCTGAAGACGAAGAAGGGCAGGACGCTGGCCTTCACGTCGATAATGAACAATTATTCCATGAACGGCGGCGCGGCCGACAAGATCCACGAGGACCTGCTGCTGGCGCTCTACGGCGGGTATTAACTTTTATTCGTAGCGTAGGGCTTCTATGGGGTCCAGCATGGCGGCCCGCATGGCCGGCCAGAAGCCGAAGCCCACGCCGATAAGGGTGGAGAAACCGAAAGCGAAAGCTATGGTGCCGGCGCCGAGCGCCGGCTTGACCTTCGTGAAAAGGTAGGCCGCCCAGCCCAGCCCGAAGCCGAGCCCCACGCCCAGCACCCCGCCCAGCAGGCAGAGCACCACCGCCTCGATCAGGAACTGGCTTAAAATGTCGGAGTTGCGCGCGCCCAGAGCCTTGCGCAGGCCTATCTCCCGGGTGCGCTCGGTTACGCTCACCAGCATGATGTTCATGATGCCTATGCCGCCCACCAGCAGCGAGATGGCCGCGATCCCGTAGACCACCCCCGAGAGTTTGCCCATCGTGCTCTTGAACATCTCTATCTGCGCCTCGAAAGTGCGCACCTCGAAATCTTCCTCGGCGTCCTCGCGCAGGCCGCGCTGTTCGCGCAGCACGTTGATGATCTGCCGGCGCACCTCCTGCGCGTCGTCGGGGGTGGGGGCGGCCACTTCCAGGTAGTCCAGCTTGGCCGCGCCGAACACGCGCTTGCCCGCCGTGTTGAGCGGGATGTAGGCGGAGGGCTGGCCGCCGAAGATATCCTCGGCCTTGTGGCTGTCGGCCACGCCGACCACCGTGAAGGTGATATCCTTTATCCTTATCTCGGCGTTGACGGCGTTCTCGCCGCCGAAGAGCTTCTTGGCCAGCGCCTGGTTTATGACCGCCGTGCGGGCGCGGCCCAGGTTCTCCGCCCTGGTGAAGAAGCGCCCCGTCACCTTGCGGTTCTCGAAGTAGTCCGGCTTGGCGGCCTGCTCGGCCGGGTCGAAGCCCTCGCGGCTCTGCACGTTGGCCTCGGTGCGCTTATCCCCGGCGGAGACCTCCAGGCCGCTGCGCGACAGCGACGGGGTCACCTTCTCGGCCAGCGGCACGCGCGTCCGGATGGCCTCCACCTCGCCCATCGTGAACTTCCTGCGGGGCTTGCCGTGCTGCCAGCGCGGCGTAACCCAGACCTTCTTGGCGTCCTCCTCGCTGGCTCCGGACAGCAGGCTCTTCATGAAGCCTTCGCTGATGGTCATTAGCGAGATGATGGCGCCTACGCCGATGAAGATGCCCAGCACCGTCAGGGCGCTGCGCATCTTGTGGCTCCAGATGGCCTTGAAGGCCACCTTGAGCTGCTCGGAAAACTCAGAGGGGGAGAAACTCAGGCGGGCCGGCGGCAGCTGCGCGCTGGCGGCCTTGGAGGCGGCGGGGGGACGGCGCACTTCGTCGGAGACGATCAGGCCGTCCTTCATGCGCACGGTCCTGTCGGTCATGGCCGCCACTTCGTCGTCGTGGGTAACGATGATGATGGTCTGGCCCCTGGCGTTCAGATCCTTTATCACCTGCATCACTTCCTGGCGGCTGACGGCGTCCAGGTTGCCGGTGGGCTCGTCGGCCATCACTACCAGAGGGTCGTTGACCAGGGCGCGGGCTATGGCCACCCGCTGGCACTGCCCGCCGGAGAGCTCGTTGGACTTGTGCTTCACCCGGTCCGCCAGCCCCACGAGGCGCAGGCATTCCAGCGCCTTGGCGGAGTCGGAGCCCAGGCCGGTATAGACCATCGGCAGCATTACGTTGTCGCGCGCCGAGGTGCGCTTCAGCAGGTGGAAGGACTGGAAGATGAAGCCGACCATGCGGCTGCGGATGGCGGCCAGCCGGCTCTCGGGCAGTTTGGCGGTCGGGTGGCCGGCGAAATAGTATTCTCCTGAATCGGGCCGGTCCAGGAAGCCCATGATGTGCAGCAGCGTGCTCTTGCCGGAGCCCGAAGGCCCCACCAGCGCCACCAGCTCGCCGGCGTTTATGGCCAGCGACACGGCTTTCAGGGCCTCCACGCGGAAGTCCCCGGTAACATAGGTCTTGGAAACCTGTTTGATCTCTATGAGCGGCTGCATCGGTTCCTGTTTTAGAAGCTCGCGCCGAAGCCGGACCTTTCCTTGGTCACGCCGGTGGAATAATAAACCGTGTCGGTTTCGGCCAGGCCCTCGGTCACTTCTATGCGAGCCTCGTCGGAGGCCCCGACTTTGATCTTCTTGTCTTCCAGCTTCGCGGCGGGAGAGGCCTTCATGGAAACCGTCGCCTCGCCGTCGCGGTATTTCACGGCCTTCTTGGGCAGGGTGAGGGTGTTCTTCTTGTCGCCGGTCACTATCAGGACGTCCGCGGTCATGCCGGAGCGCAGGGCGGCGACCCCGCCGGAGGGCAGTACCTTTACTTCGTAGACCACCACGCCGTCCTTCAGGGAGGATTCATGCGAGATGGCCAGCACGCGGCCATAGCGCTTTTCCTTGGGGAAGGCGTCCAGGTAGAATTCCGCCTTCTGCCCTTCCCTGACGGCGCCGATGTCGGTCTCGTCCACGAAAGTCTTTACGATCAGGCGGTCCGAGATGACGGCGAGCTCTTTGGCCTGGCTGACGGACTGCCCGGGCTCCACCGAGCGTTTCACCACCATGCCGGAGATCGGGGCGACCACGGGCGTGAGGTTGTAGGCTTCCTCCACCATGCGCCGCTCCTCGGGGGAGGAGTCCTTCATCTTGAGGGAATCCATCAGCGCCGTGCGCTCGCTGGAGCTGACCCAGGCCAGCACCTGCCCCTTAGCCACCTCCTGGCCTTCCGTGAAAAGCACTTCCTCCGCCCGGCCGCCCACCGACGGGGTGACCTGCACGCGGTTCTCCGGCTCGACGCTGGCTATGGCCTGGGTCTTGGTCACGAGGACGCCGCGCTCGGGCTTGATGGCGGTAAGCTCCGCGAGGCGCTTCTGCTCGGCCTTCGCCTTCCTGTTCTTCAGCGCCGCGCAGCTGCCCCCGAACAGCAGCAGCAGGGCGAGGCCGAAGATGAATTTTTTAGTCTTGAAAAAGGGCGTTTTCATTTATTCTCCGATAGCCTGCGCGAAGGCCGCGTGGCTGACGGCCAGGCCGCGTCCGGCGGAAAGGTACTGGTTCTGCTCCGCTATGAACTGCTCTTCAACGTTTCGCCACTCGAAATAGGAGGCCTGGCCTGCCAGGTACTGCTTGCGCACCAGCCAGGCGCGCGCCTGCGCCGCGTCCAGGGAGCTTTTAGCCACGTCGAGGTAGGCCCGCGCCTCGCGCCAGGCCAGGAAGGAGTCCTCGGCGTTCAGGTAAACCTCGTCCGAGGCGTTCTTCAGGCCGGCCTCGGAGGAACTGAGCGAGGAACGGGCGGCGTTTAAATTAGCCGAGAGGCGGCCTCCGGCGAAAAGCGGCAGGCTGAGGCTGGCGCCCAGCGACCAGCCGCTGCGCTTTTCCGGCCAGTCGGTGCCGCTCCAGCGGTAACTGCCGTTCGCCGAGGCTTCCGGCAGTACGGCGCTGCCCGCCGTGTCCAGGGCGGCCCGGGAGGAGTCCGCGGCCGCGCGCGCGGCGCGCAGGGCATAATGCTCGCGCAGCCGGCCTTCGAAAACCGAAAAATCTTCAGGCGGCTCGGGCGTGGCCGGCAGGCGCAGTTCCGGCGCCGGCGTCTGCGGGGGGCGGCCCAGCAGGCGGTTCAGCCTGCGGGCGAGCTGGCGCTGGTTCTTCCTGTAGCGCTCGTGCTGCCATTGCGCGGTCTTCAGCGCCGCCTCGGTCTCCAGCAGCGCGGCCTTGTTCTCGCGGCCGGCCTCGTACTTGAGGCGGATCAGTTCCAGGTTCTCCCCGCGGCGCTTCAGGGTCTCCTCGGAAAGCTTCACGCTTTCCCCGGCGTTCAGCAGGTCGGCGAAGGCGGCCTTGAGCTCGTAGACCAGCCGGGAGGCCGTTCTGTCATAGGCGGCCCGCGCCGCCCTGTGCGCCGCGGAGGCGGAGCGGACGGAGGCGGGGACGGAGGGGGAAAAAAGGGGCTGGCTGCCATTGAAGCCGTAGGAGTACGAGTCGCCGGGCTCGTAGCCCTGGGTGCCGGAGCGGGTATAGGAGGCTGAAGCCGATAGGCTGGGGTAAAGCCCGGCGCGCGCCGCCGTCACTCGCAGCCGCGCGGTTTCCAGGTCCCCGGCGGCCGCCTGGGCCTGCGGGTTGGCGGCGAGCAGGGCCTTGCGGGCCTCTTCAAGGGTCAGGGTTTCGGCGGCGGCGGCCGGCAGTACGGCCAGCAGCAGGAGGCAGGTCAGCATGCGCATTCCTTGATTCTACAAAATTAACGACGGGGGCCGGGCCTCCGCGGGTTCCACGCTAATAATACGCGCCGGGAGCCTGTAGGGTTGCGTAAATAAAAAAGCCCGCCGGGGGCGGGCCTTTTTATCGCCGCGGGGTTTAGAACTTTTCCTGGTTCTTGAAGGGGTCCTTGAACTCCACGGTGCGGTCGAAGTTCAGTTTCCTCTTGCCGCGGTTGTTCAGGTACTTGCCGAGTTCCAGGTCCACCCGGGCCGGGGCGGGGGCGCCCGCCTGGGCCAGCGCCTGGCGCAGCAGGGCCTCGGACTTGCCCGCGAAATAGGCCGCGTCGCCCAGCACGCGCAGCGTCTCGGGCGGGTTGTGGAAGCCCATCGAGTTCTCCGCGCCGATGAACGTGACGCGGTAGAAGGCTTCCTCGTAATATTCTTTCGCCTTGGCGTAGAGCGCCTCGTCGAGCGAGCGGCCGCCCTTCTTCACGGCGTTAGCGCGCTCGAACAGCTTGGCCGCCGTCGCCGTGGCGTAGCCCGCGCGCAGCTGCAGCGAGGCCGTGCGGTCCTGTATGGATTTCACGCGCTGCATCAGCCATTCCTTGCCCTCGGTGTGGCACTGGATGCAGGCCTTCATGTCTTTTTTCAGCGGGCTCATCACGCGGTGGTCTGAGATCTTCTTGGAGCCGGAGCGGGTGTAGGGCATGTGGCAGTCGGCGCAGGCCAGGCCGGCCTTCCAGTGCGTGCTGTCGTTGGAGAGCAGCTCGAACTCGGCGTGCCGCAGGAAGCCCAGCTTGAAGCCGGTCACGGCCTGCGTCCATTCCAGGTGGGCCGGGTCGCTCTTGATGGTCTTTATTATGTCCTCTATGGAAATACTCCCGTATTTGGAGTTCTGCCAGGGGAAGAAGACGGAATCGGATTTCATGTCCTTGTCTTTCCTGACCACATAGGTGACGTGGCACTGCGCGCAGACCAGCGAGCGCAGGTCCTGGTTGGACAGCTTCGCCGTGTCCACGCCCATGTCTTTGAGCGCCTTCCCGAGGGTGAACTGGTTGAGGATGCGCAGCGACGCGTCGGCCTCGTCGTGGCAGGTGATGCAGGCCGCGCCCAGCTTCTGGTGGTTCTTGGGGATCAGCGCGTGGATCTCGTCGAAGGGTTTGGAGAAATAGTCCTTGCCGTACTTGGCCTGCAGCTCCTGCGCGTAGGGGGTCTTGCAGGTCAGGCAGGCGCCGCCGGCCTTGCGGCGCGAAGGGTCGATATCGAGCACGTCTGTCAGCATGTGCATGTGGCCGCGCGGCTCGTTGTACTCTATGCCGAAGCCCCAGCCGGAGAACAGCAGCGGCATGTAGGGAAATTCGGAGAGCTTGTCGTAGATCTTGCCGTCGGCGTCCCAGCCCTTCTTGTAGTAGCTCTTGCCGGCGGGGGTGGGATTGGCGGTGGCCTCCCAGCCCTCGTATTCCAGCGGCCAGTTCTTGGCCCATTCCTTGGGCTCGTATTCGCCGGGCTTGAGCTCGGTGATCTTGATCGGGTCCGCGTTCTTGGTGCATGCGGCGAAAAATAAGCACAGCGCCGGAGTTAAGAGTATGAGTTTTTTCATGGTTTTTACCTTGTTTCGGTCATTCCCTGTCTCTTATGCCCCGCGGTGCGGTGGCAGTCTATGCAGGCCCGCTTAGTGTCGATGTGGGTCACCGTCGTCTCGTGGCAGCGGATGCAGTTGGCCTGCAGCACTTTGTGGCCGTGGGGGGAAAGCTTTATCTCGTCGTGCTCGCGCAGGCCGGAGAACTCGTAGAAGACGTCCTTGTTGCCGTCGATGGTCTTCCAGACGTAGTGGTTCACGACATTGTCGTTGGGCAGGTGGCAGTCTATGCAGCGGGCCGAGCGGTGCGCCGAGTGCTCCCAGGCCGAGTGCTGCGGCTTCATGGAATGGCAGAGGCCGCAGAACTTGGTGGTCTCGGTGCGCTCGATGAGCTTCGGCGGGCCGAAGAACAGCGTCAGCGCGGCGAAACCGGCCGCCCCGGCGTAGATGGCGGCCTTGATCAGGAAGTCCTGCCGCCTGGCGGCCAGTTCCTTTAAGGCGCTCCAGAGCTTTTTAATCGTCTCAGGCATAGCTGTGCATACCGCTCAGCAGGAAGTTTACCCCGAAATAGGTGAAGAGCACCAGCGCGAAGCAGGCGATAAGGGTTATCGCAAATTTATGGGCGTGCCAGCCCCTCTTCCTCAGGTGCAGCGCGGCGGCGTAGGCCAGCCAGGTCAGCAGCGACCAGGTTTCCTTGGGGTCCCAGCTCCACCAGGCGCCCCAGGCCGTCTCGGCCCAGACGGAGCCGGTTACTATGCCCAGCGTAAGGAAGGCGAAGCCGAGCTTGGCCAGGCGCAGCAGCAGCTCCTCGTCCTCGGCGGTCTTTTTCCTGGCCAGCGCCGCGGCCGCCGCGATTGCGGCCAGCGCGAAGGCCGCGTAGGCGGCCATGGAAGAGAGCACGTGGAAGATCAGCCAGTCGGAGCGCAGGGCGGGCATCAGCGGGCGCGCCGTCTTGTCGAGCAGGCCGGCCACGCCCATCAGGACCGGGGCCGCGAAGGCGGCCGGCCAGAGGGCCTCCGGCACCGGGAACCGGCGGTAGAAGTAGGCGCTGAGGGGGAAAATGAACCAGAGCATGGTCAGCAGGGACTCGTACTGGTTGGCCAGCGGGGGGCGGCCCAGCCTCGCCCAGAGGAGCGCCAGGCCGGCGGTGAGGGCCAGCCAGCAGAGGCCCAGCAGCGCGGGCGTAAGCCTGCGCGGGGCCTTTTCTTTGAAGAGGTAGTCCGCGGCCGCGGCCGCCAGGGAGGCCAGCGCCAGCGCGAACGAGATATTGAACAGAAGCGTCACTTTTTCAGCCATAAAAAAATGCCGGCCAGCAGCGCGGCGAAGCCGGCGTAGACCAGCCAGAGGCCGCGGTCGCGCGCCACGGTGAGCAAAGTATAGCCGGCCTCGGCCGGGTCGTAGCTGGTCTGGTAAACGGTATAGCCCAGCGTCCTGAGCGGCTTGTTGACGGAGATCTCGGCGCTGAAAGCCGCCCCGCCCGCCGGGCGCACCAGCACCGCGCTGGTGAAATTCTTGATGTCGGCGTTCTCGAGCTTGTAGAAGACGTGGAAGGGCAGCTCCGAGCGGTGCATGCCGGGGAAATTGGCGAAGAACCACAGTTTCTTCCTGGTACCCTTCGCTTTCACCTCCACCTGGGCCGCCGGGTTATGCCAATAGGGGGATTTGTCGGCCGCCTCGCCGGAGGGCGACAGGCCGAAGTCGCGCAGCAGGCGCAGGACTTTTATCTCTGCGCCGCCGGGCAGGCTTATGACGGAGCCTTCCTTGACCGGAAAATCTTTGCCGCCCCCCTCGTCCATGACCGTCAGCGAGCCTGTGGGCTCGCCGTAATAATCCAGGCGGAAGCTTTCCAGCTTCAGCGAGAAAGGCAGCTGGTAGACGGCGTTGCCGGCGTAAACCCTGTCGGATTCCGCGCCCGCGCGCAGCGGCAGCTCGGCCTCGAAGCGCAGGGCGCGGCTGGCGAAGCTGCCCAGTATCACCAGGATCAGGCCGGCGTGTATCAGCAGGAAGGACGGGGCGGCCGTTTTGATGCGGCCGCCGGCGCAAACCGCGATGTTGAGGGCCAGCAGGGCGCCCAGCGCCAGGAACCAGGCCGAAGCGTAGACGGCCGGCCCGGTGTTGAACACCGTCTGGTAGATAAAGGCTCCGCCCAGCGCCAGGCAGAGCGCGAAGAAGAGCTTGAGGGAGGACAGGAATTTTATCAAGATCAGCCCAGTATGTTCTTCAGGAAGCCGCGGGCCTTTAGGATGCGCGCCGCGGCCTTTTCCTTGGAGACGCCCAGGCGGGCCATCACGATGGCGGTCTTCACGTCGTTGCCCGTGAGGTCCAGCAGGCGCCGGGCCTCGGGCTGGCTTACGCCGCCCACGGTGGCGGTGATGCGCTCGGCGCGCAGCACCAGCTTCTTGGAGGTGGTCTTCACGTCCACCATCCAGTTGCGGTAGACCTTGCCCGAGATTATCATGGAGGCGGTGGAGAGCATGTTCAGCGCCAGCTTGGTGGCCGTGCCGGACTTCATGCGCGTGGAGCCGGAGACCGGCTCGGGGCCCACGTCTATGGCCACGCGGATGGAGACCTCTTTGGCCCTCTCGCGGGGGTTGCAGGTGACCAGCACGGTCACGGCGCCCTTCGCCTTGCCGGCGGCCAGGCCGCCCTGCACGTAAGGGGTGATGCCGCTGGCGGCTATGCCTATCACGGCGTCGCCGCGGCGGGCCAGCGCCGCGATCTCCTTGCGGCCGTTCTCGAAAACGTCCTCGGCCCCTTCCTTGGAATGGAAGACCGCCATCTGGCCGCCGGCCATCAAGGCGGTGAAGACGTCCGGCGCCACGCCGTAGGTGGGGGGGATCTCTGCGGCTTCCAGCACGCCGAGGCGGCCGCTGGTGCCCGCGCCGATGAAATAGATCTTTTTGCCGGCGAGGTAGGATTTTGAGATCGCCCGCGCGGCCCGCTCTATCTGCGGTATGGCCTTGGCCACGGCCCGGTGCACGAGCGCGTCCTCGTAATTCAGCTTCTCCAGCACGCGCCGCAGCGGCAGTCGGTCCAGGTCGCGCGTGCGCGGGTTGTTCTGCTCGGTGGGCAGCTTGGAGTACCTGTCGAAAGCGTCGTTCTTTTTCATTGTCATTCCCCGGCGTAGTCCTGCATGGCGCCGTCTTCGGGCGCCGCGATCTGTTCGGTAGCTCCGGACAGCAGTCCGGCGATGGCGGCGGTGGAATACGCCACCACCTCCGGCAGGCGCGGGTTCTTTATCCAGTCCAGCACCCGGCGCACGTTATACTTGTTCACCAGCCCCGGGCCGAAGCCCCGGGCCTCTATGATCACTGAAACGTTGCCCGTGCCGCACGCTATCCTGGCCGTGCTGTTGAGGATCTGCAGCTCGGTGTACTGCCGCGCCCTGTCCGCCCCGCCGATGAGCAGGATGGGCCTGCGGCCGTAGGCGCGCAGCGGGTTCACGGACAGCACGTCGTTGACGTTCAGCACCGGCGAGACGGCCACCACCATGGAGATCTCCGGGTGTATCGCGGCCGTCTTTATCGCCAGGTTGGCCCCCAGCACGGAGCCGGCCAGCACGGTCTGGTCCCCGGTAACCGAGTTGGTGGAGAGGAAGGCCAGCGCGGCTTCCACGTCGCGCAGCATCTTGTTGTATTCGTTGTCGGAGCCGCTCAGGCTGAAGGCGCGCCAGGTGGTGGTGGAGCCGTCGGGCTTTACGAAGCTGTTGCCGTGGCCGCGCAGGTCCATGGCCAGGTAGCCGAAGCCGTAGCGCTTCAGGGGCTTCAGCCAGGGCTCCCATTCGTTCAGGTCGCTTTTCTGGGTGTGTATCAGGACCACCGTCGGTGCGCCCGGGGCCGCCTTCAGGTAGCGCGCCCCCAGGTTCCAACCGTCCTCCGCGGTCAGCGTGACGCGCTCCTCTTCCCGCTCCTGCGCCGAAGCGGGGAGGGGGGGCAGCACCGCGGCGCAGAGGGCCAGCGCGGCCAGGAGGTGGGTTTTGCGGCTCATAGGCTCACTTCAGGAGTTCTTCGGGCTTGAACCAGATCTTGATCTCGCGGTCCGCTTCCTCGATATTGCCGGAGGCGTGCACGACGTTCTCGAAGTAGCCGTGCTTGCGGCAGATGCGGCCGAAGGCGCCGCGGATGGTGTCCGGGGAGGCGTCCTCGGGGTTGGTCACGCCTACGGCGGCGCGGATGCCCTGCACGGCGTTCTCGCCCTGGTAGACCAGGGCCATCACCCTGCGCTTGGGGTCGCCGTGGTATTCGCCCTTTATGAAATTGATCAGGTGCTCGAACAGCTTCTTGTCCGTGAAAGGCCCTTTGCCCTCGAGCAGGGCGTAGTGCTCCCTGGCCAGCGCGTCGGTGACCGTGGCGATCTTGGCCCCCACCAGCTCCAGGTGGGTGTTCTCCAGGCGGTCTATGGCCAGGCCGGCCAGGTGGCGCTGCATGCCGTCGGGTTTTACCAGTACCAGTGTCCTTTCAATAGCCATGGTGGGCCTCCGTTGAAATGCTTCCGGTTTTATTTTACATATTTGGAGCCGCCCCTGAAAGGAAGGGCCGCCCCCCGCCGCTCGCCCGCGCGGCTCCCCGCTTGTTATGAGGACTTCTTTTCTTGTAAAATACTCTATCTTTATCCCCGCGTATAAATGGCGGGGCAGGCGCTGACGACAACAGGAGACTTATGTCCAAGGTGATGGTGGTTGACGACGAGAAAGATGTGGTGTACCTGATAAAGGTGCTGCTCGAGCGGGAGAAGCTGGAGGTGCTGGAGGCCTATAACGGGCTCGAGGCCTACAACAAGCTGACCTCGAAAGACCCGGGCCGGGTGCTGCCCGACGCCATGATCCTCGACATCATGATGCCCGAGATGGACGGCTATACGCTGCAGTCCAAGCTGCAGGAGATGGACGAGCTCAACCAGATCCCGATCATCATCCTGACCGCCAAGGGGCAGATGAAGGACCTGTTCGAGCTGGCCTCCAATATCTTCGCCTTCGTCGAGAAACCCTTTGAACCCAAGAACCTCGTAAAAATCGTAAAGGACGCGATAGCCTCAAAAAAATGAACGAAACACCTACCCCTAATTCAGGCATCAACGAAATAGTCGCCAACAACTACGCCAAGATCAAGGCGATCCGGGAGAAGGGCATCGACCCGTTCCCCCACCGCTTCAAGCCGACGCATAAGATAGCGGAAGCCGCCGCGCTGCCGCCCGATACGCCCGTGACCATAGCCGGCCGCATGGTGCTGATGCGCGTGATGGGCAAGGCCACCTTCGCCCACCTCAAGGACGGCACCGGCAAGCTGCAGATCTACGTGAAGCGGGATTCCGTGGGCGAAGAGGCCTACGAGATCTTCAAGAAGCAGATGCACGTCGGGGACTTCCTCGGCGTGGAGGGCAAGATGTTCGTCACCAAGACCGGGGAGCTGACCGTGGACGCGGCCAGGCTGACCGTGCTGTCCAAGAGCGTGCGGCCGCTGCCCGAGAAGTTCCACGGGCTGACCGACGCCGAGGCCCGCTACCGCGAGCGCTACCTGGACCTGATCTCCAACGACGAGACCCGCGCCATCTTCGTGCGCCGCGCCCGGATAGTGGCCGCCATCCGCGAAGAGCTCAACGGCCGCGGCTGCCTCGAGGTGGAGACCCCGGTGCTCTGCGCGCAGGCCGGCGGCGCCAACGCCCGCCCCTTCATCACCTTCCACAACGCCTACCGCTACGAGCTGTACATGCGCATCGCCACCGAGCTGCCGCTCAAGAAGCTGCTGATCGGCGGCTTCGACGGCGCCTACGAGATAGGCCGCGTGTTCCGCAACGAGGGCGTGGACACCCGCCACAACCCCGAGTTCACCACGCTCGAGGCCTACATCGCCTACTCCGACTACAACGGCATGGCCGAATTCGTCGAGAGCGTCTTCGAGCGCTGCATCAAGACCATAGGCTCCGAGACCATCGAATACAACGGCAACACCATCAACCTGAAGCCGCCCTTCAGGCGCCTCAGCCTGCCCGACGCCTGGAAGGAGAAGACCGGCGAGGACATCCACGAGGTGCTCAAGGGCAAGGGCTTCAACCGGCCCAACCTGATCGCCCTGGCCAAGAAGCTGCACGTGGAGTGCGGCGCCGACACCACCTCCGCCAAGATCTTTGACCGCATCATGGACGAGAAGATCCTGGGCGCGCTGGTGCAGCCCACCTTCGTGATGGATTATCCCACGGCCATTACCCCGCTGGCCAAGTGCAAGGCCGGCGACGAGAGCCTGGTGGAGCGCTTCGAGTTCTTCGCCGGCACCGAGGAGATAGCCAACGCCTACTCCGAGCTGAACGATCCCGAGGACCAGAAGAGCCGCCTGGTGGAGCAGCTGCGCCAGCAGCAGGAAGAGAACAACGGCGAGGCCGACATCCTCGACAAGGATTTCATAGAGGCGATGGAATACGGCATGCCCCCGATGGGCGGCATCGGTATCGGCATCGACCGCCTGTGCATGCTGATGAACGGCAAGCCCTCCATCCGCGAGGTCATACTGTTCCCGCTGCTGCGCCCTTCGGAGAGCGAGCCAGCGAAGCCGTAGGGCTGCCGGGGCGGACAACCGCCCCGCGCGCCTGCGGCACGCAAGTTCCCGGTTTATGTCCACAGAATTCTTCATAGCCCGCCGCTACCTGCTGGCGAAGAGGAAGGGCCTCTTCGCCATGATCACCACCTTCATCGGCGTGGCCGGCGTGGCGCTGGGCGTGGCCGCGCTGATAGTGACGCTGGCTATCATGGACGGCTTCCAGTCCGACATCAAGAAGAAAATTATCGACGCGCAGGCGCATATCACCATCTACGGCCGCATGCAGCCCCGCGACCTGGAAGTGGTGCGCGCGGCCTTCGGGCGCGACGGCCGCCTGGCCGCGGAATCGCCTTTCGTGCTGGGCCAGGGCATACTCACCTTTGACAACCGCTCCACGGGCGCGGTGGTCAAGGGCTTCGATCCCGCCGCCGAATTCTCGGTCAACAGCCTGAAGACCTCCCTCACCCGGGGCTCCTGGGACGCCCTGGAAAAACCCGTCAAGGGCGAGCCGCCGGCCATAGTGCTCGGCGAGGAGTTGGCCAAGAACCTGGGCCTCTGGACCGGCGACGACGCCGTGCTGGTCTCGCCGCAGGGCTCGGCCTCGATGGGCCTGGGCCTGCTGCCGAAGATGAAGAAGTTCCGGGTGGCCGGCCTGGTGCGCACCGGCTATTTCGAATTCGACAATACCATGGCGTACTGCTCGCGCTCCGCGGCCGGGGAGTTCTTCGGCTTCCCCGGCGGGGCCAACGGGGTAGGGGTGCGGCTCAAGGACATCAAGGCCGCGCCGGAAACGGCCGCCGCGCTGCGCAAGGCGCTGGGCTTCGCCTACACGGTCAAGACCTACGCCGACATGAACCAGACCCTTTTCGCCGCGCTGAAGCTGGAGAAGTTCGTGATGTCGCTGGTGCTGGGGCTGATAATCCTGGTGGCCGTTTTCAACATCGCCTCCAACCTGCTGATGATGAGCATGGAGAAGCTGCGCGACATCGGCATCCTGCGGGCGATGGGCGCCAGCCCCGGCTTCATCCGCCGCGTTTTCCTGTGGGAGGGCAACCTGATCGCCCTGACCGGCATAACCATCGGCGTGGCGCTGGGCGTGGGGCTCTCGGTGTTCATCTCCATCTACCCCGTGGTGGAGCTGCCGGCGGACATCTATTATGTGACCAAGGTGCCCGTGGAGCTGAAGCTGATAAATATCCTCGGCACCGCCGCGGGCAGCTACCTGCTCTGCATGCTGAGCGCCGTCATCCCGGCGGTGAGGGCCTCCAAGGTGAGCCCGATGGACGCGATACGCTATGGATAAGATCGTGGAGATCTCCGGGCTGAGCAAGGCCTATACGCAGGGGCACGAACAGATACTCGTGCTGGAGGGGCTCGATTTCCACATCTCGAAGGGGGAGTTCGTCTCCATCGTGGGTCCCTCCGGCTCCGGCAAGTCCACTTTCCTCAATATCGTAGGTTTGCTCGACGACGTCTATAGCGGCGAGATAAAGCTCTTCGGCCGCAAGCTGGAGGATCTGGGCGAGGCCGCCAAGGCGGTGCTGCGCCTGGAAAACATAGGCTTCGTCTTCCAATTCGACTCGCTGCTGCCGGAGTTCACCGTGCTCGAGAACATCGAGATGCCGGCGCGCGTGCTTGGCAAGGGCGACCCGGCCGCGGGGCTCGAACTGCTGCGGCGCTTCGGCCTGGAAGAGATAGCCGGCAAGCTGCCGCGGGAGATCTCCGGCGGGGAAAAGCAGCGCGCCGCCATGCTGCGCGCGCTGCGCAACGGCCCCGCCCTGCTGATAGCCGACGAGCCGACCGGCAACCTGGACCGCCACAATTCCGGCGTGATCATGGACGACCTGCGGGCCGCCGCCGGCCTGGGCGCCGCCGTGCTGATGGTTACGCACAACGAAGAGGCCGCCCGACGCGCCGACAGGACCCTGCACATGGGCGGGGGCAAGCTGAATGCTGTGTGAAGACTGCCGCAGCCATAACGCCTCCGTCTTCCTGAAGGTGGCGGTCAACAACAAGGTGAAGGAACTGCACCTGTGCACCGCCTGCGCCGCCAAGAAGGGCATGGGCTTCGGCCTCGAGACCGGGGCGTTCAACATCTCCGACATCGTAGGCAACATGAGCGGCTATTTTAAGGATTTCCTGCCGCCGGAAAAGAAGACGCTGCGCTGCGGGGGCTGCGGCCTCAAATACTCGGAGTTCAAAGAGAGCGGCCGGCTGGGCTGCCCCGCCTGCTACGGAAGCTTCGAGCCGCAGCTGGCCGAGCTGATGTCGCGCATACACGGCGCGGCCCAGCACGCCGGGCGCGCCTACTCCGGCGGGCCCGCCCTCAAGCTTTCCAACGCGGAGATCGCCCGCCGCCTGGAAGAGCTGCGCGCCGCCCTCAAGCAGGCGGTGGCGAAAGAAGATTTCGAAGGGGCGGCCCGCCTGCGCGACGAGCTGAAGCTGCTGGAGGGCCGGCATGGCTGAAGCCCTGAAGACCTTCCGCCCCTATGTCACCTGGGCCAACGCGCGCGGCGGCTGGCCGGACATCATCTTCTCCACGCGGGTGCGCTTCGCCCGCAACCTGGAGGGCTTCCCTTTTCCCAACCGCGCCGAGCCGCGGCAGCTGGGCGAGATACGCCGGCTGGCGCTGGCGGCCGTCAAAGACACCGGGCTGTTCTCCCGCGGCCACTTCCTGAAGTTCGAAGCCCTCTCTTCGCTCGAAAAGCGCTTCCTCGTGGAGCGCCACCACGTTTCGCACGCGCTGGCCGCTGCGGTGCTGCCCGCCGGGGCCGCGGTCTCCAACGACGAAGACCTTTCGGCGATGGTCAACGAGGAAGATCACCTGCGCCTGCAGTGCCTCAGCGCCGGCTTCTCGATAGAAGAAACTTTGAACGCGGCCCTGAAGCTTGACGAGGCCCTGGGCCGGGCGCTGCCTTTCGCCTTCAGCCCCCGCTTCGGCTTCCTGACGGCCTGCCCGACGAACGCCGGCACGGGGATGCGGGTTTCCTGCCTGGTCCACCTGCCGGCGCTGTCGCGCCTGGGCCGCATGCCGCAGGTGCTGGAAAACCTCTCCCACCTCAGCGTCACCGCGCGCGGCATCTACGGCGAGGGCACCATGGTGCTGGGCGACTTCTACCAGATCTCCAATGCCACCTGCCTGGGCCGCTCCGAGGAAGATTTCTGCCAGAACATAGACCGCGTGATCCGCAACCTGATACGGCAGGAGATAGCCGCCCGGGAGGAGCTGCTGAAGGGGCCGCTGAAGGTGAAGACTGAGGACGCCGTCTACCGCGCGCTGGGCCTGCTCAAGCACGCCCGCACGCTCTCCTACGAGGAGTTCATGCAGAACGTCTCGCTGGCCCGCATGGGGGCCGCCATGGGCTGGAACATGGGCCTGGATTTCAGCACGTTCAACCAGGTGACGCTGCTGATGCAGCCCGCCCATATACAGGCCGCCGCGGGGCGGGAGCTGAACCCCGCCGCGCGCGACGCTTTCCGCGCCGAATTCCTGCGCAAGAAACTCGCCTGAAGTCCCCCGGCCCGTTCCCCATGGGCCCTTGACATACTTTATAAATCTGCTAAAAATTAAGTGATGCGGAAATACGCTGCCGCCGCCGCGCTTTTATTTTGCAGCTTGCCGTCCTGGCTGGCGGCCCCCCTGTTTGCCGTGGGCGGCGATACCACCGTGATGATACAGGGTTTCCACTGGACCTCCTGGCAGAAAGCCCCGTGGTGGGGGGAGGTTAAAGGCCGCGCCCGCGAGCTATCCGGGGCCGGCATAGACCTGGTCTGGCTGCCGCCGCCTTCGGATTCCCTGGCCCCGGAAGGCTACATGCCCAGGAAACTGGAACTGCTCGATTCTTCGTACGGCACCGCCGCCCAGCTCTCCGCCGCCGTCAGGGCGCTGCACGGCGCCGGGCTTCGCGTGATAGCCGACGTGGTGGTGAACCACCGCGTGGGGGTAAAGGACTGGGCGGATTTCAGCGCGCCGGCCTGGGGCGCAGATTCGGTCTGCTCCGACGACGAGTGGGGCAAGGGCCAGGGCGCGGCCGATACGGGCAAAGGTTTCCACGCGGCCCGCGACATAGACCATACCAAAAAATACGTGCGGGAGTCGGTGAAGGGCTGGCTGGCCTCGCTGCGCGACGCGGGCTTCGACGGCTGGCGCTACGACTACGCCCGGGGCTTTTCGCCGGCCTATATGCTGGACTACAACAGGGCCAGCGGCGCCTCCTTCGCCGTGGCGGAGATCTGGGACGATTTCGACCAGAACAACACCGACGCGCACCGCCAGGCCTCCTGCGACTGGATGGACGCCGTGAACGGCGAGATCAAGGTCTTCGATTTTACCACCAAGGGCATACTGCAGGCCGCGGTGCAGTCGGGCGAATACTGGCGCCTTGCCGACGAGCACCGGCAGCCCGCGGGCCTGATAGGCTGGTGGCCCGCCAACGCCGTTACTTTCATAGACAACCACGACACCGGGCCCAGCCCCTCCGGCAGCATACAGGGGCGGGCCTGGCCTTTCCCTTCGGACAAGGTGCTGGCCGGCTACGCCTATATCCTCACGCACCCGGGCATTCCCTGCGTCTACTGGCCGCATTTCTTCGACTGGGGGCTCAAGGACAAGCTCTCGGCGCTGATAAAGCTGCGCCGCGCCGCCGGCCTCACGGCCTCCAGCAAGGCGGACATCGTAAAGGCCGAAAGGGGCCTTTACGCCGCCTCCATAGACGGCAAGGTAGCCATGAAACTGGGGGACAAGCCCTGGAACCCCGGCCAGGGCTGGAAGCTGGCGGCGGAGGGCCCCGCCTACGCCGTCTGGACGAAATAGGCCTCCCTAGCTCTGACTGCAAGCCGCGGCAGCGCGGTTTTTTTATAGTCAGGGGACGCTGATGACTATATGACTATTGCGGCTTCCAGGCCGCGCGTTAGCCTCTTATGGCACGGCAAATAGTCATATAGTCATCAGCGTCCCCGTTTATATATAATCTACTTAATGTACCAGAAGCATTGGAACCTGAAGAAACTCCCTTTCGAAAACACGCCCGACACCGAGTTCTTCTTCGAGTCCGGGCAGCACGAGGAGGCTTTTTCCCGGCTCTCCTACGTGGTGGACGAGAAGAAGGCCTGCGGGGTGATCACCGGGGCCTACGGCACCGGCAAGACGCTGCTCCTGAAAGCGCTGGAGCGGCAGTTCAAAAAGAAAGGCTATGTTTTCTCCTTCGTGCAGAACCCGCGGCTCGACGACCTGGGCCTGCTCAAGATCATCCTTCACAATTTCACCGGCTACAACGTGCCGAAGGCCAAGGAAGACGTGCTGATGGCGATAGAGCGCTTCCTGCGCGATACCATGCAGGACGGCAAGCACGTGGTGGTGGCCATCGACGAGGCGCAGCTGATTAACGACGAGAACGTCTTAGAGGAACTGCGCCTGCTGCTGAATTTCCAGACCGAGACCCGCTTCCTGCTCACGCTGCTGCTCAGCGGCCAGCCCGAGCTCAAAGAGAAACTGGAGTCCAACAAGCAGTTCAGCCAGCGCGTAACCCTCAGCTGTCACTTGAAGCCGCTTGATTTCGAAGAGACCAGTAAATACGTCCTCCACCGCCTGGAAGTGGCCGGACTCGCGGAGAATATCTTCGACGAGAAAGCGCTGGAGCTGCTCTACGAGCGCTCCGGCGGCATACCGCGCTGGATAAACAATATCGCCAACATGAGCATGCTGGCGGCCTACTCCAAAGGCGTCAAGCTCATAACCGACGAGCTGGTGGCCGAGGGCGTGGAGAGCTCAAGGTGAATTTATGAAAATACTGGGCATTGGCCCCCATCCCGACGACCTGGAATTCGGCTGCGGCGGCACCTTCCACAAGCTGGCCTCGCACGGCCACAAGATCAGCCTGCTGGTGATGACGCGCGGCTCCGTGGGCGGCGACCCCAAGGTGCGCTTCGCCGAGCAGGAGCGCTCGGCCGCCATGCTGAAGGCCAAGCTGTACTGGGGCGGTTTTGAGGATACCGGCGTCACTGTCACCCGCGAGCTGATCCGCGCCGTGGAAGAGCGCATAGAGGCCGTCAAGCCCGACATGATTTTCGTGAACTACGCCTCGGACACGCACCAGGACCACCGCAACGTGGCCAAGGCCGTGGAGACCGCGGCCCGCTACACCAAAAACCTGCTGTTCTACGAGGTGCCGACCACGCTGGACTTCAACCCCGGGGTGTTCGTAGACATCGGGCCCGTGATCAATGACAAGGTGGCGCTGCTGAAATGCCACCGCTCGCAGGTGTACAAGACGCGGGTCAAGGACCTCTCCATCGTCGAGAGCGCCAAGGCCGCCGCCATGTTCCGCGGCTACCAGGACCGGGTCAAGTACGCGGAGGGGTTCGTCCCGCGCCGCCTGCTGCTCGACCACCTGCTCTCCTGCAAATGATAAAAAAAGTTTTCCCAGGGGGAGGCCGCCGGCGTGACTATTAAGCGCCAGGGCGGCTTCTTCTCCTTCGCGGTGCTGGCCGTGCTGCTGGCGCTGCTGCCGCCGGGCGGCTTCTCCGCCTGGACGTGGACCGAGGGCCTGCGCTGGCTCTACCTTTTCCTGATCGCCATGTCCGCGGTGTTTTTGCTGGCCCCGGCCAGCGCCTGGCTGGCCTTGAAGATAGGGGCGCTGGACCTGCCTTCCGCGCGCAAGGTGCACGACACCCCCATCCCGCGCACCGGGGGCGTGGCCATTTACCTGGCCTTTATGGCGGCCCTGCTGCGCAACCAGCAGTTCTCCAGGGAGATCCTGGGCATAATGCTCGGCGGTACGATAATCTTCGTCCTGGGCTTCTTAGACGACTGGAAGGGCCTCTCCGCCCGGACCCGCCTGTTCTGGCAGACGGCGGCGGCGCTGGTGGTGACCTTCTTCGGCCTGCGCCTGAGCTTCCCGCTCAGCCTGCCCTTCGGCCAGGTCCTTTCCGTACTGCTTTCCGTCGTCTGGCTGGTGGGGATAATAAACGCCTTCAATTTTATGGACGGTATCGACGGCCTGGCCTCTACGATGGGGGCGGTCTGCGCGCTGCTGTTCCTGGGCATCGGCTGGAACTCCAACCAGTTCCCGCTCTCGTTCATCTCGGCCGCCCTGGCCGGCGCTTGTGTGGGCTTCCTGCGCATGAACTGGCGCCCCGCGAAGATCTTCCTCGGCGATTCCGGCTCCACCTTCATCGGCTTCATCCTGGGCTGCCTGGCCCTCTATGGCAGCTGGGCCACGGACAACCCGGCGGTGGCCTTCTCCACGCCGCTGCTGGTGCTGGGCATTCCCATCTTCGACATCATCTACACCACCGTCTCTCGGATACGCAACGGCAGCGTGGCCGGCGTCAAAGAATGGCTGGAATACACCGGCAAGGACCATTTTCACCACCGCCTGATGAAGCTGGGGCTCGACGTGCCGCAGACCGTGGGGTTCATAATGCTGCTCAATGTCTGCCTGGGGCTCGGGGCCTGGACCATCCGCCACACCGCGTCCACCGCCGGCACCTGGCTGCTGCTGGCGCAGAGCGTGCTGATATTCTTGATAGTGATCGTGCTGATGCTGCTGGGCAGGGAACTCACCACCGGGGAGAAATCATGAAAGACTCGCTGATAAAAAAATATTCCGTCAGGAAGCTGGACGCGGAGCTGTTCACGCCGTTCACCATCTCCAGCGGCAGCCACAAGAGCATGACGAACGCCCTGTTCACGCTGGAGGCCGCCGGCGGGGTAAAGGGCTACGGCGAGGCCGCCATTGCCACCCACATCACCGGCGAGACCCGCGAGCGCACCATGCGCAGCCTGGCGAAGGCGGGGGAACTGCTGTCGGGGCTGGACGCCTCTGATTACCTCGGGGCCCTTTGCCGCCTGGAGCGCCTGCTGGAGGGCAACCGGGCCGCGCTGGCCGCCGCCGAGATGGCCGTGCTGGACCTGTCCACGCGCCTGCAGGGCGTGTCGCTGTGGAAATTTTTCGGCGGGCGGATGCCCGCCGTCAAGACAGACGTGACCGTGGTGATAGGCGGCGCGGACGCCGCGTACGAATTTACCAGGAAAATGCGGGCCCGCGGCTTCCGCATCTTCAAGATCAAGACCGGGGTGGACATGGACGAGGACTACCGGCGGCTGGAGTCAGTGCGCCGGGCCGCGCCCGGCTGCGCCGTCTACCTGGACGCCAACTGCGCCTATACCGCCAAAGAAGCCGAGAAGTTCGTCAAGGAACTGATGCGGCGCGGCATAACCCCCGAGGTGGTGGAACAGCCGGTGAAGAAGGACGATTTCGACGGTCTGGCCTACCTGTCCCGGCGGCTGCCGATGCCGGTCTGCGCCGACGAGTCCGCCTATTCCCTCGACGACGTCTTCAACCTGATCCGCCGCAACGCGGTCACGGCCGTCAATATCAAGCTCACCAAGCTCGGCTTCCTGCGCGCCCGCGAGGTGTGGGCCCTGGCCCGCGCCAAGGGCATAAAGCTGATGATGGGCGAGATGGTGGAGAGCGAGCTGGCCTCCTGCGCCGCGGCCCAGTTCGCCGCCGGCCTGGGCGGCTTCGATTTCATAGACCTTGACACGCCTTTCTTCATCAAGGACAGCGGCCTGCGCCGGCCCGCATTCCTTTCCTCCGACGGGGTTTACTCGCTGGACCGCGTGAAGGCGGGCATCGGCGTGGAGCCCCGCTGATGCGGCTGGCCGCCGGAGCCCTGCTGCTGGCCTGCCTGGCCGGGCCTGCGCGCGCGCAGGTGCTGCCCGACCTGCCGGACCTGGGAGAGCTGCCGCCGCCCTCGCGCTACCTGGCCGGCTATATCTCGGCCGGCCTGGGCTGGAGCAGGCCCATAGGCGGGCACTGGGGCGACGGGAGCGACGGCTTCAAGACGTCGCAGGCCCTCAGCCTGGCCGTGTCTAAAAGGGTGGACGAGGTGCTGAGCTACGGCGCCGAGACCTTTTATGGCGCGCGCTACCTGAACCTCGGCGTGGACGGCATGCAGGTCAAACTGCTGTCGCTGACCCCCTTTGTCAAGGCCTCCTTCCCGGAGGGGAACAAGATCTTTTACGGCGTCCTGGGCGCCGGCGTTTACCAGTGGCGGCAGCAGGCCTACACCGCCGGCGGCGTCCGCTACGGCTCGGATTCCGGCTCCAGCGGCGGCGTCAACCTCGGCGGCGGGGTTTCTTACCCGTTCCTGTTCGATACCCGGCTGGCGCTGGACCTGCGCTGGCACCACGTGTTCAATGTCAGCGGCGCCAGGCTGGACCTGGGTTCCGCCGACAGCCTGAACGCCATGTTCACCTTGACCTACGGGGTCTGGAAAAAGCGCAAGGCCCCTTGACAAGTCAATGGCATCTGCTATAATATAGATGGACGCCGTATATCGGCCTCCAACTGTGAACTCCCCGAAACAAGGGAGAGCGATAACCCCCCAAAAGGGGGTTATCGCATTTTACGGCCTTTTCCGCTACCTCATAATTTTGTTTAATTATGTATATATTATACGGCGCCCGCCGCCACGGAGGACCTATGGGTAAATTCGTAGAATGTGTTCCCAATTTCAGCGAAGGCCGCGACCTCTCAAAGATTAACGCCATCGTGGACGCCGCCAGGGCCGTGCCCGGAGTGCTCATTCTCGACGTGGAGAAGGACGCCGACCATAACCGCACCGTGCTCACCTTCATGGCCCCCGTGGAAACCGCCGCCGACGCCATGTTCGCGGTCACCAAAAAGGCCGCCCAGCTTATAGACCTCAACCACCACAAGGGCGAACATCCCCGCATGGGCGCCACCGACGTAGCCCCGTTCATCCCGATCATGGATTCCACGATAGAGGACTGCATAGCGCTGGCCGAAAAGGCCGCCGAGCGCATCGGCCGCGAGCTGAACATCCCGGTGTACCTCTACGACCGCGCCGCCAAATTCGAGCACCGCAAGGACCTGGCCAAGGTGCGCAAAGGCCAGTTCGAGGGCCTGAGGGAAGTGATAGGCAAGGACCCCGAGCGCGTGCCGGACTTCGGGCCCAACCACATCCATCCCACCGCCGGCGCCATGGCCGTGGGCGCCCGCAACCAGATCGTCAATTTCAACGTCAACCTGGCCACCACCGACATGGAGTTCTCCAAGGCCCTGGCCAAGAAGATCCGCACCTCGGGCGGCGGCCTGCCGGCCCTGCGCGCCAAGGAAATCTTCCTGGAGAGCAAGGGCCAGGTGCAGATGTCTACCGTGCTCACCGACTACAAGACCACCTCCATCAAGCGCGTGATGGACGAGCTGCAGAAGGACCTGGGGCCCAAGGGCATTGCCGTCACCGGCACCGAGCTCATCGGCCTGACCACGCAGGACGCCCTGACCGACTACGCGGTGGAGAACCTGCAGGTGAAGGATTTCAAGAAGGAAGAGCAGGTGCTCGAGACCAAACTATTGAAGCTGCTGAGCTCCTGGCAGGCCGGAGCGGGCCTCTTCGTGGACGCGCTCGCCAACACCGAGCCCACCCCCGGCGGAGGCTCGGCGGCCGGCGTCAGCGGCGCCATGGGCTGCGCCCTCGGCCAGATGGCCCTCGGCATCACCCTGCGCAGCAAGAAGCTCGACGAGGCCAAAAAGCCGGCCCTGCGCGAACTCAACGACCGCCTGGGCGCCCACAAGGCCGCGCTGATGACCTGCGTCTCCGAGGATTCCGCTTCCTTCGACGTTTTCATGGAAGCCATGAAGATCCCCAAGGACAATCCGGAGCGCAAGGTGAAGATGCAGGCCGCCCTGAAACACGCGGCCGAAGTGCCGCTCAAGACCGCCCGCCTGGCCTCCGAGGCCATGGCCGGCCTGACGGTCTGCCAAGGCTCCGTCTCTCCCCACGTGATGAGCGACTACCGCAGCGCCCGCTACCTGCTGGAGGCGGCCGTGCGCTGCGCCGCGGAGAACGTTTTCATAAACGCGGAAGGCCTCGAAGACAAGGCCTTCGGAGAGAAGATCACCGCCGAGGTGAAGGGCTACATAGCATCCTGCGAAGCGGTGAAGGCTTAAGTTTTTTTAGCGACCCAAGGAGTTATTGAATGGCAAGCATGGACGTTATTTCACGCAACCTGATGCTGGACAGCCTCAAGGAATACGCCAAGCGGCGCATCCCCTACGACCTGATCCGCGAGCTGGATGAGAAGAACGAATTTCCGGCCCAGATACTGAAGGAGATGTACGACCGCGATACGCTGGGCGTGCATTTGCTGATGATCCCCGAGGAATACGGCGGCGTCTCCGGCGGCACCTACGACATCTACCGGGTCTGCGAGCAGCTGGCCCGCATAGACCTGGGCATCGCCACCGGCGTGTTCGCCACCTTCCTCGGCACCGACCCGCTCAACGTGGGCGGCACCGAAGAGCAGAAAGAGAAGTGGCTCAAGCGCATAGCTTCCGAGAATTTGCTGGTGGCCTACGCCGCCACCGAGCCCGACGCGGGCTCCGACCTGGTGAACCTGCGAACGCGCGCCGAGCACGTGGTGAAGAACGGCAAGATAGCCGGCTACCGCATCACCGGCAACAAGCAGTGGATCTCCAACGGCGGCGTGGCAGACATGCACACCGTGCTGGCCATGGCCCCGGGCGGCCCGTCCTGGTTCATCGTGGAGAAGGGCATGGAAGGCTTCTCGCCCAACAAGCACGAGGACAAGCACGGCATCCGCCTGTCCAATACCGCCGGGCTGTCGCTCGACAATGTTTACGTCCCCGCGGAGAACCTCATCGGCATGGAAGAGGGCAAAGGCCTGCTGCAGGCCCAGGCCGTGTTCGGCTACACCCGCGTGATGGTGGCCGCCTTCGGCCTCGGCGCGGGCGAGGAAGCCCTCGAGCAGGCCATCCGCTACAGCCAGCAGCGCATACAGGGCGGCGGGCCGCTGTCCGACAAGCAGGGCTACACCCACAAGCTGCTGGTGCCCAACTACGTGCGCATGGAAGGCGCCCGCTCCTATATCGAGTTCACATCCCTGCGGCTCGACTCCGGAGAACACGGCCTGCAGACCGAGGGCGCCATCGCCAAGTACGGGGCCTCCGAGTGGGGCAACAAAGCCGCCGACGACGCCATCCAGGCGCTGGGCGGCTACGGCTACACCAAGGACTTCCCCGTAGAGAAGATCAAGCGCGACATCAAGATCACCTGCATCTACGAGGGCACCAGCGAGGTGCTGGAGATGACCATCTACCGCGGCCGCTGGCAGGAGCACCTTAAATCCCGCGGCAGGTATTACATGGACCAGGCGGACCGGCTCGACGAGCTGCACGCGAAGGTTCCCGGCGCCGGGGCGCACGCCGCCGCGCTGGGCCTGCGGGCCCTGGGCGCCATCATGGAAGAGTGCCGCGTGCAGAAGCTCACGCGCCACCAGCACGTCACCTTCAAGCTGGGCAAGATGATAGCCGCGGCCGAGACCGCCGCCATCTTCTCCACCGCCGCCGCGGCGGAGAAGTACACCGAAACCGTCCGCTTCGACCGCGAGGGCTGGCAGGCCATGGCCCGCGTGTTCGCGCGCGAGGCCGCGCTCTCCACCTGCGTGGAGGGCCTGGCGCTGGTGCTGGGCGCCGCCGACCAGGCGGGTAACCTCGCCGACGCGGTCAACCTGGAGGCCGTCCAGGCCGAGCAGAAAGGCATGATCGCCGACATGGACCTGGTGGCCGCCAAGCTCAAGCAGACGTTCAAGGCGAAATAATTTAGGAGACACCTAATGAACATAGCAGTACTCATCAAGCAGGTTCCGGATTCAACTGAAGTAAAGATCAACCCCGAGACGGGCACCCTGATCCGCGCGGGCGTGCCCAGCATCCTCAACCCTTACGACCATTTCGCCCTGGAGGCCGCGCTGGCCCTCAAGAAGAAGCACGGCTTCAAGGTGACCGTGGTCTCGATGGGCCCGCCGCAGGCCAAGGCCGTGGTGCAGCTGGCCCTGGCGCTGGGCGCCGACGAGGGCGTGCTGCTCTCCGACATGGCCTTCGCCGGCTCGGACACCTGGGCCACCTCCTATGCCCTGGCCAAGGGCATAAAGAAGGTCGGCAAGGTCGACATCATTTTCGCGGGCATGCAGGCTATCGACGGGGACACCGCGCAGACCGGCCCCGGCGTGGCGCAGCAGCTGGGCATCCCCCAGGTGACCTTCTGCGAGCACGTCGACGTGGACGGCCGCCGCGTGCTGGCCCGCAAGCAGATAGACGGCGGCCACGAGCTGCTGGAGGCCCGGCCCCCGGTGCTGGTCACGATGATCATGGGTAAGGACTACGCCCCGCAGCACCCGTCGTTCCTGGCCGTGAACGGCTCGCTGAAGAAGCCGTTCCACGTCTGGAACGCCGAAGACATCGGCGCCGAGGCGCAGTACCTGGGCCTGAAGGGCTCGCCCACGCAGGTCAGCAAGATCTACCCGCCCCCGCAGCGCGGTAAGGCGGCCATGTTCTCCGGCTCCGGCCAGGAAGGCGTGGCGAAGATCCTGGAGATCATGAAGAGCGAGCATTTCACGGGCGAGTAAGACAATTTTAGAGATCAGGAGATACGATGATAGAAGTTTCCAAAAAATGCATAGGCTGCGCCAAGTGCGTGCCGGTCTGCCCTTTCGCGGCGATCAACATGATAGACAAGAAGGCGGTGATGAACGAGGCCTGCACGCTGTGCGGCGCCTGCGTGCAGGTCTGCCCGGTGCAGGCCATCACCATCACCCGCGAGGAAGCCTCGGCCAAGGACTTCTCCGGCTACAAGGGCGTCTGGGTCTACGTCGAGCTGACCGAGACCGGCGACAAGGCGCAGAAGAAGATCAAACCCGTCACCTTCGAGCTGCTGTCGGCCGGCCGGCGCCTCGCCGACGAGCTCGGCGAGGACCTCTGCGCCGTGCTGCTGACGGATAAAAACCACAATTACGAGAAAGACCTCGGCGCCTACGGCGCGGACAAGGTCTACATGGTGGAGCACGACGAGCTGTTCGAGTACAACACCGACGTCTTCTCCACGGTCATCGTGGGGCTGGTGAACCGGCACAAGCCGTCCTCCATGCTCTACGGCGCCACCATCCAGGGGCGCGACCTGGCCCCGCGCGTGGCCTCCACGCTTTACGTCGGGCTTACGGCTGACTGCACGGCGCTGGCCATCAAGGACGGATTGCTGCTGCAGAGCCGGCCGGCCTTCGGCGGCAACATCATGGCCGACATCCTGGCCCCCAATTCCAGACCGCAGATGTCCACCGTGCGCCCCAACGTTATGAAGATGGCGGAGCCGGTGCTGGGCCGCACCGCCCTGGTGGTGCGCGAGCCCGCCAAGCTCGATAAGAGCCTGCGCCGCGTGAAGGTGCTGGAGCGCAAGATAGCGCACGACGCCGGCGCGGTGAAGATAGAGAACGCCAATATCGTCGTTTCCGGCGGCCGCGGCATGAAGACCAAGGAGAAGTTCAAGCAGCTCGAGGAGCTGTCGAAGCTGCTGGGCGGCGTGGTGGGCGCCTCGCGCGCGGCCGTGGACCTGGGCTTCAAGGAAAAGACGCACCAGGTGGGCCAGAGCGGCACCACGGTGTCGCCCAAGCTCTACCTCTCTTTCGGCATCTCGGGCGCGGTGCAGCATATAGTGGGCATGAAGGCCTCGGACGTCATCATCGCGGTCAACAAGGACCCCAACGCCCCTATCTTCAACGTCGCCAAGTACGGCATAGTGGGCGACGCGCACGAGATAGTGCCCAAGCTGATAGAGGCGCTGAAGAAGAAGTAGGTTCGCCTGGCGAACCGAAGGAATGGGGGGCGGCCGCGGGGCCGGCTCCGGCGGGTTTTTAATTTATTGTGACCTTATTGAACAGGCTGCTGCTTATCGTGTTCGGGGCCGGGCTTATCCCGCTGGTCCCGGCCACGCTATTCTTGTTCTATTTCCAGTCCCGGGCCAGGCAGGACATCTCCAATTTCCAGCGCAACGTCGCCCAGATGGGCTCGCTGATGATGGAGCGGGAGGCGCAGGACCTGTCGCGCCGCTTCGAGCGCATGTGGGATTCAGACGCCTCCTACGTCAGCCAGGCCTCCCTGGAGAAGGCGCTGAAGAAGAACCCCGAATTCCTTTTCCTGGCCTTTACCAAGGCCGACGGCCGCGAGGTGCTCAGCGGCGGGGCGCCCGAGCTCAAGCGCTATTTCGGCTACGTGGACCTGTCAGGGGACGCCCTGTTCCAGGGCGCGGCGCGCACCGGGCGCGCGGCGCTGGGCCGCTTCGAGACCATCTACGACATGCCGGTCTGCCGCCTGGTCTACCCGCTGGGCGGCGGCTATTACGCCTTCGCCGCGGTGAACCTGCGGGACCTCTTCGTCAAGCTGCGCACCCAGAAGCTGGGCGAGACCGGAGGCCTGCTGCTGGCCGACGCCGAGGGCAACGCCATCGCGCTGTCCGGCTCCTTCGAAAAATTCAACGGCGCCGAGGTCCGCGACATCCTCAAGCGGGGCGCGGTCTTCGAGATCTCCGGTCGCTACGGCCCGTATATAGGGGCGGCCGCCCCGGTGCGCGGCTTCGACCTGTTCATGGTGGCGCTGGAGAACAAGGCCGAGGCCTTCGGCGGGCTTAACCGCATCTCGTGGCTGACCGCCTTCTTCCTGCTGGCGGTGGTCACCGTCTTCTATTTCTCGGCGCTGCTCTTCACGCGCCGCCTCGGCGTGCCCGTGGCCGCGCTGATGGACGGCGCCCTGCGGGTCTCTTCGGGGGAATTCAAGGCGCCGGTCCCGGAGACCACGGAGTTCACGGAGCTGTCGGCGCTGCTGCGGGCTTTCAACTCGATGATGAGGGAAGTTGACCGCTACCACGGCATACAGGTGGAGAAGGTCTTCGAAGAGAAGCAGAAGCTGGAGCTGCTCGTCAGCCTGATCCACGACGCTATCGTGCTCTCCGACATGCGGGGGGAACTGCTTTACGCCAACGCTGCGGCCCGCGAGATCCTGGGCGCCGACGCCGCCCAGGGCGAGAACGAGGCCGTCCGCCGCAGGGTGGCCGACCTGGTCTACAAGAGCTCTGCGGCCAAGGGCGGCGCGGTGGAGCTGGAGCGGGGCGGCGAAAAAAAATATTACCGCGTCAGCGTTCAGACGCTCTCCGCCAAGACCCAGAACCCGGCGGTCTTCATGGTGCTGCGCGACATCACGCTGGAACGCGGCATGCAGAAGATGAAGGAAGATTTCTTCCACTCGGTGGCCCACGACCTGCGCGCCCCGCTGCTGACCATGCAGGGCTACATCAAGCTGCTGGAAAAGGAATTCCCGCCGGAGGCCAGGCAGTCCGGCTACGTGCGCAACGTGAAGGACTCCAGCGACCGCCTCTTCAAGCTGCTCGAGAATATCCTGGACATCTCGCGCATGGAGGCCGGCCAGCTGAAGCTGGATCTGCAGAAGGTGAACGCGGCCGAGTTCCTCTCCTCCTCCGCCGAAAGCTTCAGGGCGATTTTCGAGGAAAAGGGCGTGGCGCTGGCCGTTGAAACCGCCGGCGCTGAAAAGCTGGAGTTCGCGGCTGACTCCTCCCTGCTGCGCCGGGTGGTGGAGAACCTGCTGTCCAACGCCTGGAAATTCACTCCGGCCGGCGGCAAGGTTACCGCCTCGGTCAGGGCCCGGAACGGCGGAGTTTTGTTCTCGGTAGCCGACACCGGCCCGGGCATACCCGGAGACCAGCTGGAAGCGGTTTTTGACAGGTATAAGCGGCTCAAGGCGGGGGAAGGCGAGGCCGGCTTCGGCCTGGGCCTGGCCATCTCGCGCAAGATAGCGGAGCTGCACGGCGGCAGCATCTGGGCCGAAGCGGGCCCGGGCGGGGTTTTCAAATTTTCGGTGAAGTAAACGCTGGGGTAAAAAGCCTGTTCTGAAAAACAGTAAAGGGGTTCTGTAACTATGGCGACTAAAACTGCGGGGAATAAGAAACTCTATGCGGGGATTCTCGTGTTTTCCGTGCTCTGGTTCACGACATGCACCGTCTCTGAAATCACACGGCGCCTGGATTTCGGCTGGGACCATTTTATCATGAACCTGCCCACCCTAATAGCCAATCATGTCCCTTTCGCCGACAGGCTGATGGAGCCGGACGATTCTTTCGGCAACAGGGTGTTTTACGGCAAATATATCACGAAACCGGCCAATTCCAAGATTTCCATCGCGGCCATAGACGACTATTCGCTGGACCAGTATGGCTGGCCCATTCCCCGCAACCTATACGGCGACATGATAGACAGGCTGAAACAGTACGGCGCCAAGGCCGTAGTCTTCGATGTGATAGTAACGCAGAGTAAGCGGGACAAAGACTCCGACAATAGCCGCTTCGTAGCCGCCACGGCCAGGGCGGGCAATGTCTCCAACCTGATCATCAAGGAGTCGGGAACCGAGAATTTCAAGTACCCGATCAAGGGGCTGGCCGCGGCCAGCGCCATCATGTCCCACCCGCACGTGGATACGCTGCTCGACACCGACGGCCAGATACGGCGCTACATGCCGTTCTGGGTTAAGGATGAGACGGCTGACCCTGTGGAATATATAACTTTCGGTCAGACGGAACTGAAAAAGACCGCGATGGGCAAGGAATTCCCCGACCTGCCTATCCCTTCCATCGGCATAGCCGGGGTGTCTTTCTATACCGGCAAGCATGTTTCCCAGCTTTTTTACGAATACAAAAGAGACGCGGCCGAGCAAGCGACCGAAAGCCAGGGAAAGATCCTGCGCTACCGCAACTATGTGGCGCGGGTCAAGCATCCCGGCTGGACAAAAGATAAGAGGGACGTGACCGGCTCCAGCTTCAGGCATATCTCCTTTGCCGACATCCTTAGCGGACGCCTCAGCAAGGAAGAAAGAGAAGCTATAAAAGGCGGCGTCCTGCTGGTGGGCTCCACGGCCGTGGGCGCCTTCGATTATTCGCCCAGTCCCTTCTCCAAACAGTTGCCGGGCGTGGAGGTGCACGCCACCTACATCGACAACGCCCTCTCCGGGGACTTTATTACGCCGCTCTTCCTCGGCTGGACCACGCTGCTCACGCTGCTGCTGCCCTGGGTGCCGGTAATCCTGCGCAAGTATTCGATGCCCGTGCTAACCTCCTCCGGGACCGGCTTCCTGCTGGCCCTGGCGGTCGGCTACGTGGTTCTGCTGATCAACGGAGTGCTGATGCCTTTTGCCACGGTGTCTCTAGCCTTCTTCCTGCCTTTCGCCTACATTACCGTGGACAAGGGCCTGGCCGAGGGCCGCGAGAAGAAATGGATAAAGAACACCTTCGGACAGTACCTGTCGCCGAAGGTGGTGGAAATGATCACCAAGGACCCGTCCAAGCTGTCGCTGGGCGGCGAGAAGCGCGACATGACCGCCTTCTTCCTGGACCTGGCGGGCTTCACGACCATGTCCGAGAAGCTCTCGCCCGAAGAGCTGACCTCCATGCTGGTGGAATACCTGTCGGCCTTTACCGACGTCATCCTGAAGTACGACGGCACGGTGGATAAGTATATCGGCGACTGCGTCGTGGCCTTCTGGAACGCCCCTCTGGACCAGGCCGACCACCGCAAGCTCGGCGTGATGGCGGCCATAGACTGCCAGAAAGCCATGACGCGCCTCAACGAGGCGCTCACGCAGTTCACCATAAAGCCCAAATGCCGCGTGGGCGTTAACTCCGGCCCTATGGTAGTGGGCAACATGGGCTCCAGGTCGCGCCTCTCCTACACCGTCATGGGCGACACCGTGAACATGGCCTCCCGCATGGAGGGCGCCAACAAGTACTTCGCCTCCAAGATCATGACCAGCGAGATGACCTTCGGCGACATCAAGGACTTCTTCGACTACCGCTACCTCGGCAGCATCCGGGTGGTGGGCAAGCTCATCCCCGTGAAGGTCTACGAGCCCTTCGCCATGAAGGGGGAAGCGGAGCCGGAAGTGAAGGCCATGCTCAAGCACTACGAGGCGGGCATAGAGAAGTTCTACAAGGGCGACTACGCCGGGTCCCTGCCGGACTTCCAGGCCGCGCTGGCCGCCCGCCCGGACGACGGGCCGGTCAAATTCTACATAGGCAAGGCCGAGCTCTTTATCAAAGAGCCGATCAAGGACTGGGACCAGTCGTTCAACCTTACCGAGAAAGGCTAAGGGCTTATGGTAATCTTCTGGCGCCTGGTACTTTCGCACCTTCTCGCGGACTTCACGCTGCAGTTTGACGTCGTGAACCGCATGAAGCGCAAGAACCTGTGGGGCATGCTGCTGCACTGCCTGACCCACTTCATCGTGTCCGCCGCGCTGGTCTGGGACTATCTCCCGGAGACCTGGTTCAGCGCAGGCGGCGTGGCGGTCAGCGGCTGGGGCGCCCTGCTGCTGATGATGGCCATCCACTTCATCGTGGACCAGCTGCGGGTCTACAGCATGAAGACCCTGGGCTGGAAGGACAATACCGCCAGCTTCCTGGCCGACCAGGTATTGCATTTCTACGTGCTGTTCATGATAGCGCCCGTCGTGATGCCAGGCCCCGACCTGCTGATGGGGGACAAGTGGGCGGCTATCGCCTCCATGCTGGTGCTGGTGACGCATTCCACCACGGTGCTGATCTACTTCGTAGAGAAGGACCTGTTCGGCAAGCCCTTCCCCAGCTTCGACGAGAAATATTTCCTGATCTTCGAGCGGGTGGTGCTGTGGGCCTTCTTCTTCGCCGAGGGGCGCTGGTGGATCCCCTTCGCCATCATCTGGGCGGCGCAGCTCTTCTACATCAGGCGCAAGCGCATCATGGACCTGAGCGGCATTAACGTCTGGCTCAGCGTGGTTATCGCCGCGCTGCTGGGCGCCTGCACCAGGTTCGTGTATTACGGCTATTTATAACAAGGCGGACATGCTGGAAGTAATAGAGAAACAAAAAATAGAAGAAGCCGTCTTTACCTTCATCGACGTGGAGACCACCGGGCTTTCCCCGCGGTCGGCTCGCGTCTGCGAGGTGGCCGCCGTCAGTTTCCTGGGAGCTGCCCGCGTGGGAACGCTGTCCGAGCTGGTCAACCCCGGCGTGCCTATCCCCGCGGAGGTCTCCAAGATCCACGGCATCACCGACGCCATGGTCAAGGACAGCCCGTCCTTCGGCCAGGTGGCGCCGCGCCTGCTGGACCTGCTGGAGAACGCCGTCGTGGTGGCGCATAACGCCGACTTCGACCTGGGCTTCCTGCGGGAAGAATTCAAACGGGTCGGGCTTAAGTTCCCGAAGCTGCACGTGGTGGACACCCTCGCCATAGCCCGCAAGAACTGGAAGTTCCAGAGCAACCGGCTGGGCAATATCGCCGCCGAACTCAACATCTCCAGCCAGGGCTGGCACCGCGCGCTCGCCGACGTGGAAATGACGCGCAAGATCTTTGAACATTTCATAACCGCCTTCAGGGCCGCCGGGGTGGCGACCGTGAAGGACCTTTCGGAAAAATGCGGAGGAAAAACATCATGAGCGCAAAGAACAAGCCTTTCAGCCTCGGTTCGGCCCCGGATATAGTGGACTTCGCCGAGGTGGCCTTCGGCTACCGCAAGACCGAGATCCCGCCCAAGGCCCTTAAACTTATAGAGTCCCGGCGCAAAGCGCTGGAGGCGCTGCTGGCCGAGGACCGCGTGATGTACGGCATCAACACCGGCTTCGGCGAGCTGGCCAGCCAGCGCGTCTCGCGCGAAAGCCTGAAGAGCCTGCAGGTGAACCTGATCCGCAGCCACGCCTGCGGCGTAGGCGACCCGCTCGACGACGCCGAGGCCCGCGGCCTCATCTTCGCCCGGGCCAACGAGCTAGCCCGCGGCAACTCCGGCGTGCGCCCGGTGGTGGTTAAAACCCTTTCGGCCCTCGTCAACAAGGGCGTTATCCCGTTCATCCCGTCCAAGGGCTCGGTAGGCGCCAGCGGCGACCTTGCCCCGTCGGCCCACATGGCGCTGACCCTGATAGGCGAGGGCATGGCCAAGTTCGAGGACGAGCGCGACTGGCGCCCTTCCGCCGAGGTGCTGAAGGAAGCCGGCATAAAACCGATAGAGCTGGCTGAGAAAGAGGGCCTCGCCCTGATCAACGGCACTCAGGCCATGAAGGCCGTCGGCGGCCTGGCGCTCTTCGAGGCCATGAACCTGTTCTATTCCTCCGTGCTCGCCGGGGCCATGAGCGTGGAGGCGCTGAAGGGCACCCCTTCCGCCTTCGACAAGCGCATCCACGAGCTGAAGCCGCATCCCGGGCAGCTCGAGGTGGCGGAGATGCTGGAGTCCATGCTGAAGGGCAGCCAGATCCGCGCCTCGCACAAGACGGCCGACAAGCGCGTGCAGGACCCTTACTGCCTGCGCTGCATGCCGCAGGCCATGGGCGCCGCCCGCGACGCCATCGAGTACGCGCTGAACGTTTTCGAGACGGAGCTGGGCAGCGTCACCGACAACCCCCTGGTGGTAGAGGGAAAAACGCGCGGCTCCATAGACGTCATCTCCGGCGGCAACTTCCACGGCCAGGCCGTGGCCTTCGCCTCCGACTTCGCCGCCATCGCCCTCACGGCCCTCGGCAATATCTCCGAGCGACGCACCGCCCAGCTGGTCAGCGACTTCGAGATCCTGCCGCCTTTCCTGGCCCGCAACCCGGGGCTGGAGTCGGGCTTCATGATAGCGCACGTCACCGCCGCCGCGCTCTGCAACGAGAACAAGATCCTCAGCCACCCGGCCAGCGCCGATTCCATCCCCACCTCCGCCAACAAGGAGGACTTCGTCAGCATGGGCATGAACGCCGCGCTGAAACTGCGCACCGTGGTGCGCAACGTGGCGTGCATAACCGCCATAGAGCTGATGGCCGCCGCCGAGGGCGTGGAGTTCCACCGCCCGCTCAAGTCGGGCGCCCGCGTGGAGGCCGCCCTCGCGCAGCTCCGCAAGATCTCCCCCGCCTTCAAGGGCGACGAGGTCTTCTCCGGCCGCATAGAGGCCGTGGCCGACGCGGTGCTGAACGGCTATTTCGTCCCCTGACCGGCCGGCGGGTTTAATTATGAACGAAACCGGCGGCCCAGGCGGGAAAGTCGACTTGCTGCTGCTCAATCCCTCCATAGAAATAGAACATCCGCAGGAGATGTTCTACAAGTATTACGAGCGCCAGGAGGAGCAGCTCAACCTGGGCCTGGGCGCGCTGGCCGCCTACCTGCGGGAAAAAGGCGTCAGTTTCAGGATCATAGATTCTAATTTCGAGAGGCTTTCGGTCGACGAGACCGTGGCGCTGGCAGCTCAAAGCGATTTTAACTGCCTCGGCTTTTCCCTGAATATCTACAACCTGGGCCCGGCGATAAGGATAATTAAAAAGCTGCGGGCCGCCGGCTGCAAACAGCATATCACGGCCGGCGGGGCCTTTGCCTCGCTTTACGCGGAACTGCTGTTCTCAAAGTTTCCTTACTTCGATTCCATAGTTTACGGCGACGGCGAAGCCGCCGCCTGCGAACTGGCGGCCAACCTCAGGGAAGGCCGCGACTGGCGCGCTACCAGCGGGATAATCTACCCCGGGAAAGATGGCGCACTGGTTAAAAATCCGCATGTCCGCGTCACCGGCGACCTGGACGCCCTGCCCCGCCCGCTGCGTTACGGCGGCACGGGGGGCATGCAGCCGGTGGAGCTAGCCAGGGGCTGCTACGGGCGCTGTTCGTTCTGCGCCCTGCAGGAGTTTTACGGCCTTTCCGGCCATTCCGCCATACGCCGCAGGTCCCTGAATTCTTTCTTCGACGAGGTGGAGGAGCTCTATAGGGCCGGCTGCCGCCACTTTAATTTCCAGGCCGACAATTTCTTCCCGTCCGCCGATGCCGGCGCCGCCGATAAATACCTGGAAGACTTCAGCGCCGAAATAAAAAAGCGGGGCCTGGAGATCGGTTTCTTCATCGCCTGCCGCGTGAACGACATTACCGCGCCCCGCCTGAAGATCCTGAAGGCCTGCGGCCTGACCGGCCTCTTCATCGGCGTAGAGTCAATTAACGCTTCCGAACTGGAGGCGTTCAACAAGAAGATCACCGTGGCTGAGATCTGCGAAGCCGTTAATATCCTTAACGCGGAAAAAGTGCATTTCGACTGCGGCTACATCTTTTTCACCCCCTGGACCACCGTGCCGGACCTGGTGCGCTCGGCCAACTTCATGGTGAAGGTGGGGTTGGAGCATTTCTCTTACGGCGCCTACCGCATGAAGGCCCATATCTATACCAAGGCCCTGGCGGATATAAAGGCCGAAGGGCTGTTCGAGAAGAGCGCCGATCTTACAGGCGCCGGCATTGAGACGCTTTACCTGCAGTACCGCTTCAAAGACCCTGCCGTAGGCTTTATCTGGGAGCAGGCGGACGCCCTTTACAGGCGCATCTACGCCTTCATCCTTGAGGCGGCCATAGAGCCCTACAAGGAGCGCAACGCTCTTACGCAGGCAAAGATCATAAGCGATATGAGCGTCCTGCGCCTCATAGCCGACCTTGTGAAGGCCGACCATTCCAACCCCTCAGCCAGGGCCGCCCTGGCCAAAGAACGCGCGGACCTGCATTTCAATTACGCCAAGGAAGCCGTCCTGGCCGACCTGAAGCAGATGTCCGGCGCGTAAACTCCGACACTTAAATAATCTTTCCTTGACCGGGGCCGTTGCCCCGGCAGGATGGCCTTTTCGATGGGGGGGGCTATTGAATGCTGGCATTAAAATTGTTCCGTATCGGGCGCAGGCTAAAATCAGATCTAAGGTGAAAATATGAAAAAAGAAACCAACATAATTGAATCGGTGGAATTCCTGTCGGAAGAGGATTTGATGGTCGCGGAATTGGACAAGAGGCTGTCCTTTGTATCGGTTCCGGGAGTTTGTGATTGTGTCGGCTACACTTATAATGTTCCCCAGGGACCAAGCCAGCCTTCAGCCGTTAGGGGATAAAAGGAAATGTTATGAAGAACGAAACGAACATAATCGAATCCGTGGAGTTCCTGGCCGCGGACGACCTGCTGGTGGCCGAGCTGGACAAGCGCCTTTCCTTTACGGCTCTGGGGGATACGGGCAAGAGCTGCACCGGCTTCGGTGGCGGCATCTGCGGTTGCTTCGCTAAGTCATTTGACTGCGCGAACCAGGCCAGCGGCGTCAGCGCCGTAAGGGGTTGAGTTTAACGCCCCGGCGCCTGAAATATCTTCATATGAAAATATACATTTTCATGTGAAAATAAGTGGCGTCATGGCCAGGCGGAGATAATAGCAGAGCGGCACGCGAATATCTCTGGCATTAAAATTGTTCCGTATTAGTCATGAAGAGCGCAGAAGGGGGAAATATGAGCAAAGAATCAAACATAATAGAATCGGTGGAGTTCCTGGCCGCTGACGACCTGCTGGTGGCCGAGCTGGATAAGAGGCTGTCGTTTTCCGCTTTAGTCCTGGAGGCCTGTTCCAGGAACAATAACGGACATTGCGAATCCCTCTGCGACTGCATCCTGAAGAAATTCGAGCCACGCCCGTGCGGCAACCTGGCATCCGCTGTGCGCGGATAAGTGAGGATCAAATGAAGAGCGAATCCAACATAATAGAATCGGTGGAGTTCCTGGCGGAAGAGGACCTGCTGGTGGCCGAACTGGACAGGCGCCTGTCTTTTACTGCCGTCCTAACGGCCGGCAGCAAGAACAATGACGGCGTTTACGGATCCCTCTGCGACTGCATCCTGAAAAAAATAGAGACGCGCCCGGGAAACATGCCATCCGCCGTGCGCGGTTGAGAGGGGCGCTTCTTTACTGCCCGCGGTGATTAAGATAAAATAGAAATAGCAGGGGCCGGGCAATGAACGATAAGATGTGACGCGCCGCCGAAAAACCGGTCTTTCATCCAAGTCCCCATAAACCCTGTTTTGTGGGGACTTTAAATTTAAACTATGACTGAATACCTCGACCTTCTTAAGAAACTTTCATCCTGCCGTATCGTTCCCGGGCTAAAGCAGCCGGAACATTCTCTGCCGCTTCGGGAGATATTGGCGGGCATGCCGCATTTCTTCGCCCCGGGCGGGGGCGTTTTCGTGGGCGCGGAGTCGCCGGAAGTTGTCAAGCCGGGCAAGGTCTGCGTCTGCGCCCGGCTCGCCGGCCCCGGCGGCCTGCTGAAGCGCGGGCCCGAAGGGAAATATTTCTTCGCCGCGGTTTCCGGCTATCCCAAGCCCGGCGGGCTGCTCGGCCGGTCGTTAGGCGTTTACGCCGCGGAAACCGGGGAGAAGCTGTTCGAGCTTGCCGTCGAACACGTCTCTACGGGCAAAGACGGCGCCGTACTCTATTTCCTGCCCGGCGCTGAAAAAGAAAAGATCCTGGCGGCGGCTAAAGAGCCGGCGGTCTGCCACCCGGCCGAATTCTCGTCCTCACCTGAAAATATCTCCGGCTGGAACCTCTCTTCGCTGGCCAACGCGGCCCTGGCCTTGCAGCTGGCTAAAAGCGGGGCCTGCTGCGCCTGGCTTTCCTCCTCCCCATTACCTGAGGAAGCCGGCCTCGCCAGGGTAGAGCTGGACTCTTTCGAGGAACCGGGGGCGGGCGCCCGCTACGGTTTCTTTGACCTGAAAAGCCGCAAGCTCCTCACCGACCTCTCCGCCCTAGGCGGGCAGGCCGCCGGCCCGCTTTCCGTCTGGCTGAGCGTCTCGAACATGGCCAACGGCAACGGGGTCAATATGTTCCTGCCAGAAGCTATTCCCGCCGCCGAACTGGACGACTATGCGGTTTTTGTGGGCAAGGCCGCAAAGGCCTTCGCTGAAGCCGCGCGCGGGTCGGCCCCCGCTGCTTCGGAGCCGGAGGGCGTACAGGTGGCGGACGAGACGGCGGAGATAGCGGCGATAGTGAACGAGGCCTCAGATTTCGCCGGCTTCCTTACCGGCGGCCTGCCGCGGCTTGCGGCCGTTTTCGCCCGCCACGGCCTGGCCCGCTCCAAAGCGGGCGGGGCCGAGTTCGAGGAACTGCGCCTCAAATTGCAGGCCGGCGGCGTGCCGGCCTCTTTAAGCCCCGCCGAAATAGAGTCCCTCGCGGCCCGGGCCAGGGACCTGGTGGAGAAATCTTTCCCGAACGGCCTCTTTTTCAGGACAGGGAAGCTTAAGGTGGTAAGCCTGCTGATGGGCAACGCCCGGGTCTTCAGCGCCGGGAACGGGACGATCTTTATATCTCCCGACAGGCCGGGGGGTGAGCTCAAGCAGCTGCTCGCCGGGGAACTGCTGTATTCTTTCGCGCTTGGCGCGCTGAATTCCTTAGCCCTGCCGGCGAAGCGCGCCAGGCACGTTGCCGACGGGCTCAGGTTCTGCCTGCTCGCCGGGATGAACGGCGGCGGTCTCGCCGACGCCCTGGGGCTGTCGGGCCCGGCCTACGAGGCGCATGTCAAAAAACTGCCGGAAATAAAGCAGAAGGCCGAGGCTTACCTGGACGGCGAAGACCAGTACCTCTACGAAGGGAAATATCACCGCTACTTCAAGCCGAAGCCGGCCGGCGCTTTCTCGACGCTGGCGGAAGAGCGCTTCCTGGCCGCGCACGAATACTCCGAGGCCGTGAAACAGGGTAAATTCTATGAAAAAATCCTATCTTAGCCGCTACCTGGCGCTGATAAACCTCGACGACAAGGTCCTGCTGTTCAACGGCTTTTCCGGGAACGTGGACGTGGTCCGCAAAGATTTCGCCGAAAAAATGCGCCAGGCTAAAGACGGCGGCAGCCTGGATTTTATCTCCGAAAACGAGCTGGCTTTCTTTAAAAAAAGAGGCCACGTCACGGAGCTGCCGCCCGACACGGAAAGGGCGGAATTCGCGAAGCGCGTCGCCGTGCTGCACAAGGAGAACCTCGAGTCGGTCACGAGCTCGGCGGTCCTGATGCTGCTGCTGGGCTACGACTGCAACCTCTCCTGCGAGTACTGCTACCAGAAAGATTTGAAGCCGCGCAAGTGGGGCCCCAAGATCTCCGACGAGCTGCTGGACCTGGTGTTCAATAAACATTTCTCCGCCATCTTCCCCGGAGTGAAGCCGCACGATATGGACATCACGCTTTACGGCGGGGAGCCGTTCCAGCCGTCCAACGCGCCGATAATACGCAAAATAATGGAGTACACGGCGAAATACGGCATCCGGACCTCCGCCATCTCCAACTGCAGCACCATAGAGTGCGTGGCCGACATGCTGGGCCCGCTGCCCGGCAATATCAACAGCGTGCAGGTCACGCTCGACGCGGGCGGCTATAAGGGCGCCTCGCTGCAGCGCTCCGAGGGCGCGAAGTTCCAGAAGATCATCTCCAACATCCACCTGATGCTGGACAAAAAAGCTACCGTAGCCATCCGAATGCACGTCATAGGCGACAACTACGCGGCGCTGCGCGATACGGTGGATTACCTGATAGAGCAGGACATAGTGGGGCACCCGCGCTGCTTCCCGCACCTGGCGCCGGTCAGGGACTATACGGCCACGGACCCAACCAAGCTTACCCAGCACATCGACGTCACGCACCCGATAGCCAGGGAGATAAGCGCGAAGTTCGGCTATCCGCTGAATTCGCGGGTCTGGGACATGAAAAACACCCTCGCCACCCCGAACCGGCGGCTTTCCCATACCACCCACTGCATGCACAACAGGCCCAACGCCTTCATCCTGGACCCTAACGGCGAGCTTTACGGCTGCACCGTAGAGGCGGGCCGCGAGGAATACCTGCTCGGCAAAGTGACGAAGGACGGCGTGACCTTTACGGATACGCTGAAGCGGAACCTTTCCCGCGACGTGAGCAGCATAAAAGAATGCCTGGACTGCCCCTACGCGCTGCTGTGCGGCGGCAGCTGCGCCTATAACGCCAGGGTCTTGTACAAGGACATCTTCGCGCCGGACTGCGCCGACCACAGGGAGTCCCTGGCGGAGGCCATACGGTTCTCCTACCTGGAGAACCAGAAGGCCAAGGCCGGCAACTAGCCTCCAGATGACCCAGACCACGGGGCCCGAAAAAAAGCCGGAGACGCTGAAAAACGTTTTCCTGAATAACTACGCCGTTCCCCGGGGCGGCTCCTGGCTGGTCGTCACCGGGGATTCCTGCTTCAAGATAAGCGCCTCCACCAAGAATATAATCTCACGCCTGCCGCGCAAGGGGCCGCCCGCCGACTATATCGGCGAGCTGCGCCGCCTGGGCGTGCCCGAGCCGGAAAAAATACTGGCCAAGCTGGTGGAGATAAAGTGCCTGGTGCCGGCTTCCGAGAACCCCTGGCACAAGACGCTCCTGAAATACCTGCTGAACCCGGCCCTGGAATTTTTCCCCTCGAAGCTGCAGGACCGCGTTTTCTTTTTCCTGAAGGACGCGGAATTCACCGGCGAGGCCCTTTTCCGCTTCGCGCTGGCCAGCTGCCTGCTCGGGCTGCTGCTCTCCGCGCTTTTCTCCTTCGCCGGCTTTTCCGCCGGGCGGGGGATAGCGCTCACGGCGGGCGAGCAGGGCGCGGTGTTCGCGATAATACTGCTGAGCATCCTGGTGCACGAGGCCGGGCATTCCATCTTCGCCTACCTCAACGGCATCGGCTTCCGGCCCATAGGTTTCTCCCTGTACCTGATGTACCCGGTCTTTTACGCCAATGTCTCCGGCATCGGGGAGCTGCCGCTCAAGCCGAAGATCTCCATAAACCTGGCTGGCCTCGCGCTGCAGAGCCTCTTCATGGCCGGCGTGGTCATCGCCTACCTGGCCACGGGCTGGGGCGCCTATTTCGTGGTGGTGCAGTACCTGGCCTTCCTGCTGCTCTTCAACCTGAACCCGCTGCTTAACACCGACGGCTACTGGTGCTACAAGGATATCGTCACCGCCTACAAGGGCAACCGCTACGCGGTCTTTTCCGAAAAGATCTACTCCCTGGCCATGCTGGGGTTCACGCTTTACCTGGTCTACGTGGTCTGGCTGATGGCCAAGGGCCTGGGCGCTTTTCTCTTCGCCGGGACCTGGTCCGGCGGCGGCGTTCTGGGCGCGCTCATCAACGTCTATATCCTGGTCATAGTCGCCAAGGGCCTGATCCCCCGCTTTAAAGAAGGTTACGCCACCCTGAGGAAACAATGAAAATACTTTTCTCCATACTGCCCGGCTGCCTGCCCAACCTGGTCCACGACCCGGGGAAATGGTGGGACGCCGCCGCCGCCTCCAAAGAGCACGAGTATGCGTATTTCAACGCCAACGAGATGTGGTGGCGGGCTTTCTGTTCGTCGTCCTTCGTCGGCATACTGGCGGAGAAGCTGCCGCTGGCGAAGATCATTTCGGAGAAGCTGTCCTCCAGCGCGGGGATCCCCGGACTGGAAAAGCTGGCCCTCCGCGCCGGGGCCTCGCTGGAAGCTATGCGCGCCCCGGCCACCTACGCCTCGGCCGCCTCCTATGCCGCGGCCCTGAAGCCCTTTTCCGACTACCTGCGGGTCTTCAATTTCCTGGTGGACGAATTCTCCGTGGGCGTACAGAACGGCCCGGTCGTAAACGGGTTGGGCTTCCGGGAAACAGCGGAGATGCTGGCTTTCTCAGGCAAGGATACTGTCCTGCGCGCCAGCTACAGGGCGGCGGCGGCAAAGCTGCCTTTCACACCGGACGCCTGCTTTATCCCGGTCACGTCGGAATTCGACCTGCTTTCCGCCCTGGTCTGGGCGCAATGCCTGAAGGAGCTGAATCCCGGCGTATATATCTGCGTCACGGACCCCGGCTACGAGAACTTTTCCCTGGACTGGCAGGCCGAAGCCATAGTCAGGACAGGCGCCGTGTTCCAGCTGATAGATTCCGTGATCAAGCACAGCTACGAGGCGGACCGCGTGATGCCGCTGCTGCTGCGCGACCTGGCGGCGGGCAAGAGGCCTGCCGGCTTCCTGACGGCCGCCGACTTTACCGGCGAGCCGCCGGCGTCGGACGGGGAAACCTGCCCGCCCCTGCTGCATGTCTTTACGCCCGAGCCCTCCTTCCTGCTGCGCCTCAGCGGCAAGGGCTGTTACTGGAACAAGTGCGCCTTCTGCGCGCAGCATTCCAAGCACCAGAGCGGCGCCGCGCCGGAGAAGGCCGACATCGACGCGACTTTCCCCAGGATAGAGCGGCTGGCCCGGCTCGGCTACAAATATTTTTACTTCGAGGACGAGGCGGTGCATCCGGATTTGCTGAACCATTTCTCGGACCTGGTGCTGGCCAAGGGCCTCGACATCAAGTGGGGCTGCCGCTGCCGGCTGGACGCCCGGCACCCCGACGAGCTTTTGAATAAGATCAAGCGGGCCGGCTGCAGCGAGATCTTTTTCGGCGTGGAGACCGTGGTCCCGCGCGTGCAGGCCCTGATGCGCAAGTACCCCGACCCCGTGCCCGCGGAGACCACCCGGGCGGTGATAAAAGCGGCCGCCGCGGCGGGCCTGGGGCAGCACCTCACTTTCATCACCGGCTTCCCGGGAGAAACTCCGGAGGAGGCGAAGACCACCGCGGCGTTCATAGCGGAGACTCTCAAGGACCTGCCCCGGGTAACCTACCATATAGGCCGCCTCAACCTGCTGCCGCAGGCCGAAACTTATAAGAACGCGCCCAAGTACGGGATCGTCCCCGGACCTTTCAAAGGCGACCTGAACTGTTATTGCGATTTTACTTTTACGGACGGCAGTCTGGCGGCGGCCGACAAGGTCTCGGCTGAGAACCTGCCGGAACTGCAGCGCGGCCTGGACGCGGCGCTGGGCTGGGACAGGTTTGAAAAGACTCCGGAGCAGAAGCTTGTTCGTGAGCTCTATTTCAATTACGCCATCAGGGTCTACATCAAGGCCCGCGAAAGCGATATTTTTGCTGACCGCGAACTATTGTCAGCCTGACACGCCGCCGGGCTTCCCCGAGGCCCGCAGAAAACATAAAATATCACTATAGCCGTCTTTCCGGAGGAGGCACACTATTTCTATGAATAAGATCATACGGGCCGCGCGCGGCAATAAACTTTCCTGCAGAGGATGGCAGCAGGAGGCCGCCCTGCGCATGCTGATGAACAACCTGGACCCGGATGTGGCCGAGCGCCCGGAAGACCTGGTGGTCTACGGCGGGCGCGGCAAGGCCGCCCGCAACTGGGACTGCTACCACGCCATCGTTTCCTCGCTCCGGAAACTGGAGAACGACGAAACCCTGCTGGTGCAGAGCGGCAAGCCCGTGGGCGTGCTGCGCACCCACGAATACTCGCCGCGCGTGATCATCGCCAATTCCAATTTGGTGGGCAACTGGGCCAACTGGGAAACCTTCGACGAGCTGGAGAAGAAGGGCCTGATGATGTACGGCCAGATGACGGCCGGCTCCTGGATCTATATCGGCACGCAGGGCATACTGCAGGGCACCTACGAAACCTTCGCCGCCTGCGCCCGCAAACATTTTAAGAGCGACCTTACGGGCAAGCTGACCGTCACCGGCGGCCTGGGCGGCATGGGCGGCGCCCAGCCGCTGGCCGTCACCATGAACGGCGGCGTGGCCATAGTGATAGAGGCGGACGAAACCCGCATACAGAAGCGCCTGGACACCAGGTACGTGGACATCATGAGCCGCGATCTCGACGAGGCGCTGGTCCTGGCGCAGAAGGCCATGAAGGCCCGCCAGCCGCTCTCCATCGGCCTGCTGGGCAATTGCGCCGAGGTGCTGCCCGAACTGGCGCGCCGCGGCGTGAAGATAGACGTGCTCACCGACCAGACCTCCGCGCACGACCCGCTGAAGGGCTATATCCCCAGGGGCTACAGCGTGAAGGAAGCCGACGCCCTGCGTCGCAAAGACCCGAAGAAATACCTTAAGCTCTCGATGGAATCCATCGCCATCCACGTCGAGGCCATGCTCAAGCTGCAGAAGGCCGGGGCCGTCACCTTCGACTACGGCAATAATATCCGCACGATGGCCTTCAAGCAGGGCGTGAAAAAAGCCTACGACTTCCCCGGCTTCGTGCCGGCCTACATCCGCGACCTGTTCTGCGAGGGCAAAGGCCCGTTCCGCTGGGCGGCCCTCTCCGGCGACCCGAAGGACATAGCCGTCACCGACAAACTGGTGCTGGACCTGTTCCCGAAGGACGAGCACCTGAGGCGCTGGATGGACATGGCCTCGAAGAAGGTGCAGTTCCAGGGCCTGCCTTCGCGCATCTGCTGGCTGGGCTACGGCGAGCGGCACCAGATGGGGCTGCGCATCAACGACCTGGTGAAGAAGGGGAAGATCTCCGCGCCCGTAGTGATAGGACGCGACCACCTGGATTCGGGCTCGGTGGCGAGCCCCTACCGCGAGACGGAATCCATGAAGGACGGCTCAGACGCGATAGCCGACTGGCCGATCCTGAACGCGCTGATCAACACCGCGTCCGGCGCCAGCTGGGTGTCTTTCCACCACGGCGGCGGGGTGGGCATGGGCTATTCCCTGCACGCCGGCCAGGTTACCGTGGCGGACGGCACGAGAGAAATGGCCTCGCGCCTGGAGCGCGTGCTGACCAACGACCCGGCCATGGGCGTGCTGCGCCACGCCGACGCCGGCTACAAGATCGCCTCGGACTTCGCCAAAAAGAAAGGCGTCAAAGTCCCGATGCTTAAGTAAAACATAGGAGAATAATTATGGCTTCTGATTTCAGCTTCGACGTGGTTTCCAAGGTGGAGTACACGGTGGTGGACGAGGCGATAGCCATCGCCATGAAGGAAGTGGTCAACCGCTACGATTTTAAGGACTCCAAGTCCGAGATCAACTTCGACAAGAAGGAGAACAAGATCATGCTGCAGTCTTCAGACGACTACAAGGTCAAGGCACTCCTCGAAGTGCTGATGATGAAGGTCTCCAAGCGCGGCCTGCCGGTGAAGAATTTCGAGGCCCAGAAGGTGGAGAGCGCACTGGGCGGCACCGCCAAGATGGTCGTGAAAGTGCAGCAGGGCATCCCTCAGGACAAGGCCAAGGAGATAGTCCGGGCCGTGAAGGACGCCAAGCTGAAGGCCAATGTCTCCATTCAGGCCGACACGCTGCGCGTGACCTCCAAGTCCAAGGACGAGCTGCAGAACGTGATGAGCCTGCTGCGGGGCGGGGATTACGGCATAACCCTGCAGTTCGACAACTTCCGCTGATGGCCATACTCTTCACGGGCATAAAGCAGCTGCTGACCTTCGCCGGGGACGACGCGCCCCGCGCGGGGGCGGCCATGCGCGAAATCGGCCTCGTCAAGAACGGGGCCGTGCTCGTGGAGAAGGGCATAGTCGAGGCCGCCGGCCCCAGGGCCGCCGTGGCCCGGCACCGCCTGGCGAAAACTGCGAAGGTGGTCGAGACCGGCGGCGTCTGCCTGCCCGGCTTCGTGGACAGCCACACCCACATGATCTTCGCCGAGCCGCGTCTGAAGGATTTCTCCATGCGCACCGCCGGCGCCTCCTACCCGGAGATCAAGGCCGCCGGCGGGGGGATACTCTCCAGCATCGGCGCCGTGCGCAAACAGCCGCTCAAGCCGATGGCCGCGCAGCTGGCCAGGCGCGCCGCCCGCTTCCTGGAATGCGGCACCACCACCGCCGAGGTCAAGAGCGGCTACGGCCTCTCCCTGGATTCGGAACTGAAGATGCTGCGGGCCGTGCGCGAGGCCAGGAAACTCACGCCGCTGGAGCTGCTGCCCACCCTGCTGGCCGCCCACAGCGTGCCGCCCGAGTTCAACGGGGATTCCCAGAAATATCTCGATCATATTATCGCCGAGATCCTGCCTAAAGCCGCGGCTGAAGGCCTGGCCGTCTTCGCCGACATCTTCTGCGAGAAAGGCTATTTCACGCCGGAACAGACCACAACCTACCTGAAAGAGGCCGCCCGCCTGGGCCTGCGGCCCAAGGTGCATTCCGAGCAGTTGTCCAATTACGGCGGCACCAGGGCGGGCGCGGCCGCGGGGGCCGTCAGCGCCGACCACGCGGACCACGTCTACGCCGAGGACATAGCCGCCATGCGCGACGCGGGCACCATTGCCACTCTCCTGCCCGCCTCAAATTATTACCTGGGCCTCTCCAAATTTCCGCCCGCGCGCGAGCTGATAGCCGAAGGCGTGCCGGTGGCGCTGGCCACAGATTTCAACCCCGGCACCTGCCCGTGCTGGAACATGCAGTTCGTGCTCTCCGTCGCCTGCACTCATTGCGCCATGACCCCCGAGGAGGCCCTCTGCGCCGCCACCGTAAACGGCGCCTGGGCGCTGGGCATAGGCGACCGCTGCGGCGTCATCGCGCCCGGCCGCCAGGCGGACCTGGCCTTCTTCGCCGCGTACGATTACCGCGAGCTGTGCTACTATTTCGGCGCGAACCAGTGCTCCATGACGGTCAAGAAAGGAAAGATACTCCGGGGAACTCCGGGGACGTTGTTGAGTTGTTGAGTTATTTCCGGTAAGATGTCAAAACACCTCAAATTTATAGCGACTCGGTGAATAACTCAACAACTCAACAACGTCCCCTTCTTATGAAGATAATACTTTTTGACATAGACGGGACGCTGGTGAAGGCGGGCGGGGCGGGCGCGCGCGCTCTCAACTACGCCGTGGAGGCCCTGACCGGCCACAAGAACGCCTGCGACGCCGTGCAGCTGCAGGGCGCCACCGACAAAGCCAATTTCGAGAACGCGTTTAAAGCAGGGGCCGGCCGCAAGCCCACCAGGAAGCAGCTGGCCGTCCTGACTCAGAAATACGTGGACCGCCTGCCCTCCGAGGTTCTGGCCTCGGTGAAGGCGAAAAAATATTTAAAGGTTAAAGGCGTGGAGAAATTCCTCGCCCGCCTTTCGGGCCGCAAGGACGTGCTGCTGGGCCTCGGCACCGGCAACCTCAGGGACGGGGCTTTCATAAAGCTGGAGCCGTCGGGTTTTCTCAGGCATTTCGCCTTCGGCGGCTACGGCTGCGATTCGCATCACCGCAGCGTCGTGCTGCAGAAGGCCGTGGTGCGGGCGGCGAAGCTGGCGAAAACGCCCATAAAGGAGCGCGACGTGTTCGTGATAGGCGACACCCACCGCGACGCGGAGGCCGCCAAGGAGGCTGGTTACCACAGCGGCGTGGTGCTGGACGGCTTCGGCGACCGCGCGGCCATCATGCGCTCCAATCCGGAACTGGTCGCCGAGGATTTCTCGGACATGAAGCCCTGGCTGATCTGGCTGGGCCTGGAAAAGGACCCCCGCGGCGTGCGGCGCGGCACCTATATCTGCCCGGATTCCCCAATAGAGCACGCCCATTACGGCCGCACCGGCATGGACCTGCGCGACATAGACCTGGGGATAAAAAAATTGCGGGAAATCAAAAGAAAAACGGCGGGAAAATGAACATTAAAGACACCCTCACCTACAAAGACATCGCCGAGATCCCGGAGCTGCTTTCCCAATTCTCGAAGCGGGCCGGGGAGATAAAGAAGCTGGCCATCAGGTCTTCGGACAAGACCGTCTACCTGGTCGGGCGCGGCTCTTCCGGCACGGCCACGCTGTTCGCCAAATACATCTGGGAAACCTACGCCGGCACCATCACTAACTTCATCCACCCGCACTCCATCTTCGAAGCAAAGAAGCCGCTTAACTTCCACGGCCAGGCCGTCTGGGCCTTCTCGCAGTCCGGCCGCAGCCATGACATCACGGCCTGCCTCGAAAAATTGATGAAGTGGGGAGCTAAGGGCGTGGCGGTCACCAATGAGCCGGACCTGAAGAACAACCCGCTGGCCCGCCTGGCCGGCCGGCATATCCTGCTTTCGCATTCCAAAGAGGTGCCGGTAGCCGCCACCAAGAGCTTCGAGCTGCAGCTCTGGGCTGTGCTGTGGGCCGCGCAGGCCTGGAGCGGCTGCTTCGGCGACTGCGATTTTAAGGACGCCATCTCCGCCGCCGCCCGCGCCGTGAAGGAAAATTACGGGGGGGAAGAGCTGCTGAAGAAAATTAAAGCCGCCAACATGCTCGGTTTCGTCGGGCGCGGCGCGTATAACGCCGTGGCCGAAGACTCCGCCCTGAAGTTCCGCGAGATGGCCAAGGCCCACGCGCTGGGCTATTCCGCCGCCGAATTCCTGCACGGCCCCGTCGGGGCTTACACTTCAAAAGACCTGGTCTTCCTCTTCTCGCCATCCGACAGGGCGCCAGAGGACATCATGAAAGTGAAGCGCGCCCTCAAAGAGCGCGGCACCCCGTTCCACGTGGTAAAGCCCGGCTCGCTGAAATTCCCTTTCAGCTGTATCCCGGTGGACATACGCATGAAGAAGCTGGCCCTTCGTCTGGCGCTGTCCAAGGGGCTCAACCCCGACAACCCCAAAGGCCTCAACAAGGTAACGCAGACTTTCTGACCGCGGGGGGAAAGAGCGCGGGCCGTCCTCTACGGGCGGCCCGCGTCTTTTTGTGCCCGGTCCTACAGCCGCTTCGCTTTCCCTTCCCAGTCCATGAAGTGAACGCCGTCCATCGCCGCTATCAGTATCCCGTTGCGGGTGGGCAGCAGGGTGCTGCGCCAGTATTTCTCGCGCACGCTTTCTGGAAACCTCCAGGCTGAATAGGGGCCGTTCGGGTTCGCGCCGGTCTTTACCAGGTAACCGTTGCCGATAGTGAACCAGAGCTCTCCCTTCTCCTCCCTGACCAGCGCTATGTCCCCTTCGGCCTCCGGGAGATCCCTTAATACGTTATCAAGCCTGAAAGACTCTATGGATTTTCCTTCGCGGGTCAGTATGTTGAATTGAGGCGAGTCGAATTCTTTCTTTGACGCGCCGGAAAGCTTTCTGACCGTCAGGACTATGCTGGATTTCCTGCTGTAGCCCCAGAGCGTGCCGTCGGGGGCGGCCCATAAATTCGCGCCCGGGCGGAAATAATCCCCCCAGAGCCTGCGGGCCGCCTTGCCGGGGGGGCAGAGATAGGCGGCATAGCCTTTGCCTTCGCGGGCCGGGACTACATAGCTCATGCCGTCGCCGAGCCGCAAGCCGATGAGGGGGGCTTTGGGCCCCAGGGCGCCGGGCACCGTCCACTTCCCGCCGCCGGCGGTCACGGTTCTGCCGTCGGCCGCAAGCACGGCCACGCCCGGCGCTTCGGCCAGCCTGCTCCGCAGGAAAGCGTCCAGCAGGGCTTCCGCCCCGGTACCGGTTATCCACCGTTTTGCGGCCTCTCCGGTGATGTTTTTGACATTTTCCCACTTCAGCGGCCCGTCACCTGGGGTGAGTTGCGCATAATAGTAGCCGTCCTTCCGGCGCTCGACTATCCCCGGCACTTTTCCCCGCACGAAATTCGCCCTCCAGGAGTCGGGCATAGCGGCGCGCAACTTCAGCCCGCCGGCGGCGCTGCCGTTCATCAGCACACCGGGCTTGTCATAGCGGTCGGCGTAGACCCAGACGCTGCCGTCCGGGCCGGCCATAGTCTGCCCGCGCACGAAGGCCGGCACGGGGAAGAAATAATTCGGCAGGCCCCGGGCCGAATCATCGGGAAAGACGGCGGCGCGCCTGCCTTCCTCGTCTATCAGGAAGACCTCTCCGGTGAAGGGCTTCTGCACCAGCATGACGCCGGGCGCGTCCTGGGGGGCGTCGGCCTGGATGGTCAGCGGGAAGACAGGCCAGGTCACCTCCGCGGACTTGCCGCGCAGGATGGCAAGGCCGATGAAGGGAGGGAGCGCGGGGGCCGCCAGCAGCAGCGCGGCAAAGAGGGCCTTAACCGCTCTGCCCGCCTCCTTGCGGGCGTAAGCGCGGCACAGCAGGGATAGCGCGCCGAGCGTCCCGGCCAGGACCAAGATCCCGGTGAGCGAATTGAGGAAAGCCATCGGGACCAGGTCCAGCATCAGCCCGCTGAAGAGGGACGCTGAGAGCAGCGGGACCGCCGTGACGGCCAGCAGCGCCGCAGCGGCGATGCCTCCCGCTACGGCGTTGCGCAAGGCGTAGGAGAGGGTGAAGGCGTAAAGGGCGAGAAAGGCCGCGTAGAAGAAGTAGTGACTCGCCACATGGGCGTTAACGAAGTTGAGCTTGTCCAGCGGCACCGAGAAGCCCATTATGGCGTAGATGGCCAGTATCAGCAGCGCCGTCTGGGCCGCGGCCGCGGCCAGGCCGGCGAGCACCTGCCTGTACTGGCTCTCCGGCAGCGGCTGCTCGGACGCGCGCGCCGCGTCAGAGGAAGCGTCTGAGCCTGCCGCCCCGGCCAGCGCCATTATGGCCAGCGGCAGGCCGGCCAGGGCCCAGAAGAGCATGGCGATGTTTACGGCCTCGGGTCCTGTCAGGCTATCGGGCCGGAACAGCAAGGCCGCCGGAACCGACAGCAGGACGGCCCCCGCCAGCACTGAAAAGGGGAGGAGGCTTTTCCTGAATTGAAGGATGATGAGGTTCTTCATAATGTTTTCCTCTTATTCTCCGAGCAGCACTTTGAAAGAGTCTTCCAAAGACAGGGGGGAGATCTCCGCCCCGGCGAAGGCCGGGTCCAGCTTGAGCTTCTCCAGCCGCTCGCGGCCGAATACCGCGAATTCCCGCAGCGCGCCGCTGCCATTGAGCGCCACGACGCCGTCAGGCAGGGCGACGGGCGACTCCAGCCGCGCCGCCGCGCGGAACGCCTCTTCGGCCAGGAAGGCCGCGGCGTGGCTGGCGGCTATGACGCCGTCCTTCAGCACGCAGACCCGGTCCAGGATGCCGCCCATCTCGCCCATGCGGTGGTTGGAGACCAGGATAGTCTTGCCGCCTTCGGTCAGTTCGTGGATGAGGCCGTTGAGAATATGGTCCCGCACCAGGTAGTCCAGGCCGGAGGTGGGCTCGTCGAGCAGCAGCAGCTCCGGGTTATGGGCCGTGGCCGTGATCCAGGCCAGCTTGGCCAAATTGCCTTTGCTCATGGCCGAGACCCGGGAGGCCGGGTCCAGTTCCAGTTTCCTGCACAGGCCCAGGGCCTTGGCCATATCCCAGCTGGGGAAGAAACCGGCGCGGAATTCCAGTACTTGCTTAGCCGTCATGAAGCCGTGGAAGGCCGGCTTTTCCGGCACATAGCCTATCAGGCTCCGCACCCTGCCGCTGCCGTCGGGCCTGGCGCCCAGTATTTTCGCGGTGCCGGCGTCCGCCGCCGTCAGGTCCAGCAGTATGGAGAACAGCGTGGTTTTGCCCGAGCCGTTGCGGCCCAGTATGCCGACCACTTCGCCGCGCGCGGCGCTCAGGTCCAGCCCTTTCAGTACTTCTTTCGGGCCGAAAGCTTTTTTTAGCCCTCTTGCTTCAAGGATATGGTCGTTCATAATAGTTTCCTCTTAAGGGCGGCTATCATCTTTTCTACCTCGGGCCAGGTAAAGCCGCTTTCCAGCGCGCCCTTCAGGGCGGCTTCCAGGCCTTCCGACACTTTGCGGGAGGCGTTTTCAGCCAGGCCGCAGGCGCGGGGGGAAATGATGTTCTCCTGGCCCCGGCTGCCCTCGAAGAACCCCTCGGCGGTCAGTTCGCGGTAGGCGCGGGCCACCGTGTTGGGATTTACTTTCAGGTCGGCCGCCATCTTCCTGATGGAGGGTGCGGCGTCGCCGGGTTTTAGCAGCCCTTTTTTAACGAGGCCCTTCAAGCCCAGTTTGATCTGGTCGTAGATAGGAACCTGTGAGAGTTGGTTTAGGGTAATCATAACTGTGCTAGTATGCTAGCACAGTGATAGTCTAGCAGGCGGATCCGGATCTGTCAAGCCCCAAAACAGAAAGAAGCCGGCGCTGGGCCGGCTTCTTTGTCTGGCTGGGAAGCCGTTTTTAGAACCGGCTCCAGAGCTTTTTGGCGAGCTCGCAGGATTTGCGTGAAACCTCTTCCTCGTCGAGGCCGAGCTTCAGCTTCTTGCCCTCCATCAGCACCTTGCCCGCGGCTATGGTGGTATCCACCGTTGCCTGGCTGATGCCGAAGATGAGGTGCCCCGCGAAGTTGGAGGCGTCCATCGGGGTGGGGGGCATGTAGTCTATTATCGCTATGTCGGCCGCGTAGCCGGGCTTCAGCTCGCCGACGTTCTTAAAATAGCGGTTGGCGATCTTGGCGTTGTTGACCAGCAGCGCGTTGGCCACTTCCATGAAGCCGTGCGACGGGTCGTGCTTGAGATGCTGCAGCCACAGCGCGCAGCGCAGCTCTTCGAGCATATTGACCGTCATGGCGTCGGTGCCCAGGCCCACCAGCACGCCGCGCCGCGCCATGTTGGCCACGTCGGCGATGCCTACCGAGTTGTTGGCGTTGGACTGCGGGTTGTGCGCCACGGCCGTCTCGGTCTTCTTGAGGATCTCAATTTCCTCGTCGTTGACGTGCACGCAGTGCGCGGCTATGGACTGCCGGCCCAGGATGCCGTAGTCGCGCAGGCGCTCTACCACGCGCAGTTTGTGGTGGGACTCGCAGTGCAGCTGGTCGGCCTGCGACTCGGCGGTGTGGATGTGGAAGCCCACGCCCAGTTTGTGGCCGCGGTAGGCCGCCTCTTCCAGAGTCTCGTCGGTGATGGTGAAGGAGGCGTGCAGGCCGAACAGGGCCTTCACCATGTTGTCGTCGCGCTTCTGGCAGGCGGCTATGAAGGCGGAGTTTTCGTCGAGGCCTTCCTTGGCTTTTTCCTTGCCGTCGCGGTCGGAAACCTCGTAGCACAGGCAGGCGCGCAGGCCGGTCTCGCGCACGGCCTTCTCCACCGCCGCCAGCGAGCCGGTGATGGCGAAGGGGCTGGCGTGGTGGTCTATTATAGTGGTGGTGCCCTTGCGCACGGCGTTGATCAGCGGTATCGCGGCGCTGTAGTACGAGTCGGCGTTGGTCAGCTGCTTGTCCAGGCGCCACCAGAGGTTGTTGAGGATCTCCACGAAGCTCTTCGACGGGTCGGCCTTGCCCAGGCCCCGCGCGAAGGTGCTGTAGAAATGCATGTGCGTGTTGATGAAGCCGGGCATTACCAGTTTTCCGGCGGCGTCTATCACCTTGCCGTACTTGCCCTTGAAGCTCTTCTGCGGGGCTATCTTCTTTATCAGCCCTTCCTCTATCAGGAGGGCGTGGCCCGTCAGGACCTTGTTCTTCTCGCCGAGGGTGGCTATGAGTCCGTTCTTTATGAGTATTGTTTTCATGGTGATCCTTGAATTAGTCCGGGCAGACCTTGAGCTCGGCCGGGGTGCGCCGGCGCATCTTGAGCGCGCCGGAGAAGCACTTCTTCACGCACAGAGAGCAGCCTATGCACTTCGACGCGTCGAAAGCCGGGATGCCGTCCTTGTCTAGCTGCACGGCCAAATAGCCGCAGCGCTCGCAGTTGCCGCAGTGGCGGCACAACTGCGCGTCCACAGACGGGATGTTCTTCACGGGCGTGAGATCCGGGAAGTTGGTTACGGGCTTGGGCAGCGCGCAGCCGACGAAGTCCCCTACGGACTTGTAGCCCTTCTCCTCGAGCATGTGGCTGAGGCCGCTTTCCAGGTCGCCTATTATATTGAAGCCGTACTTCATTACAATGGTGCAGAACTGTACGCTCCTGGCGCCCAGCGCCAGGAAATGCGCCGCGGCTTTGTAATCCATCGGCCCGCCGTTGCCGGAGATCGGCACGCCGAGGCCCACGGCCTTGGAGATGGTCAAATTGCTGATGGGGGCCACGCCCTCGCCGCTCATGCCCACTATCATGCCTTCTTCCCACTTCCCCTTGCCGGAGAGGCGATTGCGGAAAGCGAGCGCCGGGAAGGAGTTGGCGAGCGTTATGCCGGCCTTCTTGTGCGGGTATTTGGCGTAAACCTGCTTTATGGCGTTGACCACCTGCCAGATGGCGGTGACCGCGCCGGTCAGCTTGAACAGCTTGGGGACATTCGGGTCGGAGACTTCCATCACCCAGCCGATGATCTTGGCCGACAGCTCCGGGTCCTGGGAGACTATGTCGCCCTTGGTGCCGTCGCCGCCCTGCGGGCAGGAGAGGGAATATTCTATGGCCATCGCGCCGGCCTTCTCCAGCTTCAGCGTATTGCTCTGCCAGCCCTTCCGGTCGAACTCGTCGTTGCCGGTGACGGGGCCGCCGGTGGAGGCCGCGGTCAGGCGGTCGGGATATTCCTTCACCAGCTTCTTGATCTCGGCGCAGACGCGGTCTAGCGGGTGGCCGGAGACATTGTCCGAGTTGCCGTAGGTGTTTTCGGTAAAGGTCACCATGTATTCCGACGGGATGTGGATCTGCAGGCCGTCGAAGGCGGTCTTCATCACCACGCCGGGCCAGCCGGCCTCGTAGGCGCGCTTCACCTGGTCGTAGCCGTCCGAGTGGGGGGAGGCGGAAATGATGAAGGGCGACTTCAGCTTGCGGCCGAAGAAGTCGGTGCTCAGGTCCACCGGGGTCAGGTCGCGGCCGGCCAGTATGACATGGCTCTTCTTGTGGTCCTTAACTTCGGGGGCCTTCCTGCCGTTGATATAGGCGTGGGCGGCCATCGCGGCGTTCTTGCCGGAAGCCGCGCCCTCTACTACGGTGGCTGCGCCGTCTTTGCAGTCGCCGGCCAGGAACACGCCCTTCTCACCCTTGTCCTTGAAAACGGGGATGTTCTTGATGGCCAGCACTACGAACTGTATATCGGTGCGGACCTGCCCGGTGCCGGGGATGTCCTTCGCTTTATCGTCGAGGCGGACTATCTTTATGCCGCCGCCTTTCAGGATGCCGGTGATGCGGCTTTTGCCGTTGATGTCGATGCCGGCCTTCAGGATATCGCGCAGTTCGTGCTCGGGCAGCTGTATGGCGCCGATGTTCTTGCGGGTGAAGATCTCGGCCTTGGCCGCGCCCAGCTGCAGCGCCTTCATGGCGCAGTCGGCCGCCACCGCGCCGCCGCCTATCACGGCCACGTTTTTGCCTTTGACTTTATACTTGGAAGTGTTTCTGAGGTATTCAAGGCCTTCCACGCCCAGGTTCTCTCCCTCGATATTGAGCTTAAGCTGTTCTTCCACGCCGGCGGTAACTATCACCGCGGCGTATTTCTTCAGCAGGTCGGCGGGATTCTTGACGGCCGCGCCGGTCTTTACGGAGATGTCGCCGAGCTTTTTTATCCACTCTATCTCGGTGGTCAGCACTTCTTTGGGAAAGCGCGCGTCGGGGATGAGGTTGCAGGCGCCGCCGGCTTTCTTGTCCTTCTCGAAAATGTCCACCTTGTAGCCGAGCTGGGCCAGCGTGCCCGCCGCGGCGAAGCCCGCCGGGCCAGCGCCTACGACGGCTACTTTCTTGCCGTTCGGCTTGGCTTTCTTGAACTTGGGCATCACGCCCAGCTCTTTAGCCCGCTGCACCACGGCCGCCTGCACGGCGGGGATATTGATGGGGTTGTCGAAAAGCTTGCGCGAGCAGGCCTTGACGCAGAACCAGTCGGGGCAGACCGCGCCGCAGACTCCGCCGAAGGTGTTGTGGCCCATGATCAGCGCCGAGGAGCGCTTGAAATCGGAATCCGCCATCTGGCGCACGGCCATGATAAAGTCGGCGGGCGAGCAGTCGGCCGGGCAGGCCTTCTGGCAGGGCTTGTCCTCGCAGTAGAGGCAGCGGTCCGCCTCGGACTTAAGCTGCGCGTCGGAAAGGAATTGTATTTTTTTCATAGTAGGCGCTCCTGTCATGTTGTCCGCAATTCTATTTTATAAATTTCGGGAAGAAAAATTTAATATTATCGGCGGCCTCCCGGTTTTTATCGCCTTGCAGCCCACCTCAAGGCCGCTGCCGGCCAGTTTAAGTTCTCCGGCTTTCTTGAGGGCGGCGGCACGGGCAGGCGAAAGCAGGCCCAGCGGCAGCGCGGGATAGGTGAAGGCCCACCCGGTCCCGTTTTTTTTATCGAGGGGCATGAAATCGTATTTATCCACGAAGAGGAAAGGCCGCGCCAGCAGCCGCTTCAGGCCCGCGGCGTAAGCCGGGGCGTAGTCCACGAAGAAATCGTAGATGGCCGCGGCCTTCTTTGAACTCTCTTTGCAGAGGTAGGAGCAGGAATGCCAGCTGGCCACGTGCGCGATGGAAATCAGCAGGCCGGCCCGCTGGTTCAGGTCGCTGATCAGGCGGCTCTGCCGCTCGTCCGCGCCGTAGACGCGGGAAAAATAGTTCACGAGATTGTTAAGCTTGAAGTCCCAGGCAGCCCCGGCGGGGGAATTCTCCGCAGTGAAGCGGACCAAATCTTTCTTAAGGTGAAAGGCTGTGCGCCAGCGGATATACGCGTCCACACAGCACTCAGGGTAGCCCAGCAGCAGCCCCCAGTCTCGGTCTATGGCCGACTTGCCCCACGCCGCCACAGCCGCCTTCAGCGGCCCCGGCTTCCTGGCCAGCAGCAGCATCTTCCGGCCGCCGGGCGCCGAGCCCAGGTGCTTGCCGCGCCGCGCCGCCGCGGCCTCCGGGTCGGCGTAGACCAGCCCGAGCGCGTCACATAGCCCTTTTATATACGGCCAGTCGCTCTTGGAGTAATCGGTGTAGGTGACCGGCTTCACGCCGGTGAGCAGCCCGGCCAGATCTGAGATGGTGGGGTCCAGCAGCTTCAGCGAGGTGATGCCTCGCGCCAGCGGCTTTTTCAGCCGCAGGTTTAGGGTGAGCGCCGGCCGCGTCACGCTTCCTTCCTGTGTTTGAAGCGGGCCTTCAGCCGGAAATGGCCGCCGTCGAAGTAGAGGCGCCGGTAGACCAGGAAGCGCCAGCCGCCGCGCTTGAGCTCCTCGTCCGCCCTGTCGGAAAGCTCCAGCATCGCGGAATCCTCGGGCAGCGCCAGGATGTGGCAGCGGTGGCCTACGCCACGGGCGGTCTCGTCGAGGCGCAGGTCTATGACCCCGCCCTGGCGCTCGTGCCATAGGCCCTCCAGGTTGAGCTGTGCCTCTACCGGGCAGAAACCGGCCTGCCGCACCGGCGACGGCAGCTGCACCGTAGCCATGTACCTGGCGTAAGAGGTCTGCACCCTGGCGAATTCGGCCTTTAGAGGGTTGCCCCGGGCGTCCAGGAAAGAGGACATGGGCAGGGCCTGCAGGAAAGTTTTTACCCGCTTCCTCGGCTCCAGGTCCAGTTCATTGAAGACGGCCCAGCAGCGGACCGCGGCCGGCTCGGCGTCCCTGCCGAACATGTAGACCGTGGAGAAAGGGGTGTCCGTATTTTTTGACGCGGAGCAGAGGTTGTCGAGCAGCGCCCGCTTGGCTTTCTTGAAATTCACCTCGAGGCAGTCCGCGGGCAGGTCCTCGAAAGAGGGGGCGTATTCCACCGAGCCCTCGACGAGGGCCTCCAGTTCCTGGTTGCTCTTGAAATTCAGCTCCGGCGCCTGGTTGCGGGCTATGCCCAAATGGCGCAGGGCCTCTTTCCTGTCGCCCCGGAGGGCGTAGAGCTTGCTGAGCCGGTAGTAGGCGTAGCCGATGGATTCGTCTTTCTCCGCGCCCAGGGATTTCCGGATATCCACGCAGGCCGCCTTGTAGTCCCCGCGCATGAGCGCCAGCTCGGCCCGCAGGAGCGGCATGAAGTCGTGGTCGCCGGCCAGGCCTGCGGCTTCCCGCAGCGCAGCCTCCGCTTCGTCGAGGCGGCCGGTCTCGGTAAGGCCCTCGGCGAGCGCGAAGCGGAGCATGACATTTCCTGTGTGGTTCCTTATGGCGTCGAGGGTGAGCTGCAGCCAGAGGTCTCGCCGCCCGGCCCAGACGTTGAAATAGGCCTCCACGAACCAGGTGAACAGCGAGCCGCCGGGGATGGCCTGGTCTATGCGGCGGGCGTATTCCCGGGCCCTGGCGTAGTCGCCCGCGGCCAGCCTGGCCCTGGCGCAGATGGCCAGCAGCGCCGGATCGTCGGAGCCGCCGCCCAGGTAGTGCTCCAGCTTTTTCAGCCAGTCGGCCGACTTGGACAGGTGCTCTGTAAGGAGCCCGGCGTAAAGGCGGGCGTGCTCGTCAACCCCGGACTTGGCCAACCGGCGCATCCGGGCCCCGGCCTTGCGCAGCAGCGGGGTCTCGCCCATGTGGTTGGAGAGCACCACCAGCATGGCGGTGGCGTCCACGGAGAACGGGTCCAGTTTGAGGGCCGCCTCCGTCAGGCCCTGCGCCTGCGGTACGGAGAAATCGCTGAAATAATTCAGGGCCGCCTCGCCGGCCAGCCTGGCGGCCTCGCGGCGGTCCGTCTCCGTGGCCGTTCGGAGTTCGCCTGCGGCCTCTCCGGCTCCCGTCTCCTGCGGTTGGGTGCGCAGCAGGCCCATCAGCCCGTCGACGATATTGGTCTTCAGCCCCTTGGGTCTGGCGGCCAGGCGGATGGCGTCGGCCAGCTCCCGCGCGTTCTTGTAGCGCGCCGCCGGGCTCTTCTCCAGGCAGCGCATGATCACAACGGCCAGCGCGGGAGAGACGGACTGGTTGTGCTTCGAGGGGGGAGGGCACTTATCCTGCGTTACGGCTTTAATAAAGGCCGCCGTGGTGTCGCCCTTGAACGGGTGCTCCAGCGTGACCAGCTCATAGAGCACGGTGCCCAGGCTGTAGATGTCCGAAGCGGGGGAAGCCCCGCGGCCGGAAAAGCTTTCGGGAGACATGTAGCGAAGCGTGCCGAGCATCGGCTGCCCGGTGGTGATATCGGAAGAGTCCGAAAATTTCGCCAGGCCGAAATCCGCCAGCTTGGGCAGGCCCTTGCGGCCTATCAGGATATTGGACGGCTTGATGTCGCGGTGGAGTATCTCCAGGGAATGAGCCTCGTAGAGGGCGTCGGCGACGCCGGCGACCAGCGCGGCCGCGCGGCTTTCATAGTCCGGGTCGCCCAAGGGGAGGCCGGTAAGCGGCCTCAGGAAATAGGGCAGTTCCTCGTCCTCGGGGGACAGGTCCCTGAGGTATCCGTACTTTTTCAGCTCCTCCACGTCCCCGATAGCCGCTATGGAGCGCGCCAGCTCCAGGAAAGAGAGCAGCGGCTTGCCGTCGACGAACTCCATGGCCATGTATGGCAGCCCGTCGTGCTCGCCGAACGAATAGACCTTGATGATGCCGGGGTGGTCGCAGCGGGCTATGGCCGCGGCCTCGCGGAGAAAGCGGCGCTTGCTGTCGGGCGTGACCGCCTCCGGGAGCACCATCTTCAGGGCGGCGTCGCGCTGCAGCACCTTGTCGTGGGCGCGGTAGACCACGCCCATGCCGCCGCGGCCCAGTTCCCCGGTTATTTTATAGCCGCCTATTTCGTCCCCGTTCTTTATCATCGCTCTAATTTGATTTTACTATAATATTTAAAGACATAAATTTGAGGATAAACATGAAAACACTACTCATAAAGAACGCCGAACTGCTGGCCACCATGGACGACGCCGGCCGCGAGATAAAGGGCGGCGACGTCTATATCGAGGGACCCGAGATAAAGAAGGTAGGCAAAGGTCTCAAGGTAAAAGCCGACACCGTCATAGACGCCGCCGGCTGCGTGGTCATGCCCGGCATGGTGAATACCCACCACCATCTTTACCAGACGCTCACCCGCAACTTGCCCAAGGTGCAGGACGCGGAGCTCTTCGACTGGCTGGTCTACCTCTACGACATCTGGAAGCACGTGAACCCCGAGGCCATTTACGCCAGCACCCAGGCCGGCCTGGGCGAGCTGCTGCTCACCGGCTGCACTACCAGCTCCGACCACCTGTATCTTTTCCCGAAGAAGGACAGCGGCTTCTTCATAGACACGCAGATAGCCGCCGCTCGCGAGCTGGGCATGCGCTTCACCGCCACCCGCGGCTCCATGTCGCGCGGCCGCTCCAAGGGCGGGCTGCCGCCGGATTCAGTGGTGCAGAGCGAAGACTTCATCATGAAGGACTGCGAGCGCGTCATAAAGAAGTTCCACGACCCCGCCAGATTCGCCATGACCAATGTGGCCATGGCGCCCTGTTCGCCCTTCTCCGTCACTACGGAACTGCTCAAGATCACTGCCGAGATGGCCAAGAAATGGGGCGTGCGCATGCACACCCACCTCGCCGAGACCAAGGACGAGGAAGCCTTCTGCAAGAAGCTCTTCAAGATGCGCCCGCTCGAGTATATGGAAAGCGTGGGCTGGGTGGAAGAGGGTAACTCCTGGTTCGCACACTGCGTCTATATCAACGAGAAGGAAGCCAAGCGGATGGGGCATACCCATACCGGCGTGGCCCATTGCCCCTGCTCCAATTTGCGGCTGGGCTCGGGCATAGCGCCCATCCCCATGTTCCTCAAGCACAATGTGCCCGTCGGGCTCGGCGTGGACGGCTCCGCCTCCAACGATTCTTCCGACATGCTGGGCGAGGCGCGCCAGTGCATGCTGGTGCACCGCCTGGAGAACGTGAAGGCCATGCCCGCCCGCAAGGCGCTGGAGCTGGCCACCCGCGGCGGCGCGGCGGTGCTCGGCCGCTCCGACATCGGTTCTATCGAGCCCGGCAAGGCCGCCGACCTCGCCATCTTCGATGTGAGCGGCCTGGACTACATCGGCTCCAAGGCGGACCCGCTGGCCTCGCTGCTGTTCTGCGGCGCTTCGCACCGCACCAAGTACACCGTAGTCAACGGCAAGGTGGTAGTGAAGAACGGCCGCCTCACCCGGGTGGACGAGCGCGCTCTCACCGCCCGCGCCACCGCCGCCGCCGCTTCGCTTTACCGGAAGGCCGGAGTCTGATCTTCATCCAGGGGGGAATATGGCAAAAACCAAAATCAGGAGGATCGCTATCAACACCGGGGGCGGGGACGCGCCGGGGCTGAACGCGGTCATACGGGCGGTCGTCATCTCGGCGCTGCACAAGGGCATAGAGGTGGTGGGCATCCGCGACGGCTACAACGGCCTGATGATGCCCGAGGAATACCCCGACGGCGGGCTGATAACGCTTTCGCGCGGCAAGGTGCGCGGCATCACTCACCTCGGCGGCACCATACTGGGCACCACCAACAAGGGCAACCCCGCCAAGTACCCGACGCTGGGCAAAGACGGCAAGTGGTACGAGAAGGACCGCACCGACGAGCTGATAGCCGCTTTCCGCAAGAACAAGATCGACGCCCTCGTGGCGCTGGGCGGCGACGGCTCGCTGGGCATAGCCAATATCCTGGCGGAGAAGGGCCTGCGCGTGATAGGCGTGCCCAAGACCATCGATAACGACCTGGAGAAGACGGTGGCGACTTTCGGTTTCGATACGGCCGTTTCTTTCGCCACTGAATGCCTGGACCGCCTGCATTCCACTGCCAGCGCTCACCGCCGCGTCATGGTGGTGGAAGTGATGGGCCGCTACGCCGGGTGGATAGCCATGAACGCCGGCATCTCCGGCAACGCCGACGCCATCCTGATCCCCGAGATACCTTACGACATCAAGAAAGTGGCTGAGGCGCTGAAGCTGCGGCCCAAACGCGGCAAGCACTACTGCATAGTGGTGGTGGCCGAGGGGGCCAAGCCGATAGGCGGTTCCGTATCCGTGCTCAGCAAAGAGCTGGGCCGGGCCGAAAAGCTGGGCGGCGTGGGCGAAAAAGTGGCCAAAGAACTCGAGCCGCTGACCGGCAAGGAATGCCGCACCGTCGTGCTGGGGCATCTGCTGCGCGGCGGCAGCCCCACTACTTTCGACCGCCTGCTCTCGCTGCGCTTCGGCGCGGCGGCGGTGCGCGCCCTGGCGGACGGGCACAGCGGCGTAATGGTGGCGCTGGACCCTCCGACAGTGCGCTACGTGCCGCTGTCCGAGATCTCCGGCCGCATGAAGACCGTGCCGCCGGACTGCGACAGCATTGTGACCGCCCGCGACCTCGGTATCTGCATGGGGGATTAGCGCCGTGCTTTCCGCGATCGTACTGGCCGCCGGAGACTCGGCGAGAATGGGCAGGCCCAAGGCCCTGCTGCAGTGGCGGGGCCTGCCCTTTATCGAGCATGTCTGCGACGCCCTGCGCCGCGCCGGCGTGGAAGACCGCGTGGCGGTGCTGGGCCGGGACTCCCACGAGATCCTGGCCGGCTGGACCCCGGCGGGGGAAAAGGTGACGGTGAACCCGAACCCCGAGCACGGGCAGATTTCGTCGCTGCGCGCGGGGCTCGGCGAGATCTCCGAGTTCGCCGAAGGCTTCATGGTCTGCCTGGCCGACCAGCCTGCCATAGATCCAGAGACCTATAAAAAGATCATAGAGTGCTGGCTTGCCAACAAAGAGACCATAGTCATACCGCGGGTCTTCAGGGCGGCGGATTCCCGCCTGAAGCGCGGGCATCCCATAATCATCCCGGCCGCCCACAAGGCGCTCTGCTTCGAGGGGCCGCCGGACAAGGGCCTGCACTGGGTCACGCATCACGCCTCGGTGAAGATCACCGACCTGGAAGTTAAAGATCCCGAAATTATCCGCGACTTCGACACGCCGGAAGATTACGACGCCCTCGTAAAGGCCGGCTGATGTTCCCGCTGACAGTCCTGGCCGCCGTGTTCCTGCTGATAGCCGTGCGGCAGGTGCGGGGCTTTCGCCTGGAAATCTGGCAGGTGATGTGCGGCGGCGCCGCGGCCGTGCTGCTCTCCGGCGACATCGCGCCCTCCGCGGCGCTGGCGGCCGTGGACTGGGACGTGATGACCTTCCTGTTCGGCATGTTCGCCGCCGGGCAGGTCTTCGAGCTGAGCGGCTGGCTGGCCCACGCCAAGTTCGAAGTCTTCAAGCGCGCCCGCACCGAGTCGCAGCTGCTGCTCATAATGGTCTTCTTCATGGGCCTGGCCTCGGCCCTGCTGATGAACGACACCCTGGCCATCGTCGGCACGCCGGTGGCCCTGCTGCTGGCGCGCAAGCACGGCATCTCCCCCAAGGCCCTGCTGCTGGCGCTGGCTTTCTCCATCACCGTCGGCAGCGTGATGAGCCCCATCGGCAACCCGCAGAACCTGCTGGTGGCCGTGAGGGGGGAACTGGCCGCGCCTTTCCTGACCTTTTTCAAATACCTCGCCCTTCCCACGCTGCTGAACCTCGGCGCGGTTTTCCTGGTCGTGCGGTATTTTTACCGGGAGGAGTTCCGGGCGGTGGAGCTTAAGCATTCGCAGGAGCCGGTGAAGGACCGCGGCCTGGCCCGGCTGGCCAAGGTAACGGCCGCGGTGCTGGCGCTGGCGATAGGGGCGAAAATAATTTTAGTCTCCATAAACCCGGCCCTCGATTTCCGCCTCACCTGGATAGCGCTGGCCGCGGCCGCGCCCGGCCTGCTGCTGAGCCGCAGGCGCCTCGAGATATTGCGCAAGGTGGACTGGAGCACCCTGGCCTTCTTCGCGGGGATGTTCGCGCTGATGCGCTGCGTGTGGGACACCGGCTTCTTCCAGGGGCTGATAGCCCGCTCCGGGGCGGATATCACCGGCCTCGGCCCCATAATGGCGGTCAGCGTGGCGATGAGCCAGCTGATCTCCAATGTGCCGCTGGTGGCGCTCTACCTGCCTGTTCTTCAGCACGCGGGCGCGGGCACGCCGGAGCTGCTGGCCCTGGCGGCGGCGTCCACCTTCGCGGGCAACATGTTCATACTCGGCGCGGCCAGCAACGTGATCATAATACAGAACGCCGAGAAAAAAGCCGGCCAGACCATTACCTTCCTGGAGTTCGCCCGCGCGGGGGTGCCGCTCACTATCATAAATGGCATAATATACTGGGTTTTCCTGAAGTTTATTTAAGGGGCTGAAAATGTCTGGAAACGCGGAAAAAATTGAGCGCAAGAAAAAACTGGAAGAGTTTTTCGGCATATTGATCATCCCGTTCGCCCTGGCCCTGGTCGGGACCATCTTCTCCGACATGGCTTTTACGGTCTTTACCGGAACGGTCCCGCCAGGCCGCGCCGGGCTCGGTTTCGGCATCGGGGGCCTCTCTTTCGGCCTGATGTGGGTCTTTGTCGCCCTGTGGGGCCGGCCGGCTTACCTCTACCTGGAGAAGCCCGACGAAGCGCTGAAGGAGAAGATCCGCCGCCGCCTGGCCAATGTCTACCGCGACGGCCTGCTGATGGTCCTCATAGTGCAGGCGCTGGTCCTGGTGCCGTCTTTCCTGACCCCGGGGCTGCTGACCGCGCCCCGCCTGGGCGCCTCGGCGGTCTCCCTGCTGGCGCAGGTGGCCATGCTGGTGGTCTACGTCGACGCGCACCTGGCGAAGCAGAAGACGCTGATGCAGGCCCTCTATTCCGGTCCCGAACTCTACCACTTGCGGGGCGGCTTTACGATACCGGTCTATCTCAAGCTGACGGTGATGATAGCGGGCTTCGCTATCCTGCCCTTCGTGCTCGTCTACATCGCGTTCTTTAACCGCGTTCCGTGGGACGTCCTTTCTTCGACCCTCGTCTTCATGCTCGGCCTCTCCGCCGTCATGCTCGGCAATGGCCTGACCAGCGTCTACAACGGCATACAGAAGCCGCTCGACGGGCTGATAGGGCGCATGAGGCGCGTCGGCTCCGGAGATTACGAGAAGAGCCGCATCTATTTCTCCGACGAGGTAGCCTACCTGAAGGCCGGCTTCAACGACATGGTGGACGGCCTGAAGGAGCGCGAGGAGCTGCAGGACACCTTCGGCAAGTACCTCTCCATAGAGATCGCGCGCGAGCTGATCCACAACAAGAAGATCAACCTGGGCGGCGAGGATATGGAGGCGGCCGTGATGTTCTGCGACATCCGCAACTTCACCACGCTCAGCGAGAAGATGAGCGCCGGCGACCTGGTGGAGTTCCTCAACAAGTATTTCTATTTCATCACCCCGCCGATAACGGACCATAACGGCGTGATCAACAAGTTCATCGGCGACGCCGTGATGGCCATCTACACGCCGCTGCTGGGGTCGGACGATTACGCGGCCGACGCCGTGCGCGCCGCCGTAGGCATGCGCGCCGCGCTGGCCGACTTCAACGCTTCGGGCCAGGCGCCCGGCAAGGTGGAGTTCGGCATCGGCATACACTCGGGCAAACTGGTGGCCGGCAATATCGGCACCAAGGCCCGCCTGGAATATACCTTCATAGGCGACACGGTCAATATCGCCTCGCGGCTGGAGTCCAAGACCAAGGAGTTCGATACCGACGTGCTGGTAAGCTCGCCGGTGCTGGAGCGCGCCCGGACCTCGCTGGGCGGGGGGCTGAAATTCGAGCCCCTCGGCAAGGCGGTGCTGAAAGGCAAGAGCGAGACGGTGGAGATCTACAAACTGATCTGATGTACAGACATACACAGAGCGGCAGGCTGATGGTCCTGTCTTCGCTGGGCATGTTCGCCTGCGCGCTGGCGGCCGGCGCCCTGACCCCCAGGTCTTTCGCCTTTTACCCGCTCGCCCTGGCGGCGGCTTTCATCTATTTCGGCTTTCGCGAGCTGACCGTGGAGGTGGACCACGAAGAGATCCGCCTTACCTTCGGGGCGGGCTGGTTTAAAAAGGCTTTCCCGCTTTCCGGGGTGGAGTCCGCCGCGGCCGTGCGCAACAGCTGGTGGAACGGCTGGGGGGTAAAGTATAACGGCCGGTACTGGCTTTACAATGTGGACGGTTTCGACGCCGTGGAACTGCGCTTCAGGGACGGGCGCGCGGCCCGCATAGGTACGGACGAGCCGGCCGCCCTCGAGGCCGCGATCCGCGCCCGCCTGGCGAAAGCCCGGCCCCTTAATTAGGTAAAATTAACAGGCTATGAAAGAACAAAAAAACCTTATTAAAATGCTGGCCGAGGCCATAGACGCCGGCCGGGCCGCCGCTTTCGTCACCGTCATCTCGGTGGGCGGCTCCACGCCGCGGGAAGCCGGCGCCAAGATGCTGGTCTACTCCGACGGCTCCATAGAGGGCACCGTCGGCGGCGGCTCCATAGAGGCGCTGACTATCAAGCAGGCCGTGCAGTGCCTCCGGAAGGGTGAGGGCGGCAAGTTCGTCTTCGACCTGAAGCCGCAGGGCAATACCGGCATGATCTGCATGGGCAAGATGGAAGTGTTCATCGACGTTTATAAAAATCCTTTCAAAGTGCTGATCCTGGGCGGCGGGCATGTGGGCGTGAAGATCGCCGAGGCCTGCCGGCTGGCCGGTTACCCTTATTTGGTGGCCGACGACAGGGCGGAATTCGCCAATCCCGAGCGCTTCCCGGGGGCGCTGGCTATCATCAATGAAATGCCGCACAAGGCCGTGGCTGCCGCCGGCGTGGATAAAGACACTTACGCGGTTATAGTCACGCGCGGCCACTCCCTGGACCGGGAATGCCTGGAGGCCGTGATGAAGACCGGCGCGGCCTACATAGGCATGATAGGCAGCCGCGACAAGGTGGGGGAGATCTTCCGGCTCCTCGGCAAGAAAAAACTTTTCCCGCTGAAAGACGCGCGGGTGCATTCACCAGTGGGATTGAACCTGGGCGGCAAGGCTCCGGGGGAGATAGCCGTCTCCGTGCTGGCCGAGATCATGGCGGTGCATTACAAGCGCGGCGGCGGGCATATGAAGGACAAGCCCTCAAAGTAAGCCGGAACGGGGCGACTACCCCTGATAAACCCGAATATGATATAACTGTCGTATCATAGCGAGCGGGTGGGCATGGCTGCTTTTAACCGCTGAAAACCCGCTGAAGTGCCGGAAAGAACCGAGAATAATCTGAGGAACGTATGAAAAACATCACGAAGATCCTGTCCGCCGCCCTGCTGCTGGCTTTCGCGGCCGGCGCCTACGCCGAGGACAAATACGACCAGCTGGCCAAGGACCTGACCTCCGCCGGCTCCGCCGTACACGGCAAAAAAATAGCCATCATCCCTTTCTCCTACGCCGACGGGCGCGCCGCCGCCAAGGACGGCTCGGTCATCTCCGAGCGCCTGACCATCAAGATGATCAACATGCACAAGTTCGAGATCATCGAGCGCTCCGTGCTGGATAAAGTGATGGCCGAGCTCAAACTGCAGGCCTCCGGCATGATAGACGCCTCCAGCGCGCAGCAGCTGGGCAAGGTGCTGGGCGTGGAAGCCATCATCACCGGCACGCTGGTGGAAATGCAGGCCGGCCAGATAGAGGTGAACGCCCGCCTGATAAGGACCGAGACCGCCCAGGCCATAGGCGCCTCCCAGGTTATGCTGAAGAAGGACTGGATAGGGGACGCCGCCACCGCCCCGCAGCAGCCCGCCTACGAACAGCCTGCTTACCAGCAGCCCTCTTACCAGCAGCCTGCCGCGCAGCCCGTCGCCCGCGCCGCCCGACCCCGCGGCGAGAATGAATACGGGTTTGTTGACATCTTCATGGGCTTCGGCTCGCCGAACATGGCCATGGAATTCGAGAACAGCAACAATAACATCACGATTACCGACTACGCGAACCGCGCAAACAACGACATTGGCATATGGGGACCCGCTTTCGGAACCGGGACCAACTATAGGTCGGTCCGGTTCGACAAGCTGACCACCGAGGGCATGGGCCCCATAGCTGTCCGCGTGGGCGGCTTCGGCAACGGGCCGTTCGGAGGAGATGTCGAATTCTCTTTCGAAAAGCGCAACATGAAAGCGCAGACGGCGGCGTGGCTGCTCAACGGGGCTTCGGCCGGCAATGTCACCTTCAGCACCAACGACTACGCCACCGTGAAGAGCTTCGGCATCAGCGGCGACCTGCTGATGCGCGTACCCACTAAAAAGATCGACCCTTACTTCGGCATAGGCCTGGGCATGTCTCTCAACAGCGTAACCCTGCCTTACGTGAAAGGCTTCACCAACTCCACGGTCTTCAGCAAGCCTACGGAGGATTTCGGCATCGGCTTCATGCTGCGGGTGCCGGTAGGCCTGCGCATAAAGGCCGGCGCTAACACTCACATAGTGACCGAGTTCCGCTACGAGATGAACCACATCATGTTCGACCGCGGCGCGATAGCCGGTGAGAGCGACACTATCACCCTGAGCGGCGCCAAATTCCTGGTCGGCCTGGGCTTCACTTTCTAAAGAGAGGTTTTTAGATGCCCGCTGATATCCCTTCCCCGGGCGGCGCGCGCTACGCGCGGCACGCGGCGCTGGGCAAGATCGGCCAGCGGGGGCAGCGCAAGCTCTCTGAAAGCTCAGTGCTGGTGCTGGGCTGCGGTTCCATCGGCGGCGCGCAAGCCATGTTCCTGGCCCGCGCCGGGCTGGGCCGCCTGATCCTGGCCGACCGGGACTACGTCCAGCTCTGCAACCTTCCCACCCAGATCCTCTACGACGAGAACGACGTTAAAGAGCGGGCGCCCAAAGCCGAGGCCGCGGCGCGCCGCCTGCGCGCGATAAACCCGGAGATAAAGATAGAGCCCGTGGTCGCCGACGTTACCGCTGCGAACATCGAGGAACTGGTCGGGCAGGCCGACCTGGTGATGGACGGCGCCGACAATTTCGAGACGCGTTTCCTGCTAAACGACGCCGCGGTCAAGGCCGGCAAGCCCTGGGTCTACGGCGGCGTGCTGGGCACGGACGGCATGGTGCTGGCGGTGCGCCCGGGGCAAGGGCCCTGTCTGCGCTGCCTCTTCGACCTGCCTGCCGCCGACGGCCGCCTGCCCACCTGCGACGCCTTCGGAGTGCTTAATACCGCCGCGGCCTGGGTGGCGGCGCTGCAGGTCACGGAAGCCCTGAAGATATTGACCGGGGCTGAGCCCGACGGGTACAGGCTTCATACTTTGGATATCTGGCGCGGCACCGCCTCTCCGGTGGCCGCTGAGCGCAAGCCAAACTGCCCGTGCTGCGGCAGGCGGAACTTCGAATTTCTGAAACCGGCGTAACTATCACCCGGCGAGCCAGCCGGTCAAAGAGGTTTTCATGACTAGTTTCATCCTAAACGAGCAACTTGTCCGCACCGAAGAACATCCCGGCATGGTAGTGCTGGAATTCGTCCGCGACGTGAAATGCCTGTCGGGCACCAAGGAAGCCTGCCGCGAGGGAGAATGCGGCGCCTGCACCGTGCTGGTGGGCTCCCGCCAGCCGGACGGCAGCGTGGCCTACAAGGCCTGCGCTTCCTGCCTGCTGCCTCTCGGCGACGTGGACGGCTGCCATGTGGTCACCGTGGAAGGTCTCTCCGGTGCGGACCTGACGCTGGTACAGCAGCTTATCGTAGAGCACAGCGCCTCGCAGTGCGGCTTCTGCACGCCCGGCATAGTGCTGTCGCTCACCGCCTTCGCCCTGGGGGACAAAAAACTTTCTTACGAAGGCGCGGTAAACGCGCTGGACGGCAATATCTGCCGCTGCACCGGCTACGTCGCCATCCGCAACGCGGCGCGCGCGCTGTGCGAGAGCCTGGCCAGGATAGACGCTGCCCCGGCTAAACGCCTGGGTGAAATTGTCTCGGCGGGGATTGTCCCGGCTTATTTCAAAGAGATACCGGCGCGCTTGGCCCAACTGAAAGCGGAGCCGGCCGCGACCGGCAAGGATGCCGTGCTGGTGGCCGGCGGGACCGACCTTTTCGTCCAGAAACCTGAACAACTGATGGAGAGCGAGCTCTGCTTCCTGTCCAAGCGTTCAGACCTGGATTATGTAACGGCGGACTGGAACTTCCTGCGCGTCGGCGGCGCCGTCACCATTGAGGAGTTTCGCCTCTCAGAACCGGTGCGGAAGTATTTCCCGGCCCTCGAGGGGGATTTTCTCCTGCATTCCTCGGCCATCCTGCGCAACAAAGCCACGCTGGCCGGCAATATCGTAAACGCCTCGCCTATCGGCGACGCTACTATAATCCTGCTGGCGCTCGACGCGCGGCTGGTGATCACCGGCGCCGGGAGCCAGCGGGAAGTGCCTCTTGCCAAGTTCTACCTCGGCTATAAGAAAACAGACCTGGCCTGCGGCGAACTCGTCAGCGAGATAGTCATTCCTCTGCTGCCCAAGGGCGCCCGCTATCATTTTGAAAAAGTCTCCAATCGGGCCACGCTCGACATTGCGGCGGTTAACTCCGCGGTGCGGGTAACGACCGCGCCCGATGGCGTCATCACCGACCTGCGCCTGTCGGCGGGCGGCGTGGGCGCCGTGCCGCTGCTGCTGAACCTCGACTCTTTCAAAGGACGAAAAGTGGATGCGGCTACTATAGAGGCCTTGGCCAAGGCGGCCGAAAGCGAAGCCAAACCGATAGATGACATACGCGGTTCGGCTGCCTATAAGAAATTGCTGCTAGGCCAACTAGTGTGCGCGCATTTCACCAGGGCCGCCGCGGCGGGGGAGGCCGTATGAAGAACGAAGACATGCTGATGCACGTGCGCGGCACTTCGCGCTTTATAGACGACATCCCCGCGCCCGAGGGCTGCCTGCACGCCGTCCTTTTCACTTCTCCCGTGGCCCGCGGTAAAATAAAATCTCTCGACGTTTCAAAAGCCTCCGCGGCTCCCGGAGTGGCCGCCGTTTACACGCACAAAGATGTGCCCGGCCTCAACCAGGTCGGCCACATCATGAAAGACCAGCCGCTGCTGGCGGTGGACAGCGTGGAGTATATCGGCCAGCCCATAGCGCTGGTAGTGGCCGAGTCCCTGCGTGCCGCCCGGAGGGCGCTGAAGCTTATAGCGGCGGATATAGAGCCGCTCGAAGCCGTCTTCAGCCCGCGCGAGGCCGCTGCCAAAGGCTTGATCCACGGTAAGCGCCGCGAGCGCGTGACCGGCGACCTGGCCGGCGCCTTCGCCAAGTGTAAATATGTGGCTCAGGGCCGGCTGGCCAGCGGCCCACAGGAACACTTCTATTTCGAAACCCAGCGCGCCCTGGCCGTGCCCGGCGAGCACGACACCATAAAGGTGCACGCCAGCGCCCAGTCGCCCGGCGCTTTCCACCACCACCTGGCAGAGGTGCTGGGCATCCCCATGCACAAGGTGGAGCTCGACATCCGCCGCCTGGGCGGCGGCTTCGGCGGCAAGGAATCCACGGCCGTCTGGATAACGGCCCCGGCCATGGCCGCTTTCCTGCTCAAGCGCCCGGTAAAGCTGGCGCTAGAGCGCAACGAGGACATAGCCACCACCGGCAAGCGGCACGCCTACGAATACGATTACAAGCTGGGCCTCGACGCCGAGGGGAAGATCCTGGCTTACGAGATAGACCTTTACCAGCACGCCGGGGCCTGCGCCGACATCTCTCCCGCGGTGCTCGGGCGCTCCTTTCTGCACGTCAGCGGCTCTTACCGCATTCCCAATATGCGGGTTTCCGGCGTCAGCTGCCGCACCAATATCCCGCCCAACAACGCTTTTCGCGGCTTCGGCGTGCCCCAGGGCACCTTCGCCATAGAGGCGGCGCTGACCCACGCGGCCGAACTGATGGGCGTAACGCCCGAAGACCTCAAGCGCCGCAACCTGCTGCGCGACGGCGATACCCTGCCCTACGGCGTGAAGCTGGAGGGTGTGAACGCCGGGCGCTGCTGGGAGACGCTGGAGAAGACTTCCGGCCTCGCCGCCCGCCGCGCGGCCGTCTCCGCCTATAACAAAGAGCATGCGGATACTAAAAAAGGCCTGGGCGTGGTCCCGGTCTGTTTCGGCATCTCTTTCGCCCAGACGGCCCTCAACCAGGCCAGCGCGCTGGTCAATATCTACGTCGACGGCAGCGTCGCTGTCAGCACCGGCGCCGTGGAGATGGGCCAGGGCGTCAACGCCAAGATCCGCATAGTGGCGGCCCGCACGCTGGGCATACCCCTGCACTGGGTCCGCGTCGACACCACAAACACTTCCCGCATCCCCAACGCTTCGCCCACTTCCGCCAGTACCGGGGCCGACCTCAACGGCATGGCCACCAAGTACGCCTGCGAAAAATTGCGCGCTCGCCTGCTGGAATTCGCCGCCCGCCACCTGAGCTGTGACGACCCCGCCGGGGTGTCCATTTGCGACGGAGCGGTCTGCGTCGGGGAGAAAGGCCCCGTGATGAACTGGGAGAAGCTGGCCGCCGCCGCGCAGTGGGCGCGCGTGGACCTGTCCGAACACGCTTTCTACGCCACGCCCAATCTGCATTACAACATGGAGACCGAGCAGGGGCGGCCCTTCGCCTATTATAGCTACGGCGCCTCGCTGACCGAGGTGAAGCTGGACTGCGTCCGCGGCACTTACACCGTGGAAGCAGTAGAGGTAGTGCAGGACGTCGGGGAATCCCTGTCGGCCGAGATAGACCTGGGCCAGATACAGGGCGCCGTGGTGCAGGGCATGGGCTGGGCCACCATGGAGCAGATCCGCTACGCCCCCGACGGCCGTGTGCTGACCGGTGTGAGCGGCTACAAAGTGCCTGACATCAAGTTCGTGCCTGCCAAGTTCGAGGTCACGCTGCTTAAGGACTCGTCCAATCCCTACGCCGTCTGCAATTCCAAGGCCATCGGCGAGCCGCCGCTGGTGCACGGCATAGGGGCTTACCTGGCCCTTGTCGACGCCCTGCGCAGCGTCCGCAAAGACAAACCCATCCCGCCGCTGCCTGTCACTCCGGAGCGGGCCTTCATGTACCTGCACGCCCCTGAGGAGGGGAAATGAAGAAGAAGATCACCGTGCGCTACTTCGCCCTGATAGGCGAGCGGCGCGGCATACAGAACGACCCCTACGAGACCGAGGCCGCCACGGCCCGCGAGCTGCTGCACGAGCTGCAGGCCAACAAGGCCATCCCGCTCACAACAAACATCTCCAAAGCCGCCGTCAACGACAAGTTCGTCGACTGGGACGCCCCCATCGCCGACGGCGACCTGGTTACCTTAATGTCGCCTTTCTCCGGAGGTTGAGCAGCGCACCTTTGAACTGCCGGAGATGAAGCAGCATTTTCTGAACCGGCGGGAATAAAAGAAATCGCCGCCTCACCCTGCAGGTGAGGCGGCGTTTTTGTGCCGCCCGGCCCGATTAAGAAAGTCAATATTCCACGATTTCTACGCGCCTGTTTTTTGCCCTGCCTGCGCTGGTCTTGTTGGTGTCGACAGGGGAGGCCATGCCCACGCCCACCGGCGTCAGCCTGGCTGCTGGGATAGCGTGGCCGGCCGTAAGCGCATCGATGACGGCGTCGGCGCGCTGTTCCGAAAGCCCCATATTGAAGTCGAAATCGCCCTGGTTGTCGGTATGGCCGACCACCAGGACCTTGAGTTTCGGGTTACTCTTCAGCAGCCTGGCTATCTCCGCTATCTGCCTGGCGGATTCCGTCTTGAGGACTGCCTTGTTGGTATCAAAGTAGATGCCGTAGAGCGCCACGCGGCCGGTCGCGTCCATGGCTTCCTGCATGGCCGCCGCGTCGACAAAGACCATCTTGCCGGTCTCCATCGGCTTGGTTTCCAAGACGCTGACGGCGATACTGGGGGTCAGATTCCCGCCGTGTTGAAATTCCGACCCGTAGAGGCTTACCCAGACGTCCCCGGCGGAGCTTTTCTTCTGCAGCAGCGTGTACACGATTAAGTCCCTGTCAGAGCTTATGATGGGCTCGCTGTCCCTGGTGTGCGCCCTTGCCCCCCTGAAGTAGAGCCGCTGTATATATTGATTGTTCCCGTTGAGGCCGCATTCCACGCCGCGGCATTTGGCGACTGTGGTAAACCCGGCGCCGCTGAGCCTGTCGATGTAGTTTTTGAGAACTTCCAGGCTGGAGCGGCCGTTGGGCCCGCGGTAGACTATGGTGGTGGCGCGGCCGGAGAGGGGGATGCTGAAGGCGTCCGTAAGGGGCACCGCGCCGTTCCCTCCGGCGTCCAGCGGCGGCTTGAGGAAACGGACCTCCTCGTATTCCTTCTGCGAGTATTCGGTGATGTAGGAGCCTTGGTAACGGCCCGTTATCTTGTGGTCCTTCGAGCCGTCCTTGTCCGGCTCCTGCTGGGCTGCGGCGAGCGCAGCCATAAGCAGCAGCGAAAGAAATACGGGATAACGTGTCCTTCCGCAAATAGTTCCGGTCATGTTCCTCCTCCTATACGCAACAGGGAGATTGTCGCCCTATGTGGCAGTTATCTGAAATATTGCGCGACGTGTCAAGACTGTAAATCAGCAAGACAGCAAACTGCGCCCCGGATTTCTTCAGGACTCTCCCAGGGTTTTGCCGCAGGCCGAACAGAACAGGGCGCTGGACTCGTGTCCCTCTTTGGCGCAGAAGGGGCAGCACCGGGTGAAATCCTCTTTCCTGCTTAAATTAGATAATTCCACAGTCATTATCCCGGTAGGCACGGCTATGAAGGCGTAGCCGCCTATCATCATCAGCATCGCCAGAAACTGCCCGAAAGGCGTGTGCGGAACTATGTCGCCGTAGCCCACGGTGGTCATGGTTACCACCGCCCAGTAGATGGAGGCCGGAATGCTGGTAAAGCCGTTCTCCGGCCCCTCCACCAGGTACATAACTGCGCCTACTATTATAACCGCACTGACCACGGACCAAAGGAAGACTATGATCTTCGGGCGGCTCTCACGGATCGCGGCCATCAGCAGGCTGGTGGCCGTGGTGTACCTGGTAAGTTTGAGCACGCGGAACAGCCGCAGCAGCCGCAGTACGCGGACGGCCAGCAGCATCTGCGCGCCGGGGAACAGCAGGCTTAAATACGTGGGGATGATAGAGACCAGGTCCACCAGTCCGAAGAAACTGAAGATATATGAAAGAGGGCGCTTGAAGACCGCTATACGGGTGAAATATTCTACCGTGAACAGCAGGGTGAAGAACCATTCCGCCGCGTGCAGCGCCTCTCCGTATCGCGCCTTTACTGCCGCCACCGATTCAAGCGAAACGCAGACGGTGCTGGCTATCACCGCAGCGATGAGCAGGATGTCGAAAAGCCTGCCGCCGGGGGTCTCGGCTTCGAAGATGATGCGGTAAAGTTCTTTCTTGAGGTGTTTCATAGGCAGACATATTTTACCAAAACCCTTAAACAAGCCGCCGCCGCATTTGGGATGCGGCGGCGGTTTTTTAGACTGCTTAAGTGTAGAGACCCGAAAGGGGCTCGTTTCTTTAACGCGCGGCGGGCGGGGGGGCTACGAGGTTCTTTATTTCTTCCGGCAGCAGCGAGACGCCGGTGCCGTAAGTGTCCTGGTCATGCCGCACCAGCAAACCCCTGTTAAAGAGTTCCGAGCCGCTGTAATCGGAGACTATGCCGAATGCCCAGTTCCTGCCGTCTATCTTCAAGCCCTTGGCCAGGGTGACGCGGTAGCTGTTTTCGTCCAGTATAACCGTGGCGGCCCCGGCGCCGCGGAACTCTTTCAGTACACGGCTCCGCAACCCGGGAATCAGGCGGATAGTTCCCTGCTCCGGCTTGAACTCCACATTGACCGAGGATCCCGGGGCTAGAGTGAAATCCAGTTTAAAACTGATGTCCTGCTTCAACTCGTAGGAATAGCCGGCGCCTACCGCGGTCACGACCACGCCTATGATCTTGTTGGTGGCCGAGTCGAAAGCCGGGCCGCCGGAATTGCCGCCGAAGGCGTCTATGTTAGTCTGGAAAAGATGCTTCTCCACATCGTAAACCTGGGCCTGGTCCGGGTCGTTGATCTTCACCGCGAGCCCCAGCGGGTAGCCTATGGTAAAGACCTTCTGGCCGACCCTCGGCGCCTGGTCCAGTGCGAGTTCCAGGGCCTGCCTGCCGGCGGGTTCCCTGTCCATTGAGAGGAGGGCAAAGTCCCTGTTCGAAGCCCCGTCCCCGGTAGCCCCTTCCAGAGCGTAGACTTCGGGCCCTTTTATCGTGTAAACATCCTCGGCCGGGAAATCCAGGATGGCCGAGCCCTGCCTGTCGGATTTCCAGCCGAAGACCAGGAAATAGTTGCCGTAGTAAGTCTGGGCCTTAGGGTTCTTGGAGATGCAATGCCCGGCGGTCAGGATCAGCCCCTTGCCTACATAAGCGCCGGTGCAGTCGGCGAGCTTGTTTTGGGAGGAAAAATCTTCGCTTTCATCGGCATAGCTCGATTCGGTCAGCTTCAGGGCTTTTTTAACCTTGTAGCGCTTGCTTTCGGCGTCGTATTCGAAGGTGTCCTTCATTATGAAGGCCACGGTGGAATCGGCCAGCTTCTTCAGGCTCTCCGGAACCTGGTAGTAGTCCTGCATGGAGTTATTGCCGTAGATGCCTTTGGAGGCGGAAATGAAGGGGACGGGAGCGGCTTGCGCCTGAGTGCCCGCGGAGCCCTTAAGTTGTGTGTAGGCGGCGTTCTCGGCGTAGGCTAAACCGCCTGCCATCAGTATGGGGCCCAGCGCAAGAAGGGAAACAAGTTTTCGATTATCCATATTAATACTGTATCTGATAAGAGGCCTTGCCGAAAGGGCCGTTCTTCCTTGTTTTTATGGGTCAAAGGACCTAGCCCGGCATAACCAGTCAGGTGAAATAGAAACCGCCGCCGCTCCCTGTGGGAACGGCGGCGGTATTTTGCCGCGGCTGGTTTCTGCTTCTCTCCTCGTAAGGCGGGACCAGGATGGTCTGCGGCGGCGGCCGGTCGCGCATCGAGTAGATGTGGTAGTCGGCGAAGGACGCGTTCTTCATGCGGCCGTCTCGGGTGATTAAGGTCTGCGGTATTGAACCGGCCAGAAAAATGCACTAGAATCTGGGCATATGGGGAAAACAAAGGGTGCCGTTCAGTTCTCACAGCTGGTTGACATGTATAGCCCGGCCGCGGTGCTGGAAGAAGTAAAAAATATTTACATACATTCGTACCCGGTCGAAGACTTCGAAACAGTCAGGAAGGTCTTCGCCGACTTCATCCGCCTGTACGACGGCAAGTATCCCGGCTTCCACGCCTGCAACACCCATTACCACGACAAGATGCACATCACCGACGCCCTGCTGGCCATGGCGCGGCTTATAGACGGCTATAACGTAGCCCATAAGAAGATGTCCGCCCGTGCCGCCAAGCTGGGCCTGATAGCGGCCATCTTCCATGACGCCGGCTTTATCAAGAGCGTGCACGACCTGTCCGGCACAGGCGCCAAGTACACGCTTACGCACGTGGACCGCAGCATCCACTTTGTGAAGGCCTATTTCCGGAGGCACGGATTTCCCGCCAGGGACTCCAGAGCCGTGGCGAACATGATCCTCTGCACCGAACTTGCCCAGCCCGTGGAAAAGGTGCGCTTCTCCTCGCCCGAGGAGCGCCGGGCGGCCCTGATGCTGGGTACCGCGGACCTGCTGGGGCAGATGGCGTCCAGGTGCTACCTGGAGCGGCTGTTGATCCTGTACAAGGAGTTCCGGGAAGGCAACGTGAAGGGCTATTCTTCAGAGTTGGAGCTGCTGCGCAAGACCGTGGAATTCTCCAAGTTCATCGATAAGCGCCTGGTGGTTACGCTGGCCGGTGTAGAGCGTTACGCCCGCGCACACTTCACCTCGAGATACCGGGTCAATAAGGATTTCTACCGGGACTCTATGGACAAGCAGCTGGACTACCTGCAAAACACCGTCCTGAAACATCCTGGCCAGTACCGTGCCTACCTGAAGCGCGCGAGATAAAAGGGGAATAGGGGGCGCGCTTACGGGGCCTTGACCTCGGTAAGGTAGACGAATTCCACCTCGCGGGTCACTTCCTCGCCGGTTTCCTCGTCCAGCAGCTTGATGCGCTTCATTTCGGCGCGGTCGAACCTCACCCAAGTGCTCCTGGGCAGCAGCAGCTCTTTTTCCTGGCCGGTCTGCGTGTAGGGCATGATATCCCTGCCCGAATAGGAGTTTATTATCATGAGCCTGGCGGCGTCCGAGTTCAGGAACCATTTAGCGGTTTCCATGTCCGGGCTGGTGCTGGAATAACCCTTCAGGCGTGCTACCTGGCCGGGGGCGGTGAACTTTATCGTTCTCGCGGTTCCGCGGTAGACGAGAGCCGGCTTGGCCGGGATCTTTGAAAGGGCCAGGTCCAGGACGCGCACATAGGCCCATTCCTTCCCGGAAAGCGCCGACCCCGTCTGGTCCGTCTTCCAGAGCTTGGAGTTTATGGTATAGAACCAGGAGCTGGTGTAAAGACTGACCGCGCACTGCTCGATGCCGGTCAGGGGCGAAGGTTTGCCGCCGGGGGTGAAGTTCATGGCGCATTCTTCCGCCAGCTCGTCCTGCAGGGCCGCTTCAAGCGCGGGTACCGGCAGGGAGTAAACCTCCTGAAGGTTCATTCCTTCCAGGCCGCCGGCGCGGGAGAGGGCCGGCGCCGCCGGTATTTCCGGCTGCGGCGCGGCGGTTTCGCCGGTCTGCGCCAGCAGCTGCTCAAAGACGATCCCTGAACGCGCGGCGTATGCGGAATGCGCTGACATTAGAAGAATGGCCGCGATAAGAATACGGGCCAGGAAACCTGCTCCCGGGGCTGCCTTTTGGTGTTTATCCGCTCTGGTTTTAATGTTTTTCATATTTCTCCTATGACCGCAAGTTGAATGTGATTCTGCTGAGATCACATTTAAAAAATATCCAAACCGCCCTTTGAATACGGCGCGGCGCTTCCGCTGAACCCGGCGTAAATAATGCTGCCGTGCTTAAGGTCTTTCGTCAGTTCCGCTATCACCGAGGGGGAGACCCCCAGGCAGCCCCAGGAGGGCCCCGCGTACGTTTCCGTTACCGGCTTATAGGCGTGAAGCACTACGGCCCTCGAGCGGGCCCTGTGGTTGGTGGCGGACAGGCCGTCCAGACGCATGGAGAGACCGAAGGCCCCGTAATAAACTTCGCCGGTCCTGTAGAAGCCCAGCGAGGACTGTTTAGACCTGGGAGCGTCGCTGAACAGGGTGGCGAAGCCGGTATTGCCGGGATCGGAGCCGGCCCCGTGGGAAACCAGCAGCGCTCTGACCTCCCCGGTCCGCATGTCGATGATGAAGAAGCGCCGCTTGCCGGCGAACTGGCTGAAATCCACCACCGAGAGGAAATACGGATTGTGTATCTTTTTCAAGTTGGCGTCGTAATAGGCCAGGGCTGTCGCCAGCAGGTCGGCCGGCACCTGGCCCTTCGGGTCGAGGTGGGCGTACTTCCGGGCAAGGTCCGTCTGCCGTGCGGGAACGGGGTCGCTGAAAACCGGGACCGCTATGGCCCCGGCTTCCTGGGCGCTTGTGATCCCGAATAACTCCAGCACCGACTTGTCCTGGGCTTTGGCCTGGGGGGCGCTCAGCATCAGCAGGGTCAGGGCGAACAAGGTGGTTTTCATAAGGTTACCTCTCCCGGTTTTCTCTGCGCCGCATTCTCGGCGCGGCGGTCCATGTTTAAAGTATATCTCCCTCCGCGGCCTTGCGCCGGTAGCGAAGGCCCCATGCGCCCCCGCTCTTCTGGTTCAGGAAGCGGGGTTGAATAAAACCTGTATTTATTTAACAAGCGGTTAAACAGGCTGCTGTCTCCGTAGCCCATAATATAACCGCCCGGGCTCCGGAGTTGCTGTTCACCTCGCCGCGAACCACTGGGCGAACTCGTCCCAGTGGCCGTTCCCGGCCCAGGCAAGGCGTTTATAGCTTTCTTCCATGGCGCCTACCGGCAGATATACGGCCATGCCGCCGGCCTTCTTGAAGTTGGAGCCGGTCGCGCCTATATCCAGCAGGACATTGTCGTAGAAATAATCCACGGCCTCGGCGGTTTTCGCCTTGAGCGCCGCGGAAGCCGTTTTGTTCTGGACCAGCCCCATGAAGTTCAGCAGGTCCACCGAGTCGGAGCCGTCAAAAGCCAGCACCTCTGAGGAAGCTTCCGACACGAGCGTCCGGCTCTCCTGCATAGCCAGGGCGCTCCACTGGTCCAGCAGCTCCCGGAACCTTTCCAGGTTCTGCGTGCGCAGGGCTGACATCGTCACCTGCCCGTGGGCTGTCTGGTAATGCGCTATATACCCCTGCACGGCCGCGGCGGCCAGCGCCTCGGGGGTCAGGGCGGCGCTGTCGGCGTGCAGCCGGCCGAGAAATTCCCGGTAGTTCCAGCCAGCTTCCGGCTCGCTCTCCTCGGAGCCCACTACTATACTCGCCGCGTCCCTGAGCTCGTAGACCACTTCGGCCATCTGCATCAGGCAGGCGTCGGAGGCGTAGACGTCTACGCCGCCCATGCCGCGTACGGCTTCGGCCAGCTCGACGGGGTTGATCATGCGGCCGGTTTCGTCGTCGTAGGAGATGCCCTTCGCGGCGGCTCTTTCCGGACCAGACCACTCCATTTTCCAGCCGCTGCCGTGGTTCCAGACTATAAGCATGTAGTTCTTTGCCGGATAATTGGCCTTGGCCCAGCGCCCGAAGTCGGCCAGGCTGCGCCAGTCCCCCATGTCCACCAGGCCCAGGTTCTGCAGCAGCTCGGAAGAGATCTCCGGGTTGTCGCCGTCTTTCGCTAGCAGGTAGCGGCGTACGCCGGTCCATTGCACCGCGGAGGGGGAGCGGCCGGCCTCTATCAGTATATTCATGTTGGCCGCGGGGCCCAGCTCTTCCATCTCGTTGATATCCGCGAGGGCCTGGTCCGTGAGGTCGTTCTTGCCGTTCATGAAGACCATGATGGTCCAGTCTGCTTCGGGCGTGACGGCCTTGCCGGGGATAGCCGGGGCAGGGGAGGAAAGTTCGGCTGAACCGGCCTGCCTTAATATTTCAGCCACGGAAGGCAGGGCGCCGAAATCCAGCGCGGCCGCCGGAGAGATCCATGAAGCCGCGGTCAGCAGCAGGGCCGTTATTGTGAAGTAAGTCGCGTATTTATTCATCATAGCCTCCATTAGCTCTATTTGACTTAGCGTATAGTCTGATTTATCCAGTCGGCGACGGCGGTCACGTCCGTAAAGATCCCGTAGCGCTCAGGCTGGTCGCCGCAGCCGGCGGAGCGGCTGGTTACTCCCACCAGCACCATGCCGGAAGCGGTGTTCTTTACCAGTGGGCCGCCGCTGTCTCCATTGCAGATGCTGGTCCCGGGCTCTTTAGTTCCGGCGCACATCTCGCTGGGGCCGAGCGGACCGTAGATCCTGGAGCAGACGGAATTCTGGACGAAGGGAAGGTGCGCCATTTTAAGCCGCGTTGAGATATCCCCGCCGGAGGAGGTGCGGCCCCAGCCCGCGGTGATAAAAGTTACCGGGGAGCTGACTTTTTTTATGTTGAGGGAGACAGGCTGGTAACTGGATTCCCCGTCTATACGTAGCAGGGCCACGTCGTATACATTGCGGGCGCGCTTGGGATGTATGATCACCTTCGTCACCCCGAATTTCTCCACGCCGGACATGTCGTGCAGGGAATTAAGCCCTATCTTGACAACGTCGGCCCGGTACTTCTCCACGCAATGCGCCGCGGTCAGGACCCAGTTCTTTGCTATAAGGCTGCCGCCGCAGAAATGCTGGTTGCGGCCGGCCTGAAGGGAAACGATGAAGCTTAACTTGCCCTGGGGGGCAAACCCGCCGCCGACTATGCGCGAAGGGCCTTCCTCCGTGAGTTCTTCGAAGGCCGGGGGTACGGCGGGCGCTTCGGGGAGGTCCAGGCCGCTGAATAAGGAAGTGTTGCCGTCCGTGCGGGTGTCGAACGAGATGCCGGAGGCCCTTGCCAGGCCGGTTGCGGCCAGGATGAGCGCCGCCGCCAGGAATGCCCTGGCGCCCGCTGAGATGCCGCCGTGTCCGCGAACTTCAGTAGTAGTTTTCATAATAGAGTCCTCCTGTCGTCGTCTCGTTGTGCTGTGTCTATAGTTTAGCCGCCGGCGGGGGGAAAGGGTTGGGCCGCAGTACCCGCGGCCGCCGCGCATTTCGGTTCAGGAGCGCCGGCTATGGAAATACGGAGCGCATTTAGCCTGTGGCTAAATAGAAGATGCCGGAGAGGGACTTCTCTCCCGGGACCTGGCCGCACCAGGCCTCTATCTTCTCCAGGAGGGGGCCGAACCTTAAGGGTTTGTTTTCTATTCCTCGCAGATTCTTGTTGGCGTAGAGGATTCTTTTATAGGAACTCAGATCGCCCCCTGAAACAATGCAGACGGGGATGTCCCTTGTCGCGGCGTTTTCATACAGCGCTTCCAGCACCAAGTCTCCTGAAAGGCCCGGCATTACCATGTCCAGAAGTATGAAGTCCGGTCTTAAGCGGGCAGCCATTTCGAGCCCGTCCTTACCGTTAAACGCTGCTTCTACTGTATGTCCCGCCGCGATATTGAAGAAACGCGCGCAGAGTTTTTGATAACCCTCGTCGTCGTCTATTGAAAGGATAGTCAGGGCGCGTTTCTTCATAATTTATACCGCTCGTTCATCCACATTATTAACTCGTCCCATCCGCCCTCTGTCGGCCAGGCCGGAAAGCTCTTGTACCGCAGTCGGCCCACTGTGCCTATTAATTTAAGAAGGCCTTTGCCAGTCTGTCGGGTGAAACCACCTTGTAGCCGTTGTCGGCCAGCCATTTCACCAGCCGCTTCGCCGCGGTGCGGCTCTGCGGATGTATATCGTGCAGCAGCACTATTCCTTTGCCGCGCTTCTGTATCATGGAAACGGTGTTCTTGAACAGCGCGTCGGGATCCTTCGTGGACCAATCCATGGAGTCTATGGTCCAGCCTACCGGGATCAGGCCGAGCTCCGAAGTTATGGACTTCAATACATCCGGGGAGATTATGCCGTAAGGAGGCCGGAAAAACCTGGGCGCCTTGCCGGCGGCGCCGGTTATCGATTCCTTCACGCCGCGGAGCTGCCGCAGCGTTTCGGCCCCGGAAAGAGCGGTGAACGGCTTGCCTGACTCAGTGGCGTGCCAGTAACCGTGCACGCCGTTCTCGTGCCCGGCGGCGGCGCTGTTCTTTATCAGCGCCTTGCCGGAAGCGCCCAGCTTGGAGCCCAGCACGAAGAAGAGCGAGGGGGCATTGCCGGCTTTCATGGCCGCCGCTACTTCTTCTGTCAGCTGGCCGGGGCCGTCGTCGAAAGTCAGTATTACTTCGCCTTTGTTCAGGAAACCGTCGTACTGCACCAGGAACGGCGTATTGTTCTTTACGTAGTTCACCTGGCAGTAACCGGCCTTTATCGCGACCCCGCGGGTTCCCGGCCCTTTGTCCGGCAGGCCGCCGTAAAGGCCCAGGACGTCGCCGATCTCGTCTTTGACCTCCCACGCTACCGGCGCGGCCTTGTTCCGCCCGGAAAGCCGGTCCAGTTCGTCCCGGGACGGAGGGGCGCCGAGCTCCGCCTCCAGGGCTTCCAGCCTGAGGCGCAGGTATCTGCCCGCCGCCGCGGCTTCCAGGTACTCCGGGCTCTCCTGCGGCGACAGGTAGGCGGTCTGGGAATAGTGCTCCAGGGCGCCGTAATACTTGTAGTATTCGGCCAGCGGGTCCCGGTTGTCCCGGGCAGGCACAGGTGCCGCCGGGACTTGATAGGGGGCCTGCTCCGCCGCGGCAGCGAAGGAATCCGCCGCCGAGCTTTTAAGGCTTTCCAGGCTTCCGGCGCTGGCGCTGCCTGCCGCCAGCATAAGCGCCGCGATCATATGGAATGTTCTTTTCATTGTCAGCTCCTCCTTGTGCGGCCGGTCTGCGCATTGCGGCCGGTCCGTGTTGATAGTTTACTTTCCGGCGGCGGGTTCGGCATGAGCCGCGGGGACCAGGGGCGCGGCGTTTTTTGGTTCAGGAACGGGCGTTGAATGAACCGCGCCGGTGTTTAGCCGAAGGCTAAGCGCTGTTTTGGCGGACTGCCGGGATTTGTTCGCGCGGGGCTTCGGAAGTTCCCTGCCTGAAACTGCGGCAGCGCGCGGGTTTAACTTCTGGCTAAGCCTTTTTCTTTTTTGATATGCTTATGCCAATGACGAATACAAAGATCTTCGCGGCGGCCCTTTCCAGGATACGCAAGGACAGGGGGTTCCCGAGCGCGTATAAGTTTTTTAAAGCCGTCGGAGGCAGCAAGGCGCTCGGCATGGCTTTCGTGAGCTACTGGGATATAGAGCGCGGCAAGAAGCTGCCTAAAAGCCGGCGGCTCAACGATATCATAGAGGCGCTGGGGCTCAAACTCAGCTCGAGCGAGGGAAAAGCCCTGGTGAAAGCTTATTTCACGGAGCTGTCCGGTTCCGAGGAGCTTGTCCGCGTCATTACCGAGCCTGAGGCGGGCCCTGCCGGGGATACGGGGCAGCTGGCCGCTCAGCAGGCTTTGGCGCAGCTCGCCGTCACGCTTACGCTGGAACAGGCCCGGGTGATGGTGCGCGACAAGGTTACCTGTTTCTGCTTCAACGGCATCTCAGAGACCGAAGGCGGCCTTACTCCCGGGGAACTTTCCGACGGCTTCGGCTTCAAGCCGGCCGAGGTGCGCAAGGCGCTCAAGGCGCTGGCGGACTGCGGGCTGGTGGAAGCCTCCGGGGAAAAAGTCCGCAGCCGGAACGCCGGCAGGATAGTGCAGCTGATGCCCATGACCCCGGAGACCAAGCCGCTGCGCATGGCCCTGCGCGGTTATTATAATGAGTTCGTGGCGCAGGGCAGGAGCCTGGCCGGCAGGCGCTGCATGGTTCGGATGAACAAGGCCGCGCTGGAGCAGTATACCGACCATCTCCGCAAGGCCGTGGAGCTGGCGGAAGCTTACGGAAATCCGCGTGAAACGGCCGAGAACTCGGAGGTCTACTTCATCGAGGGGCGGGTCTTTCACTTCTTCCCTAAGTAGCGCCCCGCTTCCGGGAAAGCCCGGCGCGCCGGCTATTAATATCACGAGGTATCGCCGCAATGATGAAATCAAAACTTTTCGGCTCTGTACTGGCTAAGATCCGCAGGGAGCGGGGCTTTACCAGCGCGCATAGTTTCTACAAGGGGGTCGGAGGCCCAAAGGGGCTGGCGATGGCCTTTGTGAGCTATTGGGACATGGAGCGCGGTAAAAAACTGCCCAAGAGCAGCCGCCTTAAGGTGATACTGAGCGCCCTGGGGCTCAAGCCGCATTCCCCGGAGGCGAAAGAGCTGGTGACGGCCTATTTCACCGCACTTTCCGGCTCGGACGAGCTGCTGCGTATAGTGGCCGAGCCGGCCGCAGCGGCCGCCCCGGCAATGGACATGGCTCAAATGGCGGCGCGCAGGACTATCGCTCAACTGGGGGTGACCCTCACCATAGCCCAATGGAAAGTCCTCGCCGGAGATATGGCGGTACATCTCTGCCAGTCCTGCCTGGAGAATACCGGGGGCTGGCTGACCGTGGAGGAGCTTTCCGCCGGACTTTCCCTGCGCCCCGAGCAGGTGAGGCGGGCTTTGAAGGCTCTTGCCCGTTGCCGGCTCATAGAACTTGCCGGGGGCAGGGCCCGTTGCGGCTATGCGGGCAAGATCGTGCAGCCGCTGCCGCCGGCCCCTGGCACGCTTCCGCTCCGCGCGGCTTTGCGTGCGCACTGGGGGAACTGGCACGCAAAGTCCGAGCCTCTGGAGGGGGGGCGGCGCGTGGTCCGGCTGGGCAAGGCCGCTTTGTCCCAGTACCTGCGCATTCTGCGCAACGCCGTCGAGGCCGCCTCCGTGTACGGCAACGCCGCCGAAGACAGGAAAGATTCCGCGGTTTATGTGGTGGACGCGGGCATCGCCAGGCTTTTCCCCGGAGAATAATAGACCCCTGAAATGACGCCGCCGCTTCCAAAAGGGAGCGGCGGCGGTTTTTATTGCGGCTGTGGGTTACTTCTTCTCTACCGCCTTGATGGCTTTCAGCACCTTCTCGGGCGTGAGGGGGAACTCGCGCACCCTCGCGCCGGTGGCGTTGTAGAGGGCGTTGGCGAACACTGGCGCCGCCCCGTTGATGGAGACCTCCGACACGCTCTTGGCGCCGAAGGGCCCGGTTTCCTCGTAGGAGGGCACCAGTATGATCTTGAGCGGCGGCCGGTCGCGCATCGAGTAGATGTGGTAGTCGGCGAACGACGCGTTCTGCATCTTTCCGTCCTTGTCGAAGAGGTATTCTTCGGTCAGGGCGTAGCTGATGCCGTTCAGGGTGCCGCCCTCGGTCTGGCCCTCGGCCAGCTGCGGGTTCACGGCGGTGCCGCAGTCTATGGTCGAGACATAGTTGAGCACCTTGATGAAGCCGGTCCAGGTGTCCACCTCTATCTCCGCGTAGTG
>Ga0154503_135_pt1 | contig 97014 bp, 87 predicted proteins | sample RifGroD2_FD_115982 | JGI IMG/M metagenome (GOLD analysis project Ga0154503, IMG submission 115982) | Elusimicrobia bacterium GWD2_63_28 | reverse complement strand
ATGTAGCCGTGCTCCTTGCCGAGTTCCACCAGGTCGCGTAAAGCTTTCTTGGGCTGTGCCATTCGTTGTCTCCTGTAGTCTCTACCTGTCTTTAACCGAGGATTTCAGTTCCAGCATGAGCCGGCTGTACTCCTGCAGCTGCTGCGGGTCCATCGAGGGGAGGGCCTTGAGTTCCTTCAGGCGCCTCTCCGCGGAAAAGCGTTTGAGCATGCGCACCGCGCCGGCGGCGTCGCGGCCGGCGGAGGCGTCGGGGCCCCCCAGGTCGGTCACGGCGAGCTCCAGCACCAGGGAGGAATGCTCCGGGTACTGCTGCGCCAGCGCGGCGGGGGCCTTGGGCCTGGCTTCGGGCGGCAGGGCGCGCAGGGCGGCGAAGAGGGTGCGCGCCAGCGGGCTGGAAAAATCTTCGGGCTCCAGGGCGGAGGACTGCTCTATCAGCGCCGGGTCGCGCAGCAGCAGCTGGATGTAGCCCTTCTCCATCTGCGGCATCGCGAGGGGGGGCGCCTGCTTGCGCGGGGCCTCGCGGGGCAGGGCCAGCGCGGTCTTCCTGAGCTGCTTGAGGACGGAGTCCTGCTCCACGCCGAAGCGGGTGGCGAGGTTCTTGACCCACTCGCTCTTGAGGATCTCGTCGCCCTGGCGCGCCACGGTCTCCAGCAGCAGGGCTATGGCCTGCGCCTTCTCCTGGGCGGTGGGGGAGGGCTTGTTCTTGAAGAACAGGTTCATCCGGAAATCCAGCGGGTCCGCCGCGGCGGCCAGCTTCTTCTCGAACTCCTCGCGGCCGTGCTCGTTGAGGTATTCGTCCGGGTCCAGGCCGTTGTCGAGGCTGGCCAGGCGCACGTACAGCCCCGACTCCATGAAAGTTTCGGCGGCCTTTACCGAGGCCTGTATGCCGGCGCGGTCGTCGTCGAACATTACCACCGTGTCCTTGGCGTAGCGGCGGATGATGCCGGAATGCTCCAGCGTAAGGTTGGTGCCCAGCGGGGCCACGGCCCAGTCCACGCCGTGCTGGTGCGCGCCGATCACGTCCATGTAGCCTTCCAGCAGCAGCAGGCGGCCGGTGCGGCGTATCTGCGGCAGCGCCTCGTGCAGGCCGTAAAGGGTCTTGCGCTTGGAGAAGAGCGGCGTTTCGGGAGAGTTGAGATATTTGGGGATGCCCTCGGGGTCCAGCACGCGGCCGCCGAAGGCTATGGTCTCGCCGGACTGGTTGCGGATCGGGAACATGATGCGCCCGCGGAAGGTGTCGGCCACCCGGCCGCCTTCGCGCTCGGTTATCAGGCCGGCCTTCAGCGCCAGGTCGGAACTCCAGCCCTTCGCCTGCAGCTCTTCCATCATGGCCGAGCCGCCGGCCGGGGCCCAGCCCAGCTCGAATTTTTCCACGGTGGTCTTGCTGAGGCGGCGCTCGCCCAGGTACAGCCTGGCTTTCTCGCCGGCGGGGGAAAAGAGGGCCTTGTGGTAGAAGGCGGCGGCCGCGGTCATCAGTTTCTTGAGGTCCAGCCGCTCTTTGTCTTCGGGGGAGATGTGGTGGGCGCGCTCGTCGCCGTATTCCACGCCGGCCTTCAGCGCCAGCTTGCGCACGGCCTCGGGAAAGGAGAGGCCCTCGATGTCCATCACGAACTTGAAGATGTCCCCGCCCGAGCTGCAGCCGAAGCAGAAGAAGATCTTCTTGTCCGGGTTCACGGTGAAGGAGGGGGTCTTCTCGTTGTGGAAGGGGCAGTTGGCCTTGTAGTTGCGCCCCGCCCTCTTCAGGGACGGCACGTACTCCCGGACGATCTCGATGATGTCCAGTTTCTCCCTGATAAGTTCTACGATCGGTGACGAGGCCATTAGATTATATACGCGCGCGCGAAAATAGGCAAAAAGCCGCGCGGACCGTGGCCCGCGCGGCTTTTTGTTAGCGGGCTGCTCAGTAAGACCGTCTGCCCTTGCGGACTTTGCGGCGGGCTTCCTGGGACTTTATCTTGCGCTTCATGGCGGGCGTTACGTAATGCTCGCGGCGCTTTATTTCCTTGAGGATGCCGTTGCGCTCGCAGTCGTGCTTGAAACGCCTGAGAGCTTCTTCTATCGATTCTTCGTCTCTGACTTTTATAAATACCACTCAAATCACCACCCTTTGGGTATGTAAACTTGAAAATTTAGCCGGGGGGCCACAGCAGCTTCCTGCCGGCGAGCAGGTGATAGTGGAGATGGTCCACCGACTGCCCCGCGCCCTTGCCGTTGTTCATTACCAGGCGGAACGCGCCTTCTACCTTCAAAACTTTAGCCACCCTGGCGGCCGTCAGCTGCAGCTTGCCCAGCAGCTCTGCGTCTCCCTCCTGCGCCGCCGTGAGCCGGTCTATGTGCCGGCGCGGTACTATCAGGGCGTGCGTGGGAGCCTGCGGGTTAAGATCCAGGAAGGCCACGGTGTCCGCGTCATCGTAAACGACCTTGGCGTTTATTTCCCCGGACGCTATCTTACAGAAAATACAATCCGGCATTGGCTATATTTTATTATATTAGGAGGGGGCAGGGCAATGGGCCTCAGGGGCGGCCGCGGGGTCGTATCCCCGCCGCGAAATTCTCCCTCAGGAAGAAATCCGGGTCCCGGGACCATAATTCCCCGGCCAGGGCGGCCGCCCTGTCCAGGTCTCGCGCCGCCAGGGCGCGCACAAGTTCACGGTGGGCGGGCGTCAGGGCCCCGGCCGCGGCGGCGTCTATTTTTTTCAGCAGTTCTTCAGCCGGTTCGGGCCTGCCCAGGGCGGCTTCGGTAGCCGCCAGGAAATACTTGCAGTTAAGGCAGGAGGGGTCCGCCGCCGCGGCGCTCCTGAACCTGCGGTTTGCCTCGGCGTGGTCGCCGGCGCTGAAGGCGCAGGCCCCGGCCGCCGAGTCCAGGAAAGCCCTGTCGCGGCCCTCCCGGCCCATCCTGAAAAAACCTATGGTCAGCGGCACGGGCGCGTCCGTCTCCCGCATCCCCGTATTGCCCGGCTGCCTGCCCAGTATCGTGTAAAAGGCGTGGTTGAACGACGCGGTGCGCCAGGGCGCGCCCTCTCCCGGCTCCAGCGCCCGGCGGGCCAGCGGGTCATGGACCGCGCCCGGGAAAATGTAAGGCTCCGGGGATACATACTTCAGAGCGCAAGCCGCCGTGGCCGCCGCGCAGTTGGACAGGACCGGGAAATACTTGGCGATCAGGTCCGCCCTGGTCCCGTCGTGGCGCAGCTTGGGGTGGACCGCCAGGCAGCCGGGCTCCCACCTGCGCTGCGCCTCCAGCAGCAGGGCCAGCTCCCTGTCGTTGGTCCGCAATTCCCCGTTGAAGGCCAGCGCCGTCTTAGCGTTCAGCCCGGCGTAAGCCGCGGCCAGGACGGCCAGGAGGACGGCGAAGGCCCCGCTCCGCCCGAGGCGCGCGGCCGCGCTTTCAAAACCGGCCAGCCCCAGCGTAAATAAATAGGCCAGCGGCACAAGGAAATAGAGGTGGTGCCGCATGAAGTGCAGCGGGTAAAAGTCCGGCGGCCCGTAGATAGCCGAAAAATAAAATATCCAAAGGAAGAGGGGGACCGCCAGGCCGGGGCTTCTTCCGCCGCCGCCCAGGGCCCCCAGCAGGATGCCGGCGGCGGAAACCAGGAGGAAGAGCCAGGCCAGGGCCGCCGCGGCAGGCGCGGCTTCGGGCTCGTCCCGCTGGAGCGCGCCGCTGTCTTCCCGGGGCCTTTGCCCGGCGAGAATGGCCAGGTTGTGCGTGCCCAGCTGCGCGGCGAAATTGGCCGCCGGCCTGAAGGAACTGTTCAATTGCCGCGCCGGGCCGGGGGCCAGGGCCCGGGCCGACCAGAGCGCGAGCAGGCAGGCTCCGGCGGCTATCAGCAGCAGGTTCGCGGGCCTGAGCAGCGCCTTGCGCTCTCCTGCCGGCTTGGCGTACAGCACGGCGGCGAGGATGAAAAGGCTGGCGGGCAGGAACTCGAAGCGGGCGGCGGCCACCAGCAGGGAGGAACTGAGTATCCAGGCCAGGCTGCGCGCGCCCAGGCTCTTCGCGGCGTGAGCGTCGAACAGCGCCAGCAGCGCCAGCAGCCAGATGAGCATGTTGGAGGAGGTGGTGGAAAAGGAAGAGGCGTTGAGCGGGGACAGGAAGTTGAAGAACAGCAGGGCCGTGCCGCCAGCGCTGACAGCGAGGCTCGCGCCGAGCCGGCGCAGCCCCCCGAAGAAAACGAACATCGACAGGAGGGGGAGCAGGCGGTTCTTCCAGAGCACGGCCTGCAGCGAGCGGCCGCTGAGGACGTCGGTGATGCCGTCGGTGAAGAGCGGGGAGTATTCCTTGAACAGCGGCCAGACCAGCGGGCGGCTGGTGAAGAACGTAGTGCCCAGGCACATGAAATCGTGGTTGTTGTCATAGCCGCCGCGCGGCGGCAGCAGGGCGGCCAGGAGCGTGGCAGGCACGGCCACCGCGGCCAGCGCCAGCAGCGCTTTAAGCGGGGCCTGCTCCCTGTTCTTCCAGTCCAGGGCGAAGCGGGCGAGGAAATAGAGGTTCAGCGCCCAGGCCAGGATTACGCTGTAATGCAGCAGGTATTCAATCATTCGCCCGCCCGGCCGCGCCGAGCTTGCCGCGGATGCGCAGTACGGCTCCGGCCATGCGCAGCGACAGCCTCAGCCTGTCGGAGAGGCCCCGGTTCCAGGTGGAGTTGCCGTGCAGCCTGCGCTCGAGCGGCACCGGCCGGCGCAGCACGGCGTAGCCGCGCCGCAGGGCGTCGGCGTAGGCGTACAGGTCCAGCGAGAAATCCCGCGGCGGGTCGGTCCAGCCCTCAAAAAGTTCCCGGCTGAAGAAGGTGGGTTGGGCGTTGACGTCGCGCAGCGGCAGCCGCAGGGCCAGCGAGGCGAAAAGCCCCATGCCCGCCGTGAAAAAAATATCCGCCGGAGAGCGGTTGGCCCGCAGGCCCTTGAAGAAGACCTTCTCGCGCCAGGAACGCAGGCTTTCCGCCGCCGCCACGATGTCCGCCGGCGCGTACTGCAGGTCGCCGTGCGCCCAGCCTGCCAGGCGGCCGCGGGCGGCCGCGAGTCCCGCCAGGATGCCGCCGCCGTAGCCGAGGTTGACGGGGCAGTAGACGGCGCGCAGGAAGGGCAGACGCGAGGATTCCCGCCGCAGAATCTCACCGGTGCCGTCGGAGGAGCCGTTATCCACCACCACCAGCTCGATGTCGGCGCTCTTGAGCGCTCCGGCGAAGGCGCCCAGCAGCGCGGGCAGATTGGCGGCCTCGTTATAGCAGGGGATCACTATGGAACAGAAGGGCGCGCCCTCTTTCGTCGTTTCAGAAGTCACGGTGCGCCGCCTTCACAAGGTCTTCCGGCGTGCCCAGCGCGACCATGGACTCGGCGCGGTCCAGCGTGAACGCCCGCCCCGCCGCTATCAGGCCGTTGTAGAGGGGGGCGACATAATGTTCGCCGCGGGTCTTGCGGCCGGAGGCCAGCGCTTCCGCGGCGGCGCCGAAGAAATCCTCCGCCCGCGTGAAATGATAAAAGCCGGTCAGGGCGTTTTCCGAGATCTGCTCCTTCTCGGCGGTGGCGGCCACGGTCCCGTCGGGAGCGAGCGCGGCGAAGCTCCACTTCGGGTCGCGCGCCTTCAGCGTGAAGCAGCCTATTACGCCGTCGCGCTTCTTCGCCGGGTCCGCCAGGGCTCCGGCCAGGGTGGGCGACTTGAAATGAGTGTCTATGTTGTAGATCGCCAGCTCGGAGCCGGGCGGCACCGCGCCGCGGGCTTTGAGCACCGTTTCGGCCTGCCCCGAGGTGGGGGCGTCCAGCAGTATGATCCCGGGCTTGAGGCCCGGGGGGACGCCGGGCAGCCGCTTGAGGGCCGCCCCTATAAAGTCTTCCAGGTCGTGCTCCTCCTGGTGCGATTTGAGCGCCACGAAGACCAGTCCGGCGGCCAGCTCCAGCGGCAGGCTGCGCAGCGAGTGCTCGAAGATGGTGGCGCCGCCGGCGCTGAGCATGTATTTGGGCAGGGCGTAGCCGGCCTCCAGGAAACGGGTTCCCAGGCCGGCCATAGGTATTACGTAAAAGAGGTTGTTTTTCACCGTAGTCTCCGCCGCAGCGCAGGCTACAAGGTTACACATTATGCGGGCAGACCTTCAAGGGCGGGCCTATTTTAAGCGGGGGGGATAATTTGATAATTTAAAGCCATGGGCAAAAAACGTCCTAGGCCGGCGGCCCCGGAAAAAGCGCCTGGCAAAGTGCCGCGCGCGGGATTTTGGGCCCACGCGGCCGTGCTATTGCTGCTGGCCGCGCTCGGCGCGGCTATCTATGCCGTTTCCGTGAAAGGGCCTTTCCTGTTCGACGACCACGGCTATATAACGAACAACCCGCTGATAACGAATTTCTCCGCCTTCTTCGGCGAAAGACCGCAGCCCGGAGTCAATGAGAACGTCGATATACATTTCTCAGGCCGCGCCGCCGCCTTCTTCACTTTCGCGCTGAACTACGCCGCCGGCGGCCTGGACCCGTCCGGCTACCATGTCTTCAACATAGCGCTGCACGTGCTGAATTCCTGGCTCGTCTACTGGCTGGCCCTGCTGCTGTTCTCGCGCGTCCCCGGGCGGGGAGGCTGGGCGGACATGACTCAGGGCTATACGCCAGGCCAGCTGCGCGCCGGGGCCGCCGCGGCAGCGCTGCTGTTCCTGTGCCACCCGCTGCAGACGCAGGCGGTGGCCTATGTCTCACAGCGCTTCGCTTCCCTGTCGGCGCTGTTCTGCCTGCTCTCGCTTGGCTGCTACCTTTCTTCCAGGCTGTCGGCGGGCCGCGCGCCCCGCTGGGCCTTTTACGGGGCGGCGCTGCTCTCCGCCGTTGCGGCTATGAAGACCAAGGAAAACTCCTTCCCGCTGCCCTTCATGATAGCCGCGGCCGAATTCCTGTTCTTCTCCGCGCCCCTGAAGGCCCGGCTGAAGCTGCTGCTGCCGCTGCTGCTTACGCTGCTGATAATTCCCGCCGGCCTGATGTATCACGGCGGCGAAGCCCGCACGGCGGCCGCGGCCATGACGGCCGCCGGCGGCAAGAATCCCGACGTGAAGTCCTACGCGCTCTCCCAGCCCGAAGCGCTGGTGGCCTACCTGAAGCTGCTGGCCTGGCCGTCCGGGCAGAACGCCGACCACGACCCCCCGCTGCGCACTTCGGCCGGGGCGCCCGTGCTGGGAGCGCTGCTTCTGCTGGCCGCCCTGGCGGCTTACGGCGCGCGGCTGGCGGTCTCAGAAGACCGCCTGCGCGCGGTCTCGGGCTTCGGCCTGGGGTGGTTCTTCGTGATGAGCGCCGTCGAGTCCTCGGTGATTCCGCTGGGGGACCTGATGTTCGAGCACCGCGCCTACCTGCCTTCCTTCGGCCTCGCCCTCTGCGCGGGGGCGCTGGCGGCCTGGGCGGCCCGGCTCACCGCCGGCAGCCGGACCGCGCGGCTCGCCGCCGCCGCGGTTTTCCTCGCGGCCTGCGCCGGCCTCTCTTCCGCTGCCCGGGCGCGGGCGCAGCTCTGGTCCGACGAGGGCGCGCTCTGGCGCGATGCCGCGGCCAAGAGCCCGCGCAAGGCCCGCCCGCATTACAACCTGGGCAGCGTGCTGGTCCGTGCTGAGCGTTTCGCCGAGGGGGCCGCCGAGCTGGAACTGGCCCTGGCGGTTTACCCGGACAACCCAGACAACGCCGACGTGTATTACAACCTGGGCCTGGCCCGGGCGCGCCTGGAGGATTACCCCCGGGCCGTCAAGGCCTTCCTGGCCGCGCAGCAGCTGGCCCCGGAGCGGGACAGCGCCTATTTCAACCTGGGGATAGTTTACCTGAAGCAGGGAAGGCCAGAGGCGGCCAGGCGCCAGTTCGAGGAGGCGCTGAAGCGCAACCCGGGGCATTTAAAGGCGCGCGCTAAATTGGAGCAGTTGGCCGCGGCCGGGCTGTAAGCCCGGTCAGAAGCCGGAGAGGGGCAGGGTCCGCTCGCTGAATTTGCCGGGGGTACTTTCCAGCGGGTTGGAGGACTTGGGGCTTTTCCTGACGCGCAGCGGCGTCACGCCGGCCTTGCGGGCCTGTATGATGCCGGAGTCGGAGGGGGCGGCGTAAAGGATGAAGCGGCCCTTCTCTAGCAGCCTGTACTTCTCGTCTTCCGTCCTGGTGAAGTGAAAGTAGTCGGCCAGCTTGCGCCAGGAGGCCTCCAGGCTGTCGGCCCCCTCGCTGCCGCGGTCGCAGAAAAAAGCTATTTTAACGCCGAGTACCTTGAGCGTCCAGGCGGCCAGCCACGGGACCGGCTTGAGCCGCTCGAAGGAGAAGGAGCGGTTTACCGCGTTCCAGTAGTCGGGGGTGTTCGGCTCCAGCTTGTCCTTCTCCGCGGACTGGAAGGCCGGCGTGGAATAGACCAGTCCGTCGTCGTATTCGAAGCCGGCCTGGAAGCCGATGAGCGAGTTGACGCTGAAGAGGAAGCCCCAGGCTCCCGCCAGCATGCAGAAGGCCTTCAGCCTGCCGTACCACTTGCCGAAAAAAAGCGCCAGGGCCTCGAACATCAGTCAGCACCCGCCTTTATTATCCTGCCGCCGGCCGGCCTGGAGAAAGAACTCTGCCTCGAGAAGCACCAGCCCACCACTTCCCTGAGGTGGCGGCGGGAATTAGCGAACTCCATGGCGCTGGAGAGCACGGGGTTCTCGCGCCCGGTTACCAGCGAGTCGGGCACGGCCACGTGGTAGACGCGCCCCGGCACCAGCGGGCCGGTCTCGGTCTCCGCTTTTTCCAGCGCGCCGTCTCGCAGGAAGAGCTTCAGGCCGGAGACGCTGAGCTCGCCCGGGTTCAGGCCGGCCAGGGCCCGCTCCAGATCGTCGCCGCGGATCTTGACGAAGACCACGCTGGAATCGAGGGGAAAAGAGTCGTGAAGGTCTCCGACCGTTACGTCGCCGCTCTCGAAGCCGGCGGCCGGCTCCTTGAGGCCTATGATAGCCGCGTTGGTCCTGGCCCAGCGCCGCATGCAGTCGGCGGCGAAGTCCGCGGCCGGGGAAACGCCGTGGTCTTCGAGCGGCAGGGGGGAAGTCAGGCGCCCTATCTTCCTGCCGAAGTGGGCCGCGGCGATCTTGCGGAAGCCGTCGATGACCTTCAGCATGGCAGGGTCTTCGCCGTATTTCTTTACGCTGAGCGGCAGCTGCTTCACCCTGACCCGGCTCAGCCTGCCGGTGCCGGCTTCCAGCGTGAGCGCCAGGCGCGCCGCGTGGGACATCTCCAGCCCGGCGGGGGCCACCCAGGTCTTGCCTACCCGGAAGGCTTTTTTGACGGAGGGCTCGTCGGTGATCACGAGGTCCACCCGGGGGAGCTTGGCCAGGAAGGCGCGGAAATATTCAGGGGCGGCTTTTTCTTTCGGGTTTACGCTCAGCAGCATCACCGTCAGCTGGGCGCCGCCGTCCTTAAGCGCTTTCAGCGCGCGCTCTGTTTCGTAGGTCTCTTTTTCCAGCCTGTAATTCGGCACGTTCCTGGCTGAGTTGGGTTTGGAGGGGGAATGGATGATGAGGGAGAAGACGCCTATCTTGCGGCCCCCGGCCTGCGTTATCACCTGGCTGCGCAGGAAGTCGGGCTTCTTGTTGTTCTTCAGGTAGAGGTTGGAAGCCAGCAGCGGCACTGTGGACGCCTCGGCCATTTTCTGCAGCTCGGCCGGGGACAGCGACAGGTCTTCCAGGCCCGCTCCGGCGGCGGCGTAAGGCACGGCGCTCACGCAGGCGGCGGTAGAGCGGCCGCGGCTCAGCCAGCCTTCCCGGGTGGCGGAGGACCAGTTGCCCAGGTCCAGCGCCAGCTTGGGGGCCGGTTCCGAATCGTAGAGTTTTTTGAAGACGGCGAAGCCGCCTGTCCCGGCTTCCGCGTCGGCCCAGATCCGCCCCTGCGAGCGGCCGGTGGCGAAGATCACCACCTGCTCTTTCTTCGCGCAGGCGCCGGCGCACAGCAGCAGCGCCAGCAGGGCGGTTTTCAGGGCGGCGGGTCTTGCCATTACTCCAGCCGGATTATGCGCCCGGCCTCGGGCAGGGCTTTCACCGGGTTGGCCTTGATATCGTCCATCAGCAGCTCGCGGATGGGCTGCATCGTATCCACGGAGGCGGCGTCCTCGTTGAAGACCTTGCCGCCGGTGCCGCCGGTGGTGAGGTAATTGTTGGTTGCGACGGTGAGTTTCTCGTCGTCGCCCACGGGCTTGCCGTTGCGCTCCAGGGTGAACGAGGCCGGGTCCTTGGGCTGCTTGAAGCTTACCTTGAGCCCGGAAACCTGCAGTTTGGAAGAGCCGCCGGGGAGGTTATCCGACAGCAGCCGCTTTATCTGCGAGCCGGTCAGGGTGAGCTTCACCAGCGTGTTCTCGAAAGGCATTACCTGGAAGATGTCGCGGATGCGCACCGAACCCTTCTTGAGGTCGGATCGGATGCCCGCGGTGTTCTGGAAGGCCACGTCGGCGCCCGACTGCCGGCGCATCGCGTCTGTGAACCAGTTGCCGATGTCGGAATCCAGGCCGGCCTGGGAGGGGCCCATGTCTACCGCGCTCTCGCCTATCACCGTGCCCATCTCCTTGTCCACTTCGGCGCTGAAAACTTTAAGGGCCGCCAGGACAGCCTGGTCTTCGCCGGTCTGGTCGACCCAGAGCGGGACCAGCTCCACGGAAGTGCTTTTGAGCTTGCCGGTCTTATCGTCGAAGTCGAGGGTCAGTTTGCTGACGCTGGTGAGGCCGAAATAGCTCTCGGCTATCAGGGCGCCGCTTTCCGGGTCGCGCCAGCCTTTCATCAGGCCGGTGTGGTTGTGGCCGCCGAACACCACGTCCGCCTTGGACGCGCGGGCTACCGCGAGGGTGCCGAAGGAGGCCTGGCTGTCCGGGAGGGTCAGGGTGGAAATGTCCACTTTTCCGAAGACGCTGCCGCCTATCCCGATATGCGCCAGCACTATCACGGCGTCGGGGCTTTCTTTTTCCCGGACTTCTTTCGTCCACCTGGCGGCTTCCTGCGCCTCGTCCCTGAACTCCAGGTGCTTGACGTTGGAGGGCAGCGTGGAGGTAACGGTGTGCTGTCCCGCTATGCCGATGACGGCTATGCGCTTGCCGGCCCGCTCGATAATGGTATAGGGCTTGAGGTAGTCCGCGCTGGCGCCGCTCTCTTTGACGTAGACGTTGGCGCCCAGCCAGGGGAAGGCGGAGGAGGAGATAACGACTTTTAGGTTGGCCTCGCTGTAATCGTAGTCGTGGTTGCCGACCGTAGCGGCGGCGTAGCCGAGCTGGTTCATGATTTTGGCGGTGGCCATGCCCTTGGTCAGCGTGCCTTCGGGGGTGCCCTGGAAGGTGTCGCCGGAATCCAGGAGGATGCTGTTCTTGTCTTTTTTTACCAGTTCAGAAAGCGCGGCGAAGCCGCCGATGATCCGGGTGGAGTTTTCCTTATCCCATTTGGCGGGCCTGGAGTAGTACCAGCCATGCACGTCGCTGGTGTGGTAGACGTCTATGGTCAGCGACCAGCCCGAAACGGGCAGGCAGAATAATATAGCGGCTAATAACTTTTTCATGGAGGCTCCTATATCCGGAAGAGGGCTTCGCCGCAGCGGTCGAGCGCGTCGAAAACGGCGTCCAGCCCGGAGTATATACTACTAAATTTGAGATTTTGCGGGAAACCGGCGCCCTCGGCGGCGGCCCTGGCCATCGAGAGGGTTTTCCTGCCGGCGGCGCAGAGGGCCTTCGTGCGCGCCGCGGCCCGCGCTTTGCCGCCGGCCGAAAGCAGGCCCGGGGCCTCGGCGCAGGCCTGCTGCAGCCCCCGCAGCGCCTCCAGCAGCGCGGCGTCCGGCGCGACGCCGAGCAGGGCCATGTCCGAAAAAACTTTCTCCAGCCTGACGGCGAAATCCTCGGCGGCGGAGGCGGCCGCCAGTGACCCGTGCCTGCCTTCCTTCAGTGCCCCGGCCAGCGCGGCGCGCAGCGGCCTGAAAAAAGTCGGCGCGTCCCCGGGGTTCGCGGCCAGATCCCCGACGCCGGGCCCCGCCGCCTCCAGCATCCTCACCGCCGCCCGCGCCCTCGCGTCCGTAATCATAATCCAGAATTTTCTCACCTAACAATCATATAAAAAATACAAACCCCGCGCCCGCAATTCGAAGATGCAGTATATATATAAGGGAGCCGCGAGAAGCCCAGTCGGGGCCTACCGCAGGGGCAGGAACGAAAAACACGCTCGGCCACACCGTGACCTCGCTCGGTGCTCGCCCGCCGCGCTGTGCAAGCGGCGGGCTCACCGACGGTTTTTCTTATCCTGCCCCTGCGCTAGGCCGCCTAAACTTCTCTTGTCTCCTGCTGGCTGTTTGATGCGGGGGGATAAAAAAACCGCGGGAGGCTTTGGGGCCTCCCGCGGTTGGCAGTGAACCAGGCGCTTTTAGCGCTTGGAGAACTGGAAGCGTTTGCGCGCTTTGGGCATACCGGGCTTCTTGCGCTCGACCATGCGGGAATCGCGGGTAAGGAACCCGGCCTTCTTCATGGAAGCGCGGAAGCTGTCGCCGAGGCTGGCGATGGCGCGGGAGATGCCGTGGCGGATCGCGCCGGCCTGGCTGGACACGCCGCCGCCGTTAACCTTTATCACGCAGTCGAACTTCTGGTCCTTCGTGAGTTCTAAAGGCCTGTTTATCTCGTAGCGGAGGCGCGGGTTGTTGCCGAAATAATCCTCGGGGGTCTTGGCGTTGATGGTCATCTTGCCTTCCCCGCCCTGGGACATGCGTATCTGCGCCACGGAAGTCTTGCGGCGGCCGGTGGCCAGTATGAGATTTTTGTTTTCCATTGTCTGTTATCCTTTGTTGTTTACTTCGCCGCCGGTTTCGGGACGGGGAACTGGGTCTGCGCGCCGGAGAAAATGCGCAGGCGCTTCAGGCGGCGGTCGCGCATCTTGTTGTCGTCGAGCATGCGCTTGACGGCCAGCTCGAGCACCCGCGTGGAATCGTTTTCCATCTGGCGCTTGTACGGGATGGTCTTCGCGCCGTTGGCGTAGCCGGAGTGGCGGAAGTAGAACTTGTCCTCGAGCTTGTTGCCGGTGATGCGGACCTTGTCGGTGTTGGTCACGACGACGAAGTCTCCGCAGTCCACGTTCGGCGCGTAATCGCGCTTGTGCTTGCCCATGAGCAGCACGGCGATTTTCGTCGAAAGGCGGCCAAGCACCTGGTCAGAAGCGTCAAGGAAATGCCATTTCCTGGTTTTTTCGGCCGTAGCGGCTTTAGGCAAAGTGGTTTTCTGTATCATAGTAGGATAATCATATCAAATTTCACGGATTTGTGCAAAACCCGGCCGCGCGGCTCAGCGCGGGGCGCCGGCTTTTACGGGGTCGGGGCCGTCCAGGCCGCCGTCCCAGACCTTGCCGTTCTCGCAGAAGCGGCGCTTCTTAACCGCGCCCGTGCCGAAGAAGGCGGTGGAGGTTTTGGCGTCCGAAATATAGTCGTCGCCGGCCCGGTACGCCTCTATGTAGCCGGGCAGCTTGGCATTGTGCGCGTTGAAGCAGATGGTGTTGTCTATGTAGCAGAGCAGGTAGCGGACCCTGGCCCCGTCGTTTATAACCTTCAGGTTGATCGGGTTCTTCTGCAGCACCTCTTCCGGGCAGTCGGTGGCGCGCAGCAGCCAGAGGTACTCCGGCTCAGAGATCTCCCGGTAGCCGCTCTTCTCGGCCTCGGCAATATCTTTATTGGCCTGCACGGCCTGGGGGCTGTCCGGCACAGGTTCGTAGGAGAGCAGCCAGGTCTTCCGGCCGGGCGCCGACTTCCGCCAGAAATCCTCGCCTTCGGAGGTCAGCTTGCCGGCGGGATTGAAGACCGGGGCGCCGGCCTGGGTCCTCAACTTGAAGATCTCGCGCATGCCCACTCCCTCGGACTCGAAGAACTTGACCGCGTCCCTGGAGGCGTGGGAAAGATAGTAGTTGTAGCCGGCGCCGCTCAGCAGCAGCCTGGTGCCTTCGGGAGTGGCGGTGGAGATGAATACGCCCCTCGCGGTGGGGACCTTCTTCCTTAAATAATCCACCGCTCCGTCTATCTCGGCGGCCTTGATGGCCTTGAAAAGCTTAATGTCGTCGGGCTGCAGGGCGGTCTTTTTCTCGTCGAAGGCCTGCCGGAGTTTCAGCTCTTCCATGATCTGCGCGCTGGTCAGCGTCGAGGCCTTCAGCTCCTCGCGGCGCGCGCGGGCCGCGGCGTTGCCGGGCTCCAGCTTTAAAATATCCGCGTAGGTTTCCATGGCCCCGCTGAAATCCGAGCGCGCCTCCTGCGCCGCGGCCAGGCCTTTCAGCGCGTTCATGTCCTGCGGGTTGGCGGCCGCGGCCAGCCTGTATTGCGCCAGCGCCTTCTCGGGCCGCCCCAGCTTCTGCCAGGTCTCCGCAGCCTTCACGCGCAGCAGCGCCGCGGCTGGGTTCCGGCCGTAAAGGCCGGCGGCCCTTTCGTATTCAGCTACGCCTTCGTCGTACTTGCCCAGGCGCACCATCAGGGGCGCGCGCTCCGCCGCCAGGCCGGGGTCGGAGGGGGCGAATTTCAGGCAGGCGTCGCTCTGCTGCAGGGCCATACCCAGATTGTCCTTCAGGAATTCCTCGCGGAACTTCGCCAGGCAGGCTTCCGCCAGCTGCTTGCGCTGCGGGGCCGCTGGCTCCGCCAGCTTGCCGCGGGCTTTTTGTCTTTTGATTTCAGCGCGCTTGATCCCGGCTTTTATCAGGGCGCGGTAATAGCCGGCCTCCAGGCCGGCGTCGGTTTTGGCCAGGGCCAGGGCCCTCCGGTAGGAGGCGCCCGCCCGGGACAGGTCCCCGCGCTTCTCCAGCACGCGCGCCAGGTGATAATGGGCCTGGTAGCTGGAAGAAGAGATCTCCACGCCCTGGGCCAGGGTTTCGGCGGCCTTCCTGGGGCTGCCGGCGGCGGCGTGGGTGAGGCCCAGTTCACGGTAGACGGGGTATGCCGTCGGGTCCAGCTCCAGGGCCTTCTTGCAGTTGGAGAGGGCTTCCGGACCTTTGCCCAGCACGCGCAGCGCCTTGCAGGCGCCGAGGTACCAGGCGTAATCGGATTTGTCTTTGGCCAGCGCCGCGCCGGCGGCCGCGGAAAGCTGTCTGGCCCTGGCCGGGGAATTCTCCGGCAGCAGCTCGACGGCGAAAAGGAAAAGCTCGCGGTCCCGCGGGGAGGCTTTCAGTCCCTCCAGGGCCAGGTCGAAGGCCCGCGCCTCGGAGCCCAGGGCCGCCGCTTCGCGCGCCCGGTTCAGCTCGTCGGCCGCGCCGGCCGGCGCCAGCAGCGCCGCCAGCAGGATCGCCGCCGCCGTTAATTTACCAGGGCCCCCGTTATTCATGTCAGCGCGGCTTCAGGATGCGCGGCAGCGTTACGCCGCGCTGGGCCTGATACTTGCCCTTCCTGTCCTTATAAGAGGTTTCGCATTCGTCCTCGGCCCCGAGGAAGACCAGCTGCGCTATGCCCTCGTTGGAATAGATCTTGGCCGGCAGCGGCGTGGTGTTGGAAATTTCCAGCGTCAGGTGGCCTTCCCATTCCGGTTCCAGCGGGGTGATGTTGACCACGATGCCGCAGCGGGCGTAGGTGCTCTTGCCTATGCAGAGGCCTATGACGCCGCGCGGGATCCTGAAATATTCCACCGAGCGGGCCAGCGCGAAGGAATGGGCCGGCACGATGCAGTGCGGGCCCCTGATGTCCACGAAGGACTTGTCGTTGAAAGCCTTGGGGTCCACCACGCAGTTGTGCACGTCGGTGAAGACCTTGTACTCGTCGGAGACCCTGATGTCGTAGCCGTAGGAGGACAGGCCGTAGGAGACCTTGCCCTTGGCCACCAGGCCCTCCACGAAGGGGGCGATCATCTTGCGCTTGCGGCACATCTCGCGTATCCACGAATCAGGTTTAAGCATGGTTAAATTCTCCGGTAGTCTGCCCAGGCCCTGTAAAGAGCCCGCAGTTTTTCCGCGCCCGACAGGCGCGTCCGCCCCTCTTTTATCCTGAAGCCGCCCCTCGCCATCTTCTCGAGCAGTTCCCGGTAGAGGGCTCCCATCACCAGCGCCGGTGCCAGCCTGCGTTTCTGCTCCCCGGCGGCCAGGGCCAGCGCCCCGGCGTAAAACCCGCGGGCGCGCTCGGCTTCGAATTGCATCAATTCTATAAAATTGGGGGGGTAATTGGAACCGCCGAGGTCCTCCGGCCGGCAGCCGAAGCGCTCCAGGTCCTCCCGCGGCAGGTAGACGCGGCCCGCGGCGTAATCTTCCGCGGCGTCGCGTATGATGTTGGTAAGCTGCACGGCGCAGCCGAGCCGCCCGGCCAGCTGCGGGCCCGATTTGTCTTCGTAGCGGAAGACGGCCAGGCAGGCCAGGCCCACCGCCGAGGCCACGCGGTGCATGTAGGCCTCCAGGTCGCCGAGCGTGCCGAAGCCGCCGGGCTCCAGGTCCATCTCCACGCCTTCCAGCACCAGCAGGAAATGCTCTTTCTTCAGAGGGAAGGCCGCTATCGCGCGCGCCAGGTCCCTGGCCAGCGGGGTGTCCGGGACCTCCCCGGAGAAAAGTCCTTCCACGCCGTCGCGCCAGGCGGCCAGCCGCGCGCGCTTCTCTTCGGCCGGCGCGGCCGGGTCGTCGGCGATGTCGTCGGCCGCGCGCGCGAAGCCGTAATAGGCCGACAGCGCCCTGCGCTGCTCCCTGTCCAGTAATAAAAAAGCGGGCGCGAAAGAGGATTGGTAGGGGACGCTGATGACTATATGACTATTTTGTGACACGTGTAAATTGGGGGGTTGTTTTAGGATACATCCGGGAACTTCGCCGTGGAAATAGTCATATAGTCATCAGCGTCCCCTACCTGTTTTCTATCCCGTCGAGGTATTTCATGAAGGTCTCCCAGCCGCTGTCCCGCGCGAAGGAGAGTTTTGAGTAGGTGGGGTAATATTCGATCAGCGTGCCGGGCCTGCCGGGGACATTGACGGCCAGGCCTTTCACGGCGGAGAAGTCCTTGCCGGTGCGGTCACGGCCGAGGGCGGCGTTCTTTATGACCAGCTCGGACGTTATGAACTTATTGAGTTCCGCGCCGGCGGCCAGCGCCGTGGCGGCGCCGGGGCGGGACTTGTCGGCGTGGCGGGCGGCCAGCTCGACGAAATGGTGCAGGTCGCCGTAGAAGGCGATCCGCTTGTCCGGGTCGGTGGACGGGTCGCCTATCTCGAAGCGCACCACGTCGGCCTTGGCCCTGGCCAGCGCGGCCCTGTCGTCGGCGGCCATGGCCAGCGAGGCCCAGCCTTTGACCTTTTTGGCGAGCTCCCTCAGCTTGCCGCCGCGGATGGCTGAAAGCTGCGTGCCGTAGCCGCCCTGCGCCAGCAGTTCCTGCATCTCGGGGCGGGAATACATTTCCTTGAAGGTGTCCACCATGTAGGCGCCGGCCGTTTCCGGCCTGGCGGCGGGGTTCGCGGCCAGTTGGGCTAAGAAGCCCTCCCAGTTGAGGCTGGGCAGCTGTATTACTTCTTCCGCGCCCACTATCACGTCGGCGCCGTCCTTGAGCTCGTAGGCCACCTCGGCCATCTGCATGAAGCAGGCCATGGAGACGTACATGTCCACCTTGCCGGCTTCCTTGAAGATCCTGCCCATCTGCCGCGTGGCGATGTAGTTGCCGGTCACGAAGTCGTGGGAGATGGACTTGGTCCCTTCCTCCGGGACGCCCGGCTTCAACGGGTCCAGCCAGCCCCAGCCGTGGTCCCAGATTACAAAGAGGTATTTCTTGGCCGGGTACTCGGCCCGCGCCCATTTAAGGAAAGCGGCGGCCTGCTTCCAGTCGCCCATGTCGGAGGCGCCCAGGTCGGCCAGCAGGGGGGAGGCGATGTGCTCCGCGTCGGCGTCTTTCGTCACGTAGTAGCGGCGCACGCCGGCCCAGTCCCCGTCGGCCGCGGTATCGTTGTCCAGGCCCTTGGAGCGGCCTATCTCGGCCACGATGGCCACCTTGTCGGTGGAGCCGACAGTTTCAAAACGGTTGAGGTCCGCCAGGGCGAAAGGCTCGATGTTGCTCTTGCCGTTCATGTAGACCATCACGGTCCATTCGCGGGCTTCCGGCAGGGCGGGCGCCTGCACCGCGGCGGCTTCCCGCGCGCCGGGCAGGGAATCCAGGGCGGGCGCGGCGAAAGCGGAGGCCAGCAGAAGGGGGGAAATCAAAGAGAAGATCATCAAAGCTCCGTGCGTAGTTTTAGGATAACTATATTAATTATTACTGAAAAGGCGGGGCCGAATCAAGGTCAAAAGGCCTAGGAGAGGCTGGGACCGGCTACCGGTACTTGAGCTTTTCGGTCAGCATGGCGTCGTAGTAGGCGCTCAGGTCGTCGCGGTTGGAGGCGGTCTTGTAAACCTTGCCGAGCGGGAAAACGAAATCTTTCCACGGCAGCTGCATGGACCAGCCGCCGTCCTCGCCGTCCACGTTGTACCAGGCGGCCTTGAAATCCCTCTCGAGCACGGCCGCCAGCAGGTGGCCGTAGCAGCGCAGCAGCTTCCAGCCGTCGGTAGTGGGGGGGATGTTGGGCCTGAAATTGCTCTTGATTACGTTTTCCAGCTTGATCAGGCCGGTGCGGCCTATCTCTATGCCCGAGGTTTCGCTGAGCGAGCTCACCAGCACCAGCATCCGCCGGTGCTCGGTATGCGCGTCGATCAGCTTTTCGGGATGGCTCATCACCCTGGCGCGGACAGCCCCGGCGCCGCCGGGAGGCTGGGCCGGGTCCTTTAGGGTGTCGGTCAGCCAGTTCGCGTAGCGGGTAAGCCAGCCCGGCTCGGGCACGGTCTCATCCCAGAGCAGGCGCCAGACGCGCTGCACGGGGTAGGTCGTGACCTTCTTGCCGGGCAGTTCGAAGACCATGGGCCAGCCCCAGGGGTCGAAATCCGTCAGTTTCAGCAGCCTGCCCTTGTGCCGCTCCTGCAGGAAATAGCAGAGGAAGGCCGCGCAGCTCTTGACCGTGTCTATGTTGCCCTGCTGGCTGCTCCTGGCCTTGATGAACTGCAGGCGCAGCTTCTTTTCCACTTCGCTGAGGCCGTCGAGGTTGAAATAGATCTTGCGGCCGAACTCGTCCTCCAGGTCGGAGGCCAGCCTGAAGGCCCGCGAGATGAAATCGTCCTTGCGGCTCTCCTCCTCCGTCGGGGCGTCGTGGGCCGCCATCACGTCGCGGAAAGTCTCGATCTCCACCTGCTGCGGCGCGGGGGCCTGCTGCGCCCTGCTCCTGCCGGAAACCGAGGCGTCGCGGGGCGCGGCCGGCGCCAGCAGGGACGGGGCCTCGGCGCGGGCCGGGGGCGCCGCGTTGGGGTTTATAAATTTAAAACTGCCGGCCGCGCTGTCGAGCCCCGAAGGCTGAGGCTTGGCCGGGGTCTCCGGAACCGGGGCCGGGGCCTCCGGAACCGGGGCCGGGGCCGCGGGCATGGGCAGCGGGGCCGCGCGGGGCGGGGGCGCCGCCGGGATCTCCGGTGCCGGCGCCGGGGCGGGCTGTTCTTCCGCATGGAAGAGTTCCTCCAGCCTGTCCTTTGGAAATTCCGCGGAGAGGCGCTTGGCCGAGGCCGGGTCGGTGAGCGCCACCTGGGCCGCGACCGCGGCGGCCTCGGCGTGCTTGCCGGCCTTTATCAGCGTCAGCGTCAGGTTGGCCAGGGCCTGCACCGCCGGGGCCAGCGCCGCCGAGCGGCGGTAGCAGGCCTCGGCCTGCACGATGTCCCCCGAGCGGAAGTAGAGGTTGCCCAGCTGGAAAAAGATGCGGCAGGAGGCGGGAGAAGGCGTGACCAGCGCCGACCGGAGGGCCGTGGCGGCGGCCGCCAGGCGGCCCTTGTCCTTGGCCTTGAAGGCGGTCCTGGCGAGGGCGGCGCCGAGGCCGGAGAGGGCTTCAACCTTGTCGAAGGCGGAGGAGGAGATCTTCTGGAAGGCTTTCTGCGCCTCCTCCTCTTTGCCCTCTTCCAGGTCGAGCCAGGCCGTCTCTATCGACCTGCGTTCGACGAGCGGCGAGACCTGTTCCAGGGCGGCGAGGATCTTGCGGGCCTCTCCGGGATTGCCCGTCTTGCGGTGTATGACGGCCAGCAGCAGCCTGCCCTCGGGGTCCCAGTCGGCTTTCAGCAGGTCGTAGGCTTCCTGCAGCAGGCCCAGCTCCACCAGCGCCGAGCACAGCGGATACCGGGCCCGGGAAGCGGGGTTCCTGGCTTCCGCCAGCGCGTAAAGGTAATGGGCCCCGTGCAGGTTGCCCAGCGCCAGTTCGGAGGCGGCGGCCCGTACGGGGTCGCCGGCGCCGGCCTTGGCCCCGGACTTCAGGAAACCGGCCAGCAGCGAAACTTCCCTGCGGGAAAGCTTCAGCGGCTCAGTCCTGAGGCGGGACTGCGGGTGGCGCGGGTTGAAGACAAAAACGTCGTGGACGGGGGCGTGGAAGAAAAGCGCGGCGGTCTCGGCGAGGCCCTGCTTTATCAGCGGCGGGTTCAGCAGCTCTTCCGAGGTGAAGGCGGCCAGCGCCTGGCGCCCGGCTTCGGTGAAATCCGCGAGGGTGTAGAACTTCGCCTGGCCCGACGTTTCCAGCCGCACCGGCAGCGCCGCGCCCGCCACCTTGTCGAAAAGCGGGAGGGCATCCAGGACGCGGTTCGGCGCTCCTTCAAAAATGTTAAGATTTACGGGATTCTCGTCCACCGACATATTTTATTACATTTAGATGGAAAAAATACTCGTCATCGCCACTTTCAACCCGCACAAACTCTCCGAGATCCGCGCGATCCTGCCCGGCCTGCCCGCCGCCCTGAAGGCCCTTTCCTCCTTCCCGGGGGCGGCCGCCGCCGAGGAAGACAGCCCCTCGCTGGAGGGCAACGCGCTGAAGAAGGCCCTGGCCGCCGCCCGCTTCACCGGCCTGCCGGCGCTGGCTGACGATACCGGGCTGGAGGTGGACGCCCTCGGCGGCGCGCCCGGCGTGCGCTCCGCCCGCTACGCCGGTGAAAAGGCCTCTTACGCCGCCAATAACTCTAAACTGCTGGCCGCGCTGGCCGGGCTGGGCCCGGAGCGGCGCGCGGCGCGCTTCGCCTGCGTGACCGCGCTGGCCCTGCCCTCCGGGGAAACGAGGACCTCCCGGGGTACGCTGGAAGGGCGCATAACCGCGGCCCTCCGCGGGGCCAACGGCTTCGGCTACGACCCGCTGTTCGAGGTGGGGGCCGGGCCGCGTACCCTCGCTGAATTTTCCGAAGAGGAAAAGAACGCGGTCAGCCACAGGGCCCGGGCGCTGCGGGGCCTGCTGCCGGCGCTCCTGAAGCTGTTCTGATCCGCTCAGGGCGGTCCTCCCGCGCATATCTGCTATAATTAAAAGATACAACTATGAGATTCCGCCTCCTGCATAAATTCGTGGCTATCCTGGCCCTGGTTTCGGTGCTGCCGATGGCCCTGCTTGGCTGGAGGCTTATCGCTATGGGCCAGCTGGGCGTGCGCACGGCCATCATGGAGCTGAACCTGGCCGCCGCCGACAAGATCTCCTCCGATTTCAACGCTTATATCAGGAGCGCCGACGCCGCGCTGCGCTCCGCCATGAACGCCATGGCCCAGATGGACTGGGAGAACAAGCAGATCATGCTCACGGCCCTGCTGGAGACGCGCCCGGAGATCACGCAGATCTCGGCGCTTTCCAAGGAGGGGGCGGAGATAGTGAAGTTCCTCCCGCCGTCCGCGGGCGCAGGCGGGGAGCTGAAAAAATTCGGGGGCGAGCCGGGCTTCAAGGCGGCCCGCAAGGGCGCCCGCCACATCTCGGTGGACCACAGGACGAAAATGGCCGTCCTCTACTATCCCTTCGGCAAGGACATGGTCCTGCGCTCCGAACTGGACCTGCCGGCCTTCATAGATTCCCTCGACCTCAAGATGATAGGGGAGGCCGGCTTCCCCGTGATACTCGACGGCGCCGGCAAGCCCATGGCCTGGCCCGGCGGCGTGTCGTCCGCGGCCGCCGAAGCCGCGGCCGCCTGGGAGATCTCCCGGAACGCGGTGAAGTCCCTTTCCTCGGCCTCGGCCGAGTTCCTGGACGCCCGCGGCAGCGCCATGCTGGGCGCCTATTCGCCCATTTCCGAACTGGGCGGCGCCGTGGTGGTGGGCCAGCCCGAAGAGGTGGCCTACAAGTACGCGATGTTCATGAAGTGGCAGGCCATCCTGGCCGTGGCCCTTTTCCTGCTGGTGGCGGTGGGCGCAGGCTGGTTTTTGAGCCGCAGCCTCACGCGCCCCATCACCGCGCTCACCCGCGCCGCGGAATTCGTGGCGGCGGGGGACTTCAACCGCAAGGCGGAGGTCACCACCTCCGACGAGCTGCGCGACCTGGCCGATACGTTCAACACCATGGTCGCCCAGCTGAAAGCTTATTCCGAGCTGCAGGTGGACCGCATCATCCGCGAGCAGAAGAACACCGAGGCCATACTTTTCTCCACCGAGGACGGCATCCTGATGGCGGACATGGACGGCAGGGTGCAGGTGGCCAACCGTAAGGCCCGCTCCGTGCTGGGCATCCCCGAAGAGGCCCCGGTGGAAGGCAAAGAACTGCAGTCCCTGATTTCTTCGGAAGTCATAAAAGAGCCGGTGCTGGACGTGTTCGGCAGCCGCAAAGAAAAATATTTCCGGGAGATCCAGCTGACGCAGGAGACTTCCGAGCGCTTCTTCAAATGCTTCTCCACGCCGATAGTGGCGCCGGGCCACGAAGAGCCCATCGGCCGCCTGATAGGCTTCTACGACATCACGCTCGACAAGCAGCTGGCCAGGATGAAGGACGAGTTCCTCCACTCCATCACGCACGACCTGCGCAACCCGATGGGCGCGATAAAAGGCTTCGTGGAGTTCATGCTCAAGGAGATCCCCGGCCCCGTCAACGAGGCGCAGAAGAAGATGCTGATCTCCATAGACCGCGCCTCGTTCCGCCTGCTCGGCATGATAAACAACATCCTCGACTCCGCCAAGATGGAGGCGGGCAAGATGGAGATCAGCCTGGCCCCGGTGAACCTGCGCGAGGTGGCCCTGCGCGTGAACTCCCTGATGGAGTCCCTCGGCCAGCGCAAGAAGATCCGCTTCGAGGTGGAGGGCCCCGAGACCCTGACGGTCAGCGCCGACGCCGGGCTGATGGAGCGCATGTTCACCAACCTCATCGGCAATTCCATCAAGTTCACGCCCGAGAACGGCGCCATCACCACCGGCTTTTCCGACGACGGGGACCACGTGACGGCCTGGGTGCGCGACACCGGCGACGGCATCCCCCCGGAATACCTGAGCAAGGTCTTCGAGAAGTTCGAACAGGTGAAGGGCCAGAAGGCTGGAGGCACCGGCCTGGGCCTGACCATCTGCAAGTTCGTGGCCGCCTCGCACCTCGGCCGGATCTGGGCCGAATCCGAGCCCGGCAAGGGCGCTAAATTCCTCTTTACGATACCGAAGAACCTGGGCAAGGATGAGGCCGGCCGCGTGGTGGTCAAGGCCGGGTCCGTGCCGGAGGCCGCGTGATAAAACTGCTGCTGGGCCTGCTGCTCTCTTTCAGCGCCGCCGCCCCGGCGGCGCCCGAGGCCATGCAGACCATCATAGTCAAGCCGGGAGACACCCTCTGGAGCATCTCCAACACCTACCTGAAGGACCCCAGGCGGTGGAACGAGCTCCTCAAGTATAACCGCCTGCCCGCGGCCGACCCTTCCATCGCCCTGCCGGGCATGGCGCTGAAGGTGCCGGTGAACCTGCTCAAGGAGCAGTACCGCGCGGCCAAGCTGGTCTATTTCCTCAACGAGGTGCTGCTGCGCCGCAGCGGCGGCGCCGACTGGAAGGGCGTCAGCGGCGGCATGGACCTTTACAAGGCCGATACCCTGCGCACCCGCTCCGACGCCCGCGCCGACGTGAAATTCTACACCGGCGAGGTGCTCAACCTCTATCCTAATTCCATAGCCGTGCTGCGCCCGCCCGGCGAGAAGAACACCGACGTGCGCCTGATGGCCGGCGAAATGCGCGGCCTGCGCTCGCGCGTGGTCACCGCGTCCGCCAGGATCACGCCCAAGACCCGGGACACCGAGTTCGGCGCCAAGATCAAGGACGACCTCACCACCCTGGTGCAGGTCTACAAGGGCAGGGCCGACGTAGAGGCCGGCGGCAAGACCGTGGAGGTCCTCGAGGGCTTCGCCTCCGAGGTCAAGATGGACATGGCGCCTTCCCAGCCAGTCAAGCTGCCGCCGCTGCCTCAGCTGTCCGAGGGCTCGCAGACCGCGCTGGCCTCAGGCTCCCGGACGCATTTCAAGTCCGACGGCGGCGTGGTTTCCATAGACATGGGCAAGCCGGTAAAGACGGGCGGCCTGGCGGCGAAGCTGCCCAAGGACGACCTGGGGAAAGGCGCCAAGCCGCCGGACCTCAACGACAAGACCCTGGATTCCAGCGAGATCGTCAAGATGCTTTCGGTCGGCAACCCGGTGCAGAGCTACCACCTGCAGGTTTCCAAAGAGGCCGGCTTCAATACTACCCTGCTGGACAAGACTTACGACGCTTTCGAGAAGATAGACCTCAACGGCGTACTGCCGCCGGGCAATTATTATATGCGCGTAGCGCTGATAGACCTGCTGGGCTTCGAGGGCAAGTTCAGCGCTCCCCGCCCGGTTAAGGTGAGCGGCAGATAGCGCGCCTGGGGGGCACGCCATGAACCCTGGAGTCCTCAAATTCTTCCTTACCCTGCTGGCCTGCGCCTGCCTGCCCTCTCCGGGCGGCTGCGCGGTTTCGCCCGCGCACCGCAAAACCGTGTGGGACCGCATCATGGAGGACCAGAGCGCCCTCAACCTGAAGCGCGGCTACGCCCTGATGGAAGCCGAGAATTACCCCGCGGCCGCCGACGAGTTCTTCCGGGCGGCGCAGAAGAACCCCTCCAGCCCCTGGCCCCGCCTGCTTTACGGCTCCGCCCTCTACTGGCTGGGAGAGCCGGACAAGGCCCTCGACGAGTTTGAAGAGGCGCTGCGGCTGGACCCGCGCAGCTCCATGGCTTTCCAGCTGCGCGGCATCGTGCGGGCCCGCGCCGGCCTTTACCAGGCCGCGCTCGACGATTTCCTGGCCGCCGGCAAGCTGGACCCGGCCCGGCCCGACGTGAAGATGAACGCCGGCTCGGTCTACCAGGCGCTGGGCAACCGCGACAAGGCGCTGGAGTATTATCGCGGCGCCGTCACGGCCGACCCCGCCAACCCGCTTTACCGCTACCAGCTCGGCCTGTTCTACGCCCGCTCCGGCCGCTACGGAGAGGCGGCGGCCCAGTTCGAGGGGGCGGTCTCGCGCTTCCCCGAGTACGAGGACGCGCTGCTGGAGCTGGCCGTGCTGCGCGAGCGCGACGGCAAGGTCGCCGAGGCCGTAAAACTTTACAAGCGGGCGCTGGCCGTAAAGCCGCGAGACTCCGTGGCCCGCTTCCGCCTGGCCTGGGCCCTGCGCAAGCTGGGCCGTACCGCCGAGGCCGCCAAGGCCCTCGACGGCGCCTTCCTGCTGGCCCCGGCCAACGAGAAGGGGGGCATCTCCATGGCGCTGGCCTATTCCGGCGCGCAGCCCGCGGGCGGCGCCGAGCCGCAGGGCCCGCTGTATTCCGCGCTGTCCAAGATACCGCCGGAGCAGGAGGCGCGGGCCGTGGTGGAGATGCTGGAAACCCCGAAGGCCGTGCTGCAGGAAGCCCCTGCCGGGGAAAAGCTGGCGGGCCGGCTGCGCTCGGCGTTCAGCAAGCCGAAGGTCGGCTACACGAAAAGGGAATTTTTCCTGCCGGCTTCGTCGCCGGAGGAGCGCCGCCGGAAGGCCGCCGAGATAGCCGCCGAGGCGGACAAACTGCTGGCGGGGATATCGCCCGGCAGCGACGCCCGGCTGAATTTTAATATCGAGACTTCCGCCCCCGCCGCCGAAGGCAAGCCGCGCAGGAACAAGGCGCTCTACAAGCCTCGCGACGTCGGCAACGACATGGGGCTCTGGGTGATGGGGGACAACTGGCTCGACAGCGCGGCCGAAGCCCTGGAAGAGATGGAGGACGCGGGGGCGGCCGACGCCGGGCTGAAGCTGATAAAGGGGCTCGGCTACCTGCTGCTCGGCGAGCCTTCCCCGGCGCTGGAGGAATTCTCCGGCGGCGGGGTGCAGGCCGCCCTGGGCCGCGCCGCGGCCTGGGTGGAAGCGGGCTCCGAGGAAAAGGCCCTGGCCGAGTGCCTGGAGGCGCTGCGCCTGGAGCCCGGCAACAAGACCGCGCTGGCCAACAAGGCCTGGCTGGAGGGCAAATGAGAATTCCGCAGGAGCTGCTGCGCGCCTCGCGGCTGGTTTTCGCCTTCTCGGCCTGCGGGCTCAAAGAGCGCCTCTCGGCCAAGCTCTGCGCCTCCTACGGCCGCTGGCTGGGAGGCTTCCGCACGCTGGAGCTGCGCGCCGGCGGCAAGCGCGGCGGCTACGAGATAGAAGCGCTGGGCGGGGGCCGCGCCGTGCTGGCCTCGCGCGACCTGGTCTCGCCCGTCTCTTTCAATAAATACGCGCTCAACCTGGCCGCCCTTGAAGAGGTGGCCCTGCCCGCCCTGGAGAGCGCGGCCGCCGCGGGCAAGGTGCTGCTCTTCGACGAGCTCGGCCCGATGGCGCTGCGGTCCGAAAAGTTCAGCGCGCGCGCCGCCGGCCTGCTTTTCTCCGGCGCCCAGTGCCTGGTCTTCCTGCGCCGCGGGGCGGCCTCTTTCGAGGGAACTTTCGCGCGCGCGGAGGATACTGTTATAATTGAGCTGGCCGAAGAGAGCTGGGCCGAGGCGGTGGCCTCGGCCGAGGCCTGGCTGGATTTGCGGGCGGAACTGACGGAGAACAGATGAACTACACCGAAGATTTCGACATGGGCCGCGTGAAGAGCGCGCATTTTATAGGCATAGGCGGCATAGGCATGAGCGGCATCGCCAGGCTGATGCTCGGCCTGGGCTACAAAGTGAGCGGCTCCGACGTGAAAGCCTCTGAGATAACCAGGGCGCTGGCGCGGGAGGGGGCCCGGATCTTTGAGCGCCACTCCGCCTCCGCGCTGGGTTCGCCCGGCGTGGTGGTGGTGAGTTCCGCCGTCAGGCCGGACAACCCCGAACTGGCCGCCGCCTTCAGGCGCGGCCTGCCGGTGGTCCGGCGGGCGCTGATGCTCTCCAAGCTGGCGGAGCTGAAGAAGACCGTGACCATAGCCGGCACGCACGGCAAGACCACCACCACCACGATGACGGCCGCGGCGCTGGAGGCCGCGGGCGCGGACGCCACCGCCGTGGTGGGCGGCATCATAAAGGGCGCGGGCTCCAACATAAAGCTCGGCGGCGGCCATTACCTGGTGGCCGAGGCCGACGAGTCCGACGGCTCCTTCCTGTATTTTTCCCCGCTGGTGGCCTGCGTGACCAATATCGACAGCGACCACCTGGACCATTACGGGAACATGGAAAACCTGAAGGAAGCCTTCAGGCGGCACCTGGCCAAGCTGCCGTTCTACGGCATGGCGGCGCTCTGTTCCGACGATCCCGGGGTACGGGAAATAATTCCTTCGCTGAAAACTCCCTTCGTGACCTGCGGCCTCGGCAAGGCCGACTGGATGGCGAAGGACCCCGTCTTCAACGCCGCCGGGGCGTCCTACAAGGCTTACTTCAGGGGCAAATTGAAAGGGCGGGTGCGCCTGCGCTGCGGCGGGGTGCATAACGTGCGCAACTCGCTGCTGGCGCTGGCCGCCGGCTCTTACCTCGGCTTCGACTTCGGCAGGCTGGCGGAGGGCCTCTGGAACTTCGCCGGCGTGAAGCGCCGCATGGACAGGCACGGCGCCGCCTCCGGCGTGGATTTTGTGGACGACTACGGCCACCACCCGACCGAGGTGCGGGCCACGCTGGACGCCGCGCGCGGGCTGTTCCCGGGCCGGCGGCTGGTGGTGCTGTTCCAGCCGCACCGCTACAGCCGCACGGCGCTGCTCTACAAGGACTTCGGCCGGGCTTTCGGCGGGGCCGACAGGGTTTACGTGGCGCCGGTCTATCCGGCCGGCGAGAAGCCGGTCCCCGGCGTGGATTCCGGCCTGATCCTGCGCCAGCTCGGCAGGAACGGGGCCCCGGCCTCGGAGTTCAGGGGCGTGCTGGAGACTTTGAAAGAGCTGAAGCCCGGCGACGTCTTCCTGACGCTGGGCGCCGGCGACGTCTGGAAACTGGGCGAGGAGATCAAGCTCAAAATGGAGCTGATGAACTAGGGCCGCCGCCCGCTTTATGCCTAAATACAGCCAGGTTTTTTTAGCGGACAAGGAAATCTGCGCGCGCATAGCCGCGGGGCTCGACGACGCCCCTTTCGACCGGCTGGTGGAGGTGGGCCCCGGCGGAGGGGCGCTGACCGAATTCCTTTTTCCCAAGTACGGACCTCGCATGAAGGCGGTGGAGATAGACTCGTCGCTGCTGCCGGCCCTGCGCGCCAGGTTCCCCGGGCTGGAAGTGGTAAACCAGGACTTCCTGGACGCCGACCTGGCCGCGCTGGCCGGGCCCGGCCTCGCCGCTTTTATAGGCAACCTGCCTTACGAATGTTCCACGGCTATCCTGGAAAAAGTGCTTTTTTATGAAGGGTTCGGGACGGCCATCTTCATGTTCCAGCGGGAAGTAGCCCGCAGGATAACGGCCGCCCCCGGCGACAGCGACTACGGCGGGCTCTCTGTGGTGACGGCCGCCCGGGCCTCGGCCGAGCTGCTGCTCGACGTGAAGGCCGCCAGCTTCAGCCCGGTGCCAGCCGTGGAGTCTTCGGTGCTGGTTTTCAAGCCCCGGCTTTATTTTCCCGAGAAGAAGAGGGAGGACGCGTTCCGGGCCCTGGTAAAAAAAGCTTTCAGCCACCGCCGCAAGACGCTGGTGAATTCCCTGGCGCTGTGCGGCATCCCGAAAGAGGCGGCCGCGGCGGCCGTGCAGAAATGCGGGCTCAAGCCCACGGCCAGGGCCCAGGAACTTTCGCTCGAGAGTTACGCGGTCCTCACCGCCGAACTGGGGGGCGCGTGAAGAAGATCATAGTGCTGCCGGCCTATAACGCCGCCAGGACGCTCAGAGAGACCGTGGCCTCGCTGCCGCCCGGCGCTTTCGACGAGCTGCTCCTGGTGGACGACTGCTCCTCCGACGGCACCTACGAGCTGGCCCTGGAGCTGGGCCTGAACGCCGTGCGCCACCCGCGCAACCGCGGCTACGGCGGCAACCAGAAGACCTGCTACGCCCTGGCGCTCGAGCGCGGCGCGGACATCGTGGTGATGCTGCACCCCGACTACCAGTACGACCCGCGCGTGATCCCGTTCATGACGGGCATAATAGAGGACGGCATCTGTGAGGTGGTGCTGGGCAACCGCATCCGCACCAGGGCCGAGGCGCTGGCGGGGGGGATGCCGGTCTACAAATACCTGGCCAACCGGCTGCTGACCGTCCTGCAGAACCTGGCCGCCGGCCAGAACCTGGGCGAGTGGCACAGCGGCCTGCGCGCCTATTCCCGGGCCGCGCTGGAAAAAATTAACTGGCGGGAGAACGCTGAAGGCTTCGCCTTCGACGCCCAGTTCCTCTTCCAGGCCGCCTTCAAGGGCCTGCGCCTGGGGGATATCCCGGTGCCCGCCAGGTATTTCCCGGAGGCCTCTTCCATCGGCCTGCTGCCCAGCATCCGCTACGGCCTCGAAACCCTGCTGGCCGGCGCCGAGTTCCTGGCCAACAAGGCCGGCCTGCTGCGCACCGCCCGTTACAAGTAATAAATAAAAAGTAGTATAATAGCGTTTCCGGCAATGCCGGCAAATCGTATTTTGCGGCTATTTTACAGAGGGCTATCCCATGAACATACACGCCAAGCGCATTAAAGACCTGCAGCAGCTGCTCAAGCAGAGCAAGCTGGACGCCCTGGTGGTCACGCGCAACCTGGACGCCGGCTTCCTTACCGGCTACCACATGGACGATTACCTGCTGCTGGTATCCCGCGGAGCGGCCTGGGCCATAGCGCCGCAGATGTTCGTGGAGGACATAAAGGTCCGGGCGCCTTTCGTGGAAACGGCGGTGCCCGCCGGCAGCTTCGAGCAGGCCGTGCTGGACCTCTGCAAGAAGCACAAGCTGCGCAAGGCCGCTTTCGACCCCGAATACGAGACCTATAACCGCGGCAATTTCTGGCGCAAGAACGGCTTCGCCGAGAAGGGCGGCCTGCTGGGCTCCCTGCGCGCGATCAAAGAGGGGGAGGAGGCCTCGGACCTCCGCAAATCCTGCCGCATAGCCGCCAGGGCCTTCGGCCTGATAAAGCCCCGCATAAAGACGGGCCGCACCGAGTTGTCCGTCTACCGCGAGCTCGAGGATATCATGCAGGCCATGGGCGCCAAGGGGCCGTCCTTCAACCTCATCGTCGGCTTCGGCCCCAATTCGGCCCTGCCGCACCACATCACTTCGGAGCGCAAGCTCAGGAACAACGAGGCCGTGCTGCTGGATTACGGCTGCGTCTACAACCATTACTGCTCCGACATTACCCGCACCTATTTCCACGGCAAGCCGACGGAGGAGTTCAACAAGGTGTACGCCACGGTGGCCCGGTCGCAGAAGGCCGGCCTCGCGGCGGTCCGCGGCGGCGTCTCCGCGATGTCGGTGGACAAGGCCTGCCGGGACGTCATCTCCGACGCCGGCTACGGCCAGTATTTCATCCACGGCACCGGCCACGGCGTGGGCCTCGAGATCCACGAATTCCCGCGGCTCAACACCAAGTTCCAGGCCGTGCTGCGGCCCGGCATGGCGGTCACGGTGGAGCCCGGCATCTACCTGCACGGCAAGTTCGGAGTGCGCATCGAGGATTCTGTGCTCGTCACCAAGGCGGGCTGCGAGATACTGACGAAGACGGCTTAAACTAAACGGGAGGAAGTAATGACTATATTAGCTATCGTACTGCTGGTCCTGGGGGGCTGGCTGGTATTCATGTTCAACGGGCTGGTGAAGCTGCGCAACCAGGTGGCCAACGCCTTCCGCCAGATCGACGTGCAGCTCAAGCGCCGCCACGACCTGATCCCCAACCTCGTCGAGTCCGTTAAGGGCGAGATGAAGTTCGAAAAAGAGACGCTCGAGCGCGTCATCCAGGCCCGCGCCGCGGCGGTTTCCGCCGGGCAGGGCGGCAATACCGGCGACATCCTGGCCAAGGAAGGCATGCTCACCCAGGCGCTGGGCCGGCTGATCGCCCTCTCCGAGAACTACCCGAACCTCAAGGCCAACGAGTCCGTGAAGGTCCTGATGGAAGAGCTGACGCACACCGAGAACCAGATAGGCTTCTCGCGCCAGTTCTACAACGACGTGGTGACCAAGTTCAACACCGACCAGCAGGTCTTCCCGACCAATATCTTCGCCTCGCTGCTGGGCTTCTCGCCCTCCCAGTTGTGGGAGCTGCCCGCCGATTCCCCTGAGCGGCAGAATCCCAAGGTCAACCTGACGGTCTAAAGATCACGGACGCCCGGCGGTTTCCCGCCGGGCCGCCAGCAATGAATATCTACGAACAGCAGGCTTCCAACCGGCGGATGACGGCCTTTCTCATGGCCGTCTTCCTCGCTTTTTTCCTGGTGATAGGCCTGGGGTTCGACTACTTCTACCTTAACTTCGCGCCCGGGGGCGCCCAGGCGCTGGCCATGACCTCCGACGGCTATTACGCGGCAGGCCCCGCCGGCGCGGGCTCCCCGGTGCCGTTCGGCACCATCATCGCCCTGCTGATAGGCCTCGGCCTTACGGCCAACAGCTTCTTCAACGGGCCGCGCATGGTGCTGCGCTCCACGCTGGCCCGCCGCGCGGTTTCCGGCGTGGACAAGGAGCGGCAGTTCATCAACGTGGTGACGGAGATGGCCACCGCCGCCGGCCTGCCGGCCCCGGCGGCCTACATCATACCCGACGCGGACCTGAACGCCTTCGCCACCGGCACCAGCCCGGCCAACTCCGTCATAGCCGTCACCGAGGGCCTGCTGGCTACGCTGAACCGCGAGGAACTGCAGGGCGTGGTGGCCCACGAGATGGGCCATATCCGCAATTTCGACATCCGCCTGATGACCGTGTCGGCGGCGCTGATGGGGGCCATAGCCCTGCTGAGCGATTTCGCCGGGCGCAGCATGCGCTACGGCGGCAGAAGTTCTTCCTACGGCGGCTCCAGAAGCTCTTCGGGCTCTTCCCGGAGGGGGGGCGGCGCCGCCGCGCTGCTGCTCTTCGTAGTGTGGATAGTGCTGGTCGTCCTCGCCCCGCTGATCTCCCGGATGCTCGCCATGGCCATTTCCCGCCAGCGGGAATTCCTGGCCGACGCCACCGGCGCGGAGCTGACGCGCAACCCCAAGGCCCTGATCTCGGCGCTCGAGAAGATCCGCCAGGCCGTCATGCCCACCAACGCCATCAACAACGGCGTGGCGCACATGTGCATCGCGGACCCCCGCGGCAGCCTCATAGAGGAGAAGCTCGGATTCACGGCGGACCTGCTGGCCACGCACCCGCCGATGCAGAAACGGATACTGGCGCTGAAAGCGATGGCCTACCAATCGGAGCACCCGCAGCCGGATTTCAACTAAAACAACAGGAGACGCAAATGATACTCGCAAGCCAGTTCAAAGAAGGCAACATGTTCATCAACGAGAACGGCCAGATGGTCGAGGTGATGACCGTGCAGCATCACCGCAAGTCGCAGGCCCGCGCCGTGGTGCGCGTGAAGCTCAAAAGCGTGGAGACCGGCTCTATCATAGAGACGGCCTACCGCCCCGAGGACAAGTTCAAGGACGTCATGGTAGAGAAGCGGCCCAAGACCTACGTCTACGCCGAGGCCGACATGGCCTACTTCATGGACGACAGCACCTTCGAGCAGGTGGGGCTGCCCAAGGACAAGCTGAAGGCCCAGCTGCCCTATATGACCGAGAACATGCCCGTAGAGGGGATCTATCTCAACGACGCCTTCTTCACGATACAGCTGCCCGCCAACCTGGTGATGACCGTCACCCATACCGTCGACGGCGTGCGCGGCGACACCGTCTCCAACACCATGAAGGACGCCACCGTGAATACCGGCCTGGTGGTGAAGGTGCCGATGTTCATCAACGAAGGCGACCAGATCCGGGTGGACACCCGGACCGGCACCTACGTCGAGCGCGTTTCCAAGTAAAGCGGCCCCCGGCCCGGAGCTGAAATGATAAAAGCCGTAATCCTGGACATAGACAACACGCTGATGGACTTCATGCGCATGAAGCGCGCCGCGGTGGACGCGGCCGTGGACGCCATGATAGACGCCGGCCTGCCCATGCATAAGGATCACCTCCGGGAGAAGATCTTCGAGATCTACTGGAAGGAAGGCATCGAGGACCAGAACATCTTCGACAAGGTGCTGATGAAGGAGTTCGGCAAGGTGGATCCCAAGATCCTCGCCGCCGGCATTATCGGCTACAAGCGCGCCAAGGAGGGACATATGACCCTCTACCCGCACGTGAAGATGGCGCTGACCGACCTGCTGAAGATGGGGGTGCGCATGGGCGTGGTCTCCGACGCGCCGCGCCTGTCCGTCTGGATGCGCATCGTCGGCCTGGGCCTGCACCATTACTTCGAGCACGTGGTCACCTTCGAGGACACCGGCGAGAAGAAGCCGTCCCCCAAGCCGTTCAAGAAGATCCTGTCGCTGATGGAAGTGGAGCCCGCCGCCGCGATCATGGTGGGGGACTGGGCCGAGCGCGACATCAAGGGCGCCAAGGCGTTTGGCATGAAGACGGCCTGGGCCAAGTACGGCAACGAGTTCGACACGCCGGTCTCCGGCGCGGACTACGAGCTCGACGACATCTACAACCTGGTCGCCATCGTGCGGAGGGAAAATGAAAAAGCTCGTTAGCGCCGTCCTGTTCTGCCTGGCCGCGCAGGCCGCCGCCGCGCTGGAGGTCACCGGCGTGACCCCGGCCGGGATCAAGGGCGCCTCTAAAGGCGACTTCTCCTTCGGGCTCCTCACCGTTAAGTCGGTGGCCTGGGACAGGGGCGCGGTGGTGATGCCCCTGACCGAGAGCGGCGACAGGAGCTACGCCAATATCAAGCTGCTCTCCAGGGGCATTTACGCCAGGCTCGAGGCCTGCTTCAAGAACGGCTGCGCCAAACCCGCCAAGGCCCCGGCCCGGCCCGTTCTAAAAGTGGAGGCGCTCAAGCCCCTGAAGTCCACCGCGCGCGTAGCCAACGCCGAGCTCTCCTTCGACGGGGAACTGCTGGTGGTGGCCGGCGTGATGGCTTCCAGGAAAGAGGAGGGCGCCTTCTGGGTGGCCTTCCCGCCCGACCTGGTCTTCACCGACCCCGCTTTCAAAAGCGCGGTGGAGTCGGCCGTGATAGCGGCCTGGACCAAGAAGAAATAATATGACCATGACCGGCGCTCCGGCGCGGATCCTGCTGGCGGGCCTATTGTGCCTGCTGGCCGTTCCGCGCGCTTCCGCCGTGAAAACCGAGCGCCTGCACCGCTTCGCCGCCTCCGCCGGAGGGCCGGCCTATGTGGAAGTAGTCTCAGGCTCGGCCCTCGTCAAGTTCAAGACCGGCGTCTCCACCGCCGCGGCCGCCGCCGCGCTGGCCGGCGCCGGCTTCGGCATCGTCAACAGTTTCGAGCGGTTCGGGCTGTACGCGGTGCGGCTGCCGGGCGGCATGGCTGTCTCGTCGGGCCTGAGCCTGCTGAAGGCTATGCCCCAGGTGGAAGCCGCCGAGCCCAATGGGGCTTACCGGGTAAAGCGCGCGCCAAACGATATTTACGCGGCCAGGCAGTACGCGCTGGCCAAGGTGCAGGCTTTCGGGGCCTGGGAATACGAGACCGGGAGCTCCAGCCGCGTCACGGTGGCCGTGATGGATACCGGCATAGACGCCGCGCACCCGGAACTGGCCGGTAAACTGACCGGTATCAGCCGGGCTTTCGATCCCGGCAGCGGCGCGGAATCCCCCGACAGCCCGCCGACGCCGGCCTGCAACCACGCCACCCGCGTGGCGGGGGTGGCGGCCGCCTCTTCCGACAATTCTTCCGGCGTGGCCGGCATGTCCTGGGGGGCAAAACTCCTCTCGCTTAAGATCTTCGCCGATTCGGATTGCCTGCCGGACTGTTCTGACGAGGCCGGCCTGTACTCCTGCACCACCAGCGACAACGCCATTATATCGGCTCTCAATTACGTGATCCCGAAGCACAATACCGCCGCCTATGGCAAAATAATAGTGAACATGAGCATCGGGGAGTACAACCCCTGCGGCGCCTTGCTCCAGCCCGTGGTGGCCAATGCCGTGAGCGCCGGCCTGCTGCTGGTCGCCGCGGCCGGCAACGGCGGAGGCACAAACGTGGATACTCCGGCCAACTGTACCGGGGTCATCGCCGTCGGCGCTACGGACATGCAGGATAAACTGGCCTCCTTCTCCAACACCGGCGCCTACATGACCACCAAGGGCGTGACCGCGCCCGGGGTGGACCTGTACACCACCGACGCGGGCGGCGGCTACGCCTCGGCCACAGGCACCTCTTTCTCCTCGCCGCTGACCGCCGGCCTGGCGGCCCTGCTCTGGTCGGCCAAACCGGAAAAGACGGCCGGCGATATCTGGGGCTACATCGGGAATTCCGCCGACGACCTGGGCGGCGCCGGCCATGACGCCGAGTTCGGCTGGGGGCGCGTGAACGCCTACAGGGCGCTCTGCTCCGCCGTGCCCTGCCGCAGCTACGCCGCCGGCGAGAAAAAGGCCTCGGCCTATCCCAACCCTTTCCGCCCTAAAACGCATAACCTCCTGGCCTTCAAGACGGCGCCCGGCTTCGACACGGGCGGGATAGAAATAAAGATCTACACTTCGGAAGGCGAGCAGGTGCGCAAGCTCGACGGGCTGACCTGGGACGGCAAGAACCAGGCCGGGGCCGCCGTGGCCAGCGGCGTCTATATTTTCAGGGTGAAGACGGATTCGGACTCGGCGGTGGGGAAATTCGCGCTGATCCGCTGACCAGATGGAAATCCTCAACACGACAAAGAATCTCAGGGTCAGCGCCTCGGCCTCCCGCGCCGACACCTTTTCCACGCGGCTGTTCGGGCTGATCCCCAGGCGCTCCCTGGGGGCTGAAGAGGGGCTCTGGCTGGAACCCTGCGCGATGATCCACATGTGTTTTATGAGTTTTGCGATAGATGCGGTTTTTTTGGACCGGGAGTTTAAGGTGCTCCGGGTGCTGGAAAATTTCAGGCCCTGGCGCTTCTCGCCCTGGGTCCGCGGGGCCCGCGGGGTGCTGGAACTCCCGGCGGGCCGCTGCTCCGGCCGGCTGGAGGAGGGGGACCTCCTGGTTTTCAGGCCTTAGGGTGCGTACTATTCCGCCCTTGTAACTTTCGGCTAATATATTTATAATAATCAAGCATGCCTCCGCCACAGGGATTAAAGCGCAAGCGTAACATGAGGGAGATCCTCATAGAGGATAAACTCATCCCTGAAGAACAGCTCAAAGCCGCCGAAGAAACCGCCAAGAAAGAGGGCAGGCACATACAGCAGGTGCTGCTGGAGATGAAGCTCATCCCGGACCTGAAGCTGCTGAAGATCCTGGCGGACGAATGGGGCTTCAAGGCGGTGGACCTGTCCAAGATGGAGCCGCCGCCCGAGGTGGTGGAGCTGCTGCAGGAGCAGATCGCCAAAAAGCAGCTGTGCGTGCCTTTCGCCCGCGACGGCAACGCCATGGCCCTGGCCATGGCCGACCCCCGCGACTTCCTGATAGTCGAGGACATCAGCCTGCGCACCGGCCTCGACGTGAAGCCCTACCTGGCCCTGGCGCCGGGCATCCTGGCGGTGCTGGACAAAGTTTACGGCAAGCAGGACAGCGCGCAGGTGGCGGAGCTGGTGGAGCAGGTGGCGCAGTCGCAGTCCCAGGCCATTCCCGAAGGGGAAGAGGGCTCGATCTCGCTGGCCTCCGAAGACAAAAAAGATATCAGCGACGTGGACGCGAGCGCCCCCGAAGTGGAAAAGCTCGTCAACGCCATCATCCTGGGCGCCCTCAGCATAAAGGCCTCGGACATCCATATTGAACCGTTCGAGGATCCCAATGGCAAGACTTCCAAGGTGATGGTGCGCTACCGCGTGGACGGCATGCTGCGCCCCGCCTCCTTCACCATCCCGTGGGTGTTCCGCCAGGCCATCAGCGCCAAGATCAAGATCATGTCGAACTCCATGAACATCACGGAGCGGCGCATCCCGCAGAGCGGCCGCATCCAGATCATCGCCAAGGGCGCGCCCATAGAGTTCCGCGTAGAGATGGTTCCGACGGTGTTCGGCGAGTCCTGCGTCATGCGTATCCTCGACCGCGCCTCGGTGCGCGTCGACATCAAGATCATGGGCTTCCTGCCCGACACCGAGAAGAAGCTGCTGGACCAGTTCAAGGGCATCGGCGGCAAGAAGAACTTCGGCCTGATGCTGGTCTGCGGCCCGACCGGCTCGGGCAAATCCACCACGCTTTACGGCTGCCTCAACTATGTCAACCGCCCCGACATCAAGATCATCACCGCCGAGAACCCCGTGGAGTACAACATCGACGGCATCATCCAGGTGCCGGTCAATCCCGACGTGAGCCTGGGCGGCAATAAGAAATTCGACTTCGCCAGCGCCCTGCGCTCGTTCATGCGCCTCGATCCCGACGTCATCATGGTCGGCGAAATCCGCGACGAGGAAACGGCGCACATAGCGCTGGAAGCCGCCATGACCGGCCACCTCGTGTTCTCCACCATCCATACCAACGACGCGCCCTCGGCCCTCGAGCGCCTCACGCAGATGGGCCTGCCGCGCTTCGTGGTGGCCAATACCATGAAGGCCGTGCTGGCCCAGCGCCTCGCGCGCCGGCTCTGCAAGGACTGCAAGGAAGAGGTGGACATGTCGCCGGAGGAAATAGCCGTTTTCGAGGCCAACAACGTCAAGGTGCCGGCCGGCGCCAAGGTGTTCAAGCCCAAGGGCTGCGACATCTGCAAGGGCACGGGCTTCAAGGGCCGCTGCGGTATGCACGAGCTGCTCATCCTCAACGACGAGATCCGCCTGCAGCTGCTCAAGGACCCTTCCGCCATCCCCGTGAAGGAAATAGCCATGAAGAACGGGATGCGCACCATAGCCATGGACGGCCTGGAGAAGGTGCTGATGGGGCTTACCACGGTGAAAGAAGTGCTCGGCGGTACCGGGGATTGATCTGATGAGGTTCAGCAAATGTTTCCAAAACTCTTTATAACAGCTGCTCTTTTCCTGTCCGCGGCCGGCGGCGTTTCCGCGGCGGACTACGGCAATTTCTACGGCGTCTCGGCGGAGGCCCTCGGGCCTTTCGCCCGGGACCTGGGCAGCCTGCTCGGGTCGGGCTCCAACCAGACGGCGCGCCCGCTCGGCTTCGCCGGCTTCGATCTGGGGGTGCGCGGCATGGCGCAGTTCAGGCCGTCCCACGGCAACACCGTCCTTAAAAAGAACAGGCTGTTCGGGCTGGGCGTGGTTCAGGCCGAGATCGGCATGCCTTACCGGATCGACGGCTTCGTGCGCGGCGGCTCTTTCGAGGGGATCTCGGTGGCCGGCGGCGGCCTGCGCTACGGCCTGTGGAACGTCTCCGACGAAAAATACAAGGTGAACGCCACGCTGGTGGGCATGGCCAACATGGCCACCCACAAGTATTTTTACGCCGTCCATTTTAACACCAGCTTCGTCTGCTCGGTGAACGTGCCCGTGCTGTCGCCTTTTATCGGCGCCGGCTACGACTTCACGCGCCTCGAGGCCCAGACCGTGGGCGACGCGTCGCTGGCCGGCAGGCAGGTGCGCGTTTCCGAGCCGCGGTTTACCGCCGGGCTGCGCGCCAAGATGAAGCTCGGCTATATAGCGGCCGGGCTTACTTATACCCACGACCGGGCGCTGGTGAACGCCAGCGCCGGCTTCCGCTTCTAGGGCAGTTTTCCGCCAATAAAAAGGCCCCGCATGCGCGGGGCCTTTTTATTGGGAGCGGCGGGGGCTCAGCCTTTGAACTTGTCCTTGTGCTCCCGGCGTATCTCGCGGTCCAGGTCCCGCTTCTTTATGGTTTCGTGCTTGTCCGCGGCTTTCTTGCCCTTCGCCAGGCCCAGCAGCACTTTGGCCCAGCCGTTCTTGAAATAAAGTTCCAGCGCCACCAGCGACATGCCCTTGGTGGTAAGGGCCCCAGTGAGGCGCTTTATTTCCTGCCGCTTAAGCAGTAGCTTCCTGGTGCGGATGGGGTCTATCTCCGTAAGGGTGTTGTAGGCGTAGGGGGCGATATGCAGGCCGTAAAGATACAGGCCGTCCTTTTCCGCCCTGGCGAAGGAGGAGGTCATGGTGGCCTGCTTGAGCCGCAGGGATTTCACTTCCGGGCCTTCCAGCGCCAGGCCGGCCTCGTAGGTGTCGGTTATGAAGTAGTCGTGCCTGGCCTTGCGGTTGGTGGCCACGGCCTCGATCTTTTCCGCCTTTTCCTCTTTCGCCATTGTTTCATGTTACCAAATATCCTAAAATTGTAAAACGGTTAAGTAGTGTCATTGTCAGGAACTCCTCTCAGGAGGGGTTCAGCGAGCGGGCCGCCGAAGGCGGCGGAGCGAGCGACGATGAAACGGGGAACCTGGGTTCCCCTTGTAGAAGCGCCCGGCCGACGAAGGCCGGGGCGAAGCCCCCGGAGCGCAGCGCAGGGGCGCGGTATCAGATGGAGAGGTGGCCGAGCGGTTGAAGGCGCAGACCTGGAAAGTCTGTATACTCGAAAGGGTATCAAGGGTTCGAATCCCTTCCTCTCCGGACTTTTTTCCTAAGATAGATCCCCCGAAAGCGGGGGATTATTTTATTGCTAGTGGAATGTGACTAACAGGCCGTATTTATTGTTGACAAGGTTTTGGGTAGTTATGTAGATTTATAGAAACCCCTGAGGGCATTATCTTGTATATCATCCATGGGGGGACAGTTAAGGAGGAAGTATATTAATGAAAAACAATAAGAAGGGCTTCACCCTGATAGAGCTCATGATCGTCGTCGCCATCATCGGTATTCTGGCTGCCATCGCCATACCGAAGTTCGCCGACCTGATCAACAAGTCCAAGGAAGGCGCCACGAAGGGCGCTCTCTCCTCGGTCCGCAGCGCTATCCAGGTGTACTACGGCGACAACGAAGGCTGGTTCCCGGCCGACACGCTCGCCTGCATCACCCTGAACGCGAAGTATATCGCCGAGATCCCGCTTGCCAAGGCTCCCGGCACGACGCACGCCGATGCCCGCACCGTGACCGCTGTCACCGCCGGCGTGGCTCCGACTGACGGCGCTGGTTGGGCTTACTACAATGACTCCAGCCATTCCGCCACCTGGGGCAACTTCATCGTGGGCTGCACCCACGAGGACATAAAGGGCCGCGGCGATACCGCGATCCTTACCCCCTGGTCGACCTTCTAATCAAAGGCTGAACAGAAAAAAGACCCCGCGTCGCAAGGCGCGGGGTTTTTTTATGCCCCGGCAATTGTTAGAATATTGCAATGGTAACGCTGATAATGGCTTTTATCCTCGGCCTGGCCTTCGGGAGTTTCCTCAATGTCTGCATAGGCCGGCTGCCCAAGGACGAGTCCATCAATTTCCCGCCCTCGCGCTGTCCCAAGTGCCTGGCCCCGATAAAGCTCTATGACAATATCCCCGTCCTCAGCTACCTGCTGCTGCGCGGGCGCTGCCGCTCCTGCAAGGAGCCCATCTCTCCCAGGTACCCCTTCGTGGAACTTCTGACGGCCGCGCTGACGGTGCTCTTCGTCCATAAGTGGCAGGGCAGTCCGGCCTGGCTGGGGGTCAGCCTGCTGGCCGTCTACGTGCTGATACTGGTCAGCGTTATTGATTTCGAGACGATGCTCATCTCCGACGCCTTTTCGCTGGCGCTCTTCGCGCTGGGCCTGGGCGGCAGCCTGGTCAACCCGTATTTCGAGGGGAGCTGGGCGGCGCGCCTGGCCTCTTCGGCGGGCGGGGCGGCCGCCGGGGCGGGCTTTATCTGGGGCCTGGCGCTGCTGGGTAAGAAAATTTACAAGAAGGACGCGGTCGGGGAGGGGGACATCTTCCTGATGGGCGGCATCGGCGCCCTGTGCGGCTGGCAGGGCGTGCTTACCGCGGTCATCATGGCCTCTTTTTTCGGCTCGGTCTACGGCGTGACGCTGCTGCTGCTCAAACGGGCGGACCGCATGTCCCATATGCCCTTCGGCCCTTTCCTGGCGCTGGGCGCGGCCATCAACCTTTACTCGCTGTTCACTCCCGAGGATTTCTTTTTCACGCTGCCGTTTTAGGACGGGGATTTTGGGGGCGGCGGCTTTTTTTGCTATACTATTTGTCTGAAGTTTTGCTCTTTATATTTTGGTTGGGTGGCTGAGCGGTCAAAAGCAACGGTCTGTAAAACCGTCGGGCTACGCCCTACATAGGTTCGAATCCTATCCCAACCATACTAATCGAATTTAAGCGCGGGTGGCGGAACTGGCAGACGCGCACGGCTCAGGACCGTGTGACCGAAAGGTCTTATGGGTTCAACTCCCTTCCCGCGCAAATTTAAGATCGTAGCGAAAGCTACGATCTTTTTTTTATGTCTCGGCCAAAAGCCTCGCGCGTTCCGGCTCGCCGCTCGCTCATAAGCGTGCGCGGCAGAAGAGGGCCTGCGGTCCTCCGCACTAAAATCGCTCCCGGAGAGCCGGACCGCGCCGTCATGCTGCCCACGGCCAGCCTGGTGCGTTCCTATTCTATCGTCATGAAATAGTATAATTATTAAAGGCAATATTAATAAATCTAATAGCCAGGAAGGACAACATGTGCCTCGCCGTCCCCGGTAAGATCACCTCCCTCAAGAACAACAACGCCGAAGTGGATTTCAGCGGAGTCAGGCGCCAGGTCTCGCTGGACCTGGTGCCGGACGCCAAGAAGAACGACTACGTCCTCGTCCACGCCGGCTTCGCCATACAGGTGCTGGACCCGAAAGACGCCCAGGAGACGCTGAAGGTCTTCGCCGAGGTCTTCGGCAAGGACCACGCCGACGCCTCCGGCCCGCTCGGGCATAACAAGCCATGAAGGCCGCCGAACAGTTCTCCTCGCCCCTGTGGCGCGACCGCGCCCTGGCCTCCGCCGCCCTCTCCGAGATGGAGCGGCTCGCCTCCGCCGCCGCGCAGAAGACGGGCGGGCGCGTAAACTTCATGGAAGTCTGCGGCACGCACACCATGGCCATAGCCGCCAGCGGCATGCGCCGCCTGTTCCCCAAAGAGCTCAAGATGCTCTCCGGCCCCGGCTGCCCCGTCTGCGTCACCTCCCAGGGCGACATCGACCGCGTGCTGGCCCTGGCGGAAATCCCCGGCGTTATCATTACCACCTTCGGCGACATGCTGAAGGTGAAGGGCTCGAAGGGCCTGGACCTGCACGCCATGCGCGAGCGCGGGTCGGACATCCGCGTGGTCTATTCCCCGCTCGACGCGGTGGCGCTGGCCGCCGCCGAGCCCGGCCGGCAGGTGGTCTTCATCGGCGTCGGCTTCGAAACCACCGCCCCGGTGATAGCCGGCGCCGTGGCCCGCGCCAAAAAAGCGGGGCTTAAGAACTTTTCTTCCACCGCCTTCTTCAAGCTGGTCCCGCCGGCGCTGGAACTGCTGCTCTCCGACCCGGAGAACAAGATCCACGGCTTCATGCTGCCCGGCCACGTCAGCGCCATCATCGGGCTGGAGCCTTACCGCTTCGTCGCCGAGAAATACCGCGTGCCCTGCGCGGTCACCGGCTTCGAGCCGCTGGATATCCTCAGCGGCGTCAATATGCTGCTCAGGCAGATCCTGTCCGGCAAGCCCGCCGTGGAGGACGAATATTTCCGCGCGGTGCGGGCGGGCGGCAACCCCGCGGCGCAGGCGCTGCTGGCGGAGGTGTTCACCGTCTGCGCGGCCTCCTGGCGCGCCATCGGCACCGTCAAGGACACAGGCCTGGAATTTTCGAAGGCCTACGAGGCTTTCGACGCGGTGAAGCGCTTCAAGATCCCCTATTCCGACGCGCCCGAGCCGAAGGGCTGCCTTTGCGGGGCTATACTGCTCGGCAAGGCGCTGCCGCCGGACTGCCGGTTGTTCGGCAAGGCCTGCACGCCGTCCAACGCCGTCGGACCCTGCATGGTCTCCTCGGAAGGGGCCTGCGCCGCCTGGTTCAAGTACGGAGGCTGAGTGAACATCGAAACCCTTAAGGTTTTCCGCGACCTGTCGGATACCGGCAGTTTTTCAAAGACCGCCGAGCTCAATTATATCTCCCAGTCCGCCGTCAGCCAGCAGGTGAAAAAGCTGGAGCTGGTGCTCAAATGCAAGCTCTATCACCGCCAGGCCGGCAGGATCCTGCTGACGCCCTGCGGCGAGAAATTCTACGACGCCGCCAAAAAGGTCTCCTCCGTCTACGACGGCGCGCTGCGCACCATCCGCGCGCTGGCCCGCGACCGGCAGGGCGACGAGATAAAGATCTCCACCATCTATAGCGCCGGCATCTATATCATCCAGAACTTCATAAAGCAGTTCCTGGCGCAGACCCCCGGCGCGCGCGTCAGCGTGGAGTACCGGCAGTTCTCGCAGATCTATTCGGACATCACCTCGGGCCGGGCCGATTTCGGCTTCATGGCCTGCCCCTACCGCAAGGCGCCGGGGCTGGCCATGCTGCCCGTGGCCAAGGACGAGATGGCGCTGATCGCCGGCTCCTCCTCGCCGCTGGCGGGCCGCAAGTCGGTCAGCGTCCGGGACCTGGAAGCCATGGATTTCATCTTCTTCGACCGGGCCTTCCCGTCGAGGCGCTACATAGATTCCTTCCTGCGCCGCCACGGCGTTAAGCCGCACGTGAAGATGGAGCTGGACAACATCGAGACCATAAAGACGGCCGTGGCCTCCGGCGCCGGCGTTTCGCTGCTGCCGCGCACCGCCATCCGGGACGACGAGAACGGCGTCAGCCTGCACGCGCTGAAGATCTCCGACGCCGAATTCCTGCGCCCTATCTACCTGGTCTATAGCAGGTCGCGCAAGCTCTCTTCGGTGGCGCGCAGTTTTATGAACATCTTTGACGGCGTTAAAAAAACCGCGGGGAGGACCTGATGGCTGTTCTGGAAAAAGTAGTTCTGGCCCACGGCAGCGGCGGCAGGCTCAGCCGGGAGCTGGTGGAAAACGTTTTCCTTAAAAGTTTCTCCAACCCGGCGCTGAAGCCGCTGGAGGACGCCGCCGAGGTGAGGATACCCGGCGCGACGCTCGCTTTCACCACCGACTCCTACGTGGTCACGCCCGTGGAGTTCCCGGGGGCGGACATAGGCCGCGTGGCCGTCTGCGGCACGGTCAACGACCTGGCCGTCAAGGGCGCCCGGCCGCTGGCGCTTTCCGCCGGCTTCATCCTGGAGGAAGGTTTTCCCGGGGCCCTGCTGGAGCGCATAACGGCCTCCATGCGCCGCGCCGCCGACGAGGCCGGGGTCAGGATAGTCACCGGCGACACCAAGGTGGTGGAGCGCGGCAAGGCAGACGGCATCTTTATAAACACGGCCGGCGTGGGGCTTATCCCCAAGGGCCGCAGCCTGACCTCCGCGGCGGTGAAGGCCGGCGACGTTATTATAGTCAGCGGCGGCCTGGCCGACCACGGCGTGGCCGTGATGAACGCCCGCGACCGCCTGGGGCTGGAGGGCGGCATTAAGAGCGACGCCGCCCCGCTCAACGGCCTGGCGGAAGCCATCCTTAAATTTCCCGGCGTGCGCGCCATGCGCGATATCACGCGGGGGGGGCTCGCCACCGTGCTCAACGAGGTTTCCGGCGCCTGCAAACTCAGCGCCGAGGTGGAAGAAGAAGCGGTGCCCGTCTCGGTACAGGTTAAGAACGCCTGCGCCCTGCTGGGCCTGGACCCGCTCTACGTGGCCAACGAGGGCAAGATAGCCGTTTTCGTTTCCCCTGCCGCCGCGCCTAAGATACTGAAGGCCATGCGCGCCCATCGCTACGGCAAACACGCCGCAGTGGTCGGCCGCATGGTCAAAGAGAAAAAGCCGCAGGTGCGGCTGCTCACCGCCATCGGCGGCTCGCGCATCATGCTGATGCTGGAAGGCGAGCAGCTGCCGCGCATCTGCTGATATGAACAAAGCGCTGCTCTGGCTGCTCAGCCTCGTCATTACGCTGTCCTTCGCCGTCTACCAGCGCAAGACAGGGCCTACCTATCCTATTAAGGGCGGTGCGGTGGACGGGACCGGGATACAGGGCTACCGCCTGCCCCGCAGCTGCACCATCGGCGCCGGGGACTGCGTAGTCAGGGTGAAATACAAGGGCCCGCTTGAAGGCCGCATAGAGTGGCGCCGCTACAAGACAGGCGACGGCTTCTCGGCTGCGGCGCTGCAAGCCGGCGACGGGGAGCTTTCTTTCCTGTTGCCCGACCAGCCGCCGGCCGGCAAACTGGAATACCGCGTCTTCCTCGAGCACCCGGATAATAAGTTCGAGCCGTCCGAACGGCCGGTAGTGACCCGTTTCAAGGGCGCGGTGCCGGGCTGGGTCCTTATCCCGCACATCGTGCTGATGTTCCTGTTCATGCTGTTCTCTGTGCGCATCTTCCTGACGGCCGCCTTCGGCGCGCCGCCGGTAAAACATTCCGTGCCCGCCACCGTCATGTTCCTGCTCGCCGGGGGCTTCGTCTTCGGGCCGATCACCCAGTATTACGCTTTCGGCCAGGCCTGGACCGGCTTTCCTTTCGGCTACGACCTTACCGACAATAAGACGCTGCTGCTGCTGCTGGCCTGGCTGCCGGCTCTCTGGGCCGTGCTCAAGGAGCGGAAGGCCCGCCTCTGGCTGAACCTGGCTTTCGCCGTCACCGCCGCGGTGTATCTGGTGCCGCACAGCCTGTTCGGCAGCGAGCTGGATTATAAGAAAGGCGAAGTGGTGACAGGAAAGTAATGCCTCCCCTCGTAAGAAAACAGATCCTGGTGCAGGGCGTAGTGCAGGGCGTCGGCTTCAGGCCGCACGTCTATAAGCTGGCCGCCGAGTATTCTCTGTCAGGCTGGGTTAAGAACGACGCTTCCGGAGTTACCATAGAGGCCGAGGGTCCCGGCCCGGACGTGGAAGCCTTTATCAGGGACCTCGCCGGCCGCCGCCCCGCCGCCGCCCGGGTGGACTCGGTAGTCAGCCGCGCCCTGCCAACGGCCGGCGATAAAAAATTCATCATTGCGAAGAGCGGGGGCAAGGCGCTCGCCGTGGCCATCATACCGGCGGACCTGGCCCTCTGCGCCGACTGCCGCCGTGAGCTCTCCTCTCCGCGAAACCGGCGTTATCTTTACCCTTTCACCAACTGCACCAATTGCGGCCCGCGCTTCACCATCGTTAAAAGCATTCCTTATGACCGGCCGTATACCACCATGGCCGGTTTCAAAATGTGCCCGGAGTGCCTGCGGGAATACGGAGACCCGCTGGACCGCCGCTTTCACGCCCAGCCTAACGCCTGCCCGGTATGCGGCCCGGCGGTGAAACTGGAGGCCGGCGGAAAAAACTTTGCCGGCCCGGCGGCTCTGGAGGCAGCGGCAAAGCTGCTGATAGCCGGGAAGATAGGCGCGCTGCGCAGCCTGGGAGGCTTCCACCTGGCCTGCCGCGCCGACGACCCTTCCGCCATAAGGAAGCTGCGCGGAGCCAAGCGCAGGCCCCACAAGCCTTTCGCCGTTATGGCTCCGTCGCTGGCGGCGGTTAAAAAATATTGTTTTATCTCCCCGGCTGAAGCCGCCGCCCTCGGTTCCCCCGAAGCGCCGGTGGTCATGCTGCGCCGCCGCCCTGGTAAATTCAAAGAGCCGGCCCCCGGCCTGTCCCGCCTCGGCGTAATGCTGCCCTATACGCCCCTGCACGCCGCCCTCTTCGCCCTGCTGGAGAAAAAAGGTTTCTCCGGCCCGCTGCTGATGACCTCCGGCAATTTCCGCGACGAGCCCATCTGCAAGGACGGCCCCGACGTGCGGGCGCGCCTGGCCGGCGTGGCCGCCTTCTCGCTCTCCCACGACAGGCCCATACATAACAGGTGCGACGACAGCGTGGCCTTCGAGGCCTGCGGCGAACTGCGGCTGGCGCGGCGGGCGCGGGGCTATGTGCCCTCCGCCGTGAAACTGCCCGCGGGCGGCGCCGCCGTGCTGGCCTGCGGCGCCGACCTTAAGAACACCTTCTGCCTTACCCGGGGCACCGAGGCCTTCCTCTCCCAGCATATCGGCGACCTGGCAGAGCCGCTCAACCAGGCTTTCTTCAGGGAGACGCTGGCCAATTACAGGCGCCTCCTTAAAATTTCTCCGTCAGTGATAGCGCACGACCTGCACCCGGATTATGCCTCCTCGGCCATCGCGCGTTCGCTGCCCGGCAGGAAGATCGCGGTGCAGCACCACGCCGCGCACGCGCTCTCCGTGGCCGCCGAATACGGCCTGGCCGGGTCTTTTCTCGGCGTGGCCTTCGACGGGACCGGCTACGGTACCGACGGGCAGATCTGGGGCTCCGAATTCCTCGTGTTTGAAAAACAGACCTGGCGCCGCGCCGGGCACCTGAAGTATTTCGCCCTGCCCGGGGGGGATATCGGCGCGCTGGAGATCTGGCGCCCCGCCCTGGCCCTGGTCAAAGCGGCTTACGGGCCGGAGTGGGGGGCGCAGGCCGCCGGCCTTTTTAAAGCCGTACCCGCCGCGGCGCTGCACACGGTTGAGCGCATGATAGACGCCGGGGTGAATTCGCCGCGGACCTGCAGCATGGGCCGGCTCTTCGACGCCTTCAGCTTCATAGCCGGTGTCAGGACCGAGGCCACTTACGAGGCGCAGGGCCCCATGGAGCTGGAGAGCCTGCTGCCCGGCCCCGCCGCCGCGCCCTATGCCTTCGGGCTCTGCGGCGGTGAAGACGATTTGCAGATAGATCCCTCCCCGGCCGTGAAGGCCGCTGCGGCGGACAGGCTGGCGGGGAAAACCCCGGCCTATATCTCCGCCCGCCTGCACGCCGGGATAATAGGGGTCGCCGCTAGCGCGGCCGCCTCCATAGCAAAGGACGCCGGGCTGGATACCATCTGCCTTTCAGGGGGAGTATTTCAGAACAGGGCCCTGTTGGAGGGTTTGACCGCGGCTCTCAAGGAGAGCGGCTTTAAGGTCTATTCCAACCTGCAGGTGCCGGCCAATGACGGCGGCCTCTCGCTGGGCCAGGCCTGGTACGCCCTGGCGGGCTACAGGCAGGCCTAGGAAGCAGCATTCCCTAAAAAAAACAGCCCCTCCGGAGAGGGGCTGTTCTTTTTTGCGCGTGCCGGCCGTTAACGGGCGGCGGTTGTCGCCGCGGGCGCGGCGTCCTTGGCGGTGAGCCACTGCATGAACTCGTCCCACCGGCCGTCTTTGGCCCAGGACAGTTCGTTGTAGTCCGCGTCGAAGCTCCAGCCGGGCAGGTACACGCCCAGGCCGTAGGCCTTCTTGAACTTGTCGCCGGTCGTGGCATTGTCCACCAGCACGTGGTCGTAGAAGTAATTCATCACCTTCACGGTCTGGGTCTTCAGCGCGGCCGACTTGGTATTGGCGTGCACCAGTTCCATGAAGTGGGTCAGGTCCTTGGACCCGGCCCCGCCGAAACCCACGGCCGCGGCGCGGGCGTCGGTCGCCAGCTTCTTGTCTTCCTGCATCACCAGGTCCACCCAGCGGTCCAGCACGGCGCGGAAGCCGACCAGGTTGGCGGTGCGGATGGCGCTCTGCGTGGTGGCGGTGCCCTTGGGCGCGTAGAAGGCCTTGTAGCCCTGCACGGCCGCGGCGGCCATCACGTCGGGAGTCAGGTTGGTCTGGTTGGAGTGCACCCGCGCGAGGAACTCGTGGTAGCCCCAGCCGTCGCCGGGCTCGTTCTCTTCGGAACCGACGGTGAGCTTGGCGGTGTCCTTGAGCTCATAGGCCACTTCGGCCATCTGCATCAGGCAGGCGTCGGAGGCGTAGATGTCCACGCCGCCCATCTCGCGGATGGCCTGCGCCAGCTGCGGGGTGGAGATGTGGTTGCCGCTCTCGTCGTCATAAGAGATGCCCTTCACGACGGGGAAGAGGTCCAGGCCCTTCTCCCAGCCGGAGCCGTGGTTCCAGCCGACGAGCATGTACTTCTTGGCGGGGTAATTGGCTTTAACCCATTTGCCGAACTCGGCCAGCTGCTTCCAGTCGCCCATGTCCACGGTGCCCATGTCATTGAGCAGGGTGGACGAGAGGGAGCCGTTCTCGCCGTCCTTGGTGACCAGGTAGCGGCGCACGCCGGACCAGTCGGTGGAGGCGTCCTTGGTGTCGCCGCCCTTCATCATCATGGGAGGCATGCCGCCCCAGTAGGGGTTGGGCCAGCCGGGATGCGGCACCACGCCGCCGCCCCAGGGGTAATCGTCGTAACCGCCGCCGGGGTAGCCGCCCGGGTTGGAGGGCGGGGTGTACTTCATGCGGGCGGCCTGGGTGATGATATTGATGTTCTCGGTCGGGCCGAACACTTCCATCTCGTTCATGTCGGAGATGACGTAGGAGGACAGGTTGTTCTTGCCGTTCATGAAGACCATGATGGTCCATTCTTTAACGGCCTTGGCGTCCTGCCGGGCGGACGGGGCGGGTGCGGAGACCTCGGCGGTTTTGGCCTGGCTGACTATTTCCTTGACGGAAGGCAGGCTGTCGAAGTCGAGCGCCGCGGCGGGGGCGGCCAGGAATGCCGAGGCCAGCAGCAGCTTGCTAAGTTCAACTTTTTTCATTCTGTAGCGCTCCTTGATATCGGATGAACGGCTTATATAATAATATTCATTTCTCCTCCTTTTCTTATGGGCTCATGGACCCACCCGGCCGGAGTTATTTGGCCCAGGCCTCCGGGGGACTTTGGGCCTATGACGGCGGTCAACCCGCGGCCTTTCGGCTTGTTGTATAATTTGAATATTCAGGCGGAGGAACCCGGTGTAAATCCGGGGCTGCCCCGCAACGGTGATGTCCGCAAGGACTAAGCCCGGTCTACCGCCTGGAAGCTGCAGCCTGCGCGGGACGGCGCCCTTCCAAGGGTAGGCCGCCCTGTGCCGGCACGGCTTATCTTCGCGGGAGGGAAAATGAAACGCTGCCTGCTGCCGCTGCTGTTGTGCCTGCCTTCTTACCAAGCCTATTGCGCTGACAACAAGGACCCCGAGGTCTACTTCTCGGTTTCGCGCGCCGCCGCGCGGCGCTGCCTGCCGCCGGCCGACGCGCTGGCGCTGGAAGTTCCCCGGGGCGAAAGTTCCGATTCCGTGGCCGGCCTGCTGGAACAAGCCGCGCCGCTGCAACTGCGGCGGCTCAACGGCCCGCTGGGGCTGGCTACGGTTTCCATGCGCGGTTTCCAGGCCAAGCAGACCGCCGTTTACCTCGACGACGTAAGGCTTCCGGCCGACATCACCGGCACCGTGGACCTGTCGGTGCTGCCGGCGGCCGGACTGGGCCGGGCCGAGATCCTGCCGGGCTCCGCCGCCGCGGCCTACGGCGCCGGCGCCGCAGGCGGGGTGGTGCACCTCTTCACGCGCCGCCTCTCCCCGGGCGCGCGGCTGGCGCAGGCAGGCGCGGAATTCTCCTCCTATGACACCCGTACCTACACCGCCAGGGCGGGGGCGGCCGGGCGGGCCGGCGACCTTTTCCTGGCCGGCTCTTCCGTGGCTTCGGACGGCTTTCAGAAAAATTCCCGGGTGGACAAAGGTTCGGTCAGCGGCCGGGCGTCCCTGGACCTCGGCGCCGCCGGGCGGCTGGGGGTGACCGGGCTCTTTTCAAGGTTAAAGACCGGCCTGCCTTCGGGCACGCCGGTCCCGGCGGCGGATTGGGACGGTGAGAAGGAGAAGGCGCCGAATTCCTTCACCGACTGGCAGACCTCCAGGCGGGAGTTCGCCGCCGCCTCCTGGAGCGTCGGGGACGCCGAGTTCGGCCTGAAGGCCGGCGCCTCGCGCTCTTCCAACGACATAGAGGCGTTCCAGTACGGCTCACTCAGCGCAGCCAAAGTTGCCGACAGGTCCGTCTACGGGCGGCTGACGCTGTACGGGGACTGGGTGCTGGGGGGAGAGAGCGGCGTTTCCTCTCTGGCGTCCGAGACCTACGGGGATCACGCGCTGCATTCGGCCGGCTTCTTCGCCCAAAAAACTTTCCGGCCAGCGGCGGGGCTGGAAATTACGCCGGCCGCCCGGCTGGACCGCAGCGGCATTTACAAGGAGCGCGTAAGCCCCAAAATTTCGGCCGTCTACGCGCCGGACGAGAAGTGGAAGTTCTCCGTCTCGGCCGGCCGCGGCTTCCAGCCTCCCACTTTCGCCGACCTCTATAACCCCTGGGCCGCGCCGGCGCCGGGCCTCAAGCCGGAAACCAGCCTGAACTCCAGCGCCGCGGTCTACTATGGGGCCCCGCAGGGCTGGTACGCGGGCCTGGCCGGTTACTATTCCGCCATCAAGAACCGAATAGCGCTGGATCCCGCCACCTGGGCCGCGTCCAACCTGGACTCCGGCGTCAACTCCGGGCTGGAGGCGCAGGCCGGTTACAAGGGGGAGGTGTTCGGCGCCGCCGCCGGCTGCGCCCGCAACAGGAGCAGGGTGCGCACAGGCGCCGGCCCGCACGAGGCGCTGAATTTCAGCCCCAGGGACCGCTGCACCGGTTCGCTCTCCGCTTCGGGGGGAGGATTCACCTTGGCGCTGGACGGGCGCGGCGTCACCGAGCAATATACGGGGCGTGGCCGCACGGGGCTGCGCCTGCCGGAATACTGGGTCTTCGGCGCGGCGGTTTCCCGGGGCTTCGGCCCGGCGGAAGTCAAGGCCGGGGTCTCGAACGCCCTCGACCGGCATTACGCCGGCACCGCTGACGCCTTTAACGGCTGGTTTCCGCAGCCGGGGCGCACTTTCTACGCCGGGCTGACCTTCCGGTTCGTCTGACCCGGGCCGCTGTTTTGACATCCTCCGGAAATATGTGTTACTATCTGTGGAAAGGTAACACATATGAAAGACAAGCTTGTCAGGTTCGGCGTATCGCTGGAGGGGGAGCTCCTCCGGAAGTTCGACTCCCATATCGGCGCGGGCGGCTACGACAACCGCTCCAAGGCCATCGCGGACCTCATCCGCAAGGAGTTCGTCTCGGATCTCTTCGAAAAAGGCGGGGCCGTGGCCGGCGCCGTCACCATAGTCTACGACCATCACCGCCGCGAGACCGTGAACAGGCTGCTCGACATTCAGCACGACCACGGCGGCATAATAATCTCCGCCCAGCACGTGCACCTGGACCATGACAACTGCCTGGAGATCGTCGCCGTAAAGGGCCCGGGCGCCAAAGTTAAGGCCCTCGCCGATTCGCTCAAGTCCGTGAAGGGCGTAAAGCACTCCACGCTGAGCGTTACCACGGCGGGCAAATAACATGAGGGGATCGAAATGAAAAAAATATTCTTCGCGGCCGCCTTCGCCCTGTCCTGCACGGAGGCGCGCGCTTTCCACCCTTTGATCGGCGAGGATACCGCCTTTCTCGGCAAGGACGTCAAGCAGGTGGAACTGGGCTTCGGGCACATGGTCTCGCACGAAGGCGCCGACCGATACGCCAATTCCGGGAACGCAGAACTTTCTTACGGGTTGTTCGAGCGCGTGGACGTGCTGCTCAGCGCCGTCTGGCACGGCTGGAACTCGCAGGGGCTTTCCGAAAGCGGCATAGGCGACGTCTCGCTGGAGGCCAAGTTCCCCGTGGCGGAAAAGGCCGGCTGGACCCTGGCGCTGAAGCCCGGCTTCTCGCTGCCCGCCGGAGACGAGTCCCGCAGCCTCGGCGCCGGCGAGGGAGGCGTGTGGCTCTACGGCATCGCGGGGCGGCAGGCCGGCCCCTGGCAGTTCTATCTCAACGCCGCCTACCAGTTGAACCGCAACTCTGTAAACGAGCAGAAGAATATCTTCAAAGGCTCGGCCGCCGCCGTGCTGGAGGTCATGCCTAAGGTTATGGTTTCAGCGGAGCTGGGCGCCGAAACCAATAAGGACAAGAGCTCTCCCTCCCACCCGGTCTCGTCGGTGCTGGGCCTGGTCTGGTCACCTTACCCGACGCTGGACCTGGACGCAGGTTTTAAAATGGGCCTGACCAAAACCGCCGAGGACGCCGGCCTGCTGCTGGGCCTGACGCTGCGGATGTAAGCAACAGGAGCGATAATGGAAAACGGAGCTATTCTTCTTACAGCCGCCTCTCTCGGGTTCATCCACACGGTGCTGGGGCCAGACCATTACATACCTTTCGTCGCGCTCTCAAAGGCCAGGAACTGGTCCGGCGCGAAGACCGCGCTGATTACCTTCCTGTGCGGGCTCGGCCATGTGCTGAGTTCCGTGCTGATAGGGTTCGCCGGCATCGCGCTTGGCACGGCCGTCGGAAAATTGGAATGGCTGGAAAGCCTGCGCGGCGGCGCCGCCGGCTGGCTGCTGCTCTCCTTCGGCCTCGCCTACATGGCCTGGGGCGTAAAGAAAGCCGTCAGGGGGGAGAAACACTCGCACCTGCACGCCCATGACGGCGGGCAGCCCCATTCCCACGGCCACGGTCACGAAACAGCGCACGCCCACCCGCACGACGGCAGGTCCTCGGTCACGCCTTGGACGCTTTTCATCATTTTTGTCTTCGGTCCCTGCGAGCCGCTCATCCCCGTGCTGATGTACCCGGCGCTGAATACCGGCCTGTGGCTGGCCGCGGCCGCCGCGGCGGTCTTTTCAGCGGTAACGATCGCTACCATGCTGGCCTCCGTCTTCCTGCTGCTGCGGGGGATAAAACTTTTCCCCGCGGAGAAGCTTGAGCGCTACGCCCATGCGCTGGCCGGTTTCGCCATCTTCGCCTGCGGCGCGGCGGTCAAGGCCGGGCTCTGAGGCTCTCCCCGGCCCCTTGCGCCGCGGGGAAAATTTCGGGTATACTCACTCTATGAAGTTGCCAGTCCTTTTCATGTCGCTGTTCCTCGTCTTCACCGCCCTGGCGGAGACGACGCACGCGCATGAGGATTCCTGCGACGCTCCCTGCCCGGCCGTCTGCCTGGGGACTCAGTACGGGAACTGCTGCGACGCTGCCGCTTCCCGCTGGGCGGCTCCCGAAGAGCAGGAGAAGCCCTCCCTTGCGGCTTTCTCCGCCGATTTTGTGCCCGTAGTCTTCGAAGACGAGATCTTCCACCCTCCCGTAGTTTAAACCGCCGCAGTAAAACTCCGTAGAATCCATCCCCCGGCCATTGGTCCGGGCCCAGCATCTAACAGGTTCCCGCATAGCCCTGGAGGCCGTGTGAATAAATTAGCCGCAATACTCTTTTGCGCCGTAACGGCCCTGCCTGCCGCCGAGGCCGCCGCCGAACTGACCCTGCCTGGCGCGCTGGCCGAGACCAGGGCCGCCAACCCGGCGCTGGCCCTGGCCCGCAGCCGCCTCGCCGTCCTCGAGGCCGGGGCGGGCATCGCAGCCGCCTATCCCAACCCGTCGCTGGAGGCGGTGCTGGCCGCGCCGGGAGAAGCCGGGTTCACCGAGTTCAAGCTGGTGCAGCCGGTGCCGCTTACGCGCAGTTCCCGCGCCGCCGGCGCCGCCGCCCGCGCCGCGGCCGAAGCCGCCCGGAAAGAACTGGAGGCGCTTGAAAATACCTTGACCAGTTCCGCCCGCAAGGCCTGGTATGCGCTGCTCATAGCCAAAGAGCGCCGCGCTTTCGAGGAAAACCACCTTAAGTCTTCCATGGACATACAGGTAAAGATAGGGCAGCGGCTGGAAACCGGAGAGGCCGGCAACTCCGACCTGGCCCGGGCCAAGGTGGAGGCGGCCCGCGGCCGGCTTCATTTGCGGGAAGCCGAGGCGGCCGTCAGCGCGGCGGCCGGAGAGCTGAACGCCCTGATGGGCCGCCGGCCCGACGAGCCGCTGCTGCTGGCCGGGAATGGCGGGCTAAGCCTCGCGCCGGTGCCGCCGGCGCTCGGGCCGCTGGAAAAATATACGGCCCTGGCCCTGGAGCGCCGCCCCGAACTCCGCGCCCTGGCGCTTAACGGCGCAGCCGCGGACCTGGAGACGGCCCTGCAGCGCAACCGCCGCCTGCCCGTGCCCGAACTCGGTTTCATCCGCGGCCGCGACGGCGGGGCCGGTTACACCAGGCTCTTCCTGGGGCTGGAACTGCCGCTCTGGTACGGCGGCGGCCGCGGCGTAGACAGGGCTCTGGCCAACAGGGCCGCCCTGGGCTTGGAGGCAAAACTCCTCGAACAGCAGGTACGCGGCGAGGTTTACGACGCCTGGCTGCAGCTGGACCTGGCCCTGGCGCGCCTTGCGGCCGCGCGCGAAACCGTTTTCCTGCTCAACGACCTGCGGCGCTCGGCGGCGCAGGACTACCTGTCCGGCAAGACCGGCCTGGCGGCTTTCTACGAGACCAACCGGGTTTTCCTCGAGGAAAATATCAGCTACCTGGACGCGCTGAAAGAGTATTACGAGAAGACCGCGCAGCTGGGCGCGGCGACGAACGGCGGGGAGGCAATATGAAGATCCTGATAAACCTTTTCCTGGCGGCGGCTTTGCTGGGCGCTTACGCCTGCGGCGACAAGCCCGCGGCGCCAGCGGAAGAGCACTCCGGGCATGATGAAGCGGCCGGGGAGGCCGGTCATGACGGGCACGAGGACGAGGACGGACACGCCGGGGGCGGCGGGCTCGTAGAAATAACGGCCGCGGCTCAGGCAGAAGCTGGGATAAAAACGGAGGTCATGCGCCGGGCGGCGGTGGCCGAGACCTTCCAGGCCATGGGCCGGGTTCTGCAGGACGCGCAGAAGCCGCAGCATGTGACCGCCGGCGGTACCGGCAGGGTGAAGGCCCTGCCAGCCGCGCTCGGGGCCGCGGTGCGGCCCGGCGAGGTGCTGGCGGTAATAACAACCTCCGCCGGCGCCGAAACGCAGGTGACGGCCCCGCACAAGGGGCTCGTAACGGCGGTGCACGCCGCCGCCGGAGACCAGGTCAACGAGATGAGCTTCCTGGTCACCCTGACCGACGTGGACCCGCTCTGGGGCGTGCTGGATATCCCCGAGCGGAACCTCGAACTGGTGAAGCCCGGGCAGAAAGCCGGCATCAGGACGGCCGCCTATCCGAACGCGGTGTTCAGCGGCACGGTGGTCTCGCTCTCGCCGGAGATAGACACGCTGAGCCGCACGGTAAAGGCGCGGGTCTCGATAGAGAACCCAGACGGACTGCTGAAGTTCGGCATGTTTATAGACGCCTCCGTGCGCACCGGGAGCTATTTTCAGGGCGTGGCGGTGCGCGCCGACGCCGTGCAGAACGGGCCGGAGGGCGCCTTCGTCTTCGTCAAGACCGGGAAAACCGTATTTACCGCCAGGCCCGTGGCGACCGGCCGCGAGAAGGACGGGCTGGTGGAAATAAAGAAGGGCCTGTCGCCGGGGGATAAGGTGGTGGTGGAAGGGGCCTTCCTGCTGAAATCCGAAATGCTGAAGGCCGAGATGGGGGGAGATGAGCATGCTCATTAATTCCATCTATTTTTCCATCCGCCATAAATGGCTGGTGCTGTCGGCCGCCTTTATCATAGCCGCGGTGGGCGCGGCCGCGCTGCGCACGCTGCCCATAGACGCCTTTCCCGACGTGACCAGCGTGCAGGTGGAGATAGTTTCGGTGGCGCCGGGCAAGTCCCCGCTGGAAGTGGAGAAGCTGGTGACCTACCAGGTGGAGAACGTGCTGCGCGGCCTGCCGGGCCTGACGCAGCTGCGCTCCGCCTCCAAGTACGGCATTTCGGTAGTCACGGTGGTTTTTAAAGACGGCACGGACCTTTATTTCGCCAGGCAGCAGGTTTCCGAGCGCCTCACCGAGGCGCGCGAGAAGCTGGGCGAAGGGATAGAGATAGCCATGGGCCCGCCGGCCACGGCCATGGGCGAGATCTACCAGTACACGCTCGAGACCGGGAGCGGAGACGAAACGCCGGAGCAGCTGGCCGAGCTGCGCACCCTGGAAGACTGGGTGGTGGCGCCGATACTTAAAAGCGTGGCGGGCGTGGGCGAGATCAACTCTTTCGGCGGGTACATCAAGGAATACCAGGTGGTGGCCCTGCCCGGGCGCATGACGCAGTACGGCGTCAGCCTTAAAGAACTTTATGACGCCATCGGGCGCAATAATTCCAACGTGGGCGGCGGCCTGCTGGAGACCGCCGGCGAACAGCTGCTGATACGCGGCCTGGGCCTGATAAAGAACGCGGCGGAACTGGGCGAGATAGTGGTAGCGGACCGCGGCGGCTCCCCGGTACTGGTGAAGGACGTGGCCCGCGTACAGGAAGGCCACGCCGTGCGGCAGGGCGCCTCCTACATAGACGGCAAAAAGGAGGCGGTGGGCGGCGTGGTGATGATGCTCAAGGGCGAGAACAGCCGGGCCGTGGTGGCCCGCGTGCAGGAGAAAGTGGCCGAGATAAACTCGGGCACGCTGTTGCCCGCCGGCCTGAAGATAGCGCCGTTCTACACGCGCGACACCGTCATCGACAGCAGCGTTAAGACCATCGTCAAGGCGCTCGCCGAGGGCTCGGCGATAGTGGTCGTAGTTCTATACTTGTTCCTGCTGAGCTTCCGCGGCTCGTTTGTAACCATCCTGGCGCTGCCGCTGGCCATGCTGCTGACCTTCCTGGCCATGCGCTGGTTCGGCATGACCGCCAATCTGATGTCGCTGGGCGGGCTCGCCATCTCCATCGGCATGATCATAGACTCGACCATTATACAGGTGGAGAACGCGCTGCATCACCTGAGCCTTGACCGGGACCCCGCGCACCGCGAAAAGTCCGTGGCCGAGGCCATAATAGAGGTGCGCAAGCCCAGCATCTTCGGCGAGCTTATCATCGCGCTGACTTTCATCCCGATACTCGCGCTGGAGGGCATAGAGGGCAAGATGTTCGGGCCGCTGGCGCTGACGGTGATGCTGGCGCTGTTCTCTTCGCTGCTGCTGTCCCTCACCGTGATACCGGCGCTGTGCGCGGCCGCGCTGCGCCCCGCGCCGGACAAACAAAGCCCGCTGCTGGGCTTTGCGATGCGGCTGTACCGGCCCGCGCTGGCCTGGAGCATAGCGCATAAGAAAATGGTGCTCGCCGGCGGCTCCCTGCTGCTGGCCGGGAGCCTGGCGCTGGTTCCCTTTCTGGGCACCGAGTTCGTGCCGGTGATGGACGAGGGCTCCTTCGACATGGACACCGCCATCCTGCCCGGGGCTTCGCTGGCCACCTCGGCCGGGACGGCGAAGAAGATGGAGCAGATACTGAAAGCTAAATTCCCGGAGCTGGTCACCGTGGTTTCCAAGACCGGCTGGACCGGCCGGGCCATCGAGGCCCGCGGCGTGGAGAAGACCGGCTTCCTCGGCGTGCTGAAGCCGCGCGGGGAGTGGAAGACCGCCAAAACCCGCGACGAGCTCTTTGAAAAGATGCGGGCCGCGCTGGCGGTGATCCCGGGCGTGGTGGTGGGCTTCAGCCAGCCCATCCAGTGCCGCATAGACGAGCTGGTGGCCGGCACCAGGTCGCAGCTGGCCATACGCCTTTACGGCGACGACCTGGACCTGCTCACCCGGAAAGGCGCCGGCATAGCGGCCGCGCTGGGCCAGGTGCGCGGCGCTACCGACGTGGCCATGGAGCGCCAGGGCGGGCAGGCCTATGTGAACATCGAGCTCAACCGCAGCATGATCTCCCGCTACGGCCTCAATGTCTCCGACATCAACGACGTGATAGAGACCGCGCTGGGCGGCCGCCCGGCGGGCGTGGTCTACGAGGGAGACAGGGCCTTCGACATCACCGTGCGGCTGCCCGAGACCGAACGGGATTCCCTGGGGGCGCTCGGGAAGATCGTTATCACCGCTCCGTCAGGGGCGCGGGTGCCGCTGTCCATGCTGGCCGACATTAAGCGCGTGCAGGGCCCGGTGCAGATAGGGCGCGAATTCGGCAAGCGGCGTATTTTGGTGGAAGCCAATGTGAGCGGCCGGGACCTGGGCGGTTTTGTCGCCGAGGCCCAGGAGAAGATACGCAGCAGCGTGCCGCTGCCGGCCGGCTATTACCTGACCTGGGGCGGGCAGTTCGAGAACCAGCAGAGGGCCATGAAGAAGCTGGGCGTGATAGTCCCGGCGGCCATCCTGCTGATCTTCCTGCTGTTGGCGCTTACGTTCAACTCCCTGCGGCAGGCTGTGCTGGTGCTGCTGAATCTGCCGCTGGCGCTGGCCGGCGGCATAGCGGCGCTGTATGTCTCGGGGCAGTATCTTTCAGTTCCCGCCGCCGTCGGGTTCATCGCCCTGTTCGGCGTGGCGGTGCTTAACGGCGTGGTGCTGGTGACGCATATCAACCAGCTGCGCGCCAAAGGGCTGCCCATGGCTGAGGCCATCCCCGAGGGCTGCCTGCGCCGCCTGCGGCCGGTGCTGATGACGGCTCTGATAACCGTGGCCAGCCTGGTGCCCATGCTGTTCGCATCGGGCCCCGGCTCGGAGGTGCAGCGGCCGCTGGCCGTGGTGGTGATAGGCGGGCTGCTTACCTCAACCGTGCTGACCTTGCTGGTGCTGCCGGCCCTGTACGGCTATTTCTCGAAGGGGGAGCGGCCGGCCTGACGGAGCGGCGTTGACCGATATCAAGAAAAGCGGAGCGGGGACGGCGGTATTTTGGTAAAATAATACCTTCCTACCGCATGAGATACCTCCTCATCATTTCTATCTTACTGGGTACGCTTCCGGCGCCTTACGCGGCCGCGCAGGGCCTTGGTCCCGTCAGCGAGGACCCGCTGGAAGTGCGGTCGCCCGCGCTGCTGGAGCAGCTGGCCTATATTCCCGACTACGCCGTGGAGTCCGACACCGCGCCCGTTACAGAGGCCGAAGTGGTGGCCCTGGAAGAGGGCGAAGACGGCGAGGAATACCTCTACATCAGCAGCGGCCTGGCGCATGCGCCGCAGCCGGTGAACCTGGGCGGCAACGGCAGCCTCACCCTCACGCGCGCCGACAACGGCGAGAAGATCACCGCGCGCTACCGCCGCGAGGACGGCTCCTACGACGGGGCCGAGCTGGCCAGGCTGGATAAAGCCATGCGCTGCAGCCTTACCGGCCGCGAGATACAGATGTCGGTGAAGCTGATAGAGCTGCTCGACGCCGTAGAGGATAAATTCGGCAAGAGGGGACTCACTCTCCTGAGCGGCTACCGCACGCCCACGAACAATCACCGCATACGCGGCGCGGCCAGGGAAAGCCTGCACATGCTGGGCTGGGCGGCCGACATCCGCATCCCCGGCTACAGTTCCACCAAGGTAAAGACTTTCGGCCGCAAGCTGGGGGCCGGCGGCATAGGCTATTACCCGTACAAGGGCTTCACCCACCTCGACGTGGGCAAGAGCCGCTACTGGGTGATGCGCCGCCCCGTGCGCCGCAAGACCCGCCGTAAAAAACCCGCCGCCCGCTCGGCGGCCCGCAAGCCCGGCGCCGCTAAAACCGCGGCCGGCAAAAAAACAGCCCCGGCCCGCACCGCCTCACAAAAGAACTCAAGAACCAAGTCCTGAAAAACAAAAAACCCCGCCGGGGGGTTTTCTGTTTTAAGGGAGCCGCGGCTTATTTCGCCTGCGCCGCTTCTCCCATGGCTTTCAGCTTCTCCACTTCGGCCTTCACCTGCTCCGGCAGTATCTTCGCGAACAGCAGCGAGCTATCCTCGCCCAGCGCCATGTTGTCGAGGCTGGGCTCGTAAGGCTTGAAGTCCGGCGGTTTGTCGCCGGGCGGCAGGCCGGCCTTGGCCAGGATCTTCAGCGCCGTGTCCGGGATCACCGGGTAGAGCAGCACCGCGGCGTTTATGATGGCGCGCGAGGCCACGTTGAGCACCGTGGCGCAGCGGACAATGTCGGTCTTTCGCAACGTCCAGGGGGCCGTGTCGTTGACGTACTTATTGGCGGCCATGGCCAGCGCCATGGCGCGGGAAACGGCCTGCCGCACCTTGTACGAGCGGTAGAAGGCGCCGGTTTCCTCGAAGGCGGGGGCCATGCCGTCGAGCAGTGCTCTGTCCTCGGGCTTCAGCTCGCCGGCGGCGGGGATCTTGCCGTCGAAGTTCTTCTTCATGAAAGAGAAACAGCGGTTGACCAGGTTGCCCAGGGTGTCGGCCAGCTCGTTGTTGCGGGCGGCGAAGTCTTCCCACAGGAACTGCGAGTCCGCGGTCTCGGGCCCGTTGGAGGCGATGGCGTAGCGCAGTGCGTCCACGGAATACTTAGAGAAGAAGTCGTCGGTATCTATGTACCAGCCCTCTGACTTGGAGAACTTGCGGTTCTCCAGGTTGTAGAACTCGTTGCCCGGCACATTGTCGGGCAGGATCCACGGCTTGTCCTGGCCCATCAGCATGGCCGGCCAGATAATGGTATGGAAGATGATATTGTCCTTGCCGATGAAATGGATGAGCTTGCTGTCCTTGTTCTGCCACCAGTCCTTCCAGGCCTCGGGCTCGCCCTTGAGCTTGGCCCATTCCATCGTAGCCGAGATATAGCCGATGGGCGCGTCGAACCAGACATAGAGCACCTTGCCCTTGGCTTCGGGCAGCGGCACCGGCACGCCCCAGGTGAGCTCGCGGGTGATGGAGCGCTGCACCAGGCCCTCCTCAATCATGGAGAGCGCCTTGTTGCGGACGTTCGGCTTCCAGTCGGTCTTCGCGCCCAGCCATTCCTTCAGGCGGGGGGCGAAAGCGGTAAGGTCGAGGAAATACTGGGTGACCTTGCGGATCTCCGGCACGCTGCCGCAGACCTTGCAGGAGGGGGCGATGATCTTGGACGGCTCCAGCCACTCGCCGCACTTGGTGCACTCATCGCCGCGCACCTCGCCCGCGCCGCACTTGGGGCAGGCGCCGGTGACGTAGCGGTCCGCCAGGAAGCGGTTGCACTTGACGCAGAAGAACTGCGCCTCCACGGCGGGCTTGATGAAGCCTTTCTTGTGGAGGTCCAGGAAAAATTCCTGGCACAGCGGGAAATGCTCGGGCAGGGTGGTGCGGGAAAAATGGTCGAAGCGGATATTGAGCTTGTCGAAGAAGGCCTTGATGGTCTTGTGATGCCCGTCGACGTACTGCTGGTACGGCACGCCGGCCTTCTCGGCGCCGATGGTGATGGCCACGCCGTGCTCGTCGGTGCCGCAGATGTAGAGCGCGTCCTCGCCGTTCTGCCGCAGGAAGCGGGTAAAGATGTCGGCCGGCAGGTAGGCCCCGGCGATATGGCCGAAGTGGATGGGGCCGTTGGCGTAGGGCAGGGCGCTGGTGATGAGGTATTTGGACATAAGTGAATTATATCAATTAGGCGGGGAGGCCCGGAGCGCCGGGACGGCCGGGGAAGCTCTTGGCAGACTGCGCGCTAATTTTTGTAGGATTCTTTACAGGCTCTTCTTTCTATCCGCAGGACTGAAGGCCGGTTCAATAAAGTACCAGGGGAAAAATGCTTAAAGACTTCAAAGAATTCATAATGCGCGGCAATGTGGTGGACATGGCCGTCGGCGTCATCATAGGCGGCGCTTTCGGCAAGATAGTCACTTCGCTGGTGAGCGATGTGATAATGCCGCCCATAGGCCGGCTGACCGGGGGCGTGGATTTCTCCAGCCTCTATATCAACCTCTCCGGCGTGGCCTACGCCAGCCTGGCCGAGGCCCAGAAGGCCGGCGCCGCCACCATCAACTACGGGCTGTTCCTCAACACCATCATCAACTTCCTGATAGTCGCCGGGGCTATCTTCCTGATGATCAGCCAGATGAACAGGCTGAAAGCCAAATTCGACAAGCCGGCGCCCGCCGCCGAGCCGAACACCAAGGAATGCCCGCTGTGCCTCTCGGTCGTCCCGCTCAAAGCCGTGAAATGCGCGCACTGCGCCTCGGACCTTAAATAATCCAGCTAGCGCGGAGAAGACGAAGGGCGGACTTTAATGTCCGCCCTTCGTCATTTGCGGCCGCGCCGCTGCGGCTACTGAGTTTTTAGGACGAAAGTCACGGCGCCCGTTACGGCGGCCATTCTTTCGTAGTCCAGCTTGTCGGGCGTGTCGCCGTACTGGTGGTAGAAGGGGTTGCGGAAATAAGCGGTATCCGTAAGCATCAGGGCTCGCTCGCCGGAGAACCAGAAATTCAAATGGTCCGAGATGAACAGGGCCGACGGCACGGCGGGGAGGAAAACCGTCTCCAGGGGGAAGGCCGAGCCCTGCCGCCAGGTCTTCTCCACCGATTTCAGCAGGCCGTAGCTGCCCAGGTTGCTGGTCAAAGAGACGAAGTCTCCCCGATCGGGATGGATGAGGCTCATGAAAGGGGGGAACAGCTGCGACTTGGGTTTGGCATTGAAATATCCCAGCATTTCCAAATTGAGCAGGCCGTAGACCTTCACGCCGCTCTCTTTAAGATATCTCATGTAGCGGAAACTGCCCATGTCGCGCGTGGTGAAGGACGGCGGCTCTTCGGTGCTGTAGGCGACAAAGCGGATCTCGCGCGCCGGGGCCTGGCTGCGCAGCAGGCGGGCGGCTTCCAGCATCACGGCTACAGCGCTGGCGTTATCGTCGGCGCCCGGGGTGCCGGGAGCGGTGTCGTAATGCGCGCCCAGCACCCACGCGCCGTCCGGAGCGGGATTAGCCGGCAAGAGGCGCGCCTCGATATTGTAATAAGGCCGGGTGCGCCCCGAAGCGCTCTTGCGCTGCGCCGCGTACTCCATTATTTTCGTCTCGTACCCGTCGGCGCGCAGCTGCGCGACGATATAATCCCGGGCCTGGTCCTGCTCGTCGGGCTGATAGGCGGACCTTTCCCCGATCTTGTCCGCCAGTTCCACCACATGCGCGCGCAGGCGCGCTCCCTGGGGGGACAGCGTTTCCGGCGGCTGTATGGGGAAAGAGGGCGCCAGGGCCAGCAGCGCTTTATGCCGGGCCGGCGGGTTTACCATAAGGTACACAGGCCGCGCTACGTAAATCGCCAGCAGGACGAACAGGGCGGCTGTGGCCCAGGCCAGCGCCGGGCTTTTTCTGCGCCGGGGCGCTCCGGCGGCGGCTGCCGCCTTGCGTGCCAGCCGCTCTTCGGCAAAATCACCGCCCCACAGCGCCAGCGCCAACAGCAGCAGGTTCAGCAGAGCCATGACGAAGCCGTTGCCGGTGTGCCGTATGCCGATAACGGCGAAGATCCCGAGCGCGGAGATGAAGAAAACCGCGCGGCCGCGGCCCAGCCACAGCAGCAGCGCCAGTATGGAGAAGATTATATCGAGCAGCCAGTAAGAGTAGCCGAGGCTGAAAAACAGGAGGTAAAGCCCCCAGAGGCCGCAGGCCATGGCCCCCAGGCGCAGGCGCAGCGGGTCCCAGAAAGCCCCGCTCCGCCGGGAACCGGCCCAGAAAACAAGCCCTGAGAACAGCCCGGCCCAGCCGGCCGCCAGGGCGTACCAGGGGGGGCCGTAGAGAAGCCCCGAGTGCGCCGCGGCGCCCGCGAAATTTGCCAGCGCCAGCAGCGAGAGCGCCCCTTCAGCGCCTGACCCGAGCCTGCCGTTGTATATTCCCATATGGCCTTATTATAGCGGAAAAACTCAAAAAACGGCCGCTTTTTGTTATTATTAGCATTAGGAATATCAGCCCGGAACCACTGAATGACATTTAAATACCTGCTTTTCTTTTCTCTTACAATGCCGCCGGCGCTGCCCGCCGCCGCGGGCGACCTGGCCGGCAAAACATTCTTTGTGACGGAAGGGGACGCCTGCGAGAAAAAAACCGCCGGCCGCGCTGAAATAGGCAGCCTGGCCGAATTAAAAAAACACCTGGTCGGCAAGACGGGCATCTACTGCATAAACTGGACGCTCGTAAAGAAAGACCACTCTGAATTCGGCGACCCGGCTATTTACCTCGGCCGGGTCGGTGACGTGAGCGAGTTCTACCTCGACGGGAAAAAGATAGGGCTTACCAGCCGTATCCCGGCCGCCGGCTGGCACCTGCACGCGCTGCACAGCTCCTACTACCTGCCGCCGGCCCTGCTCGGCGAGAAGAACGACATAACGCTGAAGGTGCATAAATTCTTCCGGGCCGGCTCCGGCCCGCTCGACAGCATCGGGATCGGCAGCTGGGACGACATACGGCGAAAGACCAGGTACCATAACTACCTGCAGACGGATTTGCTGATGCTGCTGTCCATCCTGTTCGCCTTCGTCAGCGTGCTCATACTCGGCCTGTTCAGGCGGCACCCTAACTTCAGCAGCTACCGGACCTTCTCGTTCGCCTGCCTCACCGGCGCCATGTTCTCGCTGTCGCTCTCCCGGGTGCTGTATTTCTTCATCAGCGACTACGCGGCCATCTTCAAATACAACTGCACGGTCGGCGTGCTGTTCTTCTATTTCTTCGTTAAATATTTTTACGGCAACCTGCGCACCGCCCGCTATCTCAACCGGGTGAACGCCGCCGGCACCGCGCTGTTCCTGGCCGGGATACTCCTGAGCCGCACGCTGAAGGGCACGGCGGACTTCTACGCCGCCTGGCTGTTCTTCGTGTACGCCAACCTGCTGCTGGTCCTCGGCCATACGCTGGTAAACCGCAAACAGCTGCCGGACTACCTGAGCCGCGCCCTCGGCGTAGGCATCCTGGTGGGCGCCCTCACCCACGACATCCTGGTCTACGTCGACCTCGCCTCCGGCGCCAACCTGATCCCTTTCGGCATCTTCATCGTGCTCTTCGCTTTCGTGTTCATCGTGCTGACCGACATGGAGCAGATCTACCTGGCGGCGTCCAAGACTGATTTCGCCGTCAGGGAGCGCAATAAGCTGCAGGAAGACCTGACGCGCGTGGCCGGCGTCGCCGCCGTAGGGCAGATGGCCTCCCAGGTCGCGCATGACATCCGCTCTCCGCTGGCCGCCCTGGACGCGGCGCTTAAAAGCATGGCGCAGCTGCCGGAAGAGCAGCGCGTCATGGTGCGGCACGCCGTCAACAGGATACGCGACATCGCCAACAACCTGCTCGAGAAGACTCGGCGCCAGCCCGCGGCCCCGGCGGCCGGCGCTCCCGCCGGCGGCGACCAGCTGGAGCTGCACCTGCTTTCCGGCGTGATAGACCCCGTGGTCACCGAAAAGCGGCTGCAGTTCGAGTACAAGCCGGGCATACACATCGATTTCGAGCTGACCAAAGAGTCCTACGGCCTGTTCGCCAGGATACAGCCGGTGGAGCTGGGCCGCATAATCTCCAACCTGGTCAACAACGCCGTGGAGGTGCTCAGCGACAAAGGCTTCGTCAGGCTGGGCCTGGCGCACGATAACGGGCACATCCTGCTGACCGTAACCGACAATGGCAGGGGCATACCGCCGGAGCTCATCGACCGGCTCGGCCAGCGGGGGGAAACCCACGGCAAGGCCGGCGGCTACGGGCTGGGCCTGTTCCACGCCAGGACCACCGTCGAAGGCTGGGGCGGTAGCGTCGAGATAGCGTCGGAGCAGGGCAAGGGTACCACGGTCACCGTGAAGCTGCCCCGGGCGGAGGCCCCCGATAATTTCGTGCAGAAGCTGGAGCTGGTCCCGGGCAGGCCCGTGGTAGTGCTCGACGACGATTCCACCATCCACCATGTCTGGCAGGGCCGGTTCAAGGCCGCCGGCGCGCCTGAGCGGGACATCGACATCATCCATTTCATAGAGCCGGTCCGCCTGAAAAAATGGGTCCGCGGCAACCCGGACAAGGCCGGGGAAGCGGTTTACCTTTTCGACTACGAACTGCTGGGCCACGCCGACACCGGTCTGAGCCTGGCGCAGGAACTGGGCCTGGGCGCCAAGGTAATACTGGTGACCAGCCGGCACGAAGAGAAGCGGATACTGGACGAAGCCAGGCGGCTGAAGGTCCGGATAATACCTAAAGGCCTGGCCGGGCTGGTGCCTGTCTCGGTAAAGGCGCCAGCGGGGGCGGCGCGCGCGGTCCTGCTCGACGACGACATGCTGGTGCAGATGAACTGGCAGCTGGCCGCCAGGGCCGCCGGCGTGGAGTTCAGCGCCTTCGAAACCCCCGGAGAGTTCGCCGCGGGCCTGGAAGGCCTGCCTAAGGACACGCCGCTCTACATAGATTCCGAGCTGGGCGCCGGGGTTAAAGGCGAGGCTATAGCGCAGGATTTGCGCGGCAAAGGCTTTTCCGACCTGACCCTGACTACCGGCCACAGCCCCGAGCGGTTTCGCGACATGGCCTGGCTGAAAGTGACCGGCAAAGAGCCTCCCTGGGGCTAAGGCTTATGGCAACCTCGCCCCGCTCCCTTAAAATCCTGCTGCTCGGCGGCTCCGGCCTGCTGAGCGGGGCCGCGCGCAAGGCTTTCCTTTCCGCCGGCCACGAAGTGACCGTGCTGTCCCGCGGCCTGCGCGAGCTGCCTCCGCACGGGCGGCTGCGGCTGCTTAAGGCCGACCGCCGCGACGCCGGATCGCTGGCCGCGGCCCTGCGCGGGCAGCGCTTCGACTTTACCGCCGATTTCCTGGCTTACGACGGGGCCGACGTGGAACGCCTGCTTTCAGTTCCCGGCTTCGCCCCGGGGCGGCTGGTCATGATCTCCAGCGGGCAGGTGTACCTGGTGACCACAGGGGGGCGCCCGCCTTACCGCGAGGCCGACTCGGCCGCCGCCGTTATGCCCGAGCCGGCGCAGGGCACGCGCGACTGGCGGGAGTGGAGCTACGGCATGGGCAAGCGCGCCGCCGAGGCCGCCCTGGCCCGGGAGGCGGGGGCGCGGGGCTTGCCCGCCCTGGCGCTGCGCCTGCCGGTGGTGCAGGGAGAGGAGGACGGCTTCAACTCACGGCGCCTGTGGGCCTGGCTCGAGCGCATGCGCGACGGCGGACCGGTGCTGCTGCCCGACGGCGGCGCGCAGGTGGTTCGTTTTGTTTACGCCGATGACGCGGCCCGGGCGCTGCTGCGCCTGGCCGGAACGGAGGCCTGGCCGGCGCTGCCCGCGCTGAACCTGGCACAGCCCGGAGAGAGCACCCTGCTTGAATTTCTCCGGCTGGCCGCCGCGTGCGGCGGGCTCAGCCCCAAATTCGTGCCGGTGAGCGCCGCGGATCTGGCGGCGGCCGGCGTTTCCGAGACCTGCGCGCCCTACTGGGGCCGCTGGTGCTCGCGGCCCGACCCCGCGGCCGCGCTGGCGCTGGGTTTCACCGCGCGCAGTCCCAGAGAGTACCTGCCGGCCGTGGTCTCCGCGCATTTGGCCGCCCCGCCCCCGGTTTCGCACGAGGGCTACGCCGGCCGCGCGGCCGAGCTCGCCCTGGCAAAGAAACTAGGGCTCTAGCGCGGCGCGGAACTTGAATAGCGGTATTTTATCCGCGCTAAAGCTTAAATGAAAACCGCCGGGGCAGCCCGGCGGTTTTTTTGCGGCAGGTAAGGCGGCGGCTTTAAGGCTTGTGCCCGTTCTTGAGGGCCTCGGCTCTTGCTTTCTCCAGCGCGTCTTTCAGGTCGCTGATCTCCAGGTCCTTATCCCGGATGGCCGCGGCCGCCGATTTATTGTAGACGTTCAGCTCCATCATCTCTATGGTCAGCGAGGAAGCCTTAGACTCGGCCGCCTGCTTTCTTTCCAGCGCCAGCTCCAGCTCCGTCTTCATCTTTTCCAGCTCCAGCTCCCGCTTCGTGTCGTTTTCCCGCAGGTCGCGGATCTCGTCGAGCAGCCTCTTTTCGGTGGCCTCAAAGTCTTTCTCCAGGGCGTCGTAATGCGCCCTGAATTCCTGCCGCTCGCCTTCCAGCACGTTGTGGGCCCTGTCTTCCTGCGCGGTAAGCGGGAGGTTGGCCTTTACCTGGCCGTTGGAGAAGGGGCCCGGGGCGCGCTCCGCCGCCGCGCTCTGCTCTTTCTCCTGCATTTTGTGCTCAAGCGCGGTAATGTGGTCCCTGGCGTCGTCCACTTCTTTTTTAATGTCGGAGACTTCCTTCTCCTTCAGGACCGACTCGCACAGCGTCGCCGAGGATTCTTCTTTTATGCGCAGCAGCAGCTGGCGCATCTCCTCTATAGCATTGGGCGCCTGCACGGCGGTATTGCCGGCCGGGGCCCCGGGCGCGGCCGCCGGCTGGCCGGGGAGGGGGGCGCGGCCCTTCCTGTCCGCCTCCGTAACCCCGTAGCTTCTTTCCAGCGCCGTCAGCTGGTTTTCCAGCATCTGCAGCTGTACAAAAAGGTTATTTCCGCTGTTCTTGTTTTCCATAAGCCCCTTTTTCGGCAACAAATAACAACACAAGCGCAGCGCGCTTAGTGCCGAGTTAATTTATAGCTGAACCCAAACCCCTTACCTGACGAGGATAACTTTATGAAACTATGCCAAAAAAGTCAACGCCCGCCCGCGGGTTTGATAGAATAGCCTAACAATGGCTTATGCTGACCGATAATTTTGCCCAATTGCTGCAGAAAGCGCTTGAAAGACGCGCTCCGCTGCTGGCCGCGCTTGCCGCAGAGGGAACGGACTGCTGCAGGCTCTTTAACGGCATAGCCGAAGGCCTCCCGGGGCTGACGGTTGACCGCTACGGCGGGCTGGTGCTGATGCAGACTTTCCGCGAACCCTTCTCCCCGGCGGAGATACAGGCGGCGCAGGACTGCCTGAGGAGCGCGCTGCCGGGGCCTTTCGCTTTCGCCTACAATCACCGCGGCAAGAAGGCCGTAGAATCTTTCGACAAGTGGCACCGGCCCGCCCCCGACGCGCTGGCGGACTTTACCTGCCTCGAGGGCGGCCTGAAGTATGCCATCAGGGCCCGGCACCGCGGCATAGACCCCTGGCTTTTCCTGGACCTGCGCGCCGGCAGGCGGGCGGTGCGGGCCGCTTCTAAAGGGGCGAGCGTGCTGAACCTTTTCTCTTACACCTGCGGCGTCGGCGTGTGCGCCGCCGCGGGCGGGGCGAGCGAAGTCTGGAATGTGGACTTCGCCCAGTCCAGCCTGGAAGTAGGCCGGCAGAACGCCGTCCTCAATGGTATTCCTGAGAATGTTTTTAAACTGGTCAACGAAGACTGCCTGACGGTGGTGCGCCAATTGGCGGGCCTGCCCGTGGCGGGACGCTACGGCCAGAAGCGGCGCTACCAGCGGTTCGAGCCGCGTTCTTTTGATTTGGTTTTTCTGGACCCGCCGGCCTGGGCTAAAGGCCCCATGAGCGCGGTGGACGTGGTGGGCGACTACCAGAGCATGTTCAAGCCCGCCGTGCTGGCCGCAAAACCGGGCGGGCGCGTGATCGCCACCAACCACGTGGCCGCCGTAGACTACGCCGCCTGGACCGAGGCGCTGCGGCGCTGCGCCATTAAAACCGGGCGGCCGATAAAGAATATAGAGCCGGTCCCGGTGGACGCCGACTTCCCGTCTTTTGACGGCAAGCCGCCGCTGAAAATAGCGGTCTGCGAAGTGTGATCAACGCTCTTGACGGCGGCGCCCGGCGGCCGCCGGGTTCGCTGGAACCAGCCGTGCGAGGAGGGTACAATGTTTAACCTTGAAACCTGGGAAATGCTGAGCTACGTGGTGACCGTAATCGGTCTGCCGGTGGCCATCTGGGTGTTCATGTTCGAGCAGCGCAAGGGGCGCGAGAACGAGGAGGACGAGGTCTACCAGTCGCTTTCAGACAATTACCAGGAGTTCCTCAAGATTGCCCTGGCCAACCCGGACCTGCACCTGTTCGCCGACGGCAATGTAAGGGAATTGAACCAGGAGCAGCGGGAGCGCATGGCCATTATCTTCGAAATGCTCATCTCCCTGTTCGAGCGCGCTTACCTGCTGCTTTACGAGGAGAAGATGACGGAGATGCAGGCCCGGCGCTGGTCCTCCTGGGAGGACTACATGCGCGACTGGTGCCGCCGTTCCGATTTCAGGGCCGCCCTGCCGGCCCTGCTGCGGGGGGAAGACCCTGAGTTCGCGGCCTACCTGGCCGCCCTCGCCGCCAGCCAAAGTTAAGGTGACACCGAGCTTCATCCCGTTTTTCCAGGCTTAGGGCCTGGACGCCGTTTATCCAGCCTTAGGCCCGCCTGCCTTCCAAAGCGGCAAGAAATTCTTTCCCGCCGGGCTTTTTTTGCGCCGGCTTCAATAGCATCACAGAGCGACCCGAAACTACGTATGGACCAGGGGATAACTCCGCATATCGGCCGGAGGAGCGGAATGCTATCGTATTAACAGGGCGGAAGAGTCGGTAAAGAAGTTATCCGGATTTATTGGAGGATTATATGAAGATCAATGGTCTTATGCTGCTGGTGCTGGTGCCTTTCCTGGCAAGTTGTTCTACCCAGTTGAAATCCGCGGACTATCGCAGGCGCGCCGAATCGTGCGAGGCGGAAAAAACAGTGCTGCAGGTCTCCCGCGACGCGGAACTGGCCAGGCTCAAAAAGAACCGCCAGATAATCGAGGCCAGCCTGAGGGCGGAGATCAACTCCGGCCACGCGCGGGTGTCTGAACTGAAGGGACGCTTATCGGTCAACCTGGTGGAGAAGATACTCTTCAATTCCGGCGAGGCGGAACTGCTCCCTCAGGCGCGGGACGTGATGGACAGGGTGGGCGCCTTTTTAAATACGATCGCCGACAAGGACATCCGCATCGAGGGACATACCGACAGCGTGCCCATCGGCGAGAAGCTTAAATACAAATATCCGAGCAACTGGGGCCTGTCCGCCGCGCGCGCGACTGAAATCGCGCGTTACCTGCAGGATGTCGCAAAGGTGGAGCCGACGCGCCTCTCGGCGGTAGGCTACGGTAAATTCCGCCCCATTGCCGATAATGATACGGTTGAGGGACGGGGAACCAACCGGCGCATAGAGATACAGCTCATCTCGCCCGAGTAAGCTGTAAATGCCCGGCGAACGGCCGGGGAAAAATTGAAAACCGCCGGGTGACCGGCGGTTTTTATTAGCCGATCTGAGCTACTACCCAGTACCGCAAGAACCGCCCGGCGGCGGAGAACAGCGCCACGGCCAGCCAGTTGAGCCTGGCCCAGCCCGCGGCAAGGCAGAACGCGTCGCCCACTACTGGCAGCCATGCGAACAGCAGCAGCGGGGCTCCGTAGCGCTTCACGCGGTCCAGCTGGGTCAGCGGTTTCTTCGAGCCCGCGTAGCGCCCTATGAGGTAGGTAGTAAGGCCTCCGGCGGTATTGCCCAGCGTGGCCACGCCGAGCGCCGGCCAGAGCAGGGCGGAGTCCAGCTTCAGCACCGCGAACAGCGCCGCCTCGGAACTGACCGGGACCAGCGTGGAGGCCAGAAAGCTCGCGCCCAGCAGCCCCAGGAGGCTGGCCTCGGCGCCGATCAAGCGGCGTCTCCCGTAGAAATCTTTTTAGCCATAGCTCGTGCTTTATTAACCGTTCGCTTTGTAAACCCGCGTCCCTGCCTCCGGCCTGAACTAATTCTACCTTTTAATGATTTACGTTATCCCGGGCGTAAACTGATAGCCTGGGGGAGAAATACAAAACCGCCGGGAATGCCGGCGGTTTGTGCTGTTGAAATTGTGGCGCCGTTTTTTGGACATCGTTCGGAACTACTTTGCGCAACATCCCGAGGTAACTTAACAGGTTACGCTTTTCCCCTGGAGCTGCGGTAGGCGGATCTTATCCGCGAGAAGCCGTCCCCTGCCTGGCCCGCCTGAACTGTTCCCAATATGGCGTAATCACCCGACCAGGAATAATGCCGCTAAAGCCAATTCTGGTTTTGTAAAATAGCCCTGTTAAGTTAAGGGATATGTCGAGGTATAGGTTCTTCAGCATTAAACAACTCAAGAATCTTTTTTAAGTCGTCCGGCATTGGCTGTATTTTTTTGACTGCCGCCGGTGTAGTTATAGTGCGGGCAACTATGCGGTAATTCTCCGCGAACGGGATATCTAGTGGATATAAACAGCTTAATTGAAGCGTACAGCGGCAAGGCATATGTCGCCGCCTACCGCCTGACCGGGAATCAGACCGACGCCTGCGATCTGGTGCAGGAAACTTTTGTGCGGGTTATTGAGAAAGCGGAGCTTTACGATGAGACTTTTGATTTTGGCGGCTGGCTCCACCGTATGCTGTTCCGCGTCTATCTGAACAGCCGCCGCGCGCAGAGCCGCAGGCGGGAGGTCCCACTTGAGACTTTGCAGGGGGATGAGTCTTCGTTCCAGGGGCCGGAGGCCGGGAATGGCGAGTCTCCTGAGAAACTCTCCGAAGCTGCCGAGCTCAGAGATAAGCTTGCGTCGGCCCTTAACACCCTGCCGCCGGAGCTGCGCGCCTGCGTAGTCTTGGTGGATGTGGAGGGCCATGACTACGTACAAGCAGCGGAAATACTCGGCTGGCCGGTAGGAAGCGTGTCCGGCAGGCTGTTCCGGGCGCGAAGACTACTCCGGGATATGCTGCAACGAGGGGATGGAATATGAACATGGTATGCGCGTGCGTTGAAAACATGCTGGATCTGTATGCGGATGGCCGGCTTGCCGCCTCGCAGGCGCGCTGGGTGGAACGTCATTTGGGCTCCTGCCCCGCCTGTGCTGAGCGGGTTGCCTCGATGCGCCGTCTCTTGTTCGCCCTGCGTGCATTGCCTGTTCCGCAGCCTCCGGCTGATCTTGCCGCTTCAATACGGAAAGCCGTTGTTTCAGGCCGGGCTGCGGCTGAGCCGGACTTGGGGTTTTCCTATGAGTTGTTCCCGGCCCGCACCCCTTCCCTGTCGCTGGCCTTTAGCTTCCTGGCGTTCATTTTTTCGCTTTCCAGTTCGCTGTTGGGGCCGGGTATCCCGGGGCCTGTTTGGACCGGGCGGGTTCCTCAAGCGAACTTTTTGAATCTCAATAAATAACATGGAGACGAACATGGACCTTAAGGATATCACTCTGAACCCGGAACCTGCGATCTCCAGGTTCCCTGAGATGCCTAACTGGCGTGCTCTGTTAAAAGCGGCGTTTTACTTCCTGGCAATAATGCTGCCGCTGGCTTTTTATCTGCGCACCTATGACTCCGCAATGGTGAAGATCACTATGCTTCAACTTGGCGCGCTGTCCGCGGTGGCGATCTGGCTGATCGGGAGTGTCACGGATGGGCGCTTTGAGCTCCCGGAGAAGGCTGTCCCGTTGGTGCTGCCTGCCGTTCTCCTGCTCTCCTGGAACGCGCTGCGTTTTGCCGTTTCGGATTACCGGCTGGCCGCTCTCCATGGTTTTCTTATGCAGGAGATATTCCTTCTGACGTTCATATTGGTGTTGTTGAGCTTTTCCAGAGCTGACATGCGTAAGGCGCTGCTTATGCTCATGGGCGCGTGGACCGTTTCCGTGATATACGGGTTCGTGCAATATTTCGGGCTGGACCCGTTCGTCTGGCGGGGCGCGTTCGGCGCCAGAGTATTCTCCACGCTGGCGAATCCTACCCTGTTCGCCGCTTATCTGATCATCTGCGTGCCGCTAGGTCTTGCTTTCGCGTCGGATAAAGCGGAGCCGATATGGCTGCGCGTTGCCGCAGGGATCCTCGCCGTGGCCGGCGCGTTCCTGCTGCAGCGGACCGGCGAGGTCGTCGGCAGGTGGGCGTTCATCTTCTCTGTAGGCATATTCGCGGCAATATCCTGGAGGGGACTCGGGACGCGGCTGCGCACGGCGGTCCTTGTGTTGTCCGGGATATCCGCGCTGGCCGCGTCTATCCCATTGGCCGGTCCGGTCCCGACACCGGCCAACAACAGGCATTACGCGTTCCTGTCCGAAACCTGGAAGGGCACAGCGGAGCTTATCAAATCGCAGCCTTTTCTGGGTTCCGGGCCTGGTTCATTCTGGGTACATTACCCGGCTTTCAGGCGTGCGGAGGTCTTCGCCATAGAAGGCAAGCATAATAACGAGACCGATCATCCTGAAAACGAATTTCTGGAGCAGTGGGCGGACGGCGGTTTGCCGGGGCTGATCCTGTGGCTCTGGCTTTTCGGCGGCCTGCTCATCAAGAGCGCCAAGGTTTTAGTCAGGAACGGTGCCGGAAGTGTAAACCCGTATAGCGCAGGGCTATTCGCCGCGGTCAGCGGAAGCGTCATACTTATGCTGGGATCCATTTCTTCCCGGTTCCCTGCTCCCGGGTGGCATATATATTTTGCCGCGGGGCTTCTGGCCGTGCTGGCGGCGGAGGGGGAGGATGGAGAGGGAAAAGTGTTCGCTCTGCCGCTCCCTCTGAATAAAACCAGACACATCCTGGTGTTGCCTGTCGTCGCGGCGGCGGTTTTGCTGGGATACGGTTCGCTGCGCGCGTTCCAGTCGGACCTCGACCATAACATGGCTATATTCCATTCCAAAACGATGCAGTGGGATCAGGCCATGTGGACCTATGGGCGGGAAGTTCCGTGGGCAGGGAGTTATATTATGAGCAGATATTTTCTGGGCAACGTTTCTATGGACGCCGGTACCGGGAACCCGCAGAGAGCACTTGAATATTACCGGCAGGTAAGGGCACTAGCTCCCGACTACGTGCAGGTGCACTACAGGGAAGGCATCGCGCTCCAAAAACTGGGCCGCTACAAGGAGGCCGTTGAGCGCCTTGAGCGGCAGGTTCTGCTGGACCCGGTATGGCCGGAGGCCTGGACGGCGCTGGCCGGTGTCTATAAGGCCGAGGGGGACCTGGAAAAAGCGGAGTACGCTGAAAATAAAGCGGAAGAAATGCTAAAGAACCCCGCGGAGAAGTCCCGGGATACACGGGCGGCGCAGAAATCAGGGCTGCTCGGCGGTATAGGAATGCGGGTCTCATTCACCGATGGAATGATGATTATCTCCGAAGTTTCCCCAAACGCTCCCGCGGATAAGGCCGGTCTTAGGCCAGGGGACCAGATCTTCGATATTACTCCCCGCGAACCGCACAATTACAAAGGTGAGGACAAGATCTTCGTTCCCAGGAAATTCACCGCGGAGGAAGCTGCCCGCGCATTGACTGGCGAAGCTGGAACAAAATTGACGCTGACAGTATGGCCCGGATCCGGGAGGAACAAAGCCAGGTCGCCTGAAGACGCGGGCCCCGGCTGGCGCGGCCGCGTGCGCGTGGTGCAACTGGAGCGAGTCAGTGTGAGGACCCTGCCAGATGATACCGATCATGAAGCGGCCATAAAGTATATCGCTGCTTCAGGGTTTTTCTGAGCGCGCGCAGAGAACCGTATGGAACGCGGCGAGTCGCCCCCAACTTCTCTTGGAGGATCCCGGGATGGGTCCGCTCTCTGGTCGTGTTGGTATCTTCTGCGCGTCCCTGGGGAACCACTAAAGCGGCTTGACGTGAAGAATATCCTCTTCTTCTCGTTCGAAGGGCTGCTGCTGATACTTATCGGTATGCTGGCGAACCTCTGGGTTCAGTCGTGGCTTCCTGCCTTCAGGGAAGAGCGCGCCCGCAGGAAAGTCATAGCCCCCCTGCGCGAACAGGCTAAGCGTTTGGACCTTACTTATGAGACCGTTCTCACTACCGCCCCGGTTGATACCCTGGGCAAGCCGGCTATCTGGTGTTTAAGAAGTGTCGGGGAGGATAAGGCGCTGTATAATGGGGAGGAGGGCAAGTCTGTGTATGTGGAGAATTCAGGAGAGATGTTCCGCTTACGGGGTTCGATGCATGAAACTTGTGGGAGCGCTCTGGTGGTGATAAAAAAGTTCAAGACGGACGAGTTTGCGGGAGCGCGCAGTTTCCGCATATACGTGGATTTTATCGAATATCTATGACCGGGCCTGACCGGTTAAATACTGAAGATATCACTGCGCTAAAGTCTACTGCCTGCCCCCTATAATCCTCAACCTGGGCCTCTTCCGCGTAAGCGGCAATGGTGCCGGGATAAATCTTTCCGCAGACCCGGACTACCGCTAAATCCATAAAAGTTAGAATCCCTTTGACACCTGGACAACTGGATTCGCATTTTTACCCCTTGCCAAAGTTTTTTTGTGATATATAATATACCTAGTAACTCGGTATATCATGTATGTCAAAGAATCGCACAGCCTCAGAAAAACTGTTTGAACTAGCCGAAAGTCAGCAGGGCTATTTCACCTATAAACAGGCGCTATCCGCCGGCTATTACCGGGATGCCGCCTATTTTCATGCCAAATCCGGAGAATGGCTGCGTGAACAGCGCGGTATCTATCGTCTCGCCAAGTTCCCTGTATCCGACCGCCCGGACCTGGTGCTGTGGTCGCTTTGGTCTATGGACCGTGGCGGAAAAGTACAGGGGGTTTATTCCTACCAGACGGCCCTTTCCCTTTATGAGATCACTGACGCTAATCCCGCCAAGCTTCATATGACAGTCCCGCCAAAGTTCCGTAAATTTAATTCCCCACCGAAGGGGATCGTCATGCATCGCGCTGAACTCAAAGAGTCGGAAATAAAAAAACGACAGGGCTATTTTGTGACGACCCCGCTAAAAACGCTGCAGGATATGTTTTCCGCCCAACTGATGGACGCCAATGAGATCAAGCTGGCGGCTAAGCAGGCTGTCCGGCTGGGGATTATGACGCCCGCTGAGGCGGATATGGTTTCACCTGAAAAATGACTAAAGCAAAGTCTTATAAATCGGCCAAGGATTTTCGCGTGGCACTGGAGCGCCGGTTGCAGAAGCATGCTGCGGATTCGGGCCTCAACCTGCAGCGGCTGCTGGCCGGCGCCGCGACGGCTGACCTCGGAGATTTCTTCGGGTTTGAGATTGGCGGCGTTCAGATGGAGTTGGACGGTCCGATTTACGGCGGGGCAAGGTATCCGGTACGCGCGATAGTAGACGACCGGCTGTTCGTATCTTTTCATGTAGATGTGGCCGTAGGCGACTTTATCCCGGAGAAACTTGAGACCGCATATGAGCAGGGGCTGCTGTCTTTCGCCGGTATCAAGCCGGCGGCTTTCCCGCTGCTTCCTAAGGAAGTACAGTTCGCCGAGAAACTGCACTCCTATACCATGCCGCGCTCCGTGCCGAACTCCCGCGTGCGGGACTTGGTGGATATGGTGCTGCTGATCAAAGAAGGCAGCCTTTCCACGGCTAAAACAAAGGATGCCTTGAGGTCCGTGTTCGACCGGAGGAAAAGTCATCCCGTTCCTGCGGCCCTTGCGCCGGCCCCGGCGGCATGGGGGAAACGCTTCTCTGAAATGGCCGGGGATTGCGGCCTGAAGGCGGACCTGGAAGCCGGTTTTGACATACTGAACCGGTTTTATTTGAAAAGCGTATGACAGCGGAGCTCTAACGTATGCCCAACTTTGAGTTGTATTCCGCGGCCGGGCTTAACTGCGTAGAAGCGGCCATCTGGATCGCTATCGGATTCTTTCTTTATTGGGGTTCAAGAAAGACGGCAGTGCGTTACCCGAGGACGGACATTGTTGCTCTTGGCATACTGTTCGTCGCTTTCGGAGTATCCGATGTTTTTGAGATTTATAGTGGCGCGTGGTGGAGGCCCTGGTGGCTGCTGTTATGGAAGACGCTTAATGCCATCGGGCTTCTGTATCTTGTGGGGAAACTGTACCTGACAGAAAAAGCGCATAAACGGAGAAAGTGACAGGCTTGATACCGGGTGAAATACAGAAAACCGCCGGGGGGCCGGCGGTTTTTTGCTGTTTAAATTGTGGCGCTGTTTTCAAGACATCGTTCGAAACTACTTTGCGCAACATCCCGAGGTAACTTTATAAGTACCGCTTCAGCGCCCGTCCTGGGATCGAAAAGGTAGGCCGATCTTATCCGCGAGATGCCGCACGGTCGGCCACGCAGCGCGGCCGCCCATGCTTGCCGCTTGGAAGTGGGTCCGCAGGGCTCGGCACTACGCGCCTTCGCACCTGCTCCGAAGGTAGGCTGCATCTTATTGCCACCTCCTTTGCGCGGCCTGCTGGCCGCGCTGCGGTGTCGCCGTACTCCACCCCCGATCCGCCTTCGGCGTCCGTACAACGCAGAAAATTATTTCCCGCGCCCACTGCAAAGAGTTGAACCAATATCTATACAGATTCTGCCCGCGCTCGCCTGTGGCCTCTGCTGAAGCCACCAGCGGCGCGGGCCTGTTACTGATATCTATCTCCTGAATTATCCGGTGGCAACCGTAATTATAAAACACCAGCCCGGCGCCGCTGCTGCGGCCGCCGCGCTGGTCTTTCCTGTTAATGTTCTGCAGCCACCGGGGGGGAACTGCGGGGAAATAAGGTAGCGGAGGCCAGGCCGGTAGCGTCTTGCGCACGGGAGCGCCGCCGCCCCCGGCCTGGCCCGCTTCACTCCGTCTATTCATGATACGGCGTTGAGCCGGCTGCTTATGGGAATTTACCCATGACAGACCGTATAATTCCGCATAGCAGCCAAAGGCGCGGAAGCTTACAATATTAATATAAATAATATCGGCCGTTGAAGAGTCACAGTCGAGCTGCGCAGGGGGGGGGAATGGGCGAAGACAAGCCTTATATATTGCTGGTGGAAGACGACCCGGATATCGCGCAGCTGGCGGCCGGGCGCCTTGCCGACCTCGGGTGTGAAATAAAATGCGTCTCCGACACGCGGGCGGCCCGTGCCGCCATAAAAGAGCGCGTACCCGCGCTGATCCTGCTTGATTACAAACTTCCGGGTGAGAACGGGCTTGAATTCGTGGAGAGCTTCAAAGCCCGTGGAGAGACGTGTCCGCCTTTTATCGTGATGACCGGCCACAGCGGCGAAGAGGTTGCGGTTGCCATGCTGCGGGCCGGCGCGCGCGACTACCTGGTTAAAGGCGTTTCTTTTTTTGACCCGCTTAAATCAGCGGTACAAAGAGTGCTGGAGGAACTTGAGTCCGCCCGCCGGCTGGATGCCGCCCGCCTGGCGCTCAAGGAGAGCGAGGAGCGGTCACGGATGCTTTTCGAGCAGGCCCGCGATTCCATCCTGCTGCTTGAACTGCAGCCGGAAGGGGCGCCGGTTATCAGGGACGCCAATGCCGCGGCTCTGCTTGCGCATGGCTATACGCGCGAAGAACTCCTGGGCAAGCCCGTTACATTTCTTGACGCGGAAGCGCCCGCGTCCTTAATAGCGGAGCGGACCGCCCGGCTAAAGACCGGCAATAGCGCTGTATTCGAGGTGCGGCACCGCCGCAAGGACGGTTCAGTCTTTGATCTGGAAGCTTCGGTGAGGGAGATCTCGGTCGGCGGGAAGCATATGGTCATTTCAGTGGAACGCGACATTACCGAGCGGAAGAAGGCCGACAAGGATATCCATGAGTCTTATGAGATGGAACGAATGCTCAACGTCATCCGGCAGCACTCGTTAACGCCCCTTCCTCTGGAGAAGAAACTGGCCGACCAGCTTTCCGATCTTTTTTCCATTCCATGGCTGGCGGTGGAGCCAAAAGGGGCCATTTTCCTGGTAAACGGGAAAAGCCTGACTATGGCGGCGCAGCAGGGGCTGCCGCCCGCGCTGCTGGCTGCCTGCGCCAGGTTACCGTTCGGGAAATGTCTGTGCGGCAGGGCCGCCGAGAGCGGGAAGGTGGTGGCCTCGGCCGGCGTCGGCCCGGAGCATGAGATCGGCTATGAAGGTATGCCCCGGCACGGCCATTACTGCGCGCCCATTATTGCCGCCGGCGCCACCCTGGGGGTTCTGAATCTCTACACAAAAGAGGGTGTCACCTTCACACCGAAACAGAAAAATTTTATCCAGGCTGTTACGGACATTATTGCCGCGGATATCCTCCGCGCGAGGGTGGAGGAACAGCTGGCGCAGTCCCAGAAGATGGAAGCCGTGGGCCAGTTGGCCGGCGGAGTCGCGCATGATTTCAACAACATCCTTACGGCGATCAGGGCCTATGCCGGGTTCATTTACAAAGCACTTCTGCCGGGGAACCCTATGCGCTCGGACGCGGAGCAGATATTGGCGGCCTCGGACAGGGCGGCCGCCCTTACCCGGCAGCTGCTGGCTTTCAGCAGAAAGCAGATATTGACCCCGCAGGTCGTAGACCTTAACCGGGTAGTAGGGGACATGACCAACATGCTGAAACGCCTGCTGCGCGAAGATATCGAGCTGGTTACTAAACTGACCAGTATGCCCTGCGCTGTTCTGGTCGACCCCGGCCAGCTGGAGCAGGTGATCATGAACCTGGTGGTCAACGCCCGCGACGCCATGCCGAAGGGCGGCACGTTAAATCTGGAGACGGATCTCGCGGACGGGCCGGAGATGGTCGCGGCCAGCCTTGACTTGCCGCGCGGGCCTGTCGTGCGCTTAAGAGTGCGCGACACCGGCAGCGGCATGACCGACGAGGTGAAAAACCACATTTTCGAACCGTTCTACACAACTAAAGAGAAGGGCAAAGGGACAGGGCTTGGTTTATCCACTGTATTCGGGATCATCAAGCAAAGCAATGGCCAGGTAAGCGTGGAGAGCGAGCCCGGAAAGGGCACTACTTTCTCCGTCTATCTTCCGCTTTTGAAAGAAGCCGTTGCGGATATCGTTATTAGTAAGCCCAAAGCTATAGCGGGAAAGAGTACCGAAACGGTTTTGCTGGTAGAAGACGATGAAATGCTGCGCCGCCTCGGCGAGCGCCTGCTGAAGGAGGGCGGCTATACCGTTATTACGGCTTCCAGCGGGAAGAATGCGCTGGAGGTGATGGAGCGGTACGGAAAGCCCGTGGACCTGCTGCTGAGCGATGTGGTGATGCCCGGGATTAGCGGCCGCGACCTGGCCCGCCAACTTGAAAGCAGGAAGCTTATCCGCAGGACGCTCTATATGTCGGGTTATACCGACGAGGCCATGGTAAAGCACGGGGCTCTTGACCCGGGTATCGCGCTCATCTATAAACCGTTCTCGGCCGAGGCGCTGGCGGCAAAACTGCGGGAGGTGCTGGACGGCCCAGCCGACAAGGCCCAGGCCTAGCCGCGGAGGGCCCTTTGACGAACTATCCGCCCTGGCGGGCTTGCGGGGCATAACCGGCGTTCCTGCTTGTATCCGGAATGTTTAAAGATGCAAATGGAGGCGGCACTTGCCGCTTTAATGCTAAGGAGACCGTAAAATGATACGCTGGTGCGCCTATTGCCAGAACTACCTCGGAGAAGCCGAACCGTTCGATAAATTCAGCATCTCACATGGGCTATGCTCCAAATGCGCAGAAAGCGGCATTGCCGAATCCGGAGACGCGGTAAAGCGTCTGCGGCCTCTGAGTGATTTTTTCATAAAACTCAGGCGCGAGGCCAGGGAAGGCAGTAATTTTAATCCGAAGGATTGGGTGACCAAAGCTTTTGAGCTTGGAATTAAAGCCGACTCTATTCTTGTGGGCCTGGTGCAGCCGGCGCTTTATGAAATTGGCGAGCTCTGGCAAAAAGGCGAAGTAAACGTAGCCACCGAGCACCGTTTCAGCTCCTTCGCTGAAATGCTGATCAGCACTATCTACCAGGAGCGCCCGGAATTAAGCAGGAACAGCCGGTCTCAAAACCCGGACATTCTGCTTGCTAATGCCGACGGCAACTATCATACCCTTGGGGTAAAGTTCCTCGAAGTCAGCCTGCTGACAGCCGGCCTGAAGACCCATACGCTGCTGCCGGGCATTCCGGTAAGCGAGATCATTGCGCAGACGAGGTCACTTAAACCCAAAGCTCTTGGTTTATCCGTCTCCATGCCCGACCAGGTAAAGAACATACAAGAACTAGCCCGGGAAGTCGCCAGACTTCCGGAGAAAGAGCGGCCGCTGCTGCTGGTGGGTGGCCGTCAGGTAAAAGAAGGGCTACTTACCCCGGGACCAGATATAATCTATTGCCGCAGCATATCAGATTTTCCATTCGACCGAATTAAGGCACAATGACTCAGATTACAAGGGAAGAACGCCGGGAAGCTTTAAGGGGGTAGACAAAAAACACCGCCGGAGATCCCGGCGGTGTTTTTTAAAATTGGCGCGAACAAGGGGATCCGAAAACGAACTTTTTAAAGAAGCCGCTCATTGATAAAACCAGTTACATGGCCCCCTTTATTTTGACTCTGAACATCTTCCGCGTAGGCGGAACAGGGGCCAAAAAAAACCTCTCCGCAGTGCCTGAAACCCTATAAATCATAAAAAGTTTGTATCCCTTTGACAGGTAGACAACCGGATACAAACTTTTTGCATAATATACCGAGTAACTTGGCATTTCATGTAAGGCTGGAGCTTAAAACCTACTGGTCACTTTACGCATCACTTTACTTATGCTTTACTATCTGTTATACTGTATTTATGGCATTTAACCCTAAATTCAACCCCACCCAGCACCTTCTCAAGGTTATAGAGCAGGCGGCCGAGCTTAAATCCAAAATACAGGGAGCTGTAATAGGTGTTAGCTGGCTGCCCGATATGCAACGCGAGGCCTTGGCCAGGCAGACGCACGGTTCTACCGCTATAGAAGGCAATCCGCTGTCGCTTTATGAGATTAAGACGCTTGCGGCTGGCGGAACCGTGCCGGGGGCCAGGCCGCGCGCGGTACAGGAAATTATGAACTATTTCGAGGTCCTGCGGTTTATCGGTAAAAATTCCAGTATCGCAACCATAAAGGTGCCTCAAATCCAGAAACTTCATGCCATTATAGGCCGCAAGAACGCGCTGGACCGGGGGCCTATGGGCGCTTTCCGGGATTATAAGGTGTTTGTCGGCAACCACACGCCGCCGCCGCCCGCTTCTGTCCCGTATTTAACCGAAGAATTGTGCGAATGGCTTAATGGCACCGGTAAGGATTGGCCCGCGCTGATAAGTTCCGCCATCCTGCATTATCAATTTGAGCATATCCATCCCTTTGGCGACGGGAACGGACGCGTGGGCCGCGCGCTGGCGACATGGGAGCTTTACCGAAAGCAGTTCGACACCGGCCACATCTTCGCCGTGGACGAAGTGTTCCTCGAGGACCGGCAGGCGTATTACCGCGCCTTGGACCGCGTCCCGAAGCAGGGTGGGGATGTTTCCGGTTGGGTGGAATACTCCTCGGAGGCCGTGCTCGAGGCCCTTGGGCGTACCTGGAAGCGTATAGATTCTATCCGCGCGATCAGCGGCGGCAAGCAGATATCATTAACGAAGAACCAGGAACGCCTGCTTGGCTTGCTGAAAGAGGCTCCCCGCGGTATACAGGAAATAATGTCTGCGCTGAAGGTAACCAAGCCCGGCGCGCATTTTGTCCTGAAGCCGCTGCTTGAGGCCGGGGTGGTCAAGCGCACTGGCGGGCATAAAACCGGAAAGTACTCGATATAAAATTTAAGGCCATCTGGAATCCAGATGGCCTTAGGTGTGTCCGGTATATACCCTGAAAAATTTGGCGCCCCCATGGGGATTCGAACCCCAGATCTCTGCCTTGAAAGGGCAGCGTCCTAACCGCTAGACGATGGGGGCGCATGACCGCGTCTACAATTAAAGCCGGCTTGCGCACCGGCTTTTATTTTGTAGAATTATAGTTTAGCAATTGCCGTCGGCAGATGTCAAATTTTAAGCGCAGCCCGGGGTGAATATGCCGGAAGCCAACAATACGCCAGTACCTCCTCCTCCGCCTCAGCCGGCGCAGACGCCCCCGCCCGTACAGCCGGAGGGCGAACTGCGCGCCGAACTGGCCAAGGTCCGCTCCCGCAGCAAGCTCATGACCGGGATAGCCGTAGCCCTCGGCATCATTTTCATTATACTGGCCGGCGTCGTTTACGTGGTGTACACCAAGATCAGCGCCGCCAAGGACAATATCGAGCAGGTCTTCCGCGCCATGCCCGCCCCCGCCGCCGGCTACCAGCCGGAGAACCATATGCTGGCGGGCGAGGGCGTCTACACCTCCACCTCCATGCCCGCTTCCACGCTGGGCCTTTTCTCGGGCGGTGTTCCGGGCGGCCTGCCCGCCGGCATGCCCTCCAATCTAGACATGGCCAGGGGCGAGCAGGCGGTAAAAGCCATGAACAAGTACGCCAACCGGCCCATTGTAAAAGAATTCCTGGCGGACCTTCAAAAGGACCCCGCCATGGCGGAGGCCTTCGCCGCCAGCAAGGGTGGCAACCCCTTTGCCGTATTATCCGCGGCGCAGAACTCCAAGGGCATGGACAAGCTCATGCTCAAATACTCGACCCGGCCCGAATTCCTCGGCCTGATGATGGAAGTAATGAACGACCCCGAGATGAAGCCGCTCATGCAGGGCATGCCGGGCGGTATGCCCGCGGCCCCGCGCGCGGCGGCGCCGGCGCAGCCGGCTCCCCGGCAGCAGGCGGAGGAGGAGGGGGAAATGACCTTCGACCCTTCGGCCATCAGCGGGCCGGCCAAAACCTCCGCCGTCGCCACCAAGAAAGTCCCGTCCCCGGTTGACAGTGAATAATATTATTAGTTTAATATAGGGATATGTGGCTTAGAACCCTTACGCGCTTCCTCAAGAACGCGGCTAAACCGGTCAGCGTTTTCATAATTCCGCACAACGGCATGCCCTCGGTCAGGTTCAACCTGCCGGTCATGTTCCTGCTGGTCCTGGGCGTCACCTGGACCGGCATGACCATCTGGGCGGGCTACATAGCCGGCCGCCATTTCGACTATTACGTCACCAAGGCGGACAACAAGATCCTGCGCACCAAGATGGCCTACGTCTCCGAGCAGGTGGAGAAGGGCCTGGCCTACCTGGAGATGACCAAGCGCACCGACAGCCAGCTGCGCAAGGTGCTGGGCATGGACCCCGCCGCCTTCAACAGGGAAGAGGGCCTCGGCGGCCCGCAGGAGTCCGACCTGGCCGATTTCCGCAAGCTGCTCAACGCCAAGGCTTCGGAGATAAAAGAGGCCTCGCTCAACAATTCCATCCAGAAGATGCAGGAAGAGTCGCGCAAGCGCCTCTCCAGCTATTCCGAAGTTACCCTTTACCTGACCGACAAGCATAACGGCGCGCGCGCCACGCCGTCCATCTGGCCCGCCGAGGGCCGCATCACCTCTTCCTACGGCTACCGCATCCACCCGCTGCGCCTGTCCACCGAATACCACAGCGGCGTCGACATCGCCAACGAGGCCGGCACGCCCGTCCTGGCGGCCGCCGACGGCGTCATCCGGCATTCGGGCTGGGCCCAGGGCTACGGCATGTGCGCCGTGGTCGACCACGGCTTCGGCTATTCCACCCTTTACGGCCACATGAGCGAGATAGTCGCCAAGGAAGGCACGCCCGTCAGGCGCGGCCAGACCATAGGCCGCATGGGCTCCACCGGCACTTCCACCGGCAACCACCTGCACTACGAGGTGTGGACCGGCGGCCTGCCGCGCGACCCCATGAAGTACCTGCAGGTGGGGGGCAAGCGCGCCGGCAACTTCGCCGGGCTGTTCGACGGAATTTTCGGGGGGCTGTGATATGGCAATGTTCAAGAACACCAACATCAGTTTTGAGACCAAGAACGGGGATACGGTCATCGGCAACGAGGCGTATTTCCAGGGCACGCTGACGGCCAAGGGCTCGCTGCGCGTGGACGGCCGCATCGACGGCTCCATCGTAGACGCCAAGATCGTCACCGTGGGCAAGTCGGGCAAGGTCAAGGGCGACATCTCCTGCGAGATCTGCTACGTCTCCGGCGAGGTGAAGGGCAACGTCACCGCGCTCGACCACATAGAGGCTTTTTCGGGTTCCCGCGTGGACGGCGACATGCGCGCCCCGCGCATCATGCTCGAGGAAGGGGCCATTTTCAACGGCAACTGCTCGATGGACGTTCCCAGGAAGGCCGCGGAGCAGCCGCAGCCGAAAAATTCAAAAACAGAGGCTAAACAGCAATGATCTCATTTTTCTCCAAGCACCGCCGCGTAGTCTTCATCGGCACGGTCTCCATCTTCCTCGTCGGCGTCTTCGTGGGCCTGGGCGCCTACGTCTTCACCTCCGACGCCGACACCTCGGTGGCCGAGGTGGGCGGCACCCCGATTCCCTACCGCCAGTTCGTCACCCAGGTCAACCGGGTCATGGCCGGCGTGAAGGATTCCGGCGCCGAGGTCAACGAAATCCTTTCCAAGAGCGTCAAGCAGGAAGTCTTCCGCGAGATGATCATCGAGGAGCTGCTCAGCCAGCAGGGCGAGAAGATGGGCATGATGGTGCCGGACTTCGAGGTGGCCGTCGAGGTGCAGAACACGCCGCAGTTCCGCGAGAACGGCCAGTTCAGCCCGCGCGCCTACTACCAGACCATTTTCAGCGAGTTCCAGATGTCCCCGGCCGAGTACGAGGCCTGGCGCAAGAAGGCCCGCCTGGCCACCAAGTTCAAGCAGTTCATCTACACCAGCGTGAAGGTCACCCCCGACGAGGTGAAGGCCTACTACTTCGCCAAGCACCGGAACCTCAGCAATTTCGAGAAGGAGCGCGCCAAGTACACCGACGAACTGGCGCGCGACAAGTTCGCCAACATAGCCAACTACCTGCTGCGCCAGCTGACGACGCGCCAGGAAGTTAAGAGCTACCTGGAGCAGCGCGAGCAGGGCCGCTGACAGCCCGGTTTGCGGGACGCGCCGACCAGGCCCAAGCCGGTCGGCGCTTTTTTTACAGCGATGATCGAAATTAACAACCTCACCAAGACTTTCGGTTCGTTCAAGGCGGTGGACGGCCTTTCGCTGCGCGTCGAGCCCGGCGAGATCTTCGGCTTCCTCGGCCCCAACGGGGCGGGCAAGACCACCACCGTCAAGATCCTTTCCGGCATCATGCGCCCCACCTCGGGCTCGGTCTCCGTGGCCGGCTTCGACGTGGCGGCCCGCCCGCTGGACGCCAAGCGCGCCATGGCCTATATCCCCGACGAGCCCTTCGTCTACCCCAAGCTGACAGGCTGGGAGTTCATGCGCTTCATCGGCGACATCTACGCCGTGCCGCTGCACGACCAGAAGAAGCGCATCCCCGGGCTGCTTGACATGTTCGAGCTGACGGCGGCCTCCGGCGAGCTGCTCGAGAGCTATTCCCACGGCATGAAGCAGAAGCTGCTGATCGCCTCCGTGCTGCTGCGGCGCCCCAGGGCCGTGCTCTTCGACGAGCCCACCGTGGGGCTGGACCCCAAGAGCATCCGCCGCTTCAAGGGCCTGCTCGCGGACATCGCCCGCGAGGGCGCGGCCGTCTTCATGTGCACCCATATCCTCGACATGGCCGAGAAGCTCTGCCATACCGTGGGCATCATCTACCGCGGGCGCCTCATCACCAAGGGCACCGTGGAGGAAGTCAAGAAGATGACCGCCGCGCCTGGCGTCCGCTCGCTCGAGGACGTCTTCCTGGAACTCACCGAATAACATGCTGCCCGTCCTGCTGGTCCGCAAAGCCGTCACCCTGCGCAACGCGCTGCTGGGCCTGCGCGGCTGGAAGCTCATCAAGAACCTGCTGTTCGCCGGCGTGGGCATGCTGATGCTGGCCGCGCTCTACACCGGCTTCTGGCGCCTGCTCAATTACCTCGAGGGCGTCGAGCTGATAGGCCCGATGCTCTCCTGGAAGCTCACCTCCATGGTGCTGCTGATGACCTTCTCCATGGTGATAGTCTCGTCGATCATAATCTCCATGACGACGCTCTATTATTCCTTCGACCTGAAATTCCTGTTCTCCTGCCCGCTGGATTCCCGGTCCGTCTTCATGGACAAGGCGCTGGAGACGGTGTTCTACTCGTCGTGGACGCTGATCCTGGCCATCCTGCCCTACATCATAGCCCTGGGGCGCATAAAGGGCCTGGACTTCGGCTTCTACCTGGCCTACCTCTTCCTGATGGCGCCCTTCGTCATGCTGGCCGGGGCTTTCGGCATCTTCTTCAGCATGCTGGTGATGTACTACTTCCCGTCGTCCAAGACGCGCGACGTCACCTGGATGCTCGGCAGCCTGTCGGTGGGCTTCGTCTACGTGGTCTTCCGCTTCTCCAGGCCCGAGCGGCTGCTGCGGCCGGATTCGCTGGAAGTGGTGGCGCAATATATACAGTACCTGCAGTCCCCGACGGCGCCCTACATGCCGTCGTGGTGGGTGACCAAGGCCATGGTGGCCTATTCCGCCGGCAGCTGGGGCGCCTTCGCGGCCAGCGCCGGCGTGCTGTGCGGCGTGGCCGGGGCGCTGTACTTGCTCATCTACCACCTGGCCGGCCGCTTCTACATGCGCGGCTTCAGCGGCGCGCAGGGCTCGCCGCGCTTCAAGGGGCGGCGGGAGACGCTGCCCGAGCAGCGCCTGGGCGCCAGGTACCCGTTCCTGCGCCCCTCGCTGACCCTCTACTGGAAGGACCGCCTGATGCTGGCGCGCGACGCGCGCTACTGGTCGCAGATCATCCTGATAGCCGCGCTGGTGGCCGTCTACCTGTTCAGCATCCGCCAGCTGCCGCTCGACTCGCCCGACATCAAAAGCTTCATCTCCTTCCTCAACGTCGGGGTGGCGGGCTTCGTGATGGCCGCCATCGGCCTGCGCTTCACCTTCCCGGCCATCAGCCTGGAGGGCAGCAGCTACTGGCTGCTGAAGTCGGCGCCCCTCACCACCGCCGCGGTCATGCGCGAGAAGCTCATGGTCTCGCTGCTGCCGTCGCTGGCAGTGGGGTTCCTGCTGATCACCGTTTCCAACCACCTGCTCGGCGCCGACCTCTTCATCTCCGTCCTGTCCACCTTCACCATCCTGGTGGCTGCGGTGGTGATAACCGTCATGGGCATCGGCTTCGGCGCGGTCTTCCCGGATTTTAACGTCGAGAATATACACCAGCTCGAGTCGTCCTACGGCGGCTTCCTCTACATGGCCTGCGCCATGGGCTACCTCTCGCTGCTGGTGGGGGTGGAGGCCTGGCCGGTGCAGATGCACTTCGCCGAGCGCTTCGGCCGGGACAACCCGTGGGATCCCCGCGCGGTGGCGTTGAGCGCCGCGCTCTTCGCCGCGCTCAACGCGGCGGCCTTCTATATCCCCTGGAAGGCCGGCGTAAGGAACCTGGAGAGACACGAGCTGTGAACTGACAACATGATGAAAACAACTATCCTCACCGTATTGACCCTCGCCCTGGCCGGCACCTGCTCCGCCGCCGGCAACCCGCACGCCGGCAAGTTCTTCTCCGCCGGCGACCCGAAGGTAAACGAATTCTCCCTCACCTACGACGACGGCCCCGGGCAGATCACCGACGAGTTGCTGGCCCTGCTGGACAAGCGCGGCGTGAAAGCGGCCTTCTTCGTCCTGGGGTCCTCGGCCCGGGCCAAGCCCGCCCAGGTGAAAAAGCTGGCCGGAGCGGGCCACCTGGTGGCCAGCCACACGGATACGCACAAGAACTGGTACAAGATCGGGAACGCTAAGGACCGCGAGGCGGTGCTGACCGGGGAACTCAATAAGGCTGAGAAGGCACTGGTGGCGGCCTGCGGTATCCGCCCGACGGTGCTGCGCATGCCCAACGGCTACGACCGCCCCTGGGTGCGCGAGACGGCCCGCCGCCTGGGTTACACGCTGGTCAACTGGACCTACGGCAGCGACTGGGTCAGGCAGTCCGACGACAAGATGGCGGCCGAGTACCTGAAGGCGCTCAAGCCGGGCGCCATCCTGCTGATGCACGACGGCGGGGGAAAGAACAAAGGCAAAAACCTCAAGGTCACGGAGGCGCTGCTCGACGAAGCCGCCCGGCGGGGGCTGAAGCCGGTGCGCCTGGACGCCCTGCTGGGCCTGGGCGCCCCGGGGAAGTAACGGTAAATTTTGTAAAATAGCGGTGCGGGCGAGTGGCGGAATTGGTAGACGCACAGGTCTCAAAAACCTGCGGCCTCACGGTCATGAGGGTTCGATTCCCTCCTCGCCCATAACTTTCGGCCAATAAAAAAGGGAACGCTAAAACGTTCCCTTTTTTTATTTTCCGGCGGGGCTCAGGTGTAGGGGATGCTGATGCGGGTGGGCTCCGGCTTGGGCTTCCAGCGGAACTCGGTCTCCTGCAGTTCCACCGCTATCTGCAGCAGCTCCTTGAGGATGCAGGTCACCGGGATGGAGAAGACTATGCCCCAGATGCCGCCTATCTCCGCGCCGGCCATCAGCGCCAGCAGGATCACGGCGGGGTTCAGGTCCACCGCTTTCTTCATGATGTAGGGCTGCAAAAACCAGTCGTCGAAGAAGCGGATGCCGGTGAAGAAGGCGAGGATCTTGATGATGGGCAAAATGGCCCCGAACTGCAGGTACGCCACTACCGACGAGAGGAGGGCGCCGACGATGGCGCCCAGGTACGGGATCAGGCTGGAGAAGCCTATCAGCACGGCTATCACCGCGGCGTAGTTCAGGTCCATCAGCATCAGGCCGGTGAAGGCTATCAGGAAGATCACGAAGGCCTCGGTCAGGATGCCGCGCAGGTAATTGCCCAGCGAGCCGTCGATGCGCGAGGCCACGTGCAGGATCAGCTCGGCGTGGCGCGAGGGCAGGTGGTCCAGCAGGTAATCTATGATGGCCGAGCCGCCCACCAGCAGGAAGAAGGTGACGAAGGGGATGATGAAGAGCAGCGTCAGCGCCGGCAGCAGCGACAGCAGCAGCTGCGGCACCATTTCCAGCAAATGCTGCAGCTTGGCCGCCAGCCCCAGCTTGGCGAGGAAGGGATAGTTGGCTACCATCCTCGTGTTCATGTCGGTGACGTAGGCCTGCAGCCGCTCGGCGTAGGTGGGCCAGTACTTCTGCAGGGACTCGATGTCGTAGGACAGGAAGTGCAGCATCAGGTAGACGCCGATGGACAGCACCGCGCCCACGCTCAGGTACAGCCCGACCACGGCGTAGCCCCGCTTTATGCCGCGCACCTCGAAGTAGGAGATCAGCGGGTTCAGCACGTAGGCCAGCGCCGCGCTGAGGATGAAGGGGAAGATGGCGCCCTTGGCCATCACTATGAAATACAGCAGCGCGGCCCCCATCACGGCCGGCAGCAGGAACTGGGCGTAGCTCTTTTTCTGGGCGGTGTCGGAGGCCATGGGGGGTTAGTTCTCCGCCGGCTTTTCCAGGAGGGCCCGCAGGCGGGCGGAAAGGATCCTGGCCAGCTGCGAGGCCACCACCACGCCGATCTTGGGGCGCGAGAAGAGCAGCGAATCCAGCTTGATCTTGAACAGCATGAAGACCTTGGTGTCCTCCGCGGCGGTAGCGGTGGCGGTGCGGGGCATTTCCTCCAGAAGCGCCATCTCACCGAAGAACTCGCCGGGGTTCACCTCGGCGATGACCTCGGCTTTCTGCGCGGCCGCGTCCAGGCGCGACAGCGCTATTTTCCCCGAGGAGACTATGAAGAGCGCGCGGCCGATGTCGCCCTGCGCGAAGATGGTCTCTCCCTTGAGGTAGGTGCGCTCCTGCAGGCTCTCCAGCACGTGTATCAGCTGGCGCTTCTTTATGCCCTCGAAGAGGTTGATGCCCTTGAGGAAATCCAGCTTGGCCAGGATCTCCTCGTCGTAAATGGTGTTCAGCAGGTTAAGGATGCCCATTTATTCCCTCGTGAAAAGGCCATAGACGGTCTGCGCGGCCTTGAACCAGCCGCTGGAGACGGCCGCGGTGACCGACTTGACCCCGCTGATGAGCGGGTCGAGCGCGGTCAGCTTGCCGTCGGCGTTGAGCGCCAGGTATTCCACGGCCTTGGCCGTGTGGCGCAGCTGCTGCAGCGTCAGGATGGCCTGCACTACCAGGGCCACGAAGGCCAGGGTCACTATGATCAGGCAAACTGTGAGTATGATGTCCATTTTTTTCCCCTATCTGTTGAGTATGCGCCGCTCCAGGACCTTTACCCTGGCCAGCAGCACGTCGTTATCGAAAGGCTTCGTCAGGTAGTCGTCGGCCCCGCTGTCGTAGCCCAGCACCTGGTCTTCCGCGAAAGCGCGGATCGTCAGCATCAGCACCGGCAGGCCCTTGTAGCGCGCGTCGCCGCGGATGTTGGCCAGCACGCCGAAGCCGTCCATCTCGGGCATGTTGACGTCGAGCACGACTATGTCCGCGCCCTCGGCCTGCAGGTGTTCCCAGGCCAGGCGGCCGTTCTCGTGCGCGGAAACTTCGTAGCCGCCCTCGGTCAGCACCTCGGTCACCAGGGACCTGAAAATATCGTCGTCGTCAGCCACCAGGACTTTCATAATTCTCCTCAGCGCTCCCCGCCCTTGAATGTGTAGCCTGAGCCGTACACGGTCCTTATCTTGCGCCCGTAGTCGCCGAGCTTGTTGCGCAGGGTCTCGACGTGCTTGTCGATGGTTTCGGTGTTGACCTTGCCGGACTTGTCCTTCCAGACCTCTTCCATCAGGTAGCCGCGGGAGACCACCTCTTCCTCGTGGGCCAGCAGGAGCGAGAAAATGTCGAATTCTTTCGGCGTCAGCGTCTCGATGGTCTTTTCTTTTTTTGAGCCTACGCCGGTCTTCAGCGTGCGCCGGGCCTTGTCCAGGGCGATGTCCCCGCAGCGCGAGCAGATCTGCGTCCTGGCCGAGTTCAGCGAAGGCAGCAGGCGGCGTATGTGGGCCCGGGTCTTGGAGATCAGCACCTTCTCGTCGAGGTCGCTCAGGATGAAATCGTCGGCGCCGCTCTCCAGGAAGGCGGAGATCAGCTGGTTGGAGGCCTTGGCGGGGGGGCAGAAAATTATGGCGGAAATATGCTTGCGGCCCTTCAGGAAGGCGGCCAGCTCGGCGGGGGACCCCAGGCCTTCGGCGCCGGCCTCTACGAAAACCAGCCCCCAGGTGTCGGCGTCAGGCTTGAACTCGGCAACGGAGGCGCAGATCAGGGTCTGGAAGCATTCGCGGGAAAAAACGCGGTACCACCTGGCCGACAGGTCGGCGTCAGGGGTTATAAGCCAAAGCGCGAATTTAATCACGTCCCGCCCTCGTTGTCCATTAATATTATCTTAACAAATAGGCAATCTTTTGCCAAATGGGCGGCTGCTATCATCTAAGCGCGGACCGGCTTCGGGATTTCTTCGGGATTTCCGGGGCCCGGGCCGTTATACTATTTGATAAATCAGGGGATACTATGGCAATGCCGCGGGGAAAGTTTAATTTAAAGCGCTGCGCTGGCCTGCTGGCCGGCGCGGCCCTGGCCGTTTACGCCGGGCCCGCCCCCCTGCGGGCCATGACGGGCGGCGGGTACCAGCTGGGAGCCTCGGTCTTCGACGCCGGCGGCGGCGCCGCCCTTACCGGGGGGGAGTTCATGTCCCGGGGCAGCATTTCCGAGTCGCACATGCCCCCGGATAACCTGGGCAACAGCCGCGGCGGAAATTATTCCAACCGGGTGGGCTTTTACAACCCGCCGCGCATGACTTTCCAGAAGGGCCTGTCCGGCTCCATCGAATCCACGAATTCGGAAGTGCAGTTGAGCGTGCCGGCCGATTTCGTGGACATGGACATGTTCGACATCGTGATGAGCAAGGACCCGATAAACGAGCCGATAGTCGCCGAGCCCTACCGCATAGTGGACGCCACCCGGCGCATAGAGGCCAGCGAGGGCCCCTGGTCGCAGCTCTGGTCCAACAATCTCAAAGAGCTGCACGTGGTGGACGACGAGGTGCGCTGGGAAGGCGGCTTCCACAACGGCGGCATGCTGTCCATGTCCTACCGCGACGACGACAACGACGGCAACATGGACGGCACCAACCCGCCCGTGCGCGTGGACACCCTGCAGAACTGGGTGCTGGACCCCTCGGACGACACCTGGGTGCGCATGCCCAATGTCGGCGGCGGCGGCAAGCGCATCTCCTCCCAGTTCACCATGCCCGGCGTTTACGCCATCATGGGCTCCATCAGCGAGGCCGTCCGGAACGTGATAGCCTACCCGGTGCCGTTCAGGCCTAACGGCCCCGAGGCCGGCCCCGGGGCCGGCCAGACCGGCACGGAGGGGGGCGGCATCACCTTCAAGGACCTGCCCCAGCGCGGGAACATAGAAATCTATACGATAGACGGGCGCCTGGTCAGGAAATTGCCCATCCCCGCGGGGCTGGTGATACCCAAGCTGGCCTGGGACGTAAAGAACGATTCAGGCCAGAAAGTGGCCAGCGGCGTATACATCTGGCGCGTAAGTTCCGGTTCCAATAGCAAGACCGGCAAACTTATGGTAATATGGTAGAAATCACGGGAAAAACGGGCGGCGGCATTATGGAAAACCATAAAATTCCGTTGGAAGCGGCTGCAGCACCGGCCTGGCGCGGTTTCCTGCCGGGCGCGTTCCGGGCGGGCCCGCGCGCGGCCCTCGTCCTGGCGTTTTTCGCCCTTGCCCTCCTCCAGTTCACGCCCTCCGCCTCCGCGGAAGTTCCCACCAAGTTCAATTACCAGGGCAATTTGCGCCAGGGCGGCTTCCTGATCAGCGGCACCCGCGATATGGTTTTCCGCGTCTTCTCCTCGTCCACCTCCATGGCGCCGCTGTGGACCAGCGTCACCCTGCCGGTGCATATCTCCACCGGCGTGTTCCGCGTCTCCCTGGAGCCGGTCATCTCCGACTGGCAGACCGGCAGCCTCTGGCTGGAGCTGGAAATAGAAGGCGTTAAACTTTCCCCGCGCGAGGAGATCACCTCCACCCCGTACTCCATCAATACCCTGATGCTTTCCGGCAAGCGCTATACCAACACGGCCACCGCGCCGGTCAACCCCGTCCTCGGCGAGCTGTGGATGGATACCCTGCAACGCATACTCAAGATCTGGAACGGGATAACCTGGGAGGCCCTCTCCGGGGCGGGTTCCGTCATACCGCACGCCCCCACCCACGCGGGCAACGGGTCGGACGCCATCAACAGCCTCGGGCCGTTCACGCTGACGGGCGCCCTGACCATGTCGGCGGGCACTTCCATCACCTCCGGCCCGGGCAGCGCCGCGGTGACGGTGTCTACCAACCTGGTGGTCAACGGCAGCATTAACCCGTGGTCCACGCTGACCCTGGGCGGCCCGGGCTACGGGGTGAATATCGCCTCCTCCGTCTCCGCCGGCTGGTTCTACGGCAGCGGCCTCGAGGCCCGCGGCGCCCCCGGCGAGTCCCGCGACATGATCATGGTGTCCACCGGCGCCTCTAACGTCATCCGGATGACCAGCGACGGCTACATTTACGCCAACAGGTTCATCGGCGACGTGTCCGGCGCCCAGGGCCTGCCGCAGGGCGACAATCTGGGCAACCATACGGCAGTACAGGCGCTGAACATGGCGGGCTACCAGGTCATCAACGTTTCCTCCCTGACCGTCACCGGCAAGGACCCCGGCGGCTACAGCCTGTGGCTGAGCTCCGGCATCAATATGGCCGGCGGCACGGTCAACGCCGGCCGCCTCATCGGCAACGGCGCGGCCGTCACCGCGCTTAACGCCTCCAGCCTGGCTGCAGGCACGGTTCCCGACGCCCGCCTGTCCGGCAACGTGGTGATGACGAACAACGCGCAGACCATAACCGGCCTTAAAACCTTCTCCAGTTCCGTGACCGTAACCTCCGCCCTGGGCGTCTCGGCGCCGGCCGCCCGCCTGGCGCAGAACGTCAGCCTCTCTTCCGCCTCCGCCGCTTTCTACGGCGGCGTGTATGTTTCCAGCCACATCTACACGCCCGGCAATGTCTACGCCGCCAAGATCTACGGCGACGTGTCCAGCGCGGTGGGCCTGCCGCAGGGCGATAACCTGGGCAACCATACGGCCATCCAGGCGCTGAACATGGCGGGCTACCAGGTCGTCAACGTTTCCTCCCTGACCGTCACGGGCAAGGACCCCGGCGGCTACAGCCTGTGGCTGAGCTCCGGCCTCAACATGGCGGGGGGCACGGTCAACGCCGGGCTGTACCGCGGCAGCGGCGCCGCGCTCACCGGCCTGAACGCCTCGGCCCTGGCCAGCGGCACCGTGCCCGACGCGCGCCTCAGCGCCAACGTCGACCTGCTCAGCGCCGCGCAGACCCTCACCGGCGTAAAGACTTTCGCCAGCAGCGTAACGGTGACGAACGCCGCGGGCGCCTCGCTGCCCAAAGCCTACCTGAATCCCAACGTGGAGATCTCCTCCACCACCGCCGCCAATTACGGCGGCGTGTATGTTTCCAGCCACATTTACACGCCCGGCAATGTCTACGCGGCCAAGATCTACGGCGACATCTCCGACGCCCAGGGCCTGCCTCAGGGCGATAACCTGGGCAACCATACGGCTGTCCAGGCGCTGAACATGGCGGGCTACCAGGTCATCAACGTTTCCTCCCTGACCGTCACCGGCAGGGACCCCGGCGGCTACAGCCTGTGGCTGAGCTCCGGCCTCAACATGGCGGGGGGCACGGTCAACGCCGGGCTGTACCGCGGCAGCGGCGCCGGGCTGGCGGACCTGGACGCCTCGGCCCTGGCCAGCGGCACCGTGCCCGACGCGCGCCTCAGCTCCAACGTGGACCTGCTGAACGTCAGCCAGACCCTGACCGGGGTTAAGACTTTCGCCAGCAGCGTTACCGTTACGAACGCCGCAGGCGCGGCCCTGGCGAAAACATATTTAAGTCCCAATGTGGAGATCTCCTCCACCACGGCCGGCTATTACGGCGGCGTGTACGTCAGTTCCCACATCTACACGCCCGGCAATGTCTACGCGGCCAAGATCTACGGCGACGTGTCCGGCGCGGTGGGCCTGCCGCAGGGCGACAATCTGGGCAACCATACCGCTATCCAGCCGCTGAACCTGGCCGGCCGCGATATCTTTAACGCCAGCACCGTGACG
>Ga0154503_144_pt1 | contig 121900 bp, 111 predicted proteins | sample RifGroD2_FD_115982 | JGI IMG/M metagenome (GOLD analysis project Ga0154503, IMG submission 115982) | Elusimicrobia bacterium GWD2_63_28 | reverse complement strand
CGCGTATTTCTCAAGCTGGGTTTTGGATAGCACGCTCATTTCAGTCCTCCGTGAAAACGGGTTTTAACTCCGTTCAAATTATATGTAATTGGCCTCACGCCTCAAAAGCCGATTTTTAGTATTATGGGGGAGGACGGCACAGGAGGGACTATGGGCGGATATCCGGACAGAAAGAAAATTTTGAAGGCCATACTGGCCGAGCTGCACGCTGGCCTGCCGCTGGAGGAGGCGAAGACGAAGTTCCTCGCCGAGATCGGCAGCGTCACCGCGAAGGAGATCTTCGAACTGGAGCAGTCGCTGCTCGACGACGGCGTGCCGGCCGAGGAGATAAAGAAGTTCTGCAATGTACACGCGCTGCTGTTCGACTCCTCACTGGAGGGCAGCATGGCCGACCCCGCAGACCCGCGCCACCCTGTAGCCCTGTTCAAGGCCGAGAACGCCGAGATAAAGCGCCGCGTCGAGAACGCCAGGGCGCTGCTGCCGGCGCTGAAGGACGGGAAAGGCGCCGACTGGGTGCGCAACATCATCGAGGAACTGCGCGCCGTGATCACGCATTACGAGCGCAAAGAACAGGTGCTGTTCCCCTACCTGGAAAAGGCCGGTTTCTACGGCCCGTCCAAGGTGATGTGGGGCAAGCACGACGAGGTGCGGGGCCTGTTCAAGACAGCCCTCGCCGCCGATTCCGCCGGCTTCCCCGCCGCCGCGGCCGCCTTGCTCGACGAAGTGGAAGGCATGATCTTCAAGGAAGAGAGCATCCTGTTCCCGACGGCGCTCGAGAAGCTCAAGCCCGCGGACTGGGCCGGCATCTTCCGCGAAAGCGCGCAGGCGGGCTATATCTTCATCGACCCCCCCGAAGGCGCGGACGAAGCGCTCGACATAGCGCAGAACACCGGGTCGCTCTCCGGCGCCACCGTAACCCTGCCCAGCGGCAACTTTTCGCTGGCGGACCTGACCGCCCTGCTCAACGCCCTGCCGGTGGACCTCACCTTCGTGGACGCCGACGACACCGTGCGCTATTTCTCCGAGGGCAAGGACCGCGTGTTCCTGCGCGCGCGCTCTATCATCGGCCGCAAAGTCCTGAACTGCCACCCGCCGCAGAGCTTGGCCGCCGTGGAGAAGATACTAAAGGGCTTCAAGGACGGCTCCAAGAGCTCGGAAGAGTTCTGGATAAACATGAAGGGCCGCGTGATCCACATCCGCTACTTCGCGCTGCGCGATCCCGGCGGCAAATACCTGGGCTCGCTGGAAGTTACGCAGGACATAACCGACATACAGAAAATAACCGGAGAAAAAAGGCTGTGATATGGCTGAAAGAATAGCGGACCTGAACAAAACACTCTACGACCTGACTACGGAGTACCCGGAGCTGGTCGACATCCTCTTCGACCTGGGCTTCATGGGCGTGAAGAACCCCGTGATGCGCGAGACCCACGGCAAGCAGATGACGGTGAAGGCCGGCTGCGGCCACCTCGGGCTGAACCTCGGGCAGGTGGCCGAAAGGCTGCGCGAGAAAGGGTTTACGGTAAAAGAATGACGGCGCCTGCGCTCCTGGCCGCCCTGCTGTTCGCGGGGCCTGCCGCGGCCGCGCCGCCCGAGCCGGCCGCGCCCCAAGCCGCCATTACCCGGGCCGAGGCCGAAGCCATAGCCAGGGCCCTGACCGCCCCGGCCGTTTACGTCGCCCGCTGGGGCCAGGCCGCGGTTATGGCCAAGGTGCGGCTGCTCCGTCAGCTGCGGGAGCGGTTTCCCCGCAGGGAAACTCCGGACGCGGCGCTGGTGCGGGTCTGCCTGCGGCTTACCCTGCGGCTCAACAACACCTGGCTGGAGGCCATGGCGGGAAAGCGGGTCTACCCCGGGCAGGAAGACTTTGACCGCTTCACGGCCGCGGGCCTGGCCGCTCTTAAAAAATATACGGATGGGTTGGACAGGGAACACCTGTGGGGCCCCGTGGACGACAGGGCCGCCCAGGACATACTGGACCGGGAGCTTAAGCGGGGGCTCAACAGGCTGCCGGTATACCGCGGCCGCGGCTACCCGCCCGAACCGCCCCCTTCACCCGAAGAAAAAGAATACCTACCTGGCTAGCAGGGCGGGGTTCATACTGACGACATAGTAGATGCCGTTGATGTTGGCCATCGTGTCGCGGATGAACTCCGTCATGGCCGCCGGCGTGCGGCCCTCGTTCCTGAAATCGGCCGACTCGCGCGCCAGCGCCAGCCGCAGCGACTCCTCCGGTGACTTGTAGAGGCTTACCCCCCCGAAAACGTTCCAGTGGCGGCTCTTGTCCGAGCCGTCCTCTTTGTTGCCGGGCAGCAGGAAATTCTCCAGCGCCACCGAGCTCGGCAGCTTCTCGCGCGGGATCACCTTCACCCAGGAGAATGGGATGCGCACGGCCTCGTCTATCATGCCCACCGCCGCCAGCTTGCTGCAGCCCTTTATGGCCATCGCCTCGCGGAACAGCAGTATCATCGGCAGGTTGTGGTTCTCCAGCGGCGCGTCGCCGTGCTTGCGCGTGGTGCGGGCCGCGGCGCGCAGGTAGCGCCGGTCGTACTGCGCGAAGAGCAGGAACTTGCGGAAATCGCGGCGTGAAGCGGAAGACTTGTAATACTGCCAGCGCGCGCGCTCCAGGTAATTCCTCAGGTCCAGGAAGTTGCGCGGCGACTTCAGTTCCGCCAGGTCTATCTCCAGCCCCAGGTCCTCTTTTAGGAGGGCCTGCATGCGGCCCAGTATCTCCTCCGGCGGCAGGCCCCCGGCCTGGTACTTTTTATAGTCCGCGGATTCCAGCAGGGCCCTCAGGTGGTCCCTGAAATAAATAACCTTAGCCACGAAGGGCGGCTGCCCGGCCATCGTCAGTGTTTCGGCGTCCTCGGTAAGCCCCATCAGCTCCAGCAGCAGGTCGTAGTCCCGCCCGGCGGCCCAGAGCGCGGCGCAGCGGCTTATCTTGTCCCCGGCGTAGCGGGCCTCTACGGGGTTGAGCTCCGCCTTTCTCCTGGCGTAAGCGATGGAGAACCTGATCCCCTCGCTGTAGATCTCATGGCGCAGCCGCCGGGCATAGCCGTCTCCCGCCCTCTCCCGCACCGCGCGCAGGAATTTCAGCGGTGTGCCGTCCTCGGCCTTGTGCCTGAGGGCCAGCACCGGGCGCTGTACATACTCGCTGCCCGGCACGTAGCGGAAGAACTCGCGCGGGTAAGGAAAGGCCCGGCCAGCCTTCAGGGCGGCTGCGCGCAGCTCGTAAGGGTCGCCGCCGGCGTAAAGAGCTTTCAGCAGGGCTATGTCCTCGGCGTCCAGCAGGCCGTCGTGGTTGACGTCCGTCTTGAAGGCCGTTTCGGGCGGTGCGGAGAACGGGTCTTCGAGCAGGGCGGCCAACAGGTCCCCGTCCTTCGAGTCCCACTTATTGTCCGAGTTCAGGTCCCCGAGCATCACCAGCCCGGAGCGCATGTTCACCCGGTTGACCGGCAGGGTGTAATAGACCGCCGCCGCGGCCCCGGCCGCCGGCAGCAGCAGGTAAAGCAAATGTCTCAACTTCAGGTATTTCAGCATAGGTTTGTTCTTATAGCTCAAGACTGTAAACCTTTACCGACAGGTGCCGGCTGAACCCCAGCCGGCGGTTTATCGCGAGCATCGGCGCGTTGCAGTCGGCGTTCCCCGTAGCGATATATTTTACGCCGGGATAATTTTTCCTGACATGGAGCAGCATCCTGGCCTTGAGCAGCTTGCCCAGCCCGCGCCCCCTGTAGGCCAGCCGCACCCCGGTCAGGCCCTGGCTGACCTTGTGCCCGGTCTCCTCCTGATAAAAGATCTCGGTCAGGCCGCTCACCCGCCCGTCGGCCTCTTTTGAATACATCGTGAGCTCGGTCATCCCCCGCTCGGCCAGCTTGCGCTCGGCGGCCCGGATCTTCTCAGGAGGAAATTCGTTGCGCAGCTTCAGGCCGCCGACAGGCTCCTGGTCGCAGATCTCGGCGTAGGCCCTGCCGAAATCCGCTATATCTTCTTCGGGTATCGTAAAGGCCGTAACTACTTTTGTGCCAGGATTTTTGCGCTCGCCTTCTCCGGCCCAGGCCCCGACCATTTCCCAGTTCACCTTGCCGAGCTGCAGCCTGTTTTCGGCCGACTCCAGGGAAAGCTTGGCGCCGAGCTTCTCCAGGAACAGGCAGCCGGAGTTAAGCGTAGCGTGCGACCTCACCTCGCTCAAGGCCGGGGAGAGTTCCCTGCCTTTGGAAAGAGCGCGGGTGAAAAGCGCAGAGGCTAAACCTTTGCGCCTGTGGGCTTTGGCGACCAGGACCCCGATAGTTGCCAAATGCTTGTTGCCTTCATAGGACGGCGACGCGGGAGTTTCTGCGATCAGCCTGGCGTAGCCGGCGGCTTCCCCCCCTTCAGCGAAGGCGAGGAAATGGATATTCCGGTAATAAAGCTCTGAGGCCTCCGACCGCAGCGCGAGTTTTCTTTTCTCCCGCGGCAGGTTCGGCTCTCCAGGAATAATTTCTTCGCGTATCTCTTCCGTAACGGCAAAATACGCCTCCCATAATTCAGGAGAGCCGTTTAAGGGGTCAAAAACCTCTATCCGCATGGACAAATGGTATCAAATAGCGGCCTAAAGGCCTACCCCGGGATAGGAACAAAGCCTTAAGTTAAAGGGCCCTTGGCCCCTCCCGGGAGGAGCCGGCATCAGGTACGATATAGTACATGAAATTCAAAACCCTCTCCCTCCTCGTATTCATAGCCTTCCCCGCGGCCGCCGCCGCACAGAACGAAGTAAACTTCTACGCGCTTCAAAACTTTAACGCCTCCCAGGTAAAAGACCTCTCCCTGCCCGGCCTGCAGCTGCCGCAGGACAAGAGCTGGGGCGTCAACTACACCCTGAGGGGCATGGTCTCCGTCACCGAGAACGGCCCCTACCTCAATACCGTGGACGGCCGGCTCTTCAAGCTGGACCTGAGCGACCGCAAGGCCGCCAAGTTCGACGGCAAGACCGTCATCGTGGAAGCCCAGGCCAAGCAGGCCGACGACCTCTCGCTGCTAAAGGTCGAAGAAATTTCCGAGTACGAGCCCGCGGCCGGCGAAATAGTGCCCGCCCCCTACCAGCCCCGCCGCCGCACCGCCACCCTGCTGGAGAACAAGGACGGCCGCATGGTGATGGGCAACGTGCGCATGTCCTCCGCCGAGGTCCCCGTTCCCGACTCCTACGAGTGGACCACCATGACGATCAAGCCGGAGCTGATAAAGAATATTTACCTCATCAAGAAGCCCTTCAAGCCGGAAGTAGTGGCCGCGCACTCCTTCTTCGTCTTCACCTTCGAAAAAGGCGGCCTGACGGACGCCAACGGCAAGCAGCCGATGGCCCTGGCGCTCAGCATCGAGGGCAAGACCCGCGTGGGCCAGAGCTTCTCCCCCCTCACCGGGCTGAAAAAGTCCTTCGGCATCAACTGGAGCCTTTCCACCTGGGAAGAATACGCCGGCCGCACCATCCACGAGGAGAAAGGCCACCTGGTGCCCTACCCCGTGCTGCTCGACCACGCCGGCAAGGCCGCCCTGCTGCGCGAGTCCCTGACGCAGGCCGCCGTGGACCGCGAGGGCGAGTTCTACCACACCATCAAGAACAACTGCACCAACAATCTGCTCATCCTGCTCAACCGCGTGCTGCCCAAAGAGCGGCAGATAAAGCTGTGGACCATCCCCTACATGGTCTATAACGTTAAGGCCACCATGCCGCTGATGGTCATCACTAACCTTCAGAAGAAGGGTATACTGGGCCAGGAATTCACCGACATCAACGCCCAGACTCTGCGCACCGTTCTGCCTTAAGCCTTCCTGAAAATAAAAAAGCCGGGACCTCCCGGCTTTTTTTGCGCCCGGGCTGGAACTAGTCCATCAGCTTGCGCATCAGCAGCGTATACTCGAGCGCCAGGCGCCTGGCTGACTCCGCGTTGCTGGCGGCCGCGCTGTGCCCGCCGTCCATGTTCTCGTAATAATAGACCTTGTGCCCCAGGTCCTTCAGTTTGGCGGCCATTTTGCGGGCGTGGCCCGGATGTACCCGGTCGTCTTTCGTGGAGGTCAGGAAGAAAATAGCCGGGTATTTAACCCCGGCGCGCACATTCTGGTACGGGGAATATTTTGCGATGACCGGGCCCAGCACCGGGTCCTCCGGGTCCCCGAACTCCCCCACCCACGAAGCGCCAGGCGGCAGTTTGGTGTAGCGCAGCATATCCAGCAGCGGCACCTCGCAAATCACGGCGCCGAACAGCTCCGGCCGCTGCGTAGAGACAGCGCCCACCAGCAACCCGCCGTTGCTGCCGCCCCAGATGCCCAGTTTGGGGGGCGAGGTAACGCCGCTCTTGACGAGGTCCTCGGCCACGGCGATAAAGTCGTCGAAAGATTTCTGGCGGTTCTCCTTTAGCGCGGCCTGGTGCCAGACGGGGCCGAACTCGCCGCCCCCGCGGATATTGGCCAGGACGTAAACGCCGCCCCGCTCCAGCCAGAGGGCGCCCGTGACGGAGGCGTAATAGGGCAGCATGGAATTTTCGAACCCCCCGTAGCCGTAAAGCAAGGTCGGGTTCTTCCCGTCGCGCTTCATGCCCTTGGGAGAGACCAGGAAATACGGGATCTTCGTCCCGTCGGCGCTGACTGCCTCGCGCTGCTCGGTTTCAAAGCCGGAGGCGTCGAACTTGGGCTTCTCCTGCTTGATGGGCGCGCCGGGCTTGCCTGAATAATAAAGCGACGGCGGCGTCAGTAAATTCTGGTAACCGAACAGGAATTCACCCGCGTAGTCGCTGGCCGCCGAGATATACGCGGCCCCGTTGGGCGGCACCGGCACTTCCTCGGTGTGCAGGCCGCCTATGGAGGGCCCCACCTTCAGGATGCGCCCCTTCACATTGTCCAGCAGGGTGAGCAGCATGACGTCCCTGGTGAGAGAAACCCCTTCTACCGTCATCCGGGGGCCCGGCTCAAAAACCAGGCGGGGCTCCGCCCGCTCTTCGGGCTGCCCGGCCGCTTCCAGGCCTACGCCCAGCAGGGAATTCTGCTTGAAGGTCTTGTCCTTAAGCTTCCAGTCGCTGCGCAGGGTCAGCAAAAGCTTGCCGTTAAAGACGTCGCTCACCGCCGCGTCCGGGGGCAGGGGCATCTTTTTCAGTTTATCTCCGGCGATCAGGAACACCTCGGACTCGAAGTAAGAGGGGGCCCGGACCACGAAACAGTTGACGCCTTCCGGCCGGAAAGAGCACCAGCCCCCCGCGGTGACGTCGCTCTTTTTTCCCTCCAGCAGCACCGGGGCCTTGCGCGGATCCGTCCCCCTGGCCCACTTGCGGACTACGCGGGGGTAGCCGGAATCCGTCAGCGAGTCGGCCGAAAGCGCCTCTCCCAGCAGCAGCGTGTTCGCGTCCAGCCAGGCCGCCGCGCTCTTGCTTTCTTCCAGCCTGAACCCGTCTTCGACGAAAGCTTTTTTCCGGACGTCGAACTCGCGCACCACCACGGCGTCCTTTCCCCCGCGGGACAGGCTGATCAGGCACAGCTCCCCGGCCGGCGGCAGGCAGGAGGCGGCCTTGTAAACCCAGTTCTCTACTTCTATGGCGGCCAGCATGTCGATGTCGATGAGCACCTCCCAGGCGGGGGCCTTTTTTGCCAGGAACTCCGACAGCGGGGCGCGGCGCCAGCGGCCCTTCGGGCTGCCCGGGCCCTGCCAGAAATTGTAGGCGTAGCCGCCGCGCATCGCTATGCGCGGGATCCGTTCGTTGGAGTCGTAGATGGCGAGGGCCCGGTCGTAGGCGGCCTTGTAGCGCGGATCGGTCTGCAGCTCATAGAGCGTCTCATTGTTGCGGGCCCGCGCCCAGTCTATCGCCTTCGCCCCGTCAATTTCTTCGAGCCAGAGATAGGGGTCCGCGGGAGGCGCCGCCGGGCCGGCCGCCCAGGCCGCCTGCGAGGCGAAGATGAGGAAAAGGAGAGCTTTCATACAAGCAATTATACTACAAGGCCGGTCTGAGTTCAGGAAGACGCGGAACTGCGGCCGGCCGTCCATAATTGCTATATTTTCCCTAGTATGAATTCAAAATCTGCCGTTCCGAACGACCCCGCCGCCGGTATTTTGGTAATAGGCGCCGGGCCGGCCGGGCTGATGGCCGCCGGCCGCGCCGGGGAACTGGGCGCCAAAGTGACGCTCCTGGAAAAGAACGACCGCGCCGGCCTGAAACTGCTGCTCACCGGCGGGAGCAGGTGCAATGTCACCAACAGCGCCGGCCTCAAGGCTTTTATCGCCGCCTTCGGCCCCAACGGGAAATTCCTGTACAGGGCTTTCTCCGTCTTCTCGCCCGAGAACCTGACCGGCTTCCTGAAGTCTTTCGGGGTGCCGGTCCGCACCGACCCCGACGGCAAGGTCTTCCCGGCCGACGACAAGGCGCAAAGCGTGCTGGACGCGCTGAACTGCTATGTCAGCCGCGGGAAAGCGAAATCTCTGACCGGGCGGGCCTCGGCCCTGCTGCTGCGCAACGGCGCGCTGGAAGGTGTTGAGTTTTCCGACGGGCGCAGGGTGCTTGGCGACAAGGTGATAATAGCCACGGGCGGCATGTCCTACCCCGGCACCGGCTCCACCGGCGACGGCTACGCCCTGGCGAAACAGTGCGGGCACACCATAGTCCCCCTCAGGCCCGGCCTGACCGCGCTGGAATCGGACGAGCCTTTCATCAAAGACCTGCAGGGCCTGACGCTGCAGGACATCAGGCTGACGATACTCGTAGACGGCAAAGCCGCCGTTTCGGACAAAGGAGAGCTGCTGTTCACCCATTTCGGCGTGTCCGGCCCCAAGCTGCTGGTCCTGAGCGGGACGGCGTCGGACGCCCTGGCCGCCGGGGCGTCAGTGGAACTTTCCCTGAACCTGAAGCCGGAACTGAACCCGGACGCGCTGGCGGCGTCCATACAGAGCTACTTCGCGGCCAACGGCGCCAAGCAGTTCGCCAGCTACCTCAAAGCAGCCCTGCCGGCTTCCCTGGCCCCCGTGTTCGAGCGGCGCAGCGGCATAGACCACGGCAGGCAATGCGCCTCCATCACCGGCGCCGAACGCGGGCGCATAGCCGGGCTGCTGGCCGACTTCAGGCTGCGCCTGACCCGCCCGCGGCCGCTGCAGGAAGCCACCGTGACGCGCGGCGGCGTGAATTTAAAGGAAGTTGATCCGCGCACCCTGGAATCCCGGCTGCAGCCGGGGCTCTACTTCTGCGGCGAAGTGCTGGACCTCGACGGCATCACCGGCGGTTACAACCTGCAGGAGGCTTTCTCCACGGGCTACCTGGCCGGCCAGTCCGCCGCCGGGCAATAGCCGCCAGTGATCTTTTTCATCCTGCCCGCCCCGCAAAATAAAGAAGGCCCGGTTTCCCGGGCCTTCCTTGTTTTACGGCGGAGGCGTCAGACGATGCGCTTGTCTATCACCTTGCGGATCTTGCCGGTGCGCTGTATGCGCTCTATGGAATTGGGCTTGAGCACCTCTATCTCCGGCTTATCCAGCCACTTCATGCGCACGCTCTCGTGCAGGTCCTCGCAGTGCTTCTCCAGCGCCCGCCACAGCAGGTCCGCCAGCTCCCCGGCGCGCGCCAGCGCGGCGGGGTCCTTTACCTCCACGCGTATGTCCAGCGTGTCGCGGTGGCCCTTCTTGGCTATGACCACCTGGAAGTTGAAGGTCAGGTCCGGCACCTTGCCGAGGGCTTCCTGTATGTCGTTGACGAACAAATGCGCTCCGCCGACGTGTATGCGGTCGTCGCAGCGTCCCAGGATCTCGAACAGCGGCTCCTTGCGGGCACAGGCGCAGGGTTTCAGGATCCAGCGGCCCAGGTCGCCCACGCGGTAGCGGATGATGGGCATGTGCTTCTTGGAAAGGCCGGTCACCACCAGCTCGCCGATCTCGCCCTTCTTCACCGGCTCCATGGTGTCCTGGTTGACGAACTCAATGAACTGGCTGAAGGCGAACAGGTGGTGCTGGCCCTTCACGCAGGACGGGCACTGGAAACCCAGCACGCCGGCGTCGGCCGTGGCGTAGCCCGCCGAGCGGACGTCCACCCCGGGGAAGACGCTCTTGAAGAACTTGACCATCTCCTCGCCCACGTATTCACCGCCGTAGAAGATATGCCTGAGGGGGATCTTATATTTGGGGTTCGCGCGCGCGAACTCCGCCATCTTCACCAGGAAGGACGGCAGCCCCACCACGGCCGTCACCTTGAAATCGTGCAGATACCCGGCGATGTTCTCCAGCGGCAGGTTGCTGCCCACGGGCACCGAGATGGCCTTGGTGTAAGCGATGGCCTTTTCCACGGAGAGCCAGCTGGACCAGAGGTTGCCGGCCACGAAGAGGTTGGCGATGATGTCCTTCTCGCCGAGGCCTGCCGCCTCCATGGAAGAGGCCAGCATGCGGCAGGTATGGTCGTACTCGTGCTGGTCGTAGAAGACGTATTTCGGCTGGCCCGTGGAGCCGCCGCTGGCGAAGAAGATGCCGCGCCGCACCTTGGAAGTCAGCAGGTCGGCGCTGTCGGGCGGCGTGTTCTCCAGGACGTGGTGCTTCTCGAGGAACGGCACCTTCTGGAAATCGGCCACGGTCACTATGCGCGGCACATCCTTGAAATGCCTCTTGTAGAAGGGGCTGCGGCTGCGCGCGTAATCCACCAGTTCGCTGATGCGGTCCAGCTGCGACGGCTTCTCTTCTATCGGCAGCCAGTTCACCAGGGACATCATCGGGAAGATCCCGTCGTGCGGGGAGCCGTTGGACTCCTCGAGCATCTTGCCGAGGCGCACCACGCGCGCTATGCCGGCGGGCCCGAGCGTCTCCATCACCTTCTTGCGCTCTATCGAGCCGCCCACGCCCACGGTCTGGATATAGCCGCGCAGCGGCAGTAGGCGGTCGCGCACCTCTTCCAAAGTCTCCACGGTCTTGACGTAAAGCACGCGGTTTAGCGGCGAGACGCGGTACACGGGGTCGCTCTCGTAAATTACCGTCCAGTCGGTTTTAGGCGCGGAGCTGATATAGGAGGCGTTGCCGAGGGCCTGGTCCACCCGGGCCAGCTGGCGGGCCTTGGTTATCTCCACCATCTCGTCGGGCGACAGCTTGCCGGGCGGCAGGTCGGCGGCCAGGGCCGCGAAATGCGTCTTCGCGCACTTCAGGAATTCGGCCGCCAGCGCCTTGTGCTTTTTCGCGGGCGCTATCAGGTAAAGGGTATGCAGCGAGGAGCAGGCCGCCTGGTCCCACAGCGAGGCGTCGAGCGCCGCGCGGCGGGCCACGTTATCCATGCCCTCGTGCGTTATGCAGCTTTCGAACACCACGCCCACGCTGGTCTTGGGCCCGAATCCCTCCACGCGCACGTCGATAGGGGCGATCCTGCGGTAGGCCTGCACGGCGTCGTAGCCGCCCCAGACAAAAACGGCATTGACGTGCTTTAGCGCGGCCTCCTCCAGCCCCTGGCTGCCGCCTTTCCAGCTGAGCACCGCGGCGGATTTCGCCAGCGCGCCCTTCTCGTCCGCCTCCGCCAGCGCGGCCATGAAGAGGTTGATGAACCTCGACCCCGAGGAGGAGAGCTTCACGATGTTGACGTTCTTGGTCAGAAAACCGATGACCAGCGAGTCGAGTATGCCCAGGAAGACGTTGCCGGCGCCTACGTGCAGCACCACGCCCTTGGGCATGGCCCGGATCAGGCCGGAGTAGCCGCGCCGCTCCACGGAGGTCTCCAGCGCGTAGGGCAGGAACAACTCCATGTTCATGCGCTTGTTCAGGGCGGCCTTGTTCAGCAGTTCGGGTATCACGTCGAGGGTTTTTTCTATCACCGGCCCGGAGAAGGTGATGTGGTCCTTGAGGTGGGCCAGCGCGGCCTTGCGGTAGGCGCTGCCCTTTTTAAAAAGCTGGCCGGCTTTGGCCAGGGTTTCGATGATGTACTCGCGCGGCACGCCCCGCAGCAGTCCGCGCGCGGCCTGCGCCTGCAGGCCTATCTTCTCCAGCTCGGCCGGGGTCCAGGCCGCCTTGTCCAGGGCTTTGCCGAAAAGATAAGTGTTATGTATTTTCATGAGCCTTCCCTATCGAGTCGAAGCCTCGATAGACTCCTCACAGCATGGTGGCGGCCGAGATGGCGCAGCCTTTAAGCTTGGTTACTCCGGCGCGGCCCTTTATCTCCAGCACGGGGCCCTTCAGCCCGCAGGAGCAGCGCTTTCGCACCAGGCCGAAATCCGAGGACAGCACCGACAGCGACGGGTAGCTGGCCAGGTACGGGGTGATGAACTGCAGCAGCCCGGCCTTGTTGAAGCCGAGCGGCGCAAGCGTCCCGGGGTGGCGCGCGATGACGCGGCCGTAATTGGGGATATGGAAGTTGCCGAGCCGGCAGTCCACGTAAGGCACGCCGTGCTCCACCATGCCGAACAGGTCGCGCACGTTGCCGGCCGGGACGCCGAGGCTGTCGGCCAGGATCTTGCGGTAGACCTTCTTGTCCATCGCCTCGTCCGACAGCGTCTTCCACCCGCCGCCGGTGACCACGGAGGAGCCCGGGTTCAGCGCGGGGTAGCGGCCGTAGCGCTTCTTGAACTCCTCGGTAAGCTTCAGCGCGAAGGCGGGAAAGCCGACCAGCCGCACCAGGCTGCCGGAAGCCTCGAACTTTTTCAGCGCCAGCACCGCGCCGTCTATGTCGAAGTAGAAATCGTTCTTGGCCTTGCTCCAGCGGAAGGTGTAGAAGATCTCCCCCTTCGCCGTGAAGCCGGTCAGCAGCTTGTCGGTCCAGGCGGTGCCCAGGTCTTTGGCGACCTCCGGGTCGTAGGTAAAGCAGATATAGTCGTGCGCCCGCTCCAGGTCCGTCAGGCCCAGGCCCTCGAAGACCCTCCAGGCCATGCGCCTCACGCGCATCAGCGAGCCGCGGTCCAGCTGCATGCGCGAGCGCTGGCCCGACGTGCCGCTGGACTTCAGCTCCAGGGCTATTTTGGAATATGGCAGCGTGGTCAGGTCGCGCTCTTTGAGGGCCGCGACGAAAATATAGGGGATCTTGGGGATGTCGGCCTCGGTCCGCACCGACGCCGGAGAGAAGCCCTCGGCCCTGTAGAGCGCCTTCAGCACCGGAGCGCGGCGGCCCTGGAAGTCCAGCGCGGCGCGCATCGCGGCCAGGAAGGCCTTTGAGGTACGGGGCGAATAATCGAAAGCCGGCGTTTCGAACAGCGCGTCCATGGCGGCGCGGCTTTTGAGCGGCTTATGGAAAGGCGGCAGCTTGTCCTCTGCGGAAAGATCGGCCACGGGTCCCCCTATTTCTGTTCCGAGTCGAAAACCAGCTCTATGTAATTCTCGCGCCAGAGCTTCAGGTACTCGTTAAGGAAGTTCTTGTAGAGCGAGATGATCCTGACGTTGCGGAAGTCCAGGATGTCGAACGTGCGCGAGAAGACCACGCAGTCGTAGCGCTTGTCTTCCATGCGCTTGGCGCTGGGGAAGTAGGCGCTGGGGATAAAGCGGGCGTCCAGCGCGTCGCGCTGCAGCTCCGGGGAGTAGGCGTCTATGATGACCTCCACGTAGCTCATGTCCATCTGGCTGACCTTCTGCGCCACGCTCTCGAGCACCACGGCGAAGCTTTTCTCGTTGGTCACGCCGCCCACGATCACGCTGTACTTGTCCTTCTGGCTGTAGGTAATGTACACCTCGGTGCCCTGGTCCGGAGTGATCAGGATCAGGTTGGGCTCGTGGAAAGGCATGAAGATATTCTCGAAGAAGCTGTTGCTCTTCGTCTTCTTCCAGCGGTGCTTGATGAACTCCGTCGCGGTGATGGTCTCGAAGTTCAAGAGCGGGATCTTGGTCTTGTGGTCGCTGTAGTCGCGCTTGACGTCGCTGAGCTGCGCCGGCTCCAGCTTGATCTGGCGGCGGACGATCTCGTAGAACGGCGCTATCTCGGGGATGATGACGGGCGTGGTGCGGCGGCGCTGCAGGGCGCGCTCGGTGAAATAGGCGGTCAGGCAATGCGTCTCGTTGTCCTGCACCTTGTGCGTGTTGGGGAAGATGCCCAGCTTGATGAAGCCCAGGCTCTCGGTCAGCTTCTGCGGGGCGTGGTTGGCGGTGCGGGTGGTGGCGTAGACCAGGTCCACCAGGTCCTTGGTCTGCGTGATGTCGTCGAGCACCAGCTTCATCATGGTGAAGGCGAGGTCGTGCTTGCGGAACTCCTGGCTGACCACGGCGCCGAAGGCCTTGGAGTTGCGGTACAGCAGGTCCACCGAATAGACCAGGCTGCCTATCACGCGGCTCTGGCATTCGGCCACCAGCCAGTAATACTCGTCGTTCTCGATGGCGCTGCGCATCTTGTCTTTGTCGGCGATGATCGGTATCGGGTAGGCGGCGCCGTACACTTCCGCGTACAGCATCTGTATGCGGCGCATGTCGGGAACCTTGGCCAGCCTTATGATGATGTCGGGCTTGCCCTCGGTTTTAATTATCTTTTCGATTTTTTTCAGCGCCATATAATATAATATAGTAAAAATAAGGTGCTTTTCATAATGACGGCGGTCAGTACGCCCCGGGCCTAAACGATGACAAAACATAAACTTTTACTTCTCCTAGCCGCGGCGGGCCTTTGCGGCTGCGCCTCCTTCAATTCGGGCGACGTCAGGGTCGAGCGGGAGACCGCGAGCGCCATGTTCGAAGACAAGACCCTGGTCCCCTTTTCCGCCATAGAGGTCTACTGGCAGAATTACCCCTACCGGGCGCCCACGGATTCCATCGGCGAAGGCTCCCTCACCAACCCGAAAAAGATCAAGCCCGTGCCGGTGGACGCGGAGGAGGCGGAAGCCTTCGCCCGCCGGGCCAGGGGAATCTTCGCCGAAGCCGGCCTCTACGACAAAGCGCGCGGCCGCGGCACGCTGCGCCTGGAGCTGACCAGCTTCGGCCGGTGGACCTACAGCGACCTGTTCCGCTCCTTCCTGGTGGACACCGGTTTTATCTTCCTGCTGCCCGCCTCGCTCCGGGTGAACTATTACCTGACCGCGGATTTCGCCGCCTCAGGCGGGCCGGTGCGCGTGGAGACCGAGGCGCGCAACAAGACCACCTTCCACCTGCTGATGGCCCCGCTCTACCCCTTCTTCTCGCCGGGTTCTCGCGAGCGCGGCCTGCTCAAGCAGATGCTGTGGCGCTCGGCCACCGACGTATATTCCAGGCTGAAGGCGGCGGGCGCGGCCGGCGAGCTGCCCCCCAAGCCCGCCGAGCCGGAGGAGAAAAAGCCCGCGCTCTCCGGCCCCCCGCTGCAGCCTGACAGGACCTGGCTGCCCGGCGAGACCCCGGAAGGGGTCAGGACGGAGCCCGTGCCGGCCATCGCCCCGGGAACGCCCGACCAGGCCTGGCCCGCGCCAGGCCAGCCCCTGCCGGCCGAACAGCCGGCCGCGCAGCAGCAGCCCCCCGCCCCTGCGGAACCTCCCGCGGCGGATGAAACCCCGGACGACTAAAGCAATGGGGACGTTGTTGAGTTGTTGAGTTTTCCTAGTCTGCCTGCCCTTTGGCTTGTCCAGTAAAAACTCAACAACTCAACAACGTCCCCTATAAAAAAAACCCCGCCGGATGGCGGGGTTTTTTATTGCCTGCGTTCCGCGCTACTCGCCGGACTTTTCTGAGGCGGTAGTTTCAGCCTTGGCGCCTTCGGCCGGCTTCGTCTCTTCGGGCTTGGCCTCGGGAGCCGGCAGGTTGGCCAGCGCCTCTTTGGCGTCCTGCGCGAAGAAGCTCTCCGGGTTATCCTTCAGGAATTTCTTGAGCGCGGCGCGGCCGCCTTCGGTGTCGCCGCCCACGACCAGTTCCACGGCCTCGGTCAGCTGCTTCTTCTCTTCAGCCAGTTTCTTCTCGGCCTTCTCGGAAACGCCGCCCTTCCAGTAGAGGGCGTTGGCGTCCGTCCCCTGCTTGGCGCCGCGCACGGCGGCCACGGCGGAAACGCGGGTCTTGGATTCAAGCCCCTTGGACATCTTGGTCTTGAGGCCCTTGAGCATGCTGTTATACCAGGCCTTCCAGTTCTTGCCCTCTTCGGCGTGCAGCGTGCCCACGGCGAACATCAGCGTCAGCGCGATCAATATTTTTTTCATAAAGTAACCTCCGTACCCCTACTTGGACAGCATCTTTGCGATATCGCCCAGCCCCTCTTCGATCTTGACGGCCTTCTCCGCGAACATCTTAACGTCGTCCTTCTTGCCCAGCTTCGCGGACACCCTGGCCAGGTTCAGCCAGACGCTGCCGTCGAACGGGTCGGCCTTGGTGGACTTGAAGTAGAAGTCTTTTGCCTCTTCGAACTTGCCCTCGGCAAAGCGCAGGTTGCCCATGTTGTTCAGGGCGGCCGCGTTAAAAGGCTCCTTGGCCAGCACCTTCCCGAAGCAGCCGGACGCCTCGCCGTAAGCCTTGTACTCCGCGTGGTAGATGCCCAGCGTCAGGTTGGCCTCTATGTCGTCGGGGGTCTCCCGCAGGATATTGCCGTAGTACTCCTTGAGGTGATCGTAGCGGGCGGCCGTCAGAGCTGTGATGGCCTCCTTTACGCGATCCGTCAGGCCGGCTGACGCGTACTTGTCCGTTTCGGTATCCGGCAGCGTGACCGGCTCGAATTCGTCCCTCGCCGAGCGCACGTCTATCACCTTCACGTCCGCCGCCGACTTGCGGTACATGTCCGCCTCGTAGACGATGGCGTCGTAGAAGCTCTTGCCCACCATGGTGACCTCGACGCCCACCCACAGGGTGTTGTTGTACTTTATCAGCGATTCCTCGGGCAGGCCGACCGCGTTGGCGTCGGTCTCGCCGGTGTCGAACATCAGGGCGATGTGGCCGGGGTAATCCAGCAGCGCCGTATGCAGGCCGGAACCCTCGTAGAGCGTGGCGAACAGCGCGGTCAGGTCGTCGCAGTCGCCGCTCTTGAGCTTGAGCGTCTTGCGCGGGAACTGCACGGTGTCCAGCATCAGGTTCTGCGTGGACTTGACGGCGGCGTAGGAGTTGACGGGGTCGGCCTGGTAGCCGACGCCGTGGTCGCCCAGCGCTTCCCAGATCAGCAGGCCCGTCAGCAGTTTCTCGCTGACGTTGTCGCCGGCGTCGCCGATGTTCTTCTTTTCGCCCTGGGCGAAAGCCTTGAATTCCACCACGGGGGTGTCCTTGACCGTTATGAAGTTGGCCAGGCGCGCCGTGTTGTCCCACACGATGGCGTCCCTGGACAGGATCTTCATCGGCTTGTTCATCGTGTAGGTCTTTTCCTCGCCGTCCTTGTAATAGGTCAGCGTCATCTTGCACTGTATCGGAGTGTCCTCGGTGATATTGAGCACGCGGTTGCTGAAGGTGGCGTAGACCGGCACTTCCACCTTGGAGCCGGCCTTAACGTCCCCGACTTCATTGCTGCTGGCGGATTCCATGATCTCGCTCGAGAAGAAGGAGAGCATGACGCCCGAGAAGTCGCTGTCGGTATTGTTCTGCACCGTCACGACGCCGATGGGCTTCTTCTTCTCGGACAGCGGGCTGTGCTGCTTGTAGTTGGCCGAGAAGATGTAATCCAGCTTCGGCGCGATGATCTCAAGCGGCGCCGCGTTCTTGCGCGGGCCCTCGGCGGCCGCGGCCGCAGGCTCGGGCGCGGCGACGGGAGCGGGTGCGTCGGCCCCCTTGAAATAGACCTCCGCCGGCCGGGAGAGGCCGCCCTGCTGGCCGCTCACCGAAAGGGCGGCCGTGTAATAATAGTAGGTCGTGTCGGGCTTGAGCGCGGTATCCTCGAAAGCCTTGCCCTTGGCCGCGCCGGCCTCTTCCATGTCGTCGGAGCCGGAGGCGCGGAAAACCTTGAAGCCGCGGGTCCAGGCGTTGTCCTTGGCCTGCCAGGCCAGCTTCACGCTTTTCTTGCCCGCTTCGGCGGACAGCTCAAAGGGCTGCTCCGGCAGGTAGCTCACGTCGAAAGCCACCAGGCGGGAGGTCTCCTTGTCCGAAACGTAGATCTTGTCGGCGCTGAAGGCCAGGTCCTGCGGGGACCACAGTTCGCGCTCGCTGCGGCCGCGGGCGAAGAAGCTGGCGGTGAATTTGCCGGCGGCGTCGAAGATCTTGACGTTGAAGGTGCCGCGGTCCAGGATATAGAAGAAGCCCTTGCCGTCGTAAACCAGCGAGGCCGGGTCCTGCAGGCTGCCCGAGTCGTCCCAGAGGCGCAGGAACTTGCCCATCGCGTCGGTGACCACCACTTTCTTGAGCACCGAGTCCAGGATATAGACGTTCTTGTTCTCGTCGCAGGCTATGGAGACCGGGCTGGCGAGCAGCACGTTGCCCAGCTCGGGGCCCACCGCGAACATGAACATGCCGTCGGCGCTGAAGGCCTTGATCTTCTTGTTCTTGGTATCGGCCACGTAAATATTCCCCATGGAGTTCACGGCCACTCCGGACGGCGCGCGGAACTGCCCCTCGCCGGAGCCGCTCTCGCCGAACATGTTATTGTAGGTGCCGTCGGGGTTGAAGATCTGTATCCTGTCGTTGCCGGTATCGGCCGCGTAGATCAGGCCCTTGGCGTCCACCAGCAGGCTTTTGGGGGCGCGCAGCTGCCCCTGCAGCTTGCCTTCCCTGACCAGGGTTTTCTTGGTGTCTTTTTCCAGGAGGGCCAGTTCCTTGGCTTCCGGCAGCCAGGCCACGAGGGCACCCCCGGGGGTTACGGCGAAAACGTCGGTCTTGTAGGGGAACTTGGCGGTGGGGCCCTTGACCATAAAGCGGTCCAGGATGTCGGCCTCGGTCAGCCGGGGGCCGGAATAGGCGGTAGTGACCTTTATCACCACCACCTTCTTATTTTCCTCGTCGCAGAGGTAAATGTTCCCGTCCCTGTCTATGGCGATGTCGCGCAGCTTGCGGAACTCGCTCTTGCCCTTGCCCCTGGTGCCGAAAGTACCTATCTTCTCGCCGGCCTCGGAGATCTCCATGATCTTGCCGTCCTTGGAGTTGATGGCGAACTTGTAGCCGTAACGGTCAAAAGCGGCGCCGTCGTTGGGCATGGAATACTCTTTGAGCAGCTTGCCGGTGCGGTCGTAGCGCTGCAGCACGGCCTTTTCCGGGTCGGAAACCAGTATATCCCCGGCGCGGCTCAGGGAGAGTTTGACGGGCTTGAGCTTGGTAACGCCGTCCTGCTTGGCTACGGGAAAGCCGTAGAGGTAGATGCCGTCCGAGTTGAAGACTTCCACCCTGGAGCCGCCGGTGTTGGCAAGGTAGACCCTGTTGTCGGGGCCGTAAGCTATGCCCCTGGGGCCCTTCACCTGGCCGGGGGCGTCGCCCGGGCTGGAGAAGGCCCAGAGCATTTTCCCTTCCTCGTCGAAAACGGCCACGCGGGAGTTGCCGGTGTCGGCCACGTAGAGTTTGCCGCCGCCCACGGCCACGGCTTCGGGGGCCTTCAGCGCGCCCTCTATCTTCTTGAGGAACTTGCCCTCCAGGTCGAAGACGAAAACGGCGTTGACCTTGGCGTCGGCCACGAACAGTTTGCCCCCCGCCACGGCCAGCGCGGACGGTTTCTGGAAAGCCGGGTTGGTTATCAGGCTCTTGAACTCTATTTTCTCATAGGCGGACGAGACCGCCGCCATGGCGAAAAACACGGCTACAAAAATCAAGCGTTTCATTTAACTGCCTCCCCTCTGCAGGTTCTTGCTTCTATTCTATTAAATTTCAGCGGGGATTCAAACCCTCCGGCTATTAATTTACCTTATACGCCTTTAAGCAGATCGCCCTTGCCACGGCGCCGTTAATTTTTTACGATACACCATATCGCAGTACGGAGCTTCTATATTTTATGGATATAACATTCCTTAAGCGTTTTATCACCACCTCCATAGGCAGAAAAGCCGTCATGGCCGTCTCGGGCCTGCTGCTGGGCGGCTTCATGGTGGTGCACCTGGCCGAGAACCTGCTGCTGTTCGGGGGCGAGGCCGCCTACAACGGCTGGGTGGACCTGCTGCTCTCCAACCCGGTCACCCCCTTCCTTGAGGTCGGCCTGCTGTTCATCTTCATCGCCCACATAATAACCGGCGTCTGGGTGCGCCTGGAGGATTTCCTCAACGCCCCCCGCGGCTACGAGGCCCGCAAGTGGCAGGGCGGCCGCACCATTGGTTCGGCCACCATGCTCTATACCGCGGCCGCGATACTCGCCTACCTGGCCTACCATCTGCTGACCTTCAGGTTCGTGGACCACTCGATGGGCTTCTACCAGATGGTCACGGCCGCGTTCCGCAACCCCCTCTTCGTGGGCATCTACATAGCAGGCTCTACGGCGCTTGCGCTGCACCTCAGCCACGGCATGCAGAGCGCCTTCCAGACGCTGGGGGTAAACCATCCCAAATACACGCCGTTCATAAAGATCGGCGGCATCCTGGTGGCGGTCTCGATGGTCGGCTTCGCGCTGATCTCGGTCTACTTCCTGCTCAACATAGACCTCAAGACCGCCGAGGCGGGCTACCAGGTGACGGTGATAAGGTAAGGGGGACGAACAATGAAACTCGACGCTAACATACCCGCCGGCCCGATAGAGAAGAAATGGGACTCCCATAAATTCAACCTCAAGCTGGTCAACCCCAGCAACCGCCGCAAGTACGACATCCTCATAGTCGGCTCCGGCCTGGCGGGCGCCTCCGCCGCCGCCTCGCTGGGCGAGCTGGGCTACAACGTGAAGGTCTTCACCCTGCACGACTCACCCCGCCGCGCCCACTCGATAGCCGCGCAGGGCGGCATCAACGCCGCCAAGAACTATCCCAACGACGGCGACTCGGTCTGGCGGCTGTTCCACGACACAGTGAAGGGCGGCGACTACCGCGCCCGGGAGGCCAACGTCTTCCGCCTGGCCCAGCTCTCGAACCAGATCATCGACCATTGCGCCGCCATAGGCGTGCCTTTCGCCCGGGAATACGGCGGCCTGCTGGCCAACCGCTCTTTCGGCGGCGCGCAGCTCTCGCGCACGTTCTACGCCCGCGGCCAGACCGGCCAGCAGCTGCTGCTGGGCGCCTACTCGGCCATGATGCGCCAAGTGGCGGCCGGCACCGTCACCGTGTTCCCCCGCCGCGAGATGGTGGACCTAGTGATCAAGAACGGCCGGGCCCGCGGCATCACGACGCGCAATCTGGCGACGGGAGACCTGGAAGCCTACTCGGGGCACGCGGTGCTGCTGTGCACCGGCGGCTACGCCAACGTGTTCTACCTCTCCACTAACGCCGCCACCTGCAATGTCAGCGCGGCCTGGGCGGCCTACAAGCGCGGAGCCGGCTTCGCCAACCCGTGCTTCACGCAGATCCACCCCACCTGCATCCCGCGCTCGGGCGAGCACCAGAGCAAGCTGACGCTGATGAGCGAGAGCCTGCGCAACGACGGCCGCGTCTGGGTGCCCAAGGCCAAGGGCGACAAGCGCCCCCCGAACGAGATCCCCGACGAGGAGCGCGATTATTTCCTGGAGCGGCGTTACCCCGCCTTCGGCAATCTGGTGCCGCGCGACATAGCCTCCCGCGCCGCCAAGACCGTGGTGGACTCCGGCTGCGGCGTGGGCCCCTCCGGCCAGAGCGTCTACCTGGACTTCCGCGACTCCATCAAGCGCAAGGGCGCAGACAAGATCAAGGAAGAATACGGCAACCTCTTCGACATGTACTACCAGATCACCGACGAGAACGGCTACAAGGCCCCGATGCGCATCTACCCGGCGCCGCATTACACGATGGGCGGCCTGTGGGTGGACTATAACCTGATGACCACGGTCCCGGGCCTGTTCGCGCTGGGCGAGGCCAACTTCTCGGACCACGGCGCCAACCGCCTGGGCGCCAGCGCGCTGATGCAGGGCCTGGCCGACGGCTTCTTCATAGCGCCGTCCACGGTGGGCGGCTACCTGGGCGCCAGCAAGTTCGACTCCGCCACCACGCTGGACAAGGAGTTCGCGGACTCCGCCAAGTACGTGCAGGACAGGGTAAACCGCCTGCTCGGCGTGAAGGGCGAGAAGACGCCCTCCGAGCTGCACCGCCAGCTGGGCAACGTGATGTGGAACGAGGTGGGCATGGCCCGCGGCGAGGCAGCGCTCAAGAAGGCGCTCAAGCAGATCCCGGACATCCGCGAGGAGTTCTGGAAGAACGTGGCGGTCTCCGGCTCGGACAAGGACCTGAACCAGACGCTGGAGAAGGCCTGGAAGGTGGCCGACTTCCTGGAGTTCGGAGAGTTGTTCGTGCGCGACGCGCTGGAGCGCAGGGAATCCTGCGGCGGGCATTTCCGCGAGGAATCCTGCACGCCCGAGGGCGAGGCCAAGCGCGACGACGCGGCCTATTCGCACGCGGCGGTCTGGGAGTACCAGGGCGAGGGCAAGGAAGCCCTGCTGCACAAGGAAGAACTTTCTTTCGAGCACATAAAGATGGCCGAGCGCAGCTACAAGTGAGCGTAGACTTATGAAAAAGATCAAACATTTCACGGTAACGATACGCGTCTGGCGGCAGGCCGGCCCGCGCGAGCCCGGCAAGATGGCCTCCTACAGGGTCAAGGACGTCTCCCCGGACATGTCCTTCCTGGAGATGCTCGACGTCCTCAACGACGAGCTGCTGAAGAAAGGCGAGCAGCCGATAGCTTTCGAGAGCGACTGCCGCGAGGGTATCTGCGGCTGCTGCGGCCTGGTGGTCAACGGGGACGTACACGGCCCGGACGAGCATTCCACGGTCTGCCAGCTGCACATGCGGCGCTTCCGCGACGGCGACGTGATCACGGTGGAGCCGTGGCGCGTGAAGGCTTTCCCGGTCCTGAAAGACCTGGTGGTGGACCGCGGCGCGCTGGACCGGATAATCACGGCCGGCGGCTTTATTTCAATAAACACGGGCGCGGCGCCCGACGCCAACTCGGTGCCGGTGGAGAAGGACAGGGCCGAGGAGGCGATGGACGCGGCGGCCTGCATAGGCTGCGGGGCCTGCGTGGCGGCCTGTCCCAACGGGGCGGCGATGCTGTTCACGGGGGCGAAGATCTCGCAGCTGGCGCTGCTGCCGCAGGGGGCGCCGGAGCGGGCCAAGCGGGCGCTGGAGATGGTGGCGGCGATGGACAAGGAAGGGTTCGGCAACTGCACGAACGAGTACGAGTGCGAGGCGGTGTGCCCGAAGGAAGTGAAGGTGGCCAACATCGCCCGGATGAACCGCGAGTTCCTGCTCGCCAACCTGCTCTCTAAGCGCTAAGCACTCCGGGGGACACCGCAGGGGGGAGGCACGCAAAAACGGCGTCGCGCACACCGTGCGCGCGCCTCCCGCTCTCGGCCTCGGCGCTACGCAAGCCTCGGCCTCCGAGGGGGTTTTGCTTAGCCTCCCCCCTGCGGTGCCCCCTGCTACTCAGCATCTTCTCGAATATTAAGGGAATAATGTATGCCCGATTTTAAATACACCGAGCTCTTCCAGTTGGACAAGCCGAAGTGTAAGTTCAGGCTTGTTTCAAAAGAGGGAGTGGTGATGTCGCGGGACGGCGGGAGAGAGATTCTTGAGGTGGAGCCGGAGGCGCTGACGCGGCTGGCGCGCGAGGCGATAAGGGATGTTTCTTTCCTGCTGCGGCGGGCTCACAATGAGCAGGTGGCGGCGATCTTCAGCGACCCGGAGGCTTCGGAGAACGACAAGTTCGTGGCGTGGTGTATGTTGGAGAACGCGGCTATCTCGGCCAATTTCGAGCTGCCCTTCTGCCAGGACACGGGCACGGCGACGGTGGTGGCCAAGAAGGGCGAGCAGGTCTGGACGCGCTGCGACGACGAGGAACAGCTGTCGAAGGGGATCTGGGAGGCCTACACCGGAGAGAACCTGCGCTATTCGCAGACGCTCGCGGTGGATATGTATCGTGAGAAGAACTCCGGGAACAACCTGCCGGCGCAGATAGACATCTACGCGAAGCCGGGCATGGCCTACGATTTTTTATTCGTCACCAAGGGCGGCGGCTCGGCCAACAAGACGGCGCTGTTCCAGGAGACCAAGGCCACGCTGACGCCGGAGAAACTAAAGCCTTTTCTCGTCGAGAAGATGAAAGCCCTGGGCACGGCGGCCTGCCCCCCCTACCATATAGCCTTCGTGATCGGCGGCACCTCCGCCGAGATGTGCCTGAAGACGGTCAAGCTGGCCTCGGCCGGCTATCTCGACGGGCTGCCGGAGAATCCCGGCGAAACGGGGCGCGCTTTCCGGGATAAGGAGTTGGAGAGGGAACTGCTGGAGGCCTCGCGGGAGCTGGGTTTCGGGGCGCAGTTCGGCGGCAAGTGTTTCGCGCACGACGTGCGGGTGGTGAGGCTGCCGCGCCACGGCGCGTCGGCCCCCATCGGCCTTGGAGTTTCCTGTTCCGCGGACCGCAATGTCCTGGCCCGCATAGACCGCGGCGGGCTGTGGCTCGAGGAACTGGACCGCGAACCCGGCGGCCTGATCCCGAAGGAAATACGCGCGAAGTTCTCCTCCTGCTCGAGCTGCGTGAGCATAGACCTCAACCGGCCGATGCCGGAGATCCTGGCGCAGCTTTCAAAGCATCCCATAGGCACGCGCCTCTCCCTGAGCGGCCGCATCGTGGTGGCCCGGGACCTGGCCCACGCCAAGTTCAAAGAGCTGCTCGACGCGGGCAAGCCGCTGCCCGAGTACCTGAAGAAGCACCCCGTCTATTACGCCGGGCCGGCCAAGACGCCGGCGGGCAAACCTTCCGGCTCTTTCGGCCCCACCACGGCGGGCCGCATGGACTCCTACGTCGACCTGCTGCAGGCTGGAGGAGCGTCCCTGGTGATGATAGCCAAGGGCAACCGGTCAAAGGCCGTTACTGACGCCTGCAAAAAACACGGCGGCTTCTACCTGGGCTCGCCCGGCGGCCCGGCCGCGCTGCTGGCGGAGCGGCACATCCGGAAAGTGGAGACCCTGGACTACCCCGAGCTCGGCATGGAGGCGGTCTGGGTCATCGAAGCGGAGGATTTTCCAGCCTTCATCCTGGTAGACGACAAGGGCGGGGATTTCTTCTCCGGAAAGTAGCGCGGCCGCCGCTATTGCCCGGCCGCCCCATTATTTATATATTGATTGCATGACGCGGGCCAAGACCGCAGCCTGTCTGCTTTTTTTTGCCATTATGTCGGCCGGTTGCGACATCCCTCTCGGCACGCCCGAGGAGCGGATGTTCAAGGCCGCCAAGAACGACTACGAGCGCAACATGCGCCGCCTGCTCGATTCCGGCGTGCCGCCCGACATCACCGACTCGGCCGGCTGGACGCCGCTGATGTGGGCCGCCGCCAAGGACAATACCGACACGCTGAAGCTGCTGCTGGAGCGCGGCGCGCGCCTGGACGCCAGGAACAAAAAAGGCGAGACGGCGCTGCACATCGCCTCCCGCTGGAGCCGCCTGGACACCGTCCGCTACCTGATCTCCGTGGGCGCCAAGACGGAGGCGCTGGACCGCCTGGCCTGGCCCCCGCTGATGTGGGCCGCCATGCAGGGCCGCACCGACGTGGTGCTGGCCCTGGTTGAAGGCGGGGCCAACATAGAATTCAAGGATACCAATGGCAATACCGCGCTGATGATGGCGGCCAACCGCGGCCGGGAGGCCACGGCCAAAGCCCTGCTGGAGCTGGGGGCCAACCCCAACAAGGTCAACAAGGCCGGCCAGACCGCCGCCGACGTGGCCAGGCAGAGCAGCTACCACGAGCTGGCCAAGGCGATACAATCCGGAACCGTGACGCTGCCGCTCCCTGTCCGCAAGAAAGTCCGGGGCGGCAAAAATTAGAATTCCCCGCGCTTTCGTTCTCCCCGGGCGGACGGCGGCGCTCGATACATGACTCCCAACATACGGCGGCTGGACAAATACAGGCTGGAGCTGCTCCCCTCCTATAAGCCGGGCATGCTCGGCTCGGCCATCATTTACGCCGACGGAGAACTAGAAAAACTCATAGATCCCGGCGCCCTCGAGCAGGCCGCCAATACCGCCACCCTGCCCGGCCTCGCCGGCAGCGCCCTGGCCATGCCCGACATCCATTCCGGCTACGGCTTCCCGATAGGCGGCGTGGCCGCCTACGACGCGCGCGACGGGGTGATCTCCCCCGGCGGCGTGGGCTACGACATAAACTGCGGCGTGCGCCTGCTGGCCTCTTCGCTGGAGGTCAAAGGCCTGGCTGACCGGCTGGAGAGCCTGGCGCAGAAGCTCTACGCCGGCATCCCGGCGGGCGTCGGCGCCGGCGGCGGTCTACGGCTCAACCGGCGGGAACAGGATTCCCCCCTTATCGACGGCGCGGCCTGGGCGGTGAAGAACGGCTTGGGCCGCCAGGAGGACCTGGAGCGGGCGGAATCCGGCGGCGCCCTGCCCGGGGCGGACCCGCGCGCCGTCAGCAACAAGGCCATGGAGCGCGGCCGGGATCAGCTGGGCACGCTGGGCTCCGGCAACCATTTCCTGGAAGTGCAGGAAGTCACCGACATTTACGACGAAAGAGCGGCGGCGGCCTACGGCCTCTTCAAAGGCCAGCTCACCGTCATGCTGCATACCGGCTCGCGCGGCTTCGGCCACCAGGTCTGCACCGATTTTATAGAGGTCATGCGGGACGCCGCCCGGCGCTATGGCATCGCCCTGGCCGACCCCCAGCTGGCCGCGGCCCCTTTCCGCAGCACCGAGGGCCAGCAGTATTTCGGCGCCATGCAGGCGGCCGCCAACTACGCCTGGGCCAACCGCCAGGCCCTGACGGGGCTTACCCGGGAGATCTTTGAAAAGGCCTTCGGCCTCGGCGAGAACGCCCTCGGGCTGCGCCTGGTCTACGACGTGGCGCACAATATCGCCAAGTTGGAGGAGCACGAAGTCGGCGGCAAAAAGCTGCAGCTGGTAGTGCACCGCAAGGGCGCCACGCGCGCTTTCGGGCCCGGCCACCCGGAGCTGCCGGCGGCCTACGCCGCCGCTGGCCAGCCGGTGATCATCCCCGGCGACATGGGCCGCTGCTCCTACCTCCTGGCCGGCACGGCCAAGGCCATGACTGACACTTTCGGCTCCGCCTGCCACGGCGCCGGCCGCCTGATGAGCCGCGGGGAAGCCGTGCGGCGCGCGCGCGGCCGCCGCATCGCCGACGAGTTGGCCGCCAGGGGCGTCTGGGTGCGCTCCTCCGGCAAGGATACGCTGGCCGAAGAGATGCCCGAAGCCTACAAGGACGTGGAGTCGGTGGTGGGCGTCATCGCCGGGGCGGGCATAGCCGGCCGCGTGGCGCGCATGCGCCCGCTTATCGTTATCAAGGGGTAAAAGAAGATTTTTGCCCAAAAGGGTATAATATTTACAGCGGCGTTCTTTCCTCCGGGATAGACGGCAAAACAGGCGCCTGACTACTTTCCGTTAAAATAAAGGAGAATCACAATGGGCTTCAATCTTAGAAACAAGCACTTCCTCAAAGAACTCGACTTCAGCAAGCAGGAACTGGTGTTCCTCCTCAAGCTTTCCGCGGACCTCAAGGCCGCCAAGTACGCCGGCACCGAGCAGCAGCGCCTGACCGGCAAGAACATCGCCCTCATTTTTGAGAAGACCTCCACCCGCACCCGCTGCGCCTTCGAAGTGGCCGCGCACGACCAGGGCGCGCACGTGACCTACCTGGAGCCCTCGGGCAGCCAGATGGGCCACAAAGAGACCGTGAAGGACACCGCCCGCGTGCTCGGCCGGATGTACGACGGCATAGAGTATCGCGGCTTCGGCCAGGAGATAGTGGAAGAGCTGGCCAAGTACGCCGGCGTGCCGGTGTGGAACGGCCTGACCAACCAGTGGCATCCCACCCAGATGCTGGCCGACGTGCTGACCATGACCGAGCATTGCTCCAAGCCTCTCGAGAAGATAGCCTACGCCTACGTCGGCGACGCCCGCTTCAACATGGGCCGCTCGCTGCTCGTCATCGGCGCCATCCTGGGCATGGACGTGCGCATAGGCGCGCCGAAAGGCCTGCAGCCCGACGCCGATCTCATCGAACAGTGCAAAGAGATAGCCAAGATTTCCGGCGCGCGCATCACCATTACCGCCAACGCGGCGGCTGCCGTGAAGGGCGCGGACTTCATCCACACCGACGTGTGGGTGAGCATGGGCGAGGCCAAGGAAGTCTGGGCCGAGCGCATCAAACTGCTCAAGCCCTACCAGGTCACCCCGGCGCTCATGAAGAAGTCCGGCAATAAGAACGTGAAGTTCATGCACTGCCTGCCGGCCTTCCACAACGCCGACACCAAGGTGGGCAAACAGGTCTCCGAGCAGTTCGGCCTGACCAACGGCATCGAGGTCACCGAGGAAGTGTTCGAGTCCCCCGCCTGCATCGCCTTCGACCAGGCGGAGAACCGCATGCACACCATCAAAGCCGTGATGGTGGCAACGCTGGGCCGCTGACGGCTTAACGGCGACAGCCGCAAAAAGAAAGCCTGCCGCCCTGAAAAGCGGCAGGTTTCCTTTTTACACGGCCCCGCCGCGGCAAGCCGCCGGGCAAGGCCGGCGGTTTTGTTTTGTAGAATATCAATGGACCTGGAACGGCGGGACCCTTTTAATTATGAATGAACGACCAGGCGGATGCGGGGATTCCTGCTGCGGCAAGCCCCCGCAGGGCGGCGACAGCATCGCCTGCCCCCTTTGCGGCAAGACGGGCGAGGTGGTGCGAGGAAGTACGGTGCGCAAGCTGCTTAAGCCCGGCCTGGCGGCGCCCGCGGACAGGTACCTGATCTGCGCCGCTCCCGATTGCGCCGCGGTTTATTTCCACCCGAAGGGCGCCCTGTTCAGGCAGGACGAGGTGATTGTGCCCGTCCATTTCAAAACCGCGGCGGTGCCCGTCTACGCCTGCTACTGCGCCGGGATCACCAAAACCCAGGTGGTGGCCGCCGTCAACAAGACCGGGGCCACGCGCTGGGCCTCCATAGTAAAAGAAATAACCGGCCGGGTGCCTAAATGCAATTGCGAAGAGAAGAACCCGCTGGGGCAGTGCTGCTCCGGCAACGCTTACGCCGCGGCCATAGCCGAATCCTCCGCCAAGCCCGTGCCCGTAAAAAAATCCAAAGACCCGCTGCACGGCCTTACGCTGGAAGCCGTCCTTACCTACCTGCTCGAACTGCACGGCTGGGAAGGGCTGTGGAACCGCCTCCCCCTGCGCTGCTTCCAGTACGACCCCAGCATCAAGTCCAGCCTCATCTTCCTGCGGAAAAATCCCTGGGCGCGCGAGAAGCTGGAGAACTGGTATATCTGCGAAGTCCCGAAACCTAAAAAGTAGCGTCCATGCGCCGCTGGGGGATCGTTCCTGTTTCCCCGCCCCTTAACTCCGCCTTCTTTACCAGCAGGGTCACCCACCAGGCGCCGGACAGCGCCAGCAGCAGGCCTATGACCTGGTAGGTCTGAATTTTTTCTATCCCGAGCAGGTGAGAGATCACGGCCGTCAGCACCGGGTAGGAGAGCACTATGGCGGTGGCCTTGGACAGGTCCATGTTGAGTATGGCCTTGTACCAGAGCACGTTGTTGAGGGCGGTCAGCGCCACGCCCCAGACCAAAATTATCCCGAGCAGCTTCAGGCTCGGCTCGAAGGCCGCCACCGGCATGAACAAGCCCAGCGCGAAGACGGGCAGTATGCCCAGCGTCGCGAACAGCGTGCGCGCGGAGGCCACGAACACGTGGGACAGCTCTTTCGGCAGCTTCTTGCTGAACAAATGCGACACCTGGTACATCAGCGGCACCGCCAGCACTATCAGGTCCCCGGTCCAGCGCACCGTGAACCGCTCCTTGAAAGCTATCAGCAGGGTGCCCGACAGCACCAGCGCGGTGCCGAACAGCTGGCTCTTTGAAATTTTTTCCTTCAGGAACAGCCTGGACAGGATGATGGTATAGACCGCCTCTACCTGCCCCAAAATGGCGGCATTGGCCGGCGTTGTGTAGTTCAGCGCCAGCACCAGCGCGGCTATGGGCAGCGCGCTGCCGAAGAAACCTATGACCAGCAGGCGCGGCCACAGGTCGCTCCGGAAATACACCGGGAAGATCTTGTTCTTGACGGCCCAGGGCAGGAAGCAGGCGAACCCGACCGCCGAGCCGGCCAGGGCGAAGAGCGGCGGCGAGATGCGCCCGGCGGCGAAGTACCCCATGACCGGGATGAAGGAGTTTATGCAGACAGTCAGCCAGATGGCGCCCAGCGGGGTAATTGTAATTGTAGGAAGCATAAGCTCAGTTGTCGTCAGTTCCCCCGGCCTTTTCCCCCTTCCCCCGGTGCGTTTTTTAAAACCGGCGTAGCGGCGAGCGCTTTATTTATAATATCAAAAACCGTGCGGGGTTTTGTAAATTCGGGCAGTCCTTTCTCTACTTTATAAATACAAACATTCTCCGGAGAAAAAGCAAATGCCTTGCGCTTTGACCATGGCTGGCATGTAAATTGATCCGTAGCGGGTGCAAGTCGGCACGGTTCACTACCGAACCGAGCCGAAAGCGGGAAAACCGGAAATGCCGGTCATGACGCACATCGGGTTCCCGGGGCGCCGGCCGCTGCGGACGCCGTCGCCCGCAAATCACTTAAGAGGTGGCAATTATGAAGGATTCAGTTTTACGATTTCTTATTGTAGCTGTAATGGCAGGCGCCATGCTGGGACAACAGGCAGAGGCGGCGGTAAGCGCGGCCAATTCGGAATCGGCGCAGGAATTTAAACGGCAAATGTACACTACGGATATATTTACCGGAGAAAATTTCAGGCTTACCCCGTATACGACCCCATTACAGCTCGAAATTCTTCCCGGACCTGTAGTATCTGATGCGGCAATAAAAAAACAACTCGAACGCACGGTATATGACGTCTGTATGGCCAGGGTTGCAAAGAATGCCGCGATTGTCAGACTGGGCGAATTATTAACCGTTCAGCATTGTGAGCGGGCCGTTGCTCAGGTAAAAGCTATGCCTCTTCAGCGTTTTGTTCAGCGTGACGCGGCCAATGTGCTGGCGGAGTGGATTTTCAGGGTAGATGGAGACAACTGGTACGATTTTAAGTCCTTGCTGCGTGAAACGACAAATTACCTTGTTAAACGCGACAGGGAATTATTTATGTTAAGAGGCTTTTCGCCTTACAATGTTTTGGTCGATACACTCAGCACCGAAGACCTTCCCATTGTCCTTGATCTGGTCGAGGGCACGGTCACTTTATGGACACTGGAGCTTGCCGACTGAACTGTAGGAAGCATAAGAGCGGTTATCGTCAATTCCCCCCGCCTTTTTTCCCTTAACCCGGCGCGTTTTTGCGCGCGGTTCTGCCGCCGGGCGGGACGCCGGCTGGTCAGGGACAGTATTAATCTTCAGGCGAAGGTGGGGCTATGGCTTATAGGGGACGCTGGTGGCTATATTACTATTTACTGAAGCCATGAGAAACCGCCGGGACTCCCCGGCGGTTTCTCTTTGCTTCGGCTTCGCCTACTTGCAGCCGTAAGTGACGTTCTTGCAGAGGTCGGGGTTTTTCAAGTCGAGACCGTTAGGGGTCAGCACCGAGAACATTTTCTCTATTTCTCCCAAGTTCAGGTCCAGGCCCGGCAGCCCAAAATTAGGCAGGTCCATTCCCACGGACGGAAGCTTAAGCGCGTTGATGGAGGCCTCCAGCTTTAGTTCGTCGGCTTCAAAAACATTCAGGGCCGCCAGGTCGGGCAGGCCGAGGTTTATGTTGGCGTCCACCGCATCAAGGATGACGTTCAGCGCGTTGTTGGCCTGCTTTATCAGGGAATCGACATACCCCCCCACGCCGAGCTTGCTCAGCACTTCCCAGAGGAAGCTGCTCAGTACGCTCTTAATTTTTCCCTCTATGGCGTCGGCGCCATCCATAATGGTCCTGAAGCCTATGGATACTCTGTAAGAAGACATCCCGGTCAGCGTAGGATAAGGGAAACTGAAGGAAAAACTGCTGTTCACCAGTGTGTTGAGCCCCGAGAGCTTGTTGCTCAGGCCTTCCACCCGGTCATACAGGGCCTCGATCTGCTTGCGCAGGGAGTCTATTTCAGCAAGCTCGGGGCCGAAAGGGTTGAAGAAATCGACAGAAGGCAGCCAGGCGCCCGGGGTATAGATAAGAACCTTTACCGCTTTGTCGTAGTCCACCAGCGCCTGGTCCAGTTTGACGGCGTACTTGCTTACATTGGGGTCAGCGCAGGCCCGGGTATTTCCCGGCAGGCTGGCAAGGCAGGCTTCGGCGGCTTGAGCAACGCGGGGGAACTTTTTCACAAAGCCGTTGTTGATGATGTAAAGAGCTTTGCCGAGCTTATCCGCCTTGTCTGCCGCGTCGGCCAGTTTCAGGCGCAGGGGTTCCGTTTTGGCCACTATGGCGTCCACTCTTATGCGGGCGGCGGTAATCTCCTTGAGCGACGCTCCGAGCGAGGCTTTTATCTTCCCGGCCTTTTCTCTGGCCTGCGGTATGGCTTCCGCCGCCACCGCCGCGGACTGCAGGGTTTTAGCCGAGGCCTCAAGTTTTCTCAGGTCGGCGTCCAACGTGGACAGCATCCCCAGCGCCGTGGCCGAGGTCCCGAGATAATTCTTGATCGTGTTGATGCGTTTTCCCAGGGTGTCCTGGTCCCCGTACAAGGTCTTGCTGTCGTTGAAAATATTGAGCAGGTCAGTATTCTTAAAAGAAACCGCGGCCACGGCGTGCCCGGCGGGGCCGGCCGTTAAAAGTACAGAGAACACAACGGCTGCCGCATAAAGCTTAAATGCTTTTTTCATTTTGGTCTCCCTAGTTTGGCTATTTATTTATATTATCATTTATAATAATATAAATATTTATAATTATACGGCGCCCTACCCCCGGCTTCTCCGGGGGGCCATAGGGGGCTGCGTGTTTTATCTAAATATCAAAGGCCGGGCCTGGTAGCCGCGCGGCCCGGGATCACGGTTGAGGTGGTGTGTCATGGGCTACTAAATTATATAATTGAGACTGACCGCCCATGAAAACCTATCATTTCTTCCCCGTCTTCATACTGCTGGTAGTCTCCTATGTCGGGCTGCATTTTTACGCCGGCCGCTGGCTGGCAAGAAGCTTCGCCATCCTCCCCGGCCCGGCCGCCTGGCTGAGGGGAGCCCTGCTGGCGGCGGCCTTCCTGTCGCCGTTCACCATGTTCCTCAAGCGCTACTACCATAGCCCCTTCCTGGAAGCCCTCTACGCCGTCGGCTACGCCTGGATGGGGATAATCCTGATAGCCGCTTTCCTGTTCGCCTGCTCGGACCTGGCCGCTCTGGCACTGCGGCGCGCGGCCTGGTTCTCGCCCGCGGCCCTGGCCCGCCTGACACTGGCCCTGCTGGCGGGAGTTATCGCCTGGAGCGTATACGGCGGCCAGAAAATACCGGTGCTGAAGGAAATCACCGTCCCGGTAAAAAACCTGCCCCCCGCCCTGGAGGGCTTCCGCATAGCGCAGATCTCGGACATGCACGTGGACTCCGGCTGGAAGCTGCGGCAGTTCGCCGGCATAGTGGACCGGATCAATTCGGCCTCGCCGGACCTGGTGCTGGTGACCGGCGACCTGATAGACCCGGGCATCACCTGCCGCCAGGACCTGGCCGAGCTTACCGGCAAGATAAAGAGCCGCCTGGGCCTTTACGGCGCGCTAGGCAACCACGAATACTATTACGGCCTGGACGCCGCGCTGGGCTGCTACAAGGCCTTCGGCATAAAACTCCTGAAGAACGAAGCCGCCGACCTGGGCGATCTGAAGCTGATAGGCCTGGGCGACATACATACCGAACACCTGACCAAGGAGGACGTGACCTCCATACTGGGAAAGCACCGTGACGGCAAGTTCACCGTCCTGATGACGCATCAGCCGGTGTTTTACAAAGAGATAGCCGCGGCCGGGGATTATTTGGGCTTCTCGGGCCACACCCACAGGGGGCAGATCTTCCCCTTCCACTTCTTTACCTGGCTGTTCTACAGGCATTTCTACGGGCTGTACCATATAAATAACAGTATTTTCTATGTAACTTCAGGAGCCGGCACCTGGGGCCCCCCGCTGCGCTGGCTCTCTTCCACCGAGATCCCGGTGCTCACATTAATAAACGCGAAGTAACAGGCCCGGGGCCCAAAGGGCCCACGCGGGCCTGGTCTATTTAACTCCGGGCCTATAGGCCTGCCGAACCTTGCCGTTTTCTCCCCCTGTGATAAACTATAGGTGTAGAGCAGCCAAGGAGGGAGTTAATGAACGGCACTTTCAAGAACCTTACTCTTACCGCAGTCCTCTTATCCTTCTCAGTTTCAGCCTACGCCACGAATGCGTTGCCCGTGGACGATACCAGGCATAAATCCGAAACTACCGTTTTAATGCAGCAGGCCATGGACGAAGGCAGCGACTCCGCCACCCGCGACTCGGCGGTGGACGCGCTTCTGGCCAACATAGAAAATTACCAGTCGGCCGCCCTCAACGCCAGCAAAAGCGCCAACAAAGGCGTCTACGAAGACAACCTCAAGGCCCGCCTCAAGGCCATTGACTCCATCTGGTCCCTGGGCGAAATAGGCGACCCCCGCCTGATGTCCAAGCTTTCCAAGTTCTACGGCGAGGCCGACGATGTAGTGAAAATGAACCTGATCATCAGCATGGGCAAGCTCAAGAGCAATACCAAGGCCGGCCCCTACCTGTTCGGCGTGGCCTCCAACCCGCAGGAGACCGCGGTGGTCCGCTCCGTGGCCTTCGAGATGCTCGAGCATATCAACTATCCCTCCACCGTGCTGAACCTGGTCCCCTCCAAAGAAGTCGGCATAGAGCAGGCGGACCTGATCTTCACCGGCGGCATTACCGGCACCATCAGCGGCTGGGTCAGCCCCGACCTCCCCATCGGCCACGCCGGCCTGTTCGTCGGCACCGAGATCAAGAACGGCAAGATCAGCGTCGTCATCGCGGACTGCGTACCGGATAACTTCAAGCCGGGCGGCGTGCGCAACATAGATTCCTGGAACAACTTCACCCACCACTTCATGTACCCGTACTACGGCAACCGCACCACCCCGGTGAAGCCCACCGCCGCGCAGCGCGAGCGCATCGCCAGGCTGGCCATAGAAATGGGCAAAAGAGGCCTCACCTACAGCGACACCCACGGCTCCCAGAAGGGCCCGGTGAAGTTCGACTGCGTGGGCTATACCGAATTCCTCTACGAGGCCGTGGGCCTGAACCCCACCGAGAACAGCTACGAGACCGGCTGGGGCTGGCCGCTGACCCCCTGGGAGCAGTTCATAGCTTTAAAGCCCAATGTCAAACCCCAGGGCCAGATCATCCTGCCCAACAACGCCACGATCATAATGCCCGGCCAGGCCATCATCACCCAGGGCTTCAACGCTCTCTCCGGAGCTTTCGGCGTGCGCGCCCCCGAGGCTAGCTCGATCCCCCTCCCCGTGCCGGCAAACTAGTTTCACTCCGGACAACAGAACGCCCCGGTCCCCCGGGGCGTTCTTATTTAAATAGGGACAGCCCCCTATTTTCCCAATACTCCTTACCACGGACCCCGGCCAGGAAATAGGGGGCTGTCCCTATTTTTGTTAAAATCTATCTGTCCTCAAAAAGGACGCGGGGAGCTTGGTAGCGACCAGGCTGAGAGTTCCGGTGTTGCCGGAAGACCCTTATAACTTGAACCGGGTAATACCGGCGGAGGGAAAATGAAAGGGTCCGTATGCCTATTGCCGACTGCGCCTGCGCAGCCGGTTTTTTATTGTCATTTTTCCTCTCACAAAGGAAATAATGACACAACTCGAATCAGCCCGCAAGGGCGCCTTAACCCCTGAACTGGTAAAAGCCGCCGCGCGCGAAGGCGCCGAAGCCGGCCTGCTGCTCAAAGAGGTGGCGGCAGGCCGCGCCGTGGTGCCGGCCAACCTAAACCACAAGGGCTTATTCCCCGCAGCCATAGGCAAGGCCTTCAACTGCAAGATCAATGTGAACCTGGGCACCTCGGGAACCGGCTCCGGCCTGCGGCAGGAACTGCGCAAGCTCGCGCTGGCCGCCGAGCTCGGCGCCGACGCGGTAATGGACCTGTCCACCGGCGGCGACCTGCCTAAGATAAGGAAAGAGATAATAAAGCGCAGCCCCATGCCGGTGGGCACGGTGCCCCTCTATGAAGCGCTGAAGCGGGCCGGGGGCGCCAAGAAGATAACCGCCGCCCTGCTGCTGGAGGTCATTGAAGAACAAGCCGAGGCCGGTGTGGACTTCATGACCGTACACGCCGGGCTGCTGCGCCGCCACCTGCCGCTTATAAAAGGCCGGACCACCGGCATAGTGTCGCGCGGCGGGGCGGCGCTGGCCCGCTTGATGGAATTGAACCGCGCCGAGAACCCGCTCTACGAACGCTTCGACGACATCTGCGCGATCTTCAGGAAATACGACGTGACTTTCAGCCTCGGCGACGCGCTGCGCCCCGGGTCGCTCGCCGACGCGTGCGACGCCGCGCAGTTCGCCGAGCTGGACGCTCTGGGCGGCCTGGTGAAGCGGGCCCGCGCCGCCGGCGTGCAGGTGATGGTGGAAGGCCCCGGCCACGTGCCGCTGGACAAGGTCTTCATGAACGTGGAGCGCGCGGAGAAGGTGTGCAACGGCGCGCCGTTCTATGTGCTGGGCCCGCTGGTCACCGACATCGCCGCCGGCTACGACCACATAAATTCCGCTATCGGCGGGGCGCTGGCCGCCTGGGCCGGCGCGGCCTTCCTCTGCTACGTAACGCCGAAAGAACACCTCGGCCTGCCGGAGCTTGAGGACGTGCGGCAGGGCATCATCGCCTCCAAAATAGCCGCCCACGCGGCGGACATCGCCCGCGGCCGGCCCGGGGCCGCAGAGCGGGACCACCGCATGTCGCGCGCGCGCTACGCTTTCGACTGGGAGCGGCAGTTCGCGCTGTCGCTGGACCCGCGGCGCGCGCGCTGCTACCGCGGCGACGGCCAGAAGAAAAAGTTCTGCAACATGTGCGGCCCCGAGTTCTGTTCCATGCGGCAGTCGCGCAAGCTTGGCAGGCAGGCCGCGGCATGACGGCCCGCGCGCTCACCATAGCGGGCTCGGACCCCGGCGGCGGGGCCGGCGTACAGGCGGACCTCAAGACCTTCTCGGCTTTCAAGGTCTACGGCATGTCGGCCGTCACCGCGGTCACCGTACAGAACACCCTCGGCGTGCGCGGCGTAATGGCCGTACCACCGCAGGTGGTTTCAGGGCAGATAGACGCCGTGCTGGAGGACATCGGGGCGGGCGCGGTTAAAACCGGCATGCTGGGCTCGGCGGCCGCGATACAGGCCATCGCCTCGCGGCTGAAGGCCCACCGCGTGAAGAACCTGGTGGTGGACCCGGTGATGTACGCCAAGAGCGGTCACGCCCTGCTGGAGCCGCGGGCCGCCGGCGCGCTGATAAAGGAACTGCTGCCGCTCGCGCTGCTGGTTACGCCCAACGCGCCGGAAGCTGAGCGCCTCTCCGGAGTGGCCGTGCGGAACCTGGCCGGCGCGAAGAAAGCCGCGCGCGCCATACGCGCACTGGGGCCCGCTTTCGTGCTGGTCAAGGGCGGCCACCTGGCCGGGCCGGTCTGCCAGGACCTGCTCTACGACGGAAAAACCTTCACCGTCCATTCCTCTCCCCGCGTCAGGACTAAGAACACCCACGGCACGGGGTGCACGCTGTCGGCGGCCATAGCGGCCGGCCTGGCCCTGGGCCTGCCGCCGCGGGAGGCTGTGGCCGGCGCGGTGGAGTACGTGGCCGGCGCCATACGCCACGCCTTCGGCCTGGGCGCGGGGCACGGCCCGCTGAACCACCACTGGAGGGCCTCATGAAAAAACTTCCCAGCGGCCTCTATGTCATCACCGACGAGAAGCTCATGCGCCGCCGCGATTTCGTGCGAAAAGTGGCCGAAGCCGCCGCCGCCGGAGCCGGCATAATACAGCTGCGCGAGAAAGCCAGTTCCCTGCGCGACCGCCTGGCCTTGGCCAGGGCGGCGGTGCGGGCGGCGCACGCACACGGCGCGAAACTGGTGATCAACGACGACCCGGAGCTGGCGGCGCTTATCGGCGCCGACGGCGTGCATCTAGGGCGCGACGACGCCTCAGTGGAAGAGGCCCGCGCGCTGCTCGGGCGGCGGGCCATAATAGGAGTGAGCTGCTACGGCGACATAGACCTCGCAGTCCGGGTGCAGAAGGCCGGCGCGGATTATATCTCGTTCGGCGCCTGCTTCAAATCGCCCACCAAGCCCCGGGAGGCCCTGGTGCCGCTCTCGGTCTTCGCCGAAGCCCGGCGCAGGCTGCAGGTGCCGCTGGTGGCCATAGGCGGCATCACCCCCGAGAACGCCCCGCTGGTCTACGCGGCCGGGGCCGACCTGGTGTCGGTAGTGTCTTCGGTATTCGCCGGGAATAAAACCGGCCAGTCGGTAAAACAATTCAACAGGAGAAAGAAATGACCTTAACAGCCGAACTGCCCGCCGAGGGCAAGATCAACCCCGCCGTCTTCGACGGCCTCATCTACCCGCGCCTGGGCGCCCCGTCGCCGGACATACTGGCCGGGCCCATGCACGGCGTGGACTGCGGCGTGGTGCGCGTGGCGCCGGGCCGGGTAATGGCCATGACGGCGGACCCGATCTTCATCGTGCCGGAATACGGCTGGGAGCGCGCAGCCTGGTTCGCTTTCCACATACTGGCCTCCGACATCACCACCACGGGGCTCGCGCCCTCGCATTTGGCCGTGGACCTGAACCTCCCCCTCTCCATAAAAAAAGAGGAGCTCGAACTGCTGTGGGAGACCGTGCACCGGGAATGCGTCAAGTACGGCGTCAGCGTGGTGACCGGCCACACGGCCCGCTACGCCGGCTGCAATTACCCCATGGTCGGGGGCGCGGTGATGACGGCGCTGGGAGACGAGGACAAGTACGTTACCACCCGCATGGCCAGGCCTGGCGACAGGGTGATAGTAACGAAGGGCGCGGCCATAGAGACCTGCGGCCTCTTCGCCGCGGCCTGCCCGAAACTGGTGGAGGCGGAACTGGGCGCGCCTGACCTGCGCGAACTGGAGAAGCTCTTCTACAAGATGTCCACGGTGGAGGACGCGCTGGCCGCGGCCGACGGGAACGCCCGCGCCGCCGGCGTGACTTCCATGCACGACGCCACCGAATGCGGGATCTGGGGCGGGCTCTACGAGATAGCCCGGGCCTCCGGCACCGGCATGGCGGTGGACCGGGACGCCATAATATTGGACCCCGCCGCGGCGCGGCTCTGCGCGCGCTTCGGCATAGACCCGTACTCCGCCATCAGCGAAGGCACGCTCATAATAACGGCAAAACCCGCCGGCGTACCCGCCATACTGGCCCGGCTCGAGGACAAAGGCATAGCTACCTCGGTCATAGGCGAGGTTACAGAAAAATCCGGCGGCATAAAAGTTACGGAGGACGGCAGGCAGCGCGATCTGGCCCACCCGGTGAAGGACCCGTTCTGGCCGGCTTTCACGGCCGCCATGGAGAGGGAGAAGGCCCTGTAGCCGCAAAAAAGAAAGCCCCGCCAAGGCGGGGCTTTTCTTTCCGGCTGGTTCGCCTAGCGGTATTTGACCTTGTAGGCGTCAAAGCTGAGGCCGCCGATGGTGATGTGCTTGGAGTAGTCGGTGCGGAACTTTTTCTTCACTACCTCGTTCACCTGGCCGGTGATCATCAGCTCGTCCTTGCCGGCTATGTCCTCGCCCAGTTTGAAGGCCACGTTCACCGCGGGGCCGTAGGCGTCGTCGGCGAAGCGCAGCAGCTTGCCGTGGTGTATGCCCACGCAGATGCTGTATTTCTTATGCTCCGGCAGGCCCACGTTGCGGCGCTTGAGCCAGCGGTGCATTTCTATGGAGCAGGCCACCGCCTTCACCGGCTCGGGGAAGATCAGCATCAGGTTGTCGGCTTTGTCCGAAAGGGTTATCCCGCCGTGGCGGGTCACTATCTTCTCCAGGCCGTCGTGGCATTTCACCATGTTGTCCATGAACTCTATGATGCCGTGCTCGTGGGTCTTCTTGGAGAAGCCGGAAGAGTCGCAGGAGACTACGGTCAGCTCTGCGCCGCAGGTCTTTTCTATCCTGGCGTCCACGGCGGCCGCGTTGCGCGCGTTGCGGTGCCGCACCAGGTCGAAGAATTTTTTAGTGGTCATTGAGCTCGTTTTCATAAAAAAAGTATAACAAAAAACCCGCCGGGGCGGGTCTTGCTAAAAGGCGGCTGGAGACTTTAGGGCTAGTCGGCGAAGTGGAGCCAGTAGCGGTTCAGGGGTCCCGAGGCCATGGCGCCCACGAAGGCTATGGCCCAGGGCTCGCCTGCCAGGACGGCCTTGGCCACTTTGGAAAGCGGTATGGGGGCCAGCAGCATGGCGAAAACGGCTGAGTGGAAAATCAGCTTGGCGGCGTCGGAAGCGATAACGCCCGCGCCTGCGCCCTGGCCCACGTCCCAGCCCAGCCGGGACGCGGCTATTTCTACATTGTCCAGGTTACTGACCCAGAGCAGGCCGTGGAAGACGGCGCCCGCGGCCAGCTTGCCGGCGGCCTTGGCTTTTTCGGCCCCGGACAGTTCACCGGTCTTCAGGGCCGCCAGGTTCTCGCGGCGCAGGGAAAGCCAGTAAGCCATGGCTTGGTGCACCCGGCCGTCCTTGCCCAGGTCGGCGGGGCGCTCGGGAGGGGTCAGGGCCGCCCGCATGGAAGGGGGCAGGGGAACCTTTGAAGAAAGCGGTCTTGAAGGGCGGGCGGCGGCCGGGGCCGGCTGAGCGGCGGCGGGGCGGGCCTGGGCGGGGCCGCCGGCGTAAACGGCCGGCAGGGCGGCGGCGCCGCGGGCTGAAGCGCCGTCGAAGAATCTCGCCGCGCCTTCGGAAGTAAAGAGATCTTTTGAAGCGGCCAGGGCGCCCAGCTTCTCCGCCGGGGCAGGGCGGGACGCCGCGGGGCGGGCCTGGGCGGAAGCCAGGGCGGCGGCGCAGCCGCCATTAGCGTAATAGCGCACCTCGGCGCTGAACTCCGGGATGAAATATTTCTCGGCCGTCGCCAGGTCTTCGGTTTTAAGGGCGCAGGCCTTGAAGCGCGCCGTGAGGGACGAGACCTTTTCCTTCTTGTCGGCCAGGCCTTCGGCGGCCGCGCCGCCGTGCAGGGCCTGCACTTCCTTGAGGAATTCGGGGGTTATGGCCGGCGGGAGCTTCAGCGCCTGCTCGGCGGACCAGGGGGCGGCGGCCTGCTTGTAGACGAGGGGCCCGGCAAATAGCGGGGAGGCGCAGGTTGTAGCCAGCGCCGCCGCGATTAAAATATTTATGCGGGATCTCATTAACATATATAGTGTAGCCTCTGCGGGCCTCCGGCGGGAGCGGCCAAATACCTACACAGGGCGCAAAAAAGGGCCTACACGGATGTAGGCCCTTTTATGAGTATGAAGCGAGTTTACAGCTGGTTGAACATCAGTTTGTGGATCAGGCCCTTTATGGGCATATAGGGGATGCCGAGGTCTTTCACTTTTTTGGCGTGCTTCGCGGCGGAGATATCTTTGCGGAAAGCTGCGTCCAGCTCGGCCACGGCCTGCCTGTCGGAGAAGTTCACGGCTATCTCCATCACGTAGCGGATGGAGCGCGGCTGCAGGTTGAAAGAGCCGATGGTGCCGTAGGAGCCGTCCACCGTCATGAACTTGGAATGCAGCCGGTTCGGCAGGCCGCCTTCCTTCAGGTAAATATTGGCGCCGGCCTTCACCAGTTCGGGGAAGCTGCCCAGTATCATCGCGCCCATGATCTTGTCGCCTATGGTCTCGAGCGAATTGGAGAGGATGTTCACCTCCACGCCGCGGGCCCTGGCGTCCAGCAGGGCGATCTTCATGGCGGGCGGCATTACGATGATGGCGTTCTCTATATTGATGCGCTCTTTCGCGGCGTAGACCGCGCGCAGCATGGAGAGGAAGATATAGGGCTCCTGCCCGGGGACGTTCCAGACTATGGCGCCCTCGCTGCCGCCGGCCGGCGTGCCGTCGTAGGCGGCGGCGGAAGCGCGCACCGCCAGTCCCGCCTCAGCCGCCTGCTCGTTCCAGGCCCCGGCAAAGAACTTCATCGCGTCCTTCAGCGCCGGGCCCTGCACCAGCACGTCGGTGTCGCGCCACTTCTCGTGGCCGGCCATATGCGAATACTCGTTGCCGATATTCATGCCGCCGAGCACGGCGTACTTGCCGTCCGTTATCAGGATCTTGGAATGGAACTCGTAGTAATTCTTCGAGGAGGGCTGGTAGCGCAGCACCGGGATGCCGGCGGCGGCTATCTTGGCGAGGATGCCCTTGTCGTAGAGGCCGGCCGTGTCCTTGTCTATCATCAGGCGCACGTCGAGGCCTTCCTTCTTTTTGGCTATCAGCAGGTCGGCGGTGTGGTGGCCGGTCTCGTCGTCGTAGAAGGCCCAGGTGGTCAGGTAGACGCTCTTCCTGGCGGCCTTTATGAGCTCGGCGCGCTTGCCGAAAGAGGCCGCGCCGTTGATGAGGGGTTTAATAAGGTTGCCGGAGGAGAAAGGGGTGCGCTGTATGGAACCGAGTTCGGACAAGAAGGCCTGGCCGGAAGAGACCGGGGAGCCGGGGCGGGTAAGCGCCAGGTGGCGGGCCGTCAGCTCGTCCCAGCCCTCTATGGCCTGCACGCCGGGCACGTGGCCGTTGGACTCCAGCTCGGCGCCGACATACATCGAAAATACGCGGGCGGCCTCGGCGGGTTCCATCTTGGCCCCGGCCGGAAAGAAGCGCTCCAGGCGCGGGTCGCTGAGCACGGCCACTATCACCGGCTCCAGTATGCCTTCCTGGTAGGCCGCGCCGAGCTCTTTCACTATGGCGTCGTCCACCTTGGTGGGGTGGGCCCAGTTGCCGGTTATCTGCCGCACCAGGCGTTCTTTGAAAGCGTTTACCAGCAGGGCCTTGTCTTCCTGGGGCAGCGGCATGGCTTCGGGGGCAGGGGCGGCAAGAGCCGCACGGCCGGCGCCGGCTGAAAATTCCAGCTGCCCGAGGGCTTGCTGGCCGTAGCTGAGGTCCGCGAAACAGGCGAGGAAGATGGCGAAGAAGGCTATGAAGAGGGCGTTGAAGATTTTGAGGTCGTATACGAGGGTTTTATGTACCATGCCTATAGTCTACACACTGCAGGCGCGGACCATAAGGGCCGTTGGTACCCCAAACTTAAATAAAAGGACCTACGGCAAAGGACAAAGGGCCCAGGCTATTCCCGGTCCCCGGAGAAAGTGCGGGCGAAATCGGCGATAGTTTTAGCCGAAGCGGAGAGCGCGCCTTTGAACGGATATTGAGGCCCGTCGTCGGACAGCTTCTCTATCGCCAGCAGGCCATTGCCTATCCCTTCCAGATGTATGAAGTCGGCGGCCTCGCCGAAAGCGGCGCGCCAGGCGGTCATGGTGGCGGCGCGGCCGGGCGCGTTGGCGTCATCGATCAGCGCGTAGCCGCCGAGATCCAGGGCGGGAAAGACGTCGTAGAGCACGGCCTCGGGATTCCAGCTGTCATGCGGAGCGTCTATCAGGGCCAGGTCGAAGGGCCCCATGGCGCCCACCAGGCCCTTCGGCAGGGCATAGGAAAGCAGCAGGCGCGGCCCGTAAAGCCGGGGGCGAAGGGGGGCCACGCGGAATTCTACTTTGGCCTGGCAGGCGGAAGTCTCCATGGCCTCTTTGGCCAGCGCGGAGTAGCGCGGGGAATCGTCCACCGAAAGCAGGTAATTATCCTCATGCGGCTCTATCTCCCTGGCCAGCATCAGCGTAGAGAACCCGGAGCCGAACTCCATCACACGCCGCGCCTCCAGGGCGCGCGCGAAGGCCGCCACGAAGCGGCAGGAGGCGGGGTCCATCGCCCAGGAGCCCGGGTGTTCCAGGCGCGACACGTTCACTTTGTCCATCTCCGCCACGGCGGCAGCAATATAAGGGTTCATAAGTTTATAACCACTCCGAAGAGCGCGGCCCGCAGTTGAGCAGCAGGTCCAGCGCGGACAGATCCGGCTCGAAGCCGGGGAAAGCCTGCGGGTATTCGCGCGGCTTGAAATCCTGCCAGGCCAGCTTTATGCCGGCGTAGCTGAAAACATTGGGGTCCAGGTAGGCCTTCGCGCCAGCGCCGGAGAGGTATTCCCCCGCCCCGGCCGCCGCGCAGAGCCGCGCCAGCCGCGCACTGGAGGCTTCCTCCACCTTGAACTCCGAAGAGAAGCGGACCTGGATCTTTATGCCCAGGCCGTCCTTCAGGAAATCCATCGTGGCTATCGCCAGGTCTGCGAGCAGCCGGTAATCCCGCGCGTAGATCTCTTCCAGCCCCGGCAGGTACTGCTTGAAGAAGGGCGCCCGCGCGTAATTCATCTTTATCGCCTGCAGGTGGTCGCCCAGCCAGGTGCCGCCGCGGTCCAGCTCCACCTCGTTTATCTTCTGCGAGAAACGGCCCTTGGAGATGACCGGCGCCGTCAGGTACTGCCAGCCGCGCGGCGTGCGGATGCGGTTGCGGTTCTGGAACTCGCGCTTCTCGTACTGCACGTCGTCGAGATAGATGAACAGGTCCGCCGCCCGCATCTTGGCGAAGAAGCGCAGCCCGGGCCAGTACTGAAGTTGGTGGATGGCGGCTTTCATTTTTTGGCGGTGGCTATCAGGGCCGAACCGGCATAGACTCGCCCGAGCGTAATCAGCCAAAGCGCCTGTGCCAGGTAATAGTATAGAACTTTAAACAGAGAGGTAAGAAATCCTCCCAGCCGCCCGCCAGTGCGGTAGGGGTCCCCCGGGGTAGGCCTGGAGTTGCGTATCGTTATATCCCTGAAGCCTGCCCGCTGCAGCAGCAGGTGCAGCGAGCGCGGGCCGAAATTAAAGTTATGTACCACCGAAGGCCTGACCCCCAGCCCCCGGAAGAAGCCTTTCAGTTCAAGTCTGTGAAGGGGCAGGTGGAAGCACGCGTTATAATCCCTGGCGTACAATATGCCGCCAGGTTTCAGCAGCCTCGAGATTTCCGCCGCGGCGGCCGCCGGGTTATCCATCTGGCTGAAAACTTCAAAAGCGGTAATTGCCTCGTAGTACTGCCCGGGCAGGCCCAGCGCCTCCACCGGGCTGGCATAGACCTTGCTGCCTCCGGAAGAAGCCTTGGCCGCCATGTTTGTATCTATCTCTATCCCTTCCGCCTCCCAGCCCCGCAGCGCCGCGGCTTTGAGAAAATCCCCGGCGGCGCAGCCGATATCCAGCAATTTCCCCTGGCGCGGGAATCTTGCGCCCAGGAAAGCCAGCGCTGAAGAGAAGAGGCCTTGTTTGGCGCCGCGGTAGATATCCTCCTCCAGGCCGGGTTCATAGACGGGCGCGGCAAAAATCTTTTCGATCCTGAAGACCAGCCCGCAGCTCAGGCATTTACCAAGCCCGGGCAGGCTTTCTCCCGTGGCGCCGCCGCATACCGCACAGCGGGTAGTGCTTGCCATCACAGCAAGTCCTCCGCCGCGGCCAGGACCTCTTCAGGGGTGATGGCCGTCAGGCAGACGGGGTTGGGACAATGAAATTTATAGCAGGGCGTCTCGCAGCCGGGCATGTCCTTTCTTATCACGCGCTTCTTTTCCCCCGGCACCGAGGGCGCAAAACGCCAGTGGTCTCCCGGGCCGAAAATGCAGACCGTCTTTGTCCCCACCGCCGCGGCCATGTGCATGGGCCCGGTATCATTGGTAATAAAAACGTCCATCAGGCTGTAGAGCGCCGCGTTCTGCCCCAGCGTGTAAAGCCCCGCGGAGGAGAACACCCTTTCGGATATTTTAAGTTCATCCGCCATGGCCTTTTCTTCCGCAGAGCCGGTCACCATTAAAAGGGCGGACGGATATTTCTCAAGCAGCAGTTTCACCAGGGCCTTCCATTTTTCCAAAGGCCAGCGCCGGGAGGGCCTGAAGGCCCCGGGGTTGAGCCCGATAAAAGGCTTGCCGGAAAGACCCCGCGAGGCGAGGTCCATAGAAACGCTTTTCTTGGCCTCCAGCCCCGGCGCGTACTCTATCAGGAAGTCACGCTGCTCGATACCGAGCGGGGCCAGCAGTCTTGAAATAAGATCCACGGCGTTTTTCTTCTCTATAACTTCTTCGAAGACGGTATGGCTGCCGGCCCCGCCCAGGCCGGTCATTACGCGGCAGGAAGCGAGCGCCGGCTTAACGAGCCAGTTGATCAGCCTGGTCTTGAGCAGGCCGCCGTACGAGGACACCAGGCTGAAATTCACCAAGGCGTCAAACCCCTCCCCGCGCAGTTGCAGCAGCGTCCTCAAGAATTTATACGCCGCGGCAGGGCCGCCGAAGCGGTAGCGGATAGGCACGGAATGTATCTTGTCTATGCCGGCTATCCCGGCCGCCAGCTCTTTGGAGCGGTCAATGGTAAGCAGTTCCAGCCGCGCGTCGGGGTAAGCAGCTTTTAGAGCGCGCACGGCCGGCGTCATCATTATAATATCGCCGAGCCCGGCCATGTTCACCAGCAGTATCTTCCGGCGGCCGCGCACGTTCCACGCGCCGCTTATGGCGGCGGCAGGGTTGCGCCGGTTGTCCTCGAACCAGAGCTGGAAGACGGAAGCCGCGTGGATGCGGTCGTAGAGGTTGCGGCGGCCGGAAGCGTGCTCCTCCAGCATCAGCGTCACTCCTTCGGGAGAAAGGACGCCGGAGGCTTTCAGCGCGCCGGGGCTTAGCAGTTCCGAGGTAAACTTTTTCAGTTCTTTGTCCTGCCAGCGCGCGAGCGGGACCTGGAAACCGCGCTTGGGCCGCTTCAGGGTGCCGGGCGGGAGCCTGCCGGCCATCGCTTTTTTCAGCAGGTATTTAAGCGTTAACCCGCGCGTCTTCGCGGCCATGGGCACGCCGGCCATGAACTCCACCAGCCTGACGTCCGTGAAAGGCACGCGCAGTTCCAGCGAATTGGCCATCGAGGTCCTGTCAGCCAGGCAGAGCAGGTCCGCCGGCAGGTAGTTGCCGATCTCGAAGGCCAGTATATCTTCGGGGCCCGCCGGAGAGCCGGGCAGCCTGGGGTGCGCGCCGCCAAGCGCGGCCCACAGTTCCGGGGAGTAAAGATTTTTCTTCTCTTCCGCCGGCAGATAAGAGATCCATGAATTGTAGGCCCCGGAGAAATCAGCCGCACCGGAATTGAAAAAGCGCTTGAGACGGCCCGGCAGGTTTGAAGGCGAGCGGCTCTCGGGCAGCAGCGAAAACGCCCCGCCGGCCAGCCGGCGCAGGGGCCCGGGGACCTTGAGATACTGCGGGAGGAACCGCGCGGCTAAATGGCGCGGATAGCCGCCGAAAAGTTCGTCGCCCCCTATCCCCGCCAGCGCCACGGTTACCGCGCGCCTGGCCTCCCTGCTCACCAGGTAGGAGGCTATCGCCGAGGAGTCGGCAAAAGGCTCGTCGAAATGGCCCGCCAGCTTCCTTATCACCGCGCCGATGTCCGGGGTGACCGGCACCTCGAGATGCTCCGCGCCGAAGTATTCCGCCGTAGCGCGGGCGCCCGTTGTTTCGTCGAAACCCGCATCTTCCCCGCCGAAGCCGGCGGTAAAAGTCTTGACCCCCTTGCCGGCATGCTCGGCCATGAACGAAAGCAGGCAGGCGGAATCCACGCCGCCAGAAAGCAGCAGCCCCAGCGGCACATCGCTGACCAGCTGTTCCTTCACGCTTTTGGAGAGCAGGCCGCGGATGTTCTCCAGGTAAAATTCCTCGGGCTTGCCCGCCAGGTCCGGCGGCTTCAGCTCCCAATATTTCTCAACGCGTACCGAGCCGCCGCGGAAGACCAGCAGCGAGGCCGGCTCCAGCTTGTTCACGCCCTTATATACGGTCAGCGGGGCGGGGATGTAGAGGTAGGTAAAATAATAGTCCAGCGCGGCGGCGTCCAGGTCCCCGCAAAGCCCGGGCACCAGCCGAAGGGCCTTAAGCTCCGAAGCGAAATAGAGCTTGTTCCCGGCGAGAGCGTAGTAGAGCGGCTTTATCCCGAACTGGTCGCGCGCCAGCAGCAGCTTGCGGGCCCGGCCGTCCCAGAGCGCGAAGGCGAACATGCCTCGCAGCAGTTTCGGGAAGCCCTCTCCGTGTTCTTCGTAGAGGTGAACCAGCACTTCGGTGTCGGTATTGGTTCTGAATCTGTGTCCCGCGGCCTCAAGCTCGCGGCGCAGTTCGCGGAAGTTGTAGATCTCACCGTTGAAAACTACGGTGACGGTTCCGTCCTCGTTGGAGATGGGCTGCGCCCCCGTGGCCAGGTCTATGACCTTCAGCCGGCGCATACCCAGCGAAACCTCTTCGCCCTCGGAGAAGAAACCGTCCTCGTCCGGACCCCTGTGCTCCAGAGACAGTGCCATGCCGCGCAGCAGCGCGTCCGCGCGCAACCCGGCGAAGCCGCAGATGCCGCACATCAGTCCTCCCTCCGCTCTTGCCCGGCCAGTTCCCGGTAAAGCCTGTCATGCTCCGAGATGAAGACTCCGTGCGAGAACTTCCCGCGCGCGGCCGCCCGCGCGCTCTCCCCCAGCCGGCGCGCCAGCCCGGGGTCGGCAGCGGCTTTCCTGATGGCCGCGGCGAGCGCCCGGGCGTCTCCGGGCGGGACCAGCAGCGCGTCCCGGCCGTCCTCTACGGTCCCGATGACGCCGTCTATCGCCGAGGCGATGATGGGCTTGCCCAGCGCCATAGCCTCCAGCAGCGCGTTGGGCTGCCCTTCGCGCAGCGAGGGCAGCAGGAAAACGTCCAGGCCGGACAGGAACTCCGCCGGCCGTTGAATGAAGCCCGGGAAAACTACGTTTGAAAGGCCCGCCCGGCGCGCCCGCTCCATCAGTTCTTCCTTCAGCTCTCCCTCGCCGGCGAGCGCGCAGAGCAGCCGCGAAGAGAGCTCCGGCTCTTCGGCCTTGATCAGCGCGAGGGCGTCTATCAGGCAGGCGAAGCCCTTCTGCCAGACCAGCCGGGCGGCAGCGCCGATGAGGAACTTGCCCTCCGCCCCGGGAACGGCCGGCCGGCCGGCGCCGGCGGGCGCGTCGAAGAACTCGGGGCCTGGCGCGTTGTAGATGAGCCGCACCTTGTCGGCGCTGAAGGGCCGCCGTTCCAGCGCGAAACGCGCCAGCGCGGGGGAGACCACTATCACGCGGTCGCAGAAAAGCGAGGAGAACTTGTCGGCCAGCACATAGAGCGCCTTGCGAAGCGGGCCGACGTCGAAGCCTTCTACGGGCATCTGCAGCGTGGAGACCGACGGCCGCCCGGCGGCGGCCGCGGCCAGGCGCGCGTACAGGTCGGCCCTGGCCCCCTGTGAATGCACCAGGTCCACCCCCTCGTCCCTGATGATCCGGCGGAGCCTGGCGAAGCCGGGCAGGGAGAACCGCTGGCCCATGTCGAAAGGGATCACGCGGGCGGCGTGCCGTATCTTCTCCGCGAAAGGCCCCTCCGCGCGGCAGGCGGCCAGGAACTCGTAGCGCGCCGGGTCCAGCCCGTTGATGAGCTGCGCGAAGCCTTTCTCCCCGCCGCCGTAGGCTTCGTTCTCTATTACGAACAGCAGGCGCAGCTTCTTCATAGGCAGGTGTCCCCGACGGAAGAGCGCATCCAGGCGCTCTCACCGGAACTCCGCTCCTTGCGCAGCAGGTAGAAGGTATAGGCGGACAGGCCGGGGAACAGGCGCGCGCCGTAGTCTACGAGCGGGTAGGGCAGCGGGTAGAGCGTGGAGCCGGCGCAGCGCACCAGGCTGAAGCACGGGTTGGAGGTGAGGAATTTCAGGAAATCCTTGTGGGCGAAGCAGCGTATATGCGGCCCCGTAATGGCGTTGCACAGCGGCTGCGCGCCGAAAGCCAGCAGCAGCCTGTTGTGGAGCGCCGCAAGATTGGGCACGCCGAGAGCGAGATAGCCCCCGGGCTTCAGCACGCGCTCCATCTCCGCCAGCGGCAGGAAGATGTTCTTGAGATGTTCCAGCACCTGGCTGCAGACCACCAAGTCGAAGGACCCGTCGGCGTAGGGGAAGCGCCCGTCCTCCAGGTTTACTTTTGAGTTCTGAATGTAAGGCGGGTAAGTGGCAATGTACTTATCCAGCATCTCTATCGTATGTATGTGATTCTCCGGAACGCCCAGCATCCGTTGGTACTCTACGGTCATGGAGCAGTCCCCGGCGCCTACGTCCAACAATGAACCGGCACCCCCTGCATGGCCGACAAAACGCATGAAATCTCTGCGAAGCCGTGCCGTTTCGTCGTCAGCCCGCAGAATGCGGCGCAGGAAGCCTTTCATGACGCCTCCCCCCGCCGTGCGGCGGCCCCGCGCGAACTCGCCTTTTCCAGGAACGCGGCCATCTGCCCGGCTCGCCGGAGCCAGGTGTGCTTCTTTTCAACCTCGAGGCGGCCGCGGCCTGCCAGTTCCGCGCGCAGTGCCGGGGCCTTCAGAAGTTTCAGGATGGCGGCTGCCGCCTGCGCCGGGTCCGAGGCGTCCACGGAAACGCCGGCCCCCACTCTTTCCACAAAATCCCCGTAGCCCTTCACGCTGCTGGCGAGCACGGGCTTCCCGCAGGCCAGGTATTCGTAGGTCTTTACCGGATCCCCCGGGTTCTTCCTGGGCCCCTTGAAAAAGCAGATGCAGAGGTCGAAAACGTTTATGTGGCGCGGCACTTCTTCGTAAGGCACGCGGCCCGTGAAGATGAAGGCATCCCGCACGCCGCGTTCGACCGCGAGGGCTTTCAGGCTTTCCCCGAGAGGGCCGCCGCCCACTATCAGGAACCTGGCCTCCGGCAGTTCTTTCAGTACGAGCGGCACCGCCTCTACCAGGTAGTCCAGCCCGTGCCACTTGAACAGCCCCCCGACGAAGCCCGTCACCGGGGCGCCCGCCGCTATCCCTAGCTCTGCGCGCAGGGCTGAAGAGTCCATCGGCCTGAACTTCTCCGGGTCTACGCCATCGTGCAGCACCTCTATGCATTCCCGCGGGAAACCGTGGCGCTCGCGCAGGTCCAGGCCCACCTCGTCGGTAATGGCCAAAACCGCCGCGGACATGGCGCAGTTGAACTTCTGCACCAGGTTTATCAGCCACATCACCGGCTTCAGCGCCGAAGGCAGGGTCATGTCCTCCGAAACTATCCCGTTGACGAAGAAAGTCATGGGCACCCCGAAAACGGCGCAGGCGAGCGCGGGCACGGGGTCCAGGTAATATTCGGAGAGCACCGCCCGTTCCGGCCTGTCACGGAGAAAGCCGGCCGCCAGGCAGGGGATGGACATTATGAGATAGGACAGGTTACGCAGCAGCGGCAGATCTATCACCGGGACGTAGCGGATTTTGAACTTGACCGGCCGCGGGAACCGCCCGTGCCCCGGGTTATACAGCGTCACGGAATGGCCCAGTGCGGCCAGGTTCTCGCAGAGCTCCACCAGCTGCACTATAGCGCCGTTGTAGCGTGAGAGGTCCTCGTAGGCTATTACCGCCAGTCGCATCTCACTCCCACCACCAGATAGGCTCGTTCTGCTGCTGCCAGAAGTTGCAGTCGCGGCAGATGGGCAGGGCGTCGAAACGGCGCTCGAGGTGCAGCTTGCGGATACGCTCCAGCTTTTCGCCGTGCCAGACCTCGGCAATGCTGGAATTGACCACATTCCCCAGCAAATTCTCCCCGTTATAGTCCTGGCAGCAGAGCGGGACGTCCCCGTTGTTCAGCACCAGCATATGGCTCCACAGGCGGGTGCAGGGCCGCCGCTCGGTGTTGCGCACCGAAGAGGTTACTTCGCCGGGGATCTCTCCGCCCCAGTTGCAGAAGGTGCCTATCGTGACCGTGTCGGCGAGCCTCGTCCATTTTTCCCGGAAAGGTGCTACTTCCTTTATGTTCTCCGGCATCGCCACGAAAGCGAGATTTACCAGCGGCTTCTTCCTGCCCATCGAATTTCGCAATTTGATGAACCCTTCGACATTGGCGTTTACCTCGTCGAAGTTCAGATTTACCCTTATCTTTTCGTAGGTCTCCTTGGTGAAGCCGTCGAAGCTTATGTTGATAAGGTCCAGCCCGGCCTCTATCAAGGCCCTTCCGCGTTCTTCGGTCAGCAGCGCGCCATTGGTGAAAATGCATATTTCGGCGTCAGGCAGGGCTGCCCTTACCTGCGCCACGTATTCGGGGAGGCGGGGGTTCAGCAGCGGCTCGCCGAAATGGTTCGGCAGGAAGGTGAGGACTTTATCCTTGTTGGCGGCGCACTCTTGCACCACCTTGGAGACGAGTTCCCCGCTGACAAGGGCTTTGGTCCGGGTCATTTTCTGGTGCGGGCACATTATGCAGCGCGCGTTGCAGGTGTTGGTAACCTCTATCTGCACCATCGAAGGAAAGGCCAGGCGCCGCTTTAGGTATATGCCCCGTAGCCCGCTCTTGATAAAGCCGAGGCGCATGAAAGGCCTTGCCAAGGTCTTTGCTCCGGCATGTATGGCGGACATTATCGAGTTTTCAGGCATTGTATGCTCCATTCAGCGCGAAAAATCCCGTCATTTCCCCCCCAGGGGTGGACTCCCCCTGAAAGAGGTTTCGGCTGCTTCCGCTACCCGACGCGCCACCGCGGCGCGGTCAAATCTTTCCAGTATAAGCGCCCGGCCCTGTCCGCCGAGCCGCGAAGCGCGCTCCGGGTCCTCGAGAAAGCGCGAGATTGCGGCGAGAAAAGTTGGCGCATCTCCGGCATCAGTGACAGCGACAGCTTCGCAGTCCTGAAAGAAATCGTTCGTGCCGCGCGGCATAGCGGCAACTACAGGCTTGCCGCAGGCCAGGTAATCGAAGATCTTCACCGGAGTCACAGCCTCCCCGGCCCCGGTAAGCGCCGACAGCCCGACCTCGGAGCAGGCTATATAGGCGGCGGCTTTCTGCTGCGCTACGCGGCCAGTAAGGATAAACCTGCCGCCGAGTCCGGTCCCGGCTATCAACTCCCTGCAGGCATCGTCAAGATCCCCCAGCAGCAGTAACCGCACGTCCGGGAAAGCGCCGAGTATCTCCTTCGCCGCACTTATTATCAGCGGGTAGTCGTTCCACTTGTTAAGGCTGCCCGCAAAGCAGACGTAGCGCAGTTCCGGAGCGAGGGACAGTTCCGCGCAGGCCTTCGCCCTGTCTAGCGGCCTGAAAATATCGGTATTGGCTCCGCTGGGAAGGATACTAACCTTATCCTCGTCCAGTCCAAATCCCCCGACCAATGCTTTCTTAACCTTGGAGTTTATAGTGAACACAGCGTCGCTGAGCTTCAGGTTCAACCTGTCGCAGAACCTCACCAGCGGCAGTTTAAGGCGCATGCCCCCACGCGTTTCCCGGTAGCGGTAGAACGGGTCGTCATTTACGTCAGTCAGCAGGACAGCCCCGGTCACGCTCTTCATGAATAACGGGACGAAGGAGGTGGTTATCCTGACGAATACCGCCGAGCAGGCGCCATGCCTCAGCTCAAGAAGCGATGCGGCCAAACTTAACAGCTCGTGCCAGATTATGCCGAATATTGGAATTCCGAACGCGGGGATTTTGACAACTTTTGCCGTGGTCTGTGTTTCCGGACACCCATTATCCGGAGCAAAGAGAACGACGTCATGCCCCATGGATTTCAAGTTGGTGCAAAGATCGAAAACTTTCACGGGGCCGCCAGGCATGCCCCGCAAAACCTCATCATATAGATAATAATAAACGAAAATACGCATCCCAGGTCACGTTTCCGATAGTGCAGACACGCGGTCGCTGACGGCACCCTTCCCGACTATGCCGTATATTTAACCAAAAAGCACCGCCATTCTCCACATTAATGCTACCATTTAACCTGCACGAAATGCCGATATTACGCGGGCAAGTTGCGGCGTATTTTCATAAACCCGGCACACTGGCGGCCCCCGCCCGCTACCCGGACTGGCGATGAATAAACGCAAGTTTTATTATTTATTGGGCATAGCTGGCTCCCTGTTCTGTTATTGCTACTACGCCATATACAAACTGCTGGGGACACACTCCCCCCAAACAGGAATAGATTTTGAGCGAGGCTGCATTGCCGCCGGCAACTTTCTTAGCGGCAGGCCCCTCTACGACATGCCTGCCGGGGTCGACCAGTATTTCTACTTCCCGCCGGTCACACTGCTCTATCTTCCTTTTACGCCGTTGTCTCCCGGGAACGCAAAACTAGCCTGGTTCTGGCTTTCACAAATCCTCGTCTTGCTGTCATTATGGCTTGCGTACAGGCTGGGCCGCGGGAAGGACCCGCTGCGGGCCCTGTTCGCCGTATGCGCAACCGCGGCCTCCTCAACCCCGTTGTACGCCATGCTGCATAACGGGAATATTAACGTCGTGCTGTTCTCCGGCCTTGCGGCCTTGTACACCTGCCTGTTTTACGGCAGAACGAAACTGGCCGCCTGGGCCCTGGCGCTTTTTGCCGCCATCAAGATCTTCCCGGCGATCCTGCTCGGAGTGTTAGTCCGGGCCCGGGACAAGGCGGCGCTCCGCCATGTCCTGCTTGCGGCGGCGCTCCTGCTGGGCCTGTCTGTTTCCGTGTTTAATATCGGCCCGAACCTGGAATATCTGCGGCACCTGCCTTCGATGAACAGATATAGCGGCACGCTGCACGTCATGTCGCTCACTTTCCCGCTGAAAATATTCTTTCCCGGACTATCCGTCTCCGCGCTCTTTTTCTCACACCTTTTATTCCTGGCGGGATTACTGTTCTGGTGGTGGGAAACGGGGCGAAAATCCGGAACGGAGCCGGCTTCCCCCGGCCAGCTTGCTGCCGATACTTTCGCGCTGACCCTGATAATGATACTCGCCATGCCGCCGGCCTGGCTGATGTACGGCGCGCTGCTTATTGTGCCTTTTTACTTCGTAATCTTGGCGATGCTGGGGGATATACGCAGGTTTAAATATCCCGCCGTGTTCCTGGGGGCGTTTATATTCATTAACTGCTGGGAATTCCTGTACTATCACCTGCCGCTGCCGGTGGTGAACCTGACCGCCAGGCAGCTCCAGTTCGCACGGGAGGCACATCCCTTATTGCACGACATTATATTTTCGGGGCATTTCATCGCCACTTTCGCCATCTTGTGGTGGGTTATGAAAAACTACAGGCAGCTTGAGATAAGCTTCGGCGATATGGCGGACTTCACCCGGCAAAAGGCGGCGTGCGGTGCGGCGCGGTCATAAATAGCATGCCCCCCTCTTTTCCCTGAACCGTTTATACGCTATAAGCGGCAGGTAGAACAGCACAAGCAGTTGCAGCCACGCGACAAGGGCTATCCGCAGGAAGCCGCGCGCCGGGCCCGCGTTCTCGGCAGCGAATTGCCAGCTCCAGGAAAAACAGGCCAACAGGCCGCTAAAGACCGAAATCCGCGGGTCTTTCAGCATCAGCACTAATTTATTGCGGTAGGTCAGGTACCTGCTCCGCAGGGCCATCTCCTCCGGATGCAGCGAGCCGTGCCAGTGATTGATCCTGCTGCCGGGCGCAAGGGCTATCCGGAAACCGTGGTAAGCGCAGCGCTGGAAAAGGTCCGTCTCCTCATGATAGACGAAGTAGAACGGGTCGAAACCGCCGGCCTTCAGGAACACCTCTTTTTTTATCAGGACCGCCGCGCCTAAAGCCGTCGGCAGGGGATAGATCTTCCGGAAGCCCTCCCCTTTTTTATAGTCCTCGGCGAATTCGGGGCTCATGTCCAGCATCCCACGCAGGAAGAGCCTGTCCAGTTCGCGGCCTTCGTAGTCGTACTGCAGCGGCGCGAAGATCTGGAATTCCCTTTCGGTCTCGGCGGCGGAGAGCAATTGGGACAGCCATTGCCGGTCGACGGTCACATCCTGGTTGAGAAGGACGACCTGGTCCGCGCCCCTGTCCAGCGCGTACCTGATGCCGACATTGTTCCCTTCAGCGAAACCCAGGTTCGCCGCGTTCCGGACGAGCAGCGCCTGCGGATAGTCCTTTTCGACTATCTCCGCGCTGCGGTCGGAAGAACCGTTGTCTACCACCAGGACCTTGAAATCCGCCCCCTCCGACGCAAACACGGAATCCAGGCAGCCCTTAAGCCACCTTTCCCCGTTCCAGGCCAGGATATTCACGAAGATCACTGGTTTGTCCATAGCGATTTCATTTAAAACAACCGTCCCCGACCAAGTTTACGGGGACACTCACTTTACAGGATACTCGGCCCGCCAAACAGCCCTTCCGGGAACCATTCACGTCCGTGAAGAGGAACAGACCGCGACAAAATACCGCGGCTCATATAACGCGGATATTTTTTTCACCTCAGGCTCCCCATCGATTAGCACATATGGCTGCGTCGAAAACATGCCGGCAACTTTCCGAATCGCTTTAATAAACAATACTTTGAGCTTGTGATTTTCGCGCTGGCCGTAAATTTTCACGCTTCCAAAGGATTCCCCGAGGAGTTCAGCGAACTCCCCTTTCGCATATTCAATCTGGTGGAACGGGTTATCGCATTTTTCAGCGATCAGTTTCCCGGGCGAAGTCACTCTCCGGTTAGGCGTGGAGACGATAAAAATGCCTGAGTTAACCAGCAGGGACGGGATTGAACGGACAAATTGTGCCGGGGCCGGTAGATGTTCGAGTGTCTCGAAAGAAACAACCACATCAAAGTCCGCGCTGGCCTTAAAGTTCAGTGCGTCGCCAGCCGCAAATTCCAATCCGGGACATCCATACCTTTTATTTGCATAACTAACGGCCTCTGCATCGATATCGACTCCCAGGACCGTGCTTGCCCCATGATCATGCAACAATCTGGAACCATAACCGGTTCCGCAGGCAATATCCAGCACCTTCTTCCCCCTGACCCAATCCGAAGCAAATTCGTAGCGGGCAACATGCTCAAGCCAGATCCTGGAAGGTGTTTCGCCTTCAATCACTCTTTCACCAGTGAATTTCATGATTCCTTCCATCCGGGGCGCAGTGGCTTTCCAAACCAGAATTATTGATTGCCTGGCGCCGCTTCATCAGAACCCTTGCCGTCTGCAGGCAAACTTTCAAAAAAGCGTTTCTCTAAAGCATCAACAGTGTTTTTCCAGGTAAATTTCTCTGCGGTCTTTAAACCATTTTTTCGGAACTTATCAGCCAAATCCCGATCTTCAAGCAATTTCAATATTGATTCTGCCATTTTTCCCGGCTCCCTTGGCGGCACGACCAGGCAATTTTTTCCGTCAAAGGCGTAATCTTCCGTTCCAAATCTGGTTGTTACCACGGGAGTCCCGCACGCCATTGCCTCTATAGGCGGCAAAGGAAAACTCTCGTACCATGACGGCAGGAAAAGAACATCCGAAGATGAATACAACCCCGCCAACTCCTCATCATTTGCGGGTTTTACAAATCTATAAGGCGCCTCGGAGTTCTGTGGCGCAGGAGGCTCTGCGCCATATACGACCCACTCGACATCGCCGCGCTCCTTAAATACAATTTTCATGGCCTCCACGGCGTCACAAAAACCTTTCCACGCATCTTTCTTGCCAAAACAAAGGACCTGTTTTTTATTGGATTTTCTATTTGCTTTCCTGGGATAAAACATTTTATGGTCTATGCCCGGATTAATTATCGGCAAAGTAATTCCATGGTCTTCTTTAATTTTATCCCTAAGCCATATAGAATTTGCCGCAAAGTTTATCGGCAATTTAAAAAAATCATTTATCAGTTCCTTTACCTCAGGGTCAGACTCAAAAAACGCATCATAGCCGAGCATTAAATAGAATGGTCTGCCTTTTTTGCTTCTAAATGTGGGCCAAACAGTTAAACGATTGGAGACAATGTTTATATCGCAATCCGGCATGGCGCCGCGCAGGATCTTGTCCGTATAAATATAGTTCAGAACCTGGTTTGAAATCCGGTTATTGGAAAGAGCGGCCGCCCCCTTGCGGAACAGCCTGTGCAACAAGTACTGGAAAGAATAATATGCGTTGGACACTTTTACGAGTTTTACGTTTACTTTGAACCAGTTTATGCCGCTGTCCTTGCAGGTGTGTGTGAAAGTAACCTCGTGCCCTCTCCGCACCAATTCATTGGCTATCTCAAACAGCACACGGATCCCGCCAGTATGCGCGAAATGCACGAAATTAAAATTAATTTTCATTTTTAGTTGCAGAATCTTCCCGCAGCTCTGTCCTTAATGCGAATTGGAGCCCTGTACCTTCCGGTTCAAGATGCCCAGGTGCTCCATAATCATCAGGAGGTCGCCTTTCTCAAGGTAGTCAGTTTTCAAGATCAATGAGCAATATATCAAGCCAAACGTCAGGCAATCAACCGTTAAAACGACTATGCCGCCAATTCTTCCGGTGCCAAGACTGTCACCGATAAGTTTATTGAGCAGCCAGACCCCGCCGCATGAAATCATACTGAAAATCAACGGTTTAAAGCTCATATCTGTGACAAAAGGAACCACAGGAAGCTTTATTACGTGACGATGGAACAGTATCATGTAATAAATCGAACCTATTATTATAGTGCCAGATGCCGCTATTAGAGCGCCCATCAGTCCAATTTTATTTATCAGGATAATACTCAGCGGGATGTTCAATGCCAATATTAGTATAGAAGACTTCATCTCATAAACCACGTCCCCTGTTCCCCGGGCCATAGATGTTGCCAGGCCGGTCAATAAATTAAAAAAATACCCTGTTACAAGGAACTGTATCACCAGGGTCGAAGATTCATATCCTTTCCCCATCCACGAAGTCATAATCAAGCCCGCGTCAAAAAAGAGAAATACCGCCATCGGGATAGTTATGGAATAAAGGTATTTTGAGCCTTTTAAATATAATTTATTCAACCGCCCCGTATCCGATTGCGAATATAGTTCCGAAGAGGCCGGGGTTACGGCGGAGAACAACAGCATCGGCAGCGACCTGGCCGTATTGGAAACCTTGCTTCCCAGTTCATAAAAAGTTACGGCAGACATATTCATAAAATAACCCAGGAAGACTTTTTGCGTTTGCAAGTTCATCAGGCTGGAAATATTACTTGCCTGGATTTTTATCCCGTAAGAAAAAAGCATCTTAAAGGTCTCAAAGGAAATTTCACTGACTCCAATACTGAAGGAGGGAAGCAATTTAACCGTAGCGTAGAGATTGCTTAGCCCCGTAAGGAGCGCCGTTATCGCGAAATTAACGACAAGCCCTCGTATCCCGAAACCCGACTCTAAAACCAGAATCGTTCCAGCCGTATTAGCTATCGACACCGCGATTGATATTTTATTGCCCAGATCCATTCGCTGCAGTCCAATTACGACCGAGCTGAACACTCCGGATACCTGCGACAATGAAAAAACCACAACAGCGCCAAGCAGCGCGAAAACAGCCTCGCCGTGATACGCTTGCGGGATTTTTAATATCCCTATCACCCATTTTCCGGAAACCGCGGTCAGCAGCACAACGACAGAACTAACCGCTATATTAAAAACCAGCCCGGTAGCAACTATTTCATTCAGTTTCTTGTGCTCATTTTTTGCATAACATTCAGCGATAAATTTTGCATAGGCGCTGCCGATCCCCATATCGATCAAGTAAAAATATCCGACCACTGCGAAGACAAGCGCCCAGATGCCGAACTGCTCATTCCCAAGCCGTAACACTATATACGGCGTTATCAATATATTCAGGAGGGATCTCCATATATACCCGGCCGTATTATACAGCGTATTTCTTGCGATTTTTTTATCCGTGTTCATCACGTATACTTTTTCTGTGCGGGGCCGCCCCCATCTCCCTGAAATTCGCATCCAGACATTAGCATTACGGCGAGGCCCAAAGTTACCGGGAGTGTCTCGGAACGTCTGAAGCGATAATACTCCGCGTTTGGGTCTGGCGCCTGAAAAACCGGGGCTGGGCGGCTTAGCTGGCCGCCTCTTCCGTTTTTCTGCGCTTAAGGTAAAGCGCGCCAAGCATAGCGGCCATGAACCAGTAAGGTTCCATGATGCGGACGATAATAAAACTGTTGACCCCGAGCGACTGAAAAAGTAGCCCCACCGTAGCTATAATGAAACCCAGCGCCAGCGCCCGGATATAGGGATCCTGGTAAGACTTCCATACAACCTTGGCCGTAAAGAGCAGGCGGTAGAGCATCCAGCAGAACAGCGCCGCGCCCAGCAGGCCCACCTCTCCCAAGATCAGAGAATACTGCGTATCGCCCAGGCCCACCCCGGTGACTCCCCACCCGATCAGCGGGTGTTTTGGAAGTTTTTCGAAGATGACCCGCTTCAGCGAATAGACCCGCTCAGCGGCGGAAAGTTCAAGCCTCACGGTCCCGCCCAAGCCCGTCCGGATGTTTTCCGTGGCGTATGCCCCGCGGTAGGTCATCGTTATGCGGTCCATGACTTTCTGCTTCAAGACCGGCATCAGCGACACCGCGAGAAGCCCGGCGGCGAAGATCCCGGCAAGCAGGATGCGCCGCTTTTGGGTTAGCAGGAACAGCGCCGGCACCATGAAGATAAAGCCTATATAGGACGCCCGGGAAAAAGTTATCAGGAAGGCCGGGAACATGAAAGCCAGCAGGAGCAGCACCCGCCAAAGGCCGAGCCCCCCGCCCTCCACGAGCATCGCCATGAACACCCCGAAGACAAGCAGGTAATACCCGCCCAGCGAGGCCGGCTCCCCTTCCTCCGGCCTGCCGATGGCGGCTTCGAACGGGGCGGTGGCGCGGGTACCGATCCCCGCGCTGTAATAATAGAAATACGCGTAGATCGTTACCAGCACCGCGACGATAAGCCCCAGGCGCAGGAAGTATTTCACGTCCTCTTCGGACTCCACTATATTGGCCGCCATGAAGAAGAGCAGGAAATACTCGATATATTTGAGGACGTAGAGCGTGGAATAGGCCCAGGAAATGTCGCCGCGCATGACGCCGAACGCGGTGGAGATCACGAAGAGCGCGGTGTAGAGCAGCACCGGCATCTGCGCCGGAGTAGAGGTTATGAAGGGCCTGTCCTTCTGTATGGCCGTGCGGGCGAACCAGGAGAGGAAGATGATAATGAGCAGTATGTCGTCGTAACGGATTACCAGTTCGCGCTGGGCCGTGAGGGTGCCCATGGTTAACTCCGGCGACAGCAGCATTGAGAAGACCAGCAGCGCCAGGCTGAGCTTAGGCCGGAAGAAGGCCAGCAGGGCCACCAGCAGGACGCTGCCCCCTACCAGGATATAATACTGCCCGCCGGCCGCGGCCATGAAGCCCAGCCAGCCGGCCGCCGCCAGCGCGACGAGGACTATTATTATCGGCATGAAATTTTAGCGCCGGGAGTAGTTTTTGTAATCGTGGTAATAGTAGCCGTACTGGGGCCCCATCTCGGAGGCGCGCACGCCGTTGAGCACCACGCCTATCATGCGGGCGTTCACCCCGCCTATCTGTTCCTTGGCGCGCCGCAGGGCGCCGCGGGCTATCTTGCCGGCCTTGTATACCAGCACCACGCCGTCCGAGGCGTGCTTGGCTATCATCAAAGAGTCCGCGAACAGCAGCACGGGCGGGGCGTCGAAGAGTATCAGGTCGAACTCGCTCTTGAAGTCGTCCATCAGCTCCCGCCAGTTGGCCGAGTCCAGGATGTCTATAACGTTGTCGGGCTGCGTGCCGCTATTAAGCACCTTCAAATTCTCTATGCCGGGGAAGCGCATGATCTGGTCGTAATCCAGGCCGCCCATTATGAAGTCCGCGCTCTCCAGCACCGCGTCGCGCCAGTCCGCGCGGCCGGCCAGCACGTCGCTCAGGCCCGGCTCCTTGCGGGTACCGAAGATCTCGTTTATCGCCGGGCGCCGCATGTCGGCGTCCACCAGCAGCGTCTTCAGGCCGGAGTGGGCGCTGGCCAGGGCGAAATTCACCGCGGTCAGCGTCTTGCCCTCGGCGGCGCCGGCGGAGCTGAACACCAGCGAGACGCTCTCCTTGGTGTTGAGCTGCGACATGATGTTCGTGCGCAGCGTGTGGTAGGACTCTATCACGCCGGAGGCGTAGCGCCTGTTGACCACCAGGACGCTGCGGAACGCGTCCACGGTATAGCGCTCCTTCCGGAACACCTGCGTCAGCCAGTTATCCAAATGCTTTTCGCTGAGGATGTGCGGGATGATCCCCAGCACCGGCAGTTTCAGGAAACCCTCGATATCCTCGATGGTGGAGATGGAAACGTCCAGGTTCTCCAGCAGGAAAACCAGGGCCACGGCCAGGAAAATGCCCAGCACGGAGCCGGCCAGCATATTGAGGGGGCGGTTGGGTGAGATCGGGGCGGTCTCGGGCACGGGCCGGTTGACCACGCTTACGAAAGAGACCATGGACGAGACGCCCAGCTTGGCCTCCTCGTGCTGCTTGTTGAGCGTGGTATAGAGGTCCTCCTGCATGCGCAGTTCCCGGCTGATGCGGGCCAGCGCCACCTCCTGGGCCGGGATCTCTCCGAGCTTATCCTCTATCACTTCAATGCGCTGGGCCAGGTTCAGCACGTCGGGATGGTTCGGCGTGTATTTTTCCAGCAGCTGCTTCTTGCGGATCTCCAGGTCGGCCAGCTGGTTGGCCAGCGCCGAGCCCAGTCCCGTCTTGGGATTGCGCTCCACGAAACTCTGCTTCTGCCGCTCCAGCGCGCGCAGGTTATCCTCAACCTCGTCCTTGCGGCTGGAAATGTCCTCCAGGGTCTTCCTGGCCTGCAGGCTCTTCTGCTCCAGGTCGAAATCCCGGTAGGCTTCTATCACCGCCGCGGCGATGTCCGCGGCGCGGGCCGGGGAATTGCTGAAGGCGGAAAGGGCTATCAGGTTGGATTCCTGCAGGCGCTCCACCTTGTAGGATCCGGCCACTTCCGCGGCCGAAGCGGCGCCCGACGGCATGCCCAGGCGGGCGGCCGCGCGCTCGGAGATCTCCAGCGACGTGATGACCTTGAGCTCGGTGGCGACCGCGCTCCACGGGTCGAAATCCATCAGGTCCGCGCCCGGCATCTTGCTGTAGGAGGCCGGGGGCTTTATCTTGACCAGGGCCTGGCTGCGGTAGACCGTGGGCTGCAGGCGGGTGTAGAACAGGGTGGAGAAAATGGTGACGGCGAAGATCAGCAGGGCCACCCACTTGCGGCGGTTTATTATCCGCCAGTAATCGTAAAGGGTAAGTTCGGATTCCATATTTACCTGTTGTTGTTCACCACGATACCGGCGGTGATCGTGAACATGAAGAGCGTGGCCCACGGGGTAACGTTGTCCGTTATCCACTTGGCCGCGGCCGAGTAGGGTTTGCGCGGGATGTAAATTATGTCGCCGCTGGCCAGCAGCACGTTCTTCTCCATGTCCCCGGCCAGCACCTTCTCCAGGTCGGCCTGTATCACCTGCTCGCTGAGCTTGTCCCCCTCAAGTTTTACCTTGCGGAAAATGCGAACCTTGGCGTTGCGGGCGTAATCCTGGTGGCCGCCGGCCTGGGCCAGCAGGTCCAGCAGGCGCATTCCCTCGCGGTACTCGTAATAGCCGGGGTTGAGAACCTGCCCTATGGCCGCCACCCTGCTGGAAGAGAATTTTCTGATGTTCAGCGTTATGGAAGGGTTGGAGACGTACTTCGAGAACTTCGCCGTCAGCACCTTCTCCAGCTCGCCCGGCTTCATGCCCTGCGCCTTCATGGAGCCCAGCAGCGGGATCTCGATGTTGCCGTCGGGCTGCACCGTCACTTCTTTCGAAAATTCCTGGGCGGGGAAAACGTTGATATTTATAACGTCCCCGGCCTCTATGAAATATTCTTTGTCTTCCCCCGGCCCCTCAAGGCTGAAAACCGGCAGCGTATTGAAAAAGAGTACCGCGGAAAGCGCTATCGATATGGTTTTCATAGGCTAATTATATATATTTACTATAACCGTTTTTTATTTATTTCCGCTCCCAACGGCCTTTGACAGGCTTTTCACCAGCACCCGCAGCTCTTCCACTTTCTGTTCCAGTTCCCTGTCATGCCCCGCGGCTCCGGCCTGGTGGGGAACGCTACCTGAAACGGCCCTGGCGCTCAGCAGTTCCACGCGCTTTGAAAGCGCGTCCACCCGCTCGGCCAGCCCCTGCGTATCAACTCCCCTGCGGCGCGGCGAAAAGCTGAACCTGAGCAGCGCCAGGAACATGACCAGCGAAAAGAGCGAGAACACCACGGCTCCGATAAGCACCAGGTAATCCAGACCGGCCAGTATCCCCCCCAGGGAAGCGATCAGCGAGGCCAGCATGCCGAAAAGCATGGTTTCCTTGTTCTCGCTCCAGGCCGGGTTCGACTGGTTTTCCCGCTCCTCCGGCCTCGGCTCCTGCAACCGGTAGGGCCGGTGCGGGCCTTCCCGCCTGGGCGCCTCTCCCTCGGGCAGGGCCGGCCGGGACGCCAGGTTGTCCTCAGGCCTCTCGGGCGGCAGCGGGCCCACCTCGCTGCGCAGCCGCTCCAGCAGCAGTTTCAGATCTTTAGTGTCGCTCATAAGCCGCCCTTGGCGGGCCGCTCCGCCTCGCGCGCGGCCAGGGCCTTCTCGCGGGCTTCCAGCCCCTCGCGTATGCGGTCAAAAGTCCTTATCAGCTCCGCCTTGCGGGCGCTGAAATCCTCCTCCAGCGTCTTCTCACGCAGCCTCAGCTGGCGGTTGCGGGCCGCGTATTCGGTTTCCAGCTCCTGGGACCGCGTCTCCAGCGCCTTGGTCTTTTCCTCCCAGCGGGAGAGCATGTCCAGTTCCTTGCGGTTCACCTTCTCGTAGAGCTCCTGCATCTTCGCCACATATTTCGAGTTAAGGTCGCCTTCCGTCTCTGAAAATTTCATCTTCAGCTCGGCCAGCGCGCTCTCGCGCGCTCCGAGCACCGCCCGGAATTCCTCCAGGCGCTTGAGCGCCTCCGCCCGCGCGGCCTCCTGTCCCGCCAGCTTGGCTTTGAGGTCCTCTATTTCCTTCTTAAACCGCCCCTCTTTCCGCGAGCTCTCTCCCTGGTTGGCGGACAGCCGCCCGGAATAGTCCGTCTCGTATTCCTTTATGATGTGGCCGAGGGACTTGACGTCGGGCTCGAACTCCTCGAGGATGGCGTTGAGGTGCACCGAGGCCGGGTTCTTGTCGTCCCAGAGTTTGGCGGCCAGAACCTTCAGCCGCTCCATCAGCTCCACCGGCACGCATTGTATCGCGCTTTCTTTTTCCATAAGGGTGCTCCTGCTACTTGTTCTTCCTGTAGTCCATGATGGCGCGGGTCAGTTCGCCCTTCATCTGCTCGAGCTCCAGCGTTTTGACGGAGTATTCCTTCTCCAGCTTCAGGCGGAAGTCGTTGAGCGCCTTTTCCTTGTCGGCCAGCGCGCGCTTCTGCGCGAAGATCTCCTCGTTAAACTGGTCGGTGCGCAGGTTGAAGTCGGAGTTCATGCTGTCGAGCTCCAGCTGCTTCTGCCTGTACTGCTTCTCCCTTTCCGACAGCAGCTTTTCCTTGGCCGAGAGGAGGGTCTCCAGCTGCGCCAGGCGGGCGTCGCTGCGGGCCTTCTCCTCCCCCGCCGCGCGGCGGAATCGGTCGTCCTGGTCGGAGATGTGCTTCATCAGTTCGCTGGACGCCTTCTGGCGGTACTCCGACATCTCGCGCTCCAGCTCCTGCAGCTTTTGCTCCGACGCCTCTATGTAGCGGTCGCGGCGGTCCATCTCTTCCAGCAGGCGGTCCTTCTCGGCGTTATAAGTTTCCTCGAGCAGCCGCACCTCTTCGCGCGCCTCTTTCTGCGCCTTGGCCAGTTCTTCCTGGGCGTGCTTCAGGCGCTGCTCGGCTATCTCCACGGCGGCGTTAACCGCCCCGGACACGGAGGTCTCGAATTCGCGGACCTGTTCCTTCTGCATCTCCAGCCGCTCTGCCTGGAAGTCTTTCTCCGCGGCTAGCAGCCGCTGGGAAAGCTCGTCAGCGCTCTTCCTGGCTTTGTCCAGTTCTTCCTGGGTGCGGCGCAGTTTCTCGATCGGGGTCTCCAGCGCGGCCGCCACGGCGGCATTTACGGCGGAGTCCAGCTCACTGGCGTGCTGCTTCTGCATCTCCAGCTTCTCGGCCTGGGCGGCTTTCTCCGCGGCCAGCAGCCGCTGGGAAATTTCGTTTGCGCTCGCCCTGTTTTTCTCAAGCTCTTCCTGCGTGCGCCGCAGCTTCTCGGCGGAAGTCTCCAGCGCGGCCCCGACGGCGGAATTTATGGAGAAGTCCAGCTCCTTCACGTAGAGCTTCTGCATCTCCAGCTTCTCGGCGTGGAAGTTTTTCTCGGCGGCCAGCAGTTTCTCCGCGAGTTCCGCGGCGCGGCCGTTGGCGGCCGCCGCGGCGCTGCTGATATTGTCCAGGGAAGACCTCAGGGCCGCGTTCTCCTGCGCCAGACGGCCGCTCTTCATGGAAAGTTCGCCTTCCAGGGTGGCGCGGCGCGCCAGGTAATCCTCTTCCAGGGCGGCCTGCCTGGCGGCGTAGGCTTTTTCCAGCTCCAGCCTGCGGGCCTCCGCGGCCGCGGAAGAGTCGGCGAACAGTTTCGCCTCGAAATTCCTTTCGGCCAGTTCGGTCTCGGCTTTCAGGGCCGTGATCTCGCTCTCTTTGCCTTCCAGCGCGGACGCCAGCGAGGCCCTCTCGGCCTTCAGTTCGTCCAGTGCCTCCGCCAGCGCGCCGGTCTGAGCCAGCACGGCCTCCCTGACCCTGTCCGAAATTTCTTTTTCAAAACCGGCCTTCGCGGCTATCATCTCCCCGGTGAAGGCGGATTCCCTGGCGGCGCTTTCCTGGGCGGCCTTGCGCAGCTGCGCGTTGAGCGCCACTATCTCCACCTGCGCGTCCCGGAACTGGGACGAAATTTCTTCGAAGGCTTTTTCCAGCCTGGCGCGCTCGGCGTCGCTGTTCTTCCTGTCGGCCCCGGCGGCCGCGGCAAAGGAGGCCTTGAAAGCTTCCACGGCGGCTGCGGCGTCTTCCTTTATCCTGGCGGCCATCGCCTCGTAGCCGGCCTTCAGTTCGGCGGAGCGCTCCTCGAAGCGGGCCGCGGACTCGGCGGAGATCCGCCCGATCTCGGCGCCGTGATTTTCGCGCTCCTGCGCGGCTTCCCTGGCCGCGGCTTCCAGCCGGCCGGCCAGCGCGGAAAGTTCCCGCTCGTAAACCGCGGCCCTCGCGGCGGCTTCGGCGTCCATCCTCTTCCTGTCCTCGGCGGAGGCGGCGTCCCGGCCGCGAATTTCCGCCTCCATCCTGTTTATGGTCTCGCCATAGGCCGCCCGCTCCGCTTCGAAGGCGGTTAGTTTCTCCCGGAAGGAGGCTTCGGCGGCGCTGACGCGCTCCATCAGTTCCCCGCGGTGTCCCTCGCGCAGAGAGGAAATAGTATTTTCAAGTTCTTTTATCTTATCAGAGGCCGCGGAGACCGCGGTCTCGAGCCGCTCCCTGGCCTCGGCCATGCGGCCCCTCTCGGCGGCCATCTCGCGCCGCTCCTGGGCCAGCCGGCTCTCCAGTTCCTGCTCCAGACCGCCCCTCTGGGCGGAAGTCAGCCGGGAAAGTTCCTCTTTCCTGGCGGCGTAATCTCTTTCCAGACCGGCCTCGCGCTCCCTTAGGGAGGTCTCCATCGCCGTCAGGCGGGCGTCGAAATCCGCGCGCAGGGCGGCCTTTTCAGCCTCCCAGCCGGCGGCCCGCTTCTCCAGCGCGGCGGAAAGCTCCCTGACGCTGGCCTCTTTGGCGGCCTTTTCCTTCTCCAGGCCGGCGAGCTGCGCCCGGAAGGCGCCCTCTTTTTCGGAAATCATCTTCAGCAGCTCGGAATGGTGGGCCTCCTGCTGGGCGGCCAGGCCGTTCTCTATCTCTTTTATGCGGGCCTGCGCGGCCAGGAACTGCTCTTCGCGCACGCGCTGCTCTTCCAGCAGCCGGCCGCGCTCAGCCTGCCAGGAAGACTCAAGGGAGGTTATCTGGGCGGAGTGGTCGGAATCGGCGGCGCGGAGCTTCTCCTCGAAGCCCTCCTGCAGCATGTTGCGCAGCTTGCGGTAGTTCTCCTCGGCCTCGCGCTTTTTCGACAGGTACTCGGCCTCCAGCTCACGGCGGCGGTTCTCCACCTTGGCCTCGGACTGGTGCACGCTGCCCTCGAGCAGCGCTATTCTTTCGGAAAGGTCTTTTTCGCGGGCCTTGAAGGAGGCCTGCAGGGAGGTCAGGCGGCCCTGGTGGTCGCTCTCGAGCTCGGCGCGCAGCGCGTCGTACTTTTTCTGGGATTCGGCCAGGCGGCCGGCGTACTGGCTCTCCACCTCCAGCAGGCGGCCGTTCCAGCGCTCTATCACGGAGCGCTGGTTGCGGTCCAGCTCCTCGAATTTATCGGAGTATTCGCTCTCCAGGCTGTGGCGCAGGCTGTCGAGCTTGGCCTCTTTCTTGAGCAGCTGCTGTATGTCCAGCTTGCCCTCGCCCAGCAGGGACATGGTGGCTTCCAGCTTGTTGTAGAAATCCTCTTTTTCCTCCAGCGTCTTGGAGCGGGAGACGTAGGCGTCCTTCAGCGAGCCCTCTTTCACCTGCAGGCGCTTGGCGGTCTCTTCGGCGAGCGTCAGGTTCTTCTTGAGGTCGGCCTTTTCCTTCTCGATGTTCTGCAGGCGCTCCAGCGCCCAGCGCAGCGTCATGCGGGCCGTGTCGAGGCTGGTCACATCGTTTACAAGCTGTTCAAGTTCACCGTATTCGTTTGCCATATTTTTCCCTGTGCTGTCCGCGCGCCGCCAGGAGCTATGCTCGACAGGCGGCCCTTTAATCTCTATATCAAGTCTAATACACCGTGGCCCTTAAGGCAATAAAGGGAATGTTAAATGAATATGAACAGATTGTTTCGCGGGTGGGGGGACGTTGTTGAGTTGTTGAGTTGTTAGATAAAGAAGTGCAGTAAAGCATGCATATATTGCGGATGAGTGCAGTGGAAATTCAACAACTCAACAACTCAACAACGTCCCCCTTTTGCTGAGAGTTTTGTAAAATTTAAGCATGTTCAAACGCTTCGCCTGGCTGGCGCTCCTGGCCGCCGTCCTTTTTCTGGCCTGGCGCTTCGGCTACCCCGCCGCGCTCAGGTATTTCTTCAGGGTCTCCGGCACCGTAAGCGTGGCGCAGGAACTGCTGCCGTCCCTGCCCGGCGCCAACAGCATGCTGTTCGTGGTGGCCAGGAACGAGGGCGGGGTGCCCGTAGCGGTTAAAAAGATAATAAACCCGGTTTTCCCCGCCAAGTTCGAGATGTCCCCCTCCAGCCTGATAATGCCGGACCTGCTCACCCGCAGGCTTTACCTCGAAGCCCTGCTCAACACCCACGGCCAGCTCGGAGTTTTCAGGCACGGCGACCTTAAAGGCGCCTCCCCCGAAAGCGTCAGCATCCGCCGGAAGAATCTGGACATCACCCTCTCCTCAGCCGCAAAATGAAGCCGCCGCGGCGCCTGTTCAGCGGCGTGCACGCCTCCCGCCCGCGGCCCCCCTTTTTGTGACATAGAGCGGAAAATCTGTGTATAATAGGCTTATTCCGGAAAGGGTTAGCCGGAGCAGGAACAAGCGGGCGCGATCACCGTATTTCAACACGTATATCCCATGCCTGAACAGGGCCGGGGCCAACCCGTTTTTGCGGGGTACTGCGGGCGAACGCCCGGGGAGCTGGCATATATGGACGGACCCACGAACAGCGGGGCGCAGCACCTGGTGGACGGCAAGTACGGCATCGCCGACCTGGTAGACCTGGACAAGCTCCGCGGAATTTTCGAGAAATTCACCAGCGCTACCGGCTTTACCATAGGGTTCCTGGACCACCCGGGGCTGAATATACTGGCGGCGACCGGCTGGCGGGACATCTGCACCAAGTTCCACCGGGGCAGCCCTGCGTCCTCTGAGATCTGCGTCAAGAGCAACAGGCACCTGCTGGACTCCATCAACGAGCCCGGCCAGGTAACGATAGAGGCCTGCGAGAACGGCCTGGTGGATTGCGCCACTCCTATCATCATCAAGGGCAAGCACATCGCCAGCCTGGCCACGGGCCAGCTGCTGCTTGAGCCCCCGGACCCGGAGCGCTTCAGGCGGCAGGCGAAACTGTACGGTTTCGACGAGGCGGCGTACCTGGCCGCGCTGGCGGAGATCCCCGTGGTAGCGCCGGACACCCTCCGCAAGGTAACCCTCTTCCTCGGCGAGATAGCCTTCCTCATCTCCGAAATGGGCTACACCAACCTGGTGATCAAGGAAGAATCCAGAAAGCTGGCGACGGAAATAGCCGAGCGCAAGCTGGCCGAGCAGGAAAATGCCCGGCTGAACGTGGAGCTGCGCGAGAAGAACAAGGAGATGGAGAACTTCCTCTACGTCACCACGCACGATCTGCGCGGGCCGCTCGTGAATATACAGGGCTTCAGCCGCAACCTGGAGAAATATTTTTCAGCCCTGGCCGGCACAGCCGCCCCAGAAGAAAAGGCCCTGGCGCTGGACCGCATCCCCTCGGCCCTCTCTTTCATCGCCGACAGCTCGCGCAAAATGGACGCGCTGATCTCCGCCCTCCTCAAGGTCTCTCGCCTGGGGCGCGTGGAGATGAAGCCGGAGACCCTGGACATGAACGCGCTGGTCAGGAGCGTGCTGGCCTCGCTGCGCTGGCAGCTCGACGAGGCCGGCGCGCAGGTAGAGGTTTCAGACCTGCCGGCCTGCCGCGCCGACGCCGGGGCCGTCAGCCAGCTCTTCGGCAACCTGGTGGACAACGCGGCCAAGTACCGCTCCAAGGACAGGCCGCTCAAGATCCGGGTCAGCGGGGAAAAGACAGCCTACGGGCGCGCGCTCTACACGGTTTCCGACAACGGCGCAGGCATCCCCGCGCTGGACCTCCCCAAGATCTGGGAGATATTTTACCGCAGGCCGGAACCCGGGGCGGGCGGCGGGGAAGGCATCGGCCTGCCGATGGTGAGGCGGATCGTGGAAAAGAACGGCGGGTCCATCCGGGTGCAGTCGAGGGAAGGGGAAGGTTCGGCCTTTACGGTGGAACTGCCCTGCCCCTAAGGAGGATAGCGTGGACAATGAAACGAAATCGATGACGATCCTGCTTGCCGAGGACGACGACGGGCACGCCCTGCTGGTGCAGGAGCGGTTCGAGGAATGCGGCGTAAAAAATCCCCTGCTGAGATTCGGGGACGGCCAGGCGGCCTGGGATTTCATTTCCGGCAGGGCGGAGAACGGCGAAAGCTATCTGCTGCTGCTGGACATACGCATGCCCCGCCTCGACGGGGTGGAGGTGCTGCGCCGGATTAAGCAGGACCCCCGCCTCAGGAACATGCCCGTCATAATGCTGACCACCACTGACGACCCGAAGGAGATAGACCTGTGCTACGGGCTGGGCTGCAACAATTACCTGACCAAGCCGGTAGAGTTCGAGAAATTCTCCGAGGTCATCCGCAGGCTGGGCCTCTTCCTCATGGTGGTGAAGGTCGGCCCGCTCAAGAAGGCGTGGGACGACTGACATGCCCGCCTCAAAACCGGCGCACATACTGCTGGCCGAGGACGACCGCGGCACCTGCGAGCTCGAGTCCCAGCACCTGGCCCCCCTGGGGCTGGAGGTCCGCAAGGCCTACAGCGCGCAGGACGCGATAAGGTCCATCTCCGAAGCCCCGCCGGAGCTGCTGCTGCTGGACTATTCCCTGCCTGGCGGCAGCGCGCTGCAGCTGATCGCGGAGCTGAACAAGACCGGCAGACAGATCCCACCCTTCATAATAATCACGGGGCGCGGCGACGAGCGGGTCGCGGTGGACACCATGAAGGCCGGCGCTATCGACTACATAATCAAGAACGCCGATTTCCTGGACATCCTGCTGCCCTCCGTAAAAAAAGCGCTGGACAAGATCTCGCTCAAGCGCCAGCTCCGCGCCGCCCAGGAGAGCACCGCAAAAAACCTGCGCCTTTACACCATCCTCGCCAGGGTCAACCAGGCCTCGGCCCAGCTCAAGGACAGGGAAAAGCTGCTGAACCAGGTATGCGGGATCCTTGCCGAGGACGGCGGGTTCAGGCTGGTCTGCGTCGGCTGCCCCGACAGGTATACCGACGGGATGACGCTGCTCTGCAGCCGCGGCGCGGGCGGCGGCCCGGAGGAGATAAAATCGGCGGCGGCAAAGCTGTGCAATCTGGGGGCTGCGGCCGCGGCGCGGCCGGGACCGATAGCGGTGTTCCGGGACCTAGAAACCGAAGCGCCCGCCGCGCTGCGGGACAAGGCCCGGCGCGCGGGCTGCCTCTCCGCCGCGGCGGTGCCGCTGCGCGACAAGAAAGAGGTCTTCGGCGTTTTGAACGTATATTCCGCCGCAAAAAACGCTTTCTCAGAAGACGAGCTCAGCCTGCTCCGCGAGATCCAGAGCGATATTTCCCTCGCCATAGAAGCCATTTCCTCGGAGGAGGAGAAGAGTTCCGCTAAGGCCGCCCTTGAGCGCACCGCCACGCAGCTGGCCAGGATCATGGAAGCCGCGCCCGTGATCCTGTTCACCCTGCGCCTGGTCAGCGGCAGGCTGGTCCCGCAGTGGGTGAGCGGTAATTCAAGGGACATGCTCGGCTACGACGCCGATGAACTGCTTTCCCCCGGCCTGATGGAGAACGCCCTGCACCCCGAAGACAGGGACCGGGTGAGGAAAGAGCAGGCCGGGCTGCTGAAAACCGGCGGGCTCATACAGGATTTCAGGGTGATGAAAAAGGACGGCAGCGGTTATGCCTGGGTGCACAGCCAGCTCAAGGTCTCGCCCGGCAGGCCGGACGAAATAACCGGCTCCTGGTCGGATGTAAGCCAGCTAAAGGAATCGGAACTGCGGCTGCGGGAACTCCTGGAGAAGGGCCGGCCCGGCGGCAAGTGAAGGAAGGCGTAAAAAACCCGGGGCCGCTTTCGCGCCCCGGGTCTCTCTGCCAACTTTGGTTTACTGCTTTTTGAACTGCGCCCGCCCGCTGTTGGACAGCGAGAAAAGCCAGACCAGTTTATCGGTGGACTTCAGCAGGCTGTCCCAGTTCTTTTCAAGTTTGGGCAGCCTCTTTTCGGACTTCTCCGTCTTAACATCCTGCTCGTACTTCCTGCCGATTTCTTCCCAAGTCATACCCCTCACCTCCGCTGTATGTTACAGCCCCCCCGGGCTGGTACAAAAACGACACTTTTTTTACCGGGAAGCGGACCTTAATATGTTCGGATCTTCTTCCCCCCGCTGATATTATACAACACCTTCCGCAAAAACCAAGGGCATTTGGAACAGTCCCGCCGTAGGCCCTTTGGCCCATGACAAAAACCGCAAATATCACAAAAGTCCTACCAGCCGCGCAGACGGGAAAAGCCCATGTAAACCAGCACGGAGCCGATCAGCAGCAGCAGGAAGCCCCAGTTCTTGCGGTGCAGCGCCACATAGGAATCGTTGAGGAAGGTTTCCCGGATAAGCCGGTTAACCCTCTCGATTATGCCGGGCCGGTAGATGTAGCCCAGCCCCAGCAGCAGGAAAAGCAGCCCGAAAAAGATCTTAAGGTACGGGTTAATCTCCGTCATTGTTGTAGCGGTTCATCGCCGTCACCACGCCGTCCCTGAACGCCGCCACAAGCGCGTCGCAGGCCCGGTCGAGGAACTCCGGCAGCCGCCCCCCCTCTTCTTTGGAAAACTTGGACAGCACGAAATTCTTGCCCTCAATGTGCGGAGGCCGGGGGCCTATCCCCAGGCGCAGGCGAGGCAGGGAGGGGCCCACCGCGGAGATCACGGACGCCATGCCGTTATGCGAGCCGGCCGAACCATCCTTGCGCAGGCGCAGCTTGCCGAAGGGCAGCGCCAGGTCGTCGTAAACCGCTATGATGGCCGGCGGCGGCACCTTGTAGAAGCCGCCAAGGCTGGCTACGGCCTGCCCTGAAAGGTTCATGTACGTCTGCGGCTTCAGCAGGAAGCGGCGGCAGCCGCCGGCTTCGAACTCCAGGTAGAGGCCGATCCCCTTCCAGTCGCGCCAGCGCGCGCCCGGAGCCAGGCGCGAGGCGGCCAGGTCGGCCAGCATGAAGCCGATATTGTGCCTGGTCCGCTCGTACTCCGGACCGGGATTGCCCAGCAGGGCCGCCAGTTGTATGTTGTCGTTCACGCCTGAACCCCGTTACCCGTCCCGCGCGCGGCCGCGCGCCTATAAAAGACAGGGAGCAGAAGCCGAACGTTAAAAGTCCAACTCCTGCTCCCGTGTCGCGGCTCCCCGTTACTTCTTGGGAGCTTCCGCTTTCTTGTCTCCGCCCGCTGCGGGCTTCGCACCGGGCGCGGCCTTCGCGCCGGCGGCGGGAGCGGCGCCCTCGGCGCCCTCTTCCTTCTTGCCCTTGGCGCCCACAACTTCGGGTGTGGCGGCCTCGGCCCCGGCGGCGGGAGTCTCAACCTTCTCTTCCTTCGGAGCGGTCACGCTGACCAGGATCTGCTCCGGAGCGTCCAGCAGGTCGAACTTGCCGGGCTTTATATCTTTTACGCGCAGCGAGTGGTTCAGGTGGAGGTCAGTGACGTCCAGCTCGATCTCGTGCGGGATCTCGGTCGGCAGGCAGGAGATGTTCAGCTCGCGCATCGTGTGCTCCACGAGGCCGCCTTCCACCTTGGCGCCGACGCATTCGCCGACGAGCTTCAGGTGCACCTTTACCTTGATCTTCTCGGTCAGCGAGATGCGCTGGAAGTCGAAATGGCGGTACTTGTCGGTAACCGGGTGGCGCTGTATGGCCTTTATGATGACCACGTCCTCGCCGCCCTGGTAGCTGATGGTGATGATGGCGTTCGGGTCCTTCCGGATGAGGGCGGTTATCGCCTTCTCGTCCACGGTGACGTTCACGGGCTTCTTCTCCAGGCCGTAAATGACGGCGGGGATGCGGCCGCCGGCCCTGAAGGCGCTGAGCGTGCCGCGCTTGCCGGCGCTCTCGCGCGATTCGGCGGAAATTTTGATCTGTTGCATGCAGCTGTTCCTCCTGCTGAATTACATACCCGCGAAAATCACTTGAAAAGTTCGCTTATGGACTCGCCCATGTGATTGCGCTTAATGGCCTCCGCAAGGAGCGGCGCCACGGATACTATCTTTATTTTAGCACTTTTTGAGGCGTTTACGGGAATAGTATCGCTCAAAATCATCTCTTCTATGGGGGATTTATCTATCCTCTCTATGGCGTCCCGGGAGAGCACCCCGTGGGTGGCGGCGGCTATCACCTTGGCCGCGCCCTGCTCTTTTATGGACTGGGCCACCATGCAGAGGGTGCCCGCGGTGTCCACCAGGTCGTCGAAGATGAAGCAGGTCTTGCCCTTCACATCGCCGATGATATTGTAGACCACGGCCTCGTTGGGGCGCGGGCGGCGCTTGTCGATGATGACCAGGCCCATGTCGAGGCGCTTGGCGAAGGAGCGCGCGCGCTCCACGCTGCCCACATCGGGCGACACCACCACGGTGTTCTCGAAATTGCGGTTCTTTATATATTCCAGGATAGCCGGGCGGGAGTAGAGGTGGTCCAGCGGGATGTCGAAGAAGCCCTGGATCTGGGCGGCGTGCAGGTCCAGCGTGATCACGCGGTTGACCCCGGCCTCGGTCAGCAGGTTCGCCACCAGCTTGGCGGTGATGGCCACGCGGGGGGCCGGCTTGCGGTCGGCGCGCGCGTAGCCGTAATAAGGCATGACCGCGGTGATGCGGCCGGCCGAGGCGCGCCGCAGCGCGTCGGTCATGATGAGGAGCTCCATCAAATTGTCGTTGACCGGCGGGCAGGTGGGCTGCACCACGTAACAGTCCTCGCCGCGCACGCTCTCGAGGATGTGGGCGTCGGTCTCGCCGTCGGCGAAGCGGCTGATCTTGGCCGCGGACAGCGGCACGCCCATGATGTCGCAGATCTTCCTGGCCAGCTCCGGGTTGGCGTTGCCGCTGAAGATCTTGAAGGTACCCCTCTTCCTCAGTTCGGGAGTCATTTGGTCCTTTTTTTAAGCTGCTTAACCACCTGCCGGGCGCGCGCTATGGCCAGCGTGCCGCCCGGGACGTCCTCCGTTATAGTAGAACCGGCGGCCGTGTAAGCCCCCGAACCTATGTTCACCGGGGCCACCAAATTGGTGTTGGAGCCGATGAAAGCGCCGGCCCCTATTACCGTCCTGTTCTTGTTCTTACCGTCGTAATTGCAGGTTATGGTGCCGGCGCCGATGTTGACCTTCTCCCCCATCTCGGTGTCGCCGACGTAGCTGTGGTGGTGCATCTTGGAGCCGCGCCCTATGCGCGACTTTTTGACTTCCGCGAAATTTCCTATCTCGGCTCCCGGGCCGATGTCGGAGAGCGGGCGCAGGCGGGCGAAAGGCCCGACGATGGCGCCCGCGCGCACGCGGCTTTTCTCCAGCGCGCAGGAATATTTCACGGCGGCGCCGTCGTCTATGACGCAGTCCTCTATCACGCCGGCCGGGCCTATTTTGCAGCCCTTGCCTATGACGGTATTGCCCTTTATGAAAACGCCGGGAAACACTACGGTGTCGCGCCCGATGACGGCGCTCTCTTCTATATAAGTATTGGCCGGGTCCACCACGGTCACGCCGGAGGCCATCAGGTCGGCGGCCTTGCGGCGGCACAGCATGGCGTAGGCGGCGGCCAGGTCCGCGCGGGAGTTTATGCCGGTCATCTCGGTGGCGTCCGAGAGCTTGAAGGCGGCGGCCTTGCCGCCGGCGGTTATGATGTTCTCCACGGCGTCGGTCAGGTAATACTCGCCCTTGGAGCCTTTCTTCTTAAGGTTGCGTATCGCCTTTTCCAGGGCTTTGACATTGAAGAAATAAGTGCCGGAGTTGACCTCTTTTATGGCCCGCTCCCACTCGTCGGCGTCGGCGGCTTCCACTATGGCCGCCACGTCGCCGGCGTGGTTGCGCTTTATGCGGCCGTAAGAGCCCGGGTGGTCCAGGTCGGCCGTCATCACCAGGCAGTCCGGCAGGCCGCGGAAATACTGGTTGAGCATCCGCCTGACCGTCTCGACGCGGAACAGCGGGGCGTCGCCGCAGAGCACCAGCGCGTGGGCGTGGCGGCGGATAAGGCCCATGGCCTCCTGCACCGCGCGGCCGCTGCCCTTCAGCAGCTGCTGGCGCACAAAGATGGTTTTGGCGGAAAGCTCGGCGGGCAGCTTCTTCAGGAGCTCGGCTTCCACCAGCTCGGCCTTGTGGCCGGTTATCACTATGATCTTTTCAGGGTCGAGGGTCGCCGCCTTGCGTATGGCGCGCTCGGCCAGGGACATGTCGCCGAGGTAATGCAATACCTTCGGCAGGTCGGATTTCATCCTGGTGCCGAGGCCGGCCGCCAGTACCACCGCCGCGAAATTTTTATTCTTTGGCATAGTTGCAGTAATAACCGAGAAAATAAAGGACCGGAAGGACTACGCTTAAATTCTACTAAAAAGGCGGGCCCGCATGGAAACAGGGACGCTGCTTAGTTTTTGAGTTATTTACCAGCAAGGCACCCCGCCATTGTCAGCAACAACTCAAAAACTAAGCAGCGTCCCCCTTTTCGCGGCTATTTCCTTATCAGGTAGAGCTTGCTGTCGGCCAGGCGGTAATACATAGGCAGCACCTTTACCTTCGGGTATTTGAAGTTCAGGCGCCGGGCCTCCGCCTCCACAAAATCGATCTCGTTGCCGATCTCGAAGAGAGGGGCGTAGGTAACGAAGTAGTCCTTGGCCCGTTTGCGGGTCCAGCCCGCATTTTTAATAAGGCCCCTTATGAAGGCCTCCTTCTTGGAGAAAAGGTTGGCCATGCCGCAGTTATCGTGGCCGATCATCACCACGTGGCGCACCCCGCCCACTCCTACGGCGTAGGAGATCTTGAACTCGCTGTAGCGGATATTTCCTCCGCCGGTACGAAGGATGTAGGCGAAGTTGTCGGGAATGCGCAGCTGCTTGCGGTTGTCCATGCACATACAGGCCAGCAGGCGGGCGTCGCTGTAATTTTTAAAGGGTTTGCCCAGGTTGTGATACAACAGCAGGTCCGCAAAAGGCGTTCCCCGCAGAGCCTTGGGAATATCGGCTTCAGAATTTACGGCCTTCAGTCTTTTATTGGTCATATTCTCCTCCGTTTGGCTATCAGTCCGTCTTTCCCACTCCGGGTAAGCCGCTTTATGGCCGCTTCAAGTTTCGAGGCCTCCGAGCGGTCTTTCTTGCGGCGTTTCCACACCAGCGCCACCGGGCCGAAGGCGGCGGTGTATTTGGCGCCCCGGCCGGAATTATGGGCGGCCAGGCGCGCCGCCAGGTCATTGGTTATGCCGGTATACAGCGAACCGTTGGCGCAGCGCACTATGTAGACGGTCCAGCAGGAAATTTTTTTAGCTTTTGCTTTTTTACGGAGCTGTGGCATAAAGTGTTACTGCGCGGAAGAATAGTCCAGCCCGGCGCACGGGTTGCCCGCCGGTCCGGCGGGGGCGCGGCCGGCCGCGCCGAGTTCGCTCCGCAGCCGCGCCGAGCCCGGCCAGCCGGGCGGCAGGGCGGCGGCGCTGTCGCGGAGGAAAGCGCGGGAGGTCCTCACTTCCCCGGCGGCGCGCAGCTGGGCGTAGCGCTGCAGGGCGGCCTCGGCCGCCAGCGCCTGAAGGGCGGGCTTATGCCGGGCGGGGGCCGTGTACACGGAGCAGAAAGCCAAGCCGCAGGCCTCGGCGGCCTCCAGCGGCCGCCCCCCCGATGACTGCAGGAAGCAAAGGGTCATCAGGGCCTCAGCCGAAGAGGGGTCCGCCAGCAGCGCGGCCTCTATGCCGCCGGCGGCTCCAGACTTATTCCCGGCCTTAATTTCTTCCACCGCTTCGTCGGACAGATCCTTCGCGGCGGCGGCGTTCCCCTGCCGCACCCTGTAAGCCTGCGGCTGAGGCAGGACGAAGCCGGGCGGCAGGGAGAAATGTTTCCCGGCGGCGGCCAGCAAAGCCTGCCGCCTCTCAGGCGGCCAGAGCTCGAAGGCGGGCACCATGTAGTCGGTCCAGAAGCGCTGCGTCTGCGCGCGCAGCCGGGCGCCCAGCTCCTTGTCCCTGGCGTAGGGCTCGCCGCGCAGCATGGTGCGGTGGGCCGTATAGTACTCCCTGGCCAGGCGGAAATTTTCCTCTGCAAAGGCCGCCTCGCCCAGCTCCAGCCCGCGCAGGGAGCGCGCCGCCAGGCAGCGCAGCGGCCCCTCGTGCGACTGCGGCAGGGCGGCAGAGCGCGGGGCGCCCAGGCGCAGCGCGGAAATGGAGCACTCGGCGTCCGCGTCATCCGTCGCCAGCGCGTACCGCTCCAGGCAGGAGATGTAGGCCGGGTACCCCCAGCGCTTGAGCAGCAGGCCGCAGCGCCGCTGCTGCAGGGCCCTGTCTTCCGGGAAGCGGGAGAGCTCTGAAACCTGGTCGCGCACCGCCGCCGCGCGCGCCGGATACGCCGCCGCCAGCGCCGCCGACACCAGCGCCGCGGCCAGCGCGGCCAGGAAAATAACCGGCAGGGCGCGCCCGGCGGGCGCGGGGGGCTGACGGCCGTTCAGCAGCGCGCCGGCCAGCGCGCCCAGCACCAGCGGCAGCATGATATAGGCCATTGGATAAAAATAGCGCGCCTCCACGGAGAAAGCCGCGTGCACCATTACGAAATAGACGGGCAGGGAGAAGGCCGGCAGCAGCGTGCGGTCCCTGTTGAGGAACAGTACCGCGAGGAAAGCCCCGAACAGCAGCGGTTGGAAAAGGAAGATCTGCCACAGGCGGCGCGCCAGGCCGGCGGCGTAATCGGCGGGGCGCTCCAGCACCGTCCTGAAGAAGAAGCGTATGGCGTCCTCGCCCGGGGCCAGGCCGGCCAGCGCGCGCGAATCCCCCTCCAGGCTGTATACTGAACCCAGCGCGCCGGTGATCACGTTGTCGGAGGCGCTGTCCTTGTTGACTATGGAAAATTCCCCTTTCGCCGAGAGGTTCAGGAAGCCCCAGGGCAGCAGCAGCGCGTAGGCGGCGGCCAGGAACAGCGCGGCCCGCAGCAGGGTGGAACGGGAGTATTCTTTTAAAGCCAGGGCGCGGACCAGCGGGTAGAACAGCGGGAAGAGGAACAGCGGGACCCTGGCCAGCATGGAGATCCCGACCGAGAGCCCCGACATTACGGCCGACGCCGCCGAGGACCGGCGGCGCTCGTCGAGCAGCAGCGTGAGCGCCAGCAGCAGGAAGAAACCGTAAAAGGCCTGCTCCAGGTCATATTCCGCCCCGGAATTTTCATACAGCGCCAGCGCGGCCAGCGCTCCCGTCCCGCCCAGCCAGCCCCCGGCCAGGCGTCCAGCGGCGTAGGTCAGCCAGCAGAGGGCGGGCTGCAGCAGGGCGGTGACGGCCAGCGGGCTGAGGCCCAGGCTGAAGACGGCCGACAGCAGCAGGCCGAAGAGCGGCATCTCGTAGGTTATGCCCTCGTAAGGCAGGCCCGCCAGCAGGAAGCTGCCCTGCGCCGCCTTGCCGAACAGGGAAGCGGAAGAGGACGGCCCCCAGGCGCGCAGCAGCGCGCCGGCGCAGGCTCCCGCGGCCAGGACCAGCGGCAGCAGGTTTTTTAAATTGAGTTTTCCGCCGGGGCGCTCCCAGGCCAGGAAGCGCAGGCGCGAGCGCGCCTCGGCGGCGGCGAAAGCGGCGCGCAGCAGCAGGCCCTCGGCGTAAAGGCCGAAGAAGCCGGACTTCATCCGCCACAGCCCCAGGGTTTTGAGCGGCCAGGCTCCCGCGCGCTCTACCATACCCGACAGGTAGCGGGTGCGCCAGCGGAAGGCGAAGAAACTGCTCAGGTAGGCCTTGGAAGCCTCCAGCGGGTCGGCCAGCCAGGGCAGCGGGGAATTGAAATGGTCCAGCCGCGCCCACTCTTTCAAGCCCGACGGGGGAACCAGCCCCGCGGCCACGGCCCCGGCGTAAAGCGGGGTCTCGGGCAGCGGCACGAAGGACTGCACCTGCACCTCGGCCCCGGGGTGCGCCGCGGCCAGGGCGCAGGCCAGGCGGCGGGCGGAGGCGGTATTTTTCTCCCCGGGCAGGCCGGCTATCACCGAAAATATTTTCCTCAGCCGGCCGCTGCTCCCCAGCGCGGCCAGGCCGGCAGCGGCCTCGCCGGAGCGGAAGCCCTTGCCCAGCCGCTCCAGCTCGGCGTCGGAATCGGACTCCAGGCCGAAATAAAGTTCGCGGCAGCCGGCCTCTTCCAGCTCAGCCAGCAGACCCGGCTCCGCCAGGTCTATGCGTAAATTAGCGCTCCAGGCGGCGCCGGCGCCCTTCAGGGCGGAACAGACCGCGCTTATCCTTTCGCGGGAGCCGCCGGCCAGCAGGTCGTCGACCGCGTCTATCCTGGCCGGGCCCAGGCGGGCGAGGGCCGCCGCCTCTTCTTTTATTTTCGCGGCGGACTTTATCCGCGCGGGGCCGTGGAAAGCGGGGCTGTAGCAGAAGCCGCACGAAGAGGGGCAGCCGCGCGAGGCTTCCCAGCCCAGCGCCAGCGGCCCTAGGCGCCGGTAAAGATCAAGGTACGCAGCGGCCCTGCCGGAATAGGGGAAGGGCAGCGCCTCCAGAGGCGGCGGCGCGCCGCGCGGGTTGACGTGAACCTCTGCGCCGGAGCGCCAGGCCAGGCCTTTTATCCCGGCGTAGTCCCCGCCGGAGGCCAGCGCCCGGCAGAGCTCTCCCAGCACCTCTTCCCCCTCTCCGCAGACTACGAAATCGGCGGCGCTGCCGGCCAGGACTTGGCGCGGCAGCCGGCTCGGAAAAACTCCGCCCCAGACTATGGCGCTGCGCGGGGACAATTCCTTGGCGGCGGCCGAAAGCTCCAGGGCCGACGCCAGCTGCCGGCCGCCGAGCACCGAGAATCCGACAGCCAGGGGCGCCTTCCGCAGCAGGGCGCCGAAGCGCTCCAGCGAATCGAAGCGCTCGTCGAAATATTCCACAGCCTGCCCGTTGGCCTCCAGGGCGGAGCCGAGCGCAAAAAGCCCGAGCGGCGGCGACTCGTAAGGATAGGGAGAATCGTCCGGGTTCACCAGCAGCACGAAGGGCGGCCTCAAGCGCCCTCCCCGGCCCCGAGCGTGGTCCTGCGCAGGAAAATAATTTTAACCAGCTCGCCCGCGGCGGAATAAGCCGCGGAGGCGGCGGCGGGGAAGGTGAGGGCCGCGCTCAAGGCGAAACCCCAGAGCGCGAAGAGCGGGCCCCTGCGCCGCAGCAGGAAGAGCTGGAAGGGCCCGTAGGCGGCCAGGAAAACGGCGGCCAGCGCGGCGGCGGCATAGCCGGAGCCGGGCAGGCCGGAGGCCAGCGCCAGGGCCGCGGCGGGCAGCGCGGCGGTGCCGGCGCCGTAGGAGCCTGTGGTCATGGCCGCCTCGCAGCGGCGGCCGAAAGCGAACCAGACCTTCACCCACCAGTAGATCCTCGACGTAAAAATGTAAAGCAGCTTGCGCCACCCGCCCCAGTGGTGGTCCACCTCTATGGAGGGCTCCATGACAATATTGAAGCCGGCGGCGGCCAGGTCCCGGCCCAGCGTTTCGTTCTCGGCCTCCACCCCCTTTCTCAGTGGGCGGTGGCCGCCCACGGATTCTATCGCCTCACGGCGGGCCAGGGCGCACCAGGCGTTGAACACGTTGTAGCGCTCCACGCGCCCGGCCAGCAGGAAGGAGTGGTGGGCGAAAGCGGCGTAATAATCAGAGAAGGGACCGGGGTCCAGCGCCCGGGCGGAATAGATCCCCTGCGCGACGTCGGCCCCGGAACTCTCCAGCAGCGCCAGCAGCCGGCCGATGGTCTGGGGGCCCGTAGAAATATCGGCGTCGAGGAAAAGCAGCAGCGGCGCAGAGGACCGGGCCAGCGCGGCGTTCCTGGCCCCGGCCGGGCCCAGGTTCTCCGGCCCCGAAGACACCTTGAGGTCGAGCCGCCCTGCATAGCTCCGCGCTGCGTCGCCAGTCCCGTCGGCCGAGGCGTCGTCGTGAATACAGACCTCGAAATCTTTGAATTCGGAAAGCAGCAGCCCGTCGAGAAGCTTGCAGAGTTCCGGCTTCGCGTTGTGGGCGGCTATTATTATGGAAATGCGGGGCATGTGGCGCTAACCCTTTCTGCCTGCGGGGCCGTCCCCGCCGCAGTGTCCGTGGCGGGGCGAGATGTAAAGTCAACTCCCGGGCATGGATTTGAACCATGTCTAACCGCGTCAAAGGCGGTTGTGCTACCGTTACACCACCCGGGAATAAAACCAGCGCAAAAACCCTTCCCGCGAGGACGGGAAGGGAGCGCTTTTCCGTCTCGGGGCTTCTAGAAGCCTTCGCTTTGGGTAGGAGCCGCCTGCGGCCCGGCTTTCGCGTTCTCGTTCTCGTACTCCTTGAGAATGAGTTGCTCCAGCTTGCCGCGGAACTCGTTATTGATAGGGTGCGCTATGTCTTTGTACGTGCCGTCCTTGATCTTCCTGGAAGGCATGCAGACTATGAGGCCGTTATTGCCGTTCACGACCTTCATGTTGTGCACCACGAATGCGTTGTCAAAGGTCACAGTAGCGAAAGCCTTAAGCCTGGTTTCGTTCCTGAGATGTATCCTCACTTCGGTGATCTCCATCATACTAACCCCCTGTTGTCCGTCCCCCGTACAATCTTAACCGTTGTAGGCTGCTACATTGGAATTTTAGCAAAAATCAGCAAAACTTGGTCAGGAAAACCCTGTAACTCCGGATACGCTTCATTCCGGCCGCGATAGCCGCGGCTTTAGCCCTGCCCCGGCAAAGGCCGAACACGCAGGCCCCCGAGCCGGACATCAGCGCAGCGTCCGCGCCCAACTGCGCCAGCCGCTGCCTGGCCAGGCGCACCTCCCCGTGGCGGGGCAGCACCGGGTCCTCCAGCCTGTTGAAAAGCTCTCCGGCGCGGCCCGGCACAAAACTCCCGCGCCTGAGCAGGCCGCAAAGCCCGGAGAACTGCCCCAGCCGCTTTTTAATTTCAGCCGGAGCGCCGAGTTTTAAATTGCCGTAGGCCTCCGCGGTGTAAACCGGGGCGCCGGGATAAACGAGGACGACATGCGGCAGCCGCCCCTTGGCCTCCAGGACCCGAAGCTGCTCGCCGCGGCCGCGCCCCTCGGCAAAGACCGCGTCCAGCAGGAAGAAGGGTACGTCGGAGCCCACCACGGCAGCTATCGCCGCCAGTTTCGGGAATCCCGCGCGCGGCACCCGGTACAGGCGCGCCAGGCCCAGCAGGGCCGCGGCCGCGTCGGAGGAGCCGCCGCCCAGCCCGGCGCCGACGGGGATGTTCTTTTTTAGCGCGATCTCCACGGCGGGGCTTAGGCCGAAGGCCTCGAAGAATTTTGCCGCGGACTTGTATACGATGTTGTCGCCCTGGCTCTTAAGCCCGGGCAGCGGGCCGGATACTTTCAGCCGTATGCCCGGCACGGCGGTCTTCCTGAAGGAAAGCTCGTCGCACAGCCCGATGCGCGCGAAAAGGGTGGCCAGGTCGTGGTAGCCGTCCGTGCGGCGGCGCGTGACCTCCAGGAAGAGGTTGACCTTGGCGCGGGCTTTGAGCTTCAGCATGCGGCCCTTATTCCGGCAGCTTCAGCGTGTTGACCCCGCCGAAGTTCATCTGCTCCCTGTCCAGCGTCAGCTTGAGGGAAACGAAAGGCAGCTTGAAGTCCAGCGTCTGCGGGAAGAGGTAGAGGTTCTTCAGGAAATAATTGCCGGGCGTGAAGACCAGCTTGCCTTCGGCCTTGTTCTTTATCTCTTCGGGCCAGGCCAGGGCGCCGTCCAGGCAGACTTCGCGCGCGCCGCCGGCGAAGCAGGGGCTCTTCCAGGGCCCGGGCGAGGCCAGGTAGTCCCCGGCGAACCACGCGCCCAGCTCTCCGGCTATCAGCGAGGCCCAGTAGTTGAAAGTTTCGGAATCTATGTCCTTGATGGAGATGGAGTCCAGGTCCATCACCCCGCCTGAAACCCGGGCCTTCCAGAGGGGCGCCATCAGCGGGCCCATCACCGTCAGGCTGAAGTCCGAAGGCGGCGCGTAATGCACTATGGCGTCGAACTTGACCGTCTTGCCGCGCAGCCGCCCTTCAAGCTTGGCGAAAGAGGAGAACTCGTGCGCCGCGGGGCTGAAAGTCTTCAGGTAGGCCAGCTGCAGCGCCGGCAGCCGCGGGCCGAGCTTGCCGGCCAGGTCCTTGAGCCGGCCTTCGGCCTTGCCGCGCTTGCCGGGTTTCTCCAGCAGCCAGGCGTTCTTCCAGGCCAGCCAGGCCCTGCCGTGGTCGCCCGAGGCCGCGTAGATGTCGCCGGCGTGGGCCCAGATCACCGCGTCGTCATTGACCGCGGCCACCGCTCTTTTTATGCCGTCCAGCGCGCCGGGGAAATTCCCGCGCTTGAACTTTACCCAGGCGAGGGAATCCAGGTAGGCGCCGTTGGCGGGCTCCAGGGACACCGCGCCCATTATCAGCAGCTCGGCCTCGTCGAGCTTCAGGCCGCGGTCGGCCAGCGAGTAGCCCAGGTAATTCAGCACATTGGCGTTGTCCGGCTTTTTAGCTATCAGGTAGCGGAAATGCTCTTCGGCCGCGGCCATGTCGTTCTCGCGCTCGCTGATCACGGCCAGCTGCATGCGGGCCTCGGCGCTGTCGGGGTTTTTCTGCACTATGGCGCGCAGCCCGGCCAGCGCCTTCTGCGTCTTGCCGGTATCGTCGTAGCCCAGCGCCAGGAAATAAGCTATCTCGGCGTTCTCGGGCCATTTCAGCGCGGCCTTCTCCAGCATGCCTATCGCCCGGTCGTAGCTGCCCGACTGCGTGTAGTAATACGCCAGCCGCAGCACCAGGCCCGCGTCGTCCTTCAGCGCCGAGGAATTCTCCAGGTAGGACGCCGCGGCCTTGAAATCACGCTTCTGCTCGCTGATCACCGAGAGCCAGAAACAGGAGGTGGGGTCCTTCTTGTCCAGGGCCCAGGCCTTCAGGAAATACTTTTCGCCTTCCTCCAGGTTATTGGCGGCCGGCCCGGCGTAAAGCTCGCCGATATGGTTGAACAGTTCCAGGTTCTTGGGCTCCAGGGTTATCAGCTCGGCGTATTCGGCCAGCGCCGCGGCCGTGTCGCTCTGCATTTCGTAATAGTTGGCCAGCATGTAGCGCGGCTGGGGGTAATAGGGGTCCTCGGCCTTGGATTTAAGCAGGCTGTCCTTCACGCCGGCACGGTCGTTCTTCATATTATAGAGCACGGCCATCTGGTAATAAACCTCGGCGCCGTCCTCTGGCTTCAGCTCCAGGTATTTCCTCAGGTAGCCCACGGCCTTGTCCGGGCTGCGGGAGCTCCACAGGCTGGCCAGCTGGTAAAGCGCCTCGTGCGCCGCCGGGTCCAGCTCCGCGGCCTTCTCGAAGGCCTTGCGCGCGCCTTCCAGGTCGCCCTTGGCCCAGCGCACGTTGCCGTAAAGCACCCAATTGTCGGCGGTGGATGAATCTTTCTGCACTACGAACTCGGCCCACTGCGCCGCCTCTTCCACCTTGCCGATGTGCAGCGCCAGGTTCAGCGCCTGCTTGTAGACGAACACCGACTCGGGGTCCAGCAGCATCGTGCGGCGGTACTCCTGCAGGGCGGAATCGTAATTGCCGCGCCGCTCCAGCACCATGCCGTTCATGAAATGCAGGTAGGCCTCCTTCTCCGCGGCGGCCGCAAGCGGGCCGGCGCAGGCGCAGAGTGCCAGGGTGCAGAATATTTTTTTGATCATAAATCCTTTGGGGGCAGGACCTTCCGCAGCAGCAGCGCGGCGTCCGTGTTATTATAGAACTTTGGCCTTTTGCCGACCATCTCAAAGCCGTGCCGGCGGTAGAGGGCCAGGGCGGGAGCGTTATGCTCGTTCACTTCCAGGTCAACCTCGCGGCAGGCGCTCTTGGCGGCGTATTCGAACAGCTTGCCCAGCAGCGCCGAGGCCACCCCGCCGCGCAGGGCGGCCCTGCCCACGGCCAGGGTGTTCAGCTGCACCTGCGGCCGCAGTATCCAGAAATTTATGAAGCCCGCCGGCCTGCCCTCCACCTCGGCGGCCAGCGTGACGGAGTTGCGGTTGGCCTCCTCGGCCGCGAAGCCCTTCTCGCCCCAAGCCGGGTAGCCGGGATGCTCGCCCTCTATGGCGGCGAAAGCCGCGTAATCCTCCGCCCTGGCTCTTCGTATGATCATGGCCGGCCGCGCTCCGGCGCCGGCCGGACATTGTTCTCCAGTTCGTATTTGGCCGGCTTCAGGTAGAGCGGCTTCAAGGTTTTGTTTTTATAGGCCAGCGCGGCTTTTATGATATAGCCGGGGATGATCTTAGAGATGGCGGCCGGGGCCCTTACGGCGGAGGCCGGCAGCAGGCCGTAGATGCCGGGCTCTTCCTCGGCGTCCCCTATGGCGTAGCAGGGTTCCTTGACCTCCGCCAGCAGCCGCCGCAGGTCTTCGGCTTTCAGCCAGACCGGTTCTCCCGAAGGGCGCGGCAGGGCCCTGCCGATGGAAAAGAACTGGCAGAAATATTCATCCTTGAAGGCGTGCAGCAGCACGGCCAGCCGCCCGCCGCCGGCCGACCATTTCTTAAAATGCCTGCTCTCCGCGGCCTGCAGGGCCAGCATCTCGAAGAGCGTGGCGGTATAGACCGACGCGCCGGCCAGGGCCTTCAGCGCGCCGGCCAGGGTAAGGGAGATCCTGATGCCGGTGAACCTGCCCGGGCCGCGCGCCGCGCAGACCGTATCCACGTCCCGGAGTTCAGCGCCCGCAGCGGCCAGCGTTTTTTTTACAAGGGCGAACAGGTACTTCTCCTGGTTGAAGACTTTTTTCTGCGCCCGCGCGGCGCGGCCCCCCGCCGACGCGGCAATCTTGAGCCGCGTGCCGGAGGTGCAGAGCCCCAAAATTATTTTTTCAGCCATTTAGCCTCTATCGCCGCCAGCGCGGCCGCCGCTCCCGGGCCCGCGGAAACTTTTACAGCGCGGGCGTCGCCGCCGGCCAGCGCGAATTCCAGCCTGATCACCTCGCGCCCGTGCAGCCCTTCCGCCGCCGCCGGCCATTCCACCGCCGTGATGCCGTCGGCGCGGCCCAGGTATTCGTCCAGGCCTATGTTCTCCATATCGGCCTCGCCGGCGCGGAACAGGTCGAAGTGATAAAGCTTCAGGCGGCCGCGGTAGGCGCGCATCAGGTTGAAGCTGGCGCTGACCGGCAGCTGTTTGGCGCCCAGCGCCGCGGCCAGCTCGCGCACGAAGAAGGTCTTGCCGGCGCCTATCGGCCCCTCTAAAAAAATAGCGTCCCCCCCGCGCAGCGCGGCGGCGAAAAGCCCCGCCAGCCTGGCGGTCTCCGCCGGGCAGGAGCTTTTAAAATTAAAAATGCTCGAAGCTTTTGACCTTGCCATTGAAATTCTCTATCACGGCCCCTGAGCCCTTCTCGAGGCGCCCCACCACGAAGGCGGCCGGCAGCAGTTTTTTCACCGCGGCCAGCTTGGCGGCCGGGGTGGTAAAGACCAGGCCGTAATCCTCGCCGCCGTTCACGGCGTAATGCCGCCACGGCAGCTTCTTCAGCGCGCTGTAGGCGCGCAGTTCCGGGGCGCAGGCGCCCTCGCCCACGCTGACCAGCACGCGGCAGCGCGATAGCTCCGCGATTATGGCCGCGCTGCGCGCGAGCCCGTCGGAGTTATCCAGCATAGCCGAGGCCAGGGCGCGCCGGCCTATCAGCGCGCCCGCGGCCATCAACGGCTCGGGCAGCCAGAAAGCTTTTACCAGCCCGGGGAATTTTTTCTTCTGCGCCGCCGAGCCCTTCATCAGGATCTCCAGCCCGGCCGCGGCCTGCCCCAGCGGGCCGACATTTAGCAGCAGGTCGCCGGGCTTGGCGCCGTAGCGGGTCACCAGCGGGGATTTGCCGGACTCGCCCCAGACCGTCATGTAGAAATGGTTCTCCCGGGCCCCCGCCAGGTTGCCGCCGGCGATAGAGATGCCAAAACGCAGCGCCTCTTCTTTCAGGGCCTTCATGAAGCGCGGCGCGAAATCCGCCGGCGTATCCTTGCGCAGGCCCGAGCCGACCACGCAGGAGACCGGCGCCACCTCGCCCATGGAGGCGAGGTCGCTTAAGTTTATGCGCGTCAGCTTGCGCGCGATCTGTTCCGGAGTGGCGAAGCGCCCCAGGTAATGGGTGCCCTCCACCAGCTCGTCGGTGGTGATGACCAGGTCGCGGCCGGGGCCGTGGCGCAGTACGGCGCAGTCGTCGCCGGGGCCCAGCAGCAGGCGGCGGTCCAGCGGGAAGCGGAAAGTTTTTTCGATATGCTCCAGCAGCCTGGCTTCGCCCTTTTTCATGATCTCCCTCCAGCCCGCCGTATGGCGGCCGGCAGGAAGTCCAGCAGTTCCCCGGCCAGCGCGCAGCGCGCGGTAAATTTCCTCTCCGCCAGGTCGCCGCATAAGCCGTGCAGGTACACGGCCAGCGCGGCGCTTTTAAAAGCCGTCTCCGGAGTGAAGCCGGCGGCGGCGCCGGCCTGGGCGAAGAAGCCGGCGCAGAGTCCCGCCAGCACGTCGCCCGAGCCGCCCTTGGCCAGCGCGGGCCCGCCGGTGGGATTCCGCAAAATGGCCTTCCCGCCGCAGACCAGCGTGCCGGCGCCTTTCAGCACGGCCGTGCCGCCCGAGAGGCGGGCCAGTTCGGCCGCGGCCGCGGGCCTGTCGCTTATTTTTTTGCCGAGCAGGCGGGCCGCTTCACCGGGATGCGGCGTCAGTATCAAAGGAACTCCCGGGAATTTGAAAGACTTGAAGCCAGCGGCGGCCAGCGCGTTGAGGGCGTCGGCGTCCAGCACCGCAGGGACCTTCAATGTTCTTATAAGTTTCACGGCAAAAGCCCGCGCGGCGGGAGTTGAGCCCAACCCGGGCCCTATGAGCAGAACGGAGATCTTGTTTTTCTTCGCGAAAGCCGCCACCTGCGCGGCGGCTGCGGCGGAGAAAGCGCCGCCGGAGCAGGCGCCGCCGAAGGTCATGGCCTCGGGGAGGGCGCAGGCGATAATTTTCCGCTCGCTCTCCGGGCAGGCGGCGGTGACAAGCCCGGCGCCGGCCTTCAGCGCGGCGCGCGCCGCCAGTATGGCCGCCCCGGCCAGGCCGCGCGAACCGGCTACTACCAGCACCCGGCCATAATCGCCCTTATGCGAATCAGCCAGGCGGGCCGGCAGCAGCGTCTTTATGAAATTCCTGTCTATCGTCTTCATTCGAAAGCTATGACGGCGGCGCAGGCGTAGGCCGCGGTATGGGAGATGGAAACCAGCAGGCGCAGCCCGGGCCGGCCCTTCACGCTGACCCGCGGCCTGCCGCTGGCGGTATTCTCTACCTCTATGCCGCTGAGCGGCAGGGAAGTGTCGTCGAGCGCCTTTATCACGGCTTCCTTCACCGCGAAGCGCGCGGCCAGCCGCTCGTATTTATTCTTGCTGGCGCCCGCGTAGGCCAGTTCCCCCGGCGTGAAGACCCGCTTCAGGAAGCGCGGGCTGGCGGCCAGGCGGCGCACCCTGGAGACCTCGGCCAGGTCCACGCCGAGCCCGGTCACCGAGGAGGGTTGTTTCTTTTTCTTGGCTGGCATGGTTAAAGCGTCAGCGGACGGTCACGCTCTTGGCCAAATTGCGCGGCTTGTCTATGTCGCATTTCTTGGCCAGAGCCACGTAATAGGCGAAGAGCTGCAGCGGGATTACCGTCAGCAGCGGGGTGAGCAGCTCGGGCGCGTCGGGCAGCGTTATGTAGCGCGAGGCCTTCACGGTCTTGCGGGAGGCGGCGTCTACTATGGCCACCACGTCGGCGCCGCGGGCCTTGGCTTCCTCCACGTTGCCGGCCATCAGGTCAAGCGCCCGGCCGGACGGGGCCACCGCCAGCAGCGGCATGCCCTTATAGATGATGGCGATCGGGCCGTGCTTCATCTCGCCGGCGGGATAGCCCTCGGCGTGCACGTAGGCGATCTCTTTGATCTTGAGCGCGCCTTCGAGCGCTATTGGGTAATTGACGTGCCGGGAGATGAACAGGAAATGCTCGCTGGCCGCGAAGGCCTCAGCGACCTTGGCGATCTCCTGTTCTTTTTCCAGGGTCTCCTCTATCAGCCGCGGTATCTTCAGCAGGTCCTCGGCGTAGCGCCTGGAATCCGCGCCCGACAGCCGGCCGCGGGCGGCCGCGAAGTGCCCGGCCAGCAGGTATATGCCGGCGAGCTGCCCGAGGAAGGCTTTGGTCGAAGCCACGCCGATCTCCGGGCCGCAGTGGGTGTAAAGGACGTAATCGGCCTCGCGCGTCAGCGTGGAGCCCACGGTGTTGGTGATGCAGAGCACTTTGGCTCCGGAGGCCTTGGCCTCGCGCACGGCGAACAGCGTGTCGGCGGTCTCGCCGGACTGCGAGATGGCGATCACCAGGGTGTTGCCGGCCATCAGCTTGGCGCGGTCGGTGAATTCCGAAGCCACGTCGGCGTGCGCGGGGATGCCGAAATTCTCGAACAGCACGCGCCCCACCAGGCAGGCGTGGTAGGCCGTGCCGCAGGCTATGAACTGCAGGGAGGAAAAGCCCTTTATCGCCTCGGCGGTCAGGCCCATCTCGGCCTTGAGGATATCCCCGCCCAGCGGCAGCAGGCGGCCGCGCAGGGTGTTCTCCACGGCCTCGGCCTGCTCGTGGATCTCCTTGAGCATGAAATGCTTGTAGCCGCCCTTCTCGGCCATCGTGGAGTCCCACTGTATGGTCACCGCCTCCTTGGCGGTCTTCTTGCCGGCGAAGGTGTAGTAATCCACGCCGTCCTTCCTGACTGCCGCCATTTCCCCGTCGTTGAGGAACACCACGCGCTTGGTGTGCTTGAGGAAAGCGGAGACGTCGGAGGCTATGAAATTCTCGCCCTTGCCCAGGCCCACCACGAGGGGGCTGTGCATGCGCGCCGCCAGCAGCAGGGCCGGGCAGCGGGCCCAGACCATGGAAATGGCGAAAGAGCCCTTCAGGTCGGCCAGCGTGCGGCGGAAGGCCTCGAAGAACACCGGCTCGAGCATGTCGGAGCGCACGGCCTTCTCCTGCACGTGCAGGCTCTTGAGCTTATCCTCCATCAGGTGGGCTATGACCTCGGTATCGGTCTCGGACTTGAACTTGTGGCCGCCGGCCAGCAGTTTTTCCTTGAGGTCCAGGTAATTCTCGATGATGCCGTTGTGCACCACCACTACCTCGCCGGAACAATCGGTGTGAGGGTGGGCGTTGTCCTCGGACGGCGCGCCGTGCGTGGCCCAGCGGGTGTGGCCCACGCCGGACTGGGCGCCCTTCACGGGGTCCGCGGCCACCAGCTTATCCAGCGCGTCCACGCGGCCGCTGACGCGCCGCAGGTAAAGCTTGTTTTTCCCGTCCACGACCGCGATGCCGCAGGAGTCGTAGCCGCGGTACTCCAGGCGCTTGAGCCCGTCGATAAGGATGTCGGTGGTCTTATTGTCGCCGATATAGCCGGTTATTCCGCACATAGTTAGTTCCCCGTATATGAAGCGCCGGAGCCGGCCAGGAGCCTGCTCCGGCGCCGAAACCCGAGTTTTATTGTATCAGGCGCTTCATCTCCGACACCGCGCTCTTGAGCCCCACGAACAGGGCCCGGGAAATTATGGAGTAGCCGATATTGAGGCAGTCCATGCCCTCTATGCGGGCCACCAGGGCGACGTTGTAGTAGTCCAGGCCGTGCCCGGCGTGCAGCTCCATCTTGAGCTCCTTCACCAGGTAACCCGCCAGCTGCAGCTTCTCGAGCTCTTTGGCCTGCAGCTTCTTGCCCCAGGACTCGGAGTACTTGGTGGTGCACAGCTCGATGGCGTCGGCGCCCAGGTTGTGGGCCGCGCGGATGGCGCCCGGTTCGGGGTCGGCGAACACGCTGACCTCTATGCCGGCGCCGGAAAGGTTCTTTATTATCCTGGCCAGGTCGGCCTGCTTGCCTTCCAGCTTCATGCCGCCCTGAGTGGTCACCTCTTTGGAGCTCTCGGGCACCAGGCAGACGGAATCCGGGCGCAGGCGCAGCGCGATCTTTTCCATCTCCGCGACCGCGGCCATCTCCAGGTGCAGGATGCCCTTCACCTCGTTGCGCACCCTTTCCACGTCGGAGTCCTGCACGTGGCGTCGGTCCTGCCGCAGGTGCATCACCACCAGGTCGCCGCCGGAGCTGTACACTACGCGCGCGGCCTCTACGGTATCCGGGTTCTTTTCCTTGCGGGCCTCGCGCAGCGTGGCCACATGGTCTATGTTCACTCCAAGTTTAACGTGTCCCATTTTTCCTCCAGACGGTCTGAAAACTTAAAATTATTTAACGGCGGCCACGGCGCCGGAATGCTTCCTGAAATGTTCCAGCAGCTCGCCGGCGATGGCCTTTATCCTGGCCTTGGATTCCCCTTCCACCAGCAGGCGCAGCAGCGGTTCGGTGCCGGAATAGCGGATGAAGATGCGGCCGTTGCCCTTCAGCCCGCCCTCGAGCCGCTCGAGCTTTTCGCTGAAGCCGGCCACGTCCTTAAAATGCGGCTTGCTCGACACCTTGACCTTCTCCACCACCTGCGGGTAGCGGCTCCAGTGCCTGCGGAACCAGCTGAAAGGCCTGTCCATGTCGCGCACGGCTGCCAGCGTCTGCAGCGCGGTCAGGATGCCGTCGCCCGTGGGGGCGAACTCGCGGAAGATGATGTGGCCGCTGGTCTCGCCGCCGATCTTCAGGTCGCCCTTCTCCATGGCGTCGGTGACGTTCTTGTCGCCGACCGGGACCTGCGCCACGCTGATGCCCTGGCCTTCCAGGTATTTCAGCAGCCCGTAATTGGACATGAAGGTCAGCGACACGCCGTTGTTGGTGAGGCGGCCGCGGGCCTTCAGGTACGGGGCCGTCATCGCTATGACGTCGTCGCCGTCCAGCTGGGCGCCCTTCTCGTCGGCGAACATGCAGCGGTCGGCGTCGCCGTCGAAGCTGATGCCGCAGAAGGCGCCCCATTTAGCGGCGGCCTGCGCCATCTTTTCGGTGTGCAGGGCGCCGCAGCCCATGTTGATATTCTTGCCGTTGGGCTTATCGCCGATAACCTTTACTTTCGCGCCGAGGTCGCGGAAAATGCGGGGCGCTATTTTATAGGCCGCGCCGTTGGCGCAGTCGAGCAGGATCCTGAGGCCCTTCAGGCTGAAATCCGCGGGGAGGGTGCTCTTGAGGAAAGCCTCGTAGTCGCCGGTGAAATCTTTCCTGTGCAGGCCCGGGTGCGAGGGCCTGAAATCCAGCGGCTTCTTGCCGAGCAGCAGTTTCTCGATCTTCTCTTCTATAGCTTCGTTGAGCTTCAGCCCGTCGCAGGAGAAGAACTTGATGCCGTTGAACTCCGGCGGGTTGTGGCTGGCCGAGATGACGATGCCGAAGTCGGCGTTCTCGCGCTTTACCAGGTAGGACACGGCCGGCGTGGGGATGATGCCGAGGTCCACCACCTTGAACTTGCTGGCGCCCAGGCCTTCCACGAGGTATTTCTTTATTAGCTTGCCGGAGGCGCGCGAGTCCATGCCGATGAGCACCACCGGCTTGCCGGTATGGCCCTTCTTCTTATACTTGGGCAGCACCAGGGAGGCCGCGTAGCCTATCTTGCGGATGAAATCGGGTGTAAAAGGATAGTCCCAGGTGATGCCGCGTATGCCGTCAGTTCCGAAAAGTTTGCCCATTTGGATTAAAACCCCGCTTTATATCGCCTTATATAATTTTATATTATATCATTCTAGTCAGGGCGCTGTAAGGCCAGTACGGAAGGATGGCCGAGTGGTTTAAGGCGCCGGTCTTGAAAACCGGTGTACGGTTAATCCGTACCGTGGGTTCGAATCCCACTCCTTCCGCCAGTTTTCAAGGAGCTCCCCGTTTTGCGGAGAGGTGTGTGAGCGGTTGAAACAGCAGGTCTCGAAAACCTGTAAGGGTCAAACCTTCGAGGGTTCGAATCCCTCCCTCTCCGTAGCAATTTAAAAAGCCCCGCGACAGCGCGGGGCTCTTTTTTTGCTTAAGACGGATTTAGAAAGTCAGCGCGGTGATACCGTCTTTCTCGACGACCTCAAGTTTCTCGCCCTTCCATTTGAAGATCCCGTTGTCGTATTCCACGCCGCCGCTGTAGACGGTACGCCCGTCTTTAACCACGGTTTTGCCGGCCTTCACCGCCGGTGCGGCGCCGTCGGGCAGCGCCAGTTCCAGGCGGCCAGTCGCCCTGTCTATCAGCAGCGGCAGCGCCTTGGCGAAATGCACGGAGTTCTCGTCCTTCTCGCCAAGCTTATGCGCCACCTGGGTAGCGCCGGCCTCGAACACGCGCAGTTTGCCGTATTCCGTCAGCAGCACGGGGCCGAGCACCATGACCTCCTCCGGTTTCGCGCCGGCGAAAGAGAAACTGACGCGTTTGCCGGGCGCGGCGTAGAACTTGTCCAGCTTTACTTTGTTCCCGGCCAGGTCCTTGTCCAGCGCTTCTTTTATGCCGGCCTTCAGCTTGGCGGCGTCGTAGCGGGAGTGAACAGCCTCCAGCCGCTTTTTGTCACTGCCTGAACGCTTTACATTGGCCGTCAGCAGGTCGGCTAGCCCGGTTTTAGACCAGGAGACCTTTCGGAACAAGCCCTTCTTCCAACCCGGCACGGCCTTTTCCAGGTTGTAGGCCAGCGCGGTGCCGGTGGTATAGACATAGCGCATCCACTGGCTCTGGACCGGGAGTTCCAGCGTGCCCAGCTGCTGCTTTAGCATGACGCGCAGCGTATCCGAAGAAGAGTAGCCCCCGAAGCGCGGGTCTCCGGCCAGCTGCGGCAGCGGCTTCACCTCGTCGTTCTTGCCGTACTGAACCGACCACCCCACATACTGCGCGGTGCCTTCGCTCAGTTCCATGAAGTTTTCCACCTGCGCCAGGTCCCCGGGCAGGCGGCCGCGCCGCTCGCTCCGCACGGCCATGAAATCGCGCCACAATTCCTTTACCTTCCCCGGGTTTTCCTCGTCCATGATGTCGGAAAGGATGCGGCCTTCCAGGCCGAGCAGCAGGCAGGCCTCACCGTCCTGATAAGGGTAATCCACCTTGGTCATTTTGAGCGGGCCGGTCTTTTCTTTCGCCGGCAGATTGCGCGCCTCGTAGTGCTGGTAGGCGTGCGTCAGTTCGTGCGCCACCTCGCCGAGATACATAAGATAAGGCTTCTCGAATTTCTCGGCGCCGGGCGTCTGTTTCTGTATCAGGCCGTTGACGTACTCGTCGAAGACTTCCATGGTGTTCACCGAGACGGCCAGGTCCCCGCCTTCGCGGCCGGTGGCCGCGCCGTGCAGGAATTTCCGGTCCGGCCGGTGGCAGAAAGTTTTGCCAAAGCCCGGCAGCTTCACCTCCTGCTTCACGCAGTTCTCCGGCGGCTTGGCGCTGCCTATCAGCACGTCCAGCTTCTCCGGGAAGATGAACTGTATGGGCGTGGTGGAGATGTGCATGCCGGGCCAGATGGTTTCGCCCTTCTGCTCCCAGAAATTGTAGATCTCGGCCACGCGGTACAGGTCCGTATCGGTCAGCGACACGCCGGCCTTCTCGAAGATGGCCGAGGCCTCCGGCGGCATGGCCGCCGCCCGCCCGCAAAAGGTCACGACCAGACACGCCGATAAAACAAGCATAGTGTTTTTCATTTTTTTATTTCTCCAGGTAGAACACTTCTTCCAGCTGCTTGCCGAAGTAGGCGGCTATCTTGAGCGCCAGCATTACGGAGGGAGAATAGTCGTCCCCCTCGATGGCCACCACCGTCTGCCGGGAAACCCCGACGGCCTTGGCCAGCACTTCCTGCGAAATATCTTTCTCGGCGCGCAGCACGCGCAGCCGGTTCTTCAATTTCTCCATATCAGTTCCAGACCTTCCTGAAGATCAGGGTGGAGGCGGCCCAGGACACTATAAAAACGTAAAGCATGTAGCTGTAGGCCTGCGAAACGGCGGGGTCTCCCCCCACCACCGCCTGCATGATTATAGCGAAGGCCATTACCGCCGCCATCGCCACATAGTTACTGAGCATCTCCACCTGTATGTCCCGCTCGTCCGCCTCCTTCTTCCTGCGCAGCGAGAGCCCTATCAGGACGCCGATACCTACGGCGATAAGTGCCGCATAGCCGTCCCGCAGCCACACGCTTACGCCCGCGGCGGCGAACATTAAACCGGTGACGATCTTGCGCATCAGCCTGATTTTATATTCCATATTATTTCCAGACCTTCTTGAAGATGCCGATAAAGAAGACCAGCGAGAGCACCAGCACCGTCTGCACATTGCTGTAGGCCAGGCTGCCCGCCGCCCCGATATGCTGCATGACAAAGGTAAAGCACAAGGTCACCATCAGCGAGCCGTAGCAGGCCAGCAGGTGGACCTGTATGTCCCGTTCGTCAGCTTTATGTTCCCCGCGGCGGCCGGCGTACAGCATAGCCGCTATGATCAGGGCCACGAAGCCCGCCAGCAGGTAGTCGCCTTTCAGCAGCATACTGGAAAGCACCAGGATGACTATAAGGCCACCCATTACCCGCTGCATTATCGCTATTTTCTTTTCCATTTTTAACTTCTCCCCCTTCCGAATTTATTCGACCACAGGAATAGTATACATCAAACCATACATACTGTCAAGTATTCTTTACATATAGTAAATATTTCCTTTCATAAACAAGCATTTCCCCGGTGAGGCCGGGCGGGAGCGGGTGATTTTTTATACAATGATTCCCGGCCGCCTCAGGCCGCTTATGCCCAACAAAGCCAATATCCTTGTAGTGGACGACGAGCCCCAGATAGCGGAGATGATCTCCGCCTCGCTGCAGCTCTACAATTATGCCGTCTCTATAGCCTACGACGGAGAGCAGGGCGTTAAAAGGGTGGGCGAGGAAAAATTCGACCTGGTCATCATGGACATACAGATGCCCGGCATGGACGGCATCACCGCGCTGGGCGAGATGAAGAAGCTCGACCCCGAAGTGGAGGTCATCATAGCCACAGGCCACGGCACCATGGGCACGGCCATACAGAGCATGCGCAAGGGCGCCTTCGACTACATCCACAAGCCTTTCGAGATCAAGGAACTCTTCAAGGTGGTAGAGCGGGCCCTCGAAAAGCGCAAGTTCAACGACATCACCCGGGCCATCTTCTCCACCGTCAAGCCCGAGGAGCAGCTGCGCGTCATCATAGATTCCGTGACGCGCATCCTCAAGGCCGACGAGTCCCTGCTGGCGCTGCCGGACAGGGAAGGCAAGCTGCAGGTGGCCGTTTCGGAAGGGCTGGAGGACCGGGAGAGCCGCGCCTCCCGGCTGGCGCTGTGCGCGCGCCTTATGGAAAATCCCGACGGTGCCGCCGCAAAGGCCGTGCAGCTGGTAGAAGCCCCGGCCAGGGACAAAAAGTTTTCCGGCATAGGCGGCCTGGACCAGTTAAAATTTTCGCTCTTCCTCCCGCTGATGGACAACGGCAAATTAAGCGGCCTCATAAACATCAACCGCCTCAACGAGGAGGCGTATTTCACCGAGGACGATCTGCAGCGCGCCCGCATCTTCGGGTCACTGGTCAACCTGGCGCTGCGCAATTCGAGCCTCTACCGCCAGCTGCAGGAGACGCAGGGGCAGCTGATACAGGCCGAAAAGATGTCCGCCCTGGGCCAGCTGGCCGGCGGCCTCGCGCACGAGATAAACAACCCCCTCTCCGGCATACTCGGCCTCACGCAGCTGGTGATGGAGAACACCGAGAAGGGCAGCCAGAACTACACCGACCTGCAGGATATAGAGAAGGCCGTCTTCCGCTGCAAGAAGATCATCGTTTCCCTGCTGTCCTTCTCGCGGCAGGAGAAGACGCGAATAGAGCCGGTGAACGTGAACGAGGCGCTGGAGGAAACGCTGACCCTCTGCGCCCGGCAGATGGAGCTGAAGCGCGTGAAGATAAACCGCCAGCTGTCGCCGGGCCTGCCCATGGTGAACGCTGACTTCCAGCAGCTGATGCAGGTTTTTCTGAACCTGTTCACCAACGCGCGCGACGCCATGCCCGAAGGCGGCGAGCTAACGGTTGCCACCAGCCTGCTGAAAGACCCCGCCGGCCGCGAGCTGCTCGCTGTCTCCGTAGCGGATACCGGGGCCGGGATAGACCCTGAGATCCTGGGCCGCATCTTCGACCCTTTCTTCACCACCAAGCCCGTGGGCAAGGGCACCGGCCTCGGCCTCTCGGTCTGCCTCGGCATCATCAGCAGGCATAATGGCGCCATAACGGCCCACAGCGTGCCGGGCGGCGGCTCCACCTTCACGATAACGGTACCCGTCTGATATGGCGAAAAGAGTCCTGCTCGTGGACGACGAAGACCTGGTGCGCAACTACGTGCGGCGCGCCCTGGCCAGCCGCGGCTGGGACATAACGGAAGCCTCCGACGGCGCGGCCGCCCTGGCCCTGCTGGACCGGGGCTTCGACGCGGTGGTCTGCGACCTGAAGATGCCGGATATGCGCGGGGAAGAGGTGGTGAAGCGGATACGGGAACTGCGCCCCGCCATGAAGATAGTGGTGATCACGGGATCCGTCTCCAACCTTACCACGCCCATAGTCCCCGGCGTAGAGGTGGACGGCTTCCTGATAAAGCCCTTCGGCATAGACGAGATCCGCGAACTGCTGGAAAAACTGGTAAATAGCTGAGGGCCGCGCCGGACCTACTGCTTCCGCCCCGCGGCCCTCAACTCCCGCTTCCGCTCAATGCAACCCGCATTCGTCGGAGATCTTCGCCTCCTCGTCCATCAGCTTTACCACCGCGTTCATCTCGGGCACCGAAAGCCGCGGCAGCTCGGGCGAGCGGTGCAGAGCCTGCAGCATGGCGTAGAATTTTTTCCGGTCGTTCGAGTCCTTTATTTCCCCGCCGGGGTTGCGGGTAAGCTTGGCGCTTGAGAACTTGGGGTCGCGCATCTGCGCGGCCCAGTACTTGGCCTTGGCCGGCAGCGCCACCTGCTGCATGGCCGCCAGCCGCGCGCGGCGGGCGTTGCAGGTATCGGTGTTGAGGCTGGCCGGCGAGTCCCTGAACTCCATGAACTCCGGCTTCAGCTCTTCCTCCCTGAACATCTCCGCTATCATCGCCATGTCGGGCACGTCGAACTCGAAGCCCTGCCGGTCCTCCACCATGTCCCACTGCCGCTCGGTCTGCGCCTCCACCGTGTGCAGCACCGCGCCGGTCAGCGGGTCTATCATCTTGGCTATTATCTTCAGGTGGTCCTTGGTGCCGAAGATAGTCCCCATTATGATGGCGTCGCTGGGGTCTATCTTTTTGTTGGGCTCCAGCCCCTCCTCGGTAACGCCCGAGGCCGCCAGGCGGCGCTCCTCCAGCACCTTGCCCAGTTGCGAGCGCTCCAGCAAATTGACCTTGCCCGAGGCCACCAGGCAGGACAGCAGCTTCTCGGAAACGTAATCGCTCTCCTCGCGCGAGGTGCGGGCCTTGCGGGAGAAGCCGATGACGGCCAGGTTCTTGACGTGCTTGTTGTTGGAATACCTGGCGAAGTCGTTCGCCATCTTCTTGTAGACGTCCTCGGCGGAGGAGATAGCCGGCGCGCCGAGGAGAAAAATTAAGGCGGCCGTTAAGGTCAGCTTTACCGGGCGATCGAGCGTTTCCATAACCCCTCCTTGTTCCTGGAAATAGTCTATCAGGAGGGCCCTACGCTAAACAGCAAAATTTCGTCAAATAATTGTCAAATCCTTTCAACAGGAAGGCGGGGGCGGGCTCAGCACTCGCTCATAAGCGGGCGCGGCAGAAGAGGGCCTGCGGTCCTCCGCCGGCCTCGAACTCGTCGCGCACACAGTGCGCTCCTCAAACAATCTCGGCCGCCGCCCTAATGATAGGCGGTCCGCTGCGGACCTTGCCCCTGCGCCCTAAAATCGCTCGCGCTGAGCCCGCCCCCGCCTGGGCGTAATCGTTTTGAGGTTATTCGAACTTGTAGCCGTGGCCGGTCACGCTGGTGATGCGCGCGCCTATCCCCGGGCCCAGCTTCTTGCGCAGGGAGGAAACGTGCACACCCACCGTGTGCGGGTCATTGTAGCTGGCCGGGTCATAGCCCCAGACGGTCTCCAGCAGGTAGGAAATGGAAAGCAGCCGGCCCTCCTCGGTGATCAGGGCCATCAGCAGGTCGAACTCCTTGCGCGTCAGGTTCACCACCGCGCCCTTCAGCGTCGCCGTGCGGCCGGCCGGGTCTATCACCAGCCCCAGCTTCGTAATCTTCCCGGCCTTATCCTCCGCGCCCTCGTAGCGCTTCATCACGGCCTTGATCTTGGCCAGCAGCACCGGGAAAGAGAACGGCTTGAGAACATAATCGTCGGCGCCCTTGTTGTAGCCGGCCAGGATATCCTCCTCGCTGACCTTGCGCCCCGAAACTATTATCACCGGGATGCCCGAAAATCCTTCGGTCTCCTTCAGCGCCTTGCACAGGGCGAAGCCATCGAGCCCCTTCATTTCCACGTCGGTCACCACCAAATCCGGGCCGAAATCTTTTATCAGCGCCACCGCCTCGGACCCGTTATCAGCCGCGGCCACGTTGAACCCCTGGCCTTCCAGGTACCTGCGGGTCGAATTGAGCACCAGCTTGTCATCGTCCACTAAAAGTATTTTTTTAAACATAGCTATAAAAGTTTCCTGCCCAATCTCTCAGCCAGGCGCCGGTCCCGCGCCGGCAGCTCAGGCTTCTCTTCCATCGACGCCAGCCCCACGAACAGCGTGCCCGCGGTTTTGGCGCCCAGCGTGGCCGCCATCATCTTCAGCGCGCGCATAGAGCCGGTAAGCAGGCGCCCCGCCACCGAGGGCATGGCGGAAGAGGTGATGAGCACGGCCTTTATCTTCCGGTCCTTCACGCGCGGGGCCGGGGCCATGGCGCCCCAAGGCCACCAGGCGTAAGGCACCAGCCGCTCCATGAAGCGCCGGGTGAGCGCGTTCACGTTGAAAAAATTCACCGGGGCGGCCAGGATCAGCCCGGAAGAGGCCTCTATGCTGTCCAGGATGGCGTCCATGTCGTCCCGCTGCACGCAGCGTCCCCGTGCTGGCCCCGGCTCCTGGGTGCAGGCCCGGCAGTTCAGACAGAACTCCACGCGGCGCTCTGCCAGGCGGATCATTTCCACCTCCGCGCCGCCCGCGCGCGCGGCCGCGGCGGCGGCCTCGGCGGCCTGGTCCGTTATCCCGCCGCGCCTGTAGCTGCCGTTGATAACCGTTATTTTGAGAGCCATATTATTTTATGATCTTGAGCGTAGCCAGCCTGCCGGAAAGGCTGGCTTCATGGCGCTCATTATCCTGCAGGATGCCCTCGAGAGCCATGCGGTATTCCTTGTCCGCCGTTTCCACCAGCTTCTCATAACCCGACTCTATCAGCGATTTCTCGATATCGGCGGAAACCGCCAGCGCGTTCAGCTTGCGGTAGGCGCTTGAGCGCACCTTGATCTTATTGGTCTCGATGCCCTCTATAAAAAGGGTCAGGGCTTTTACGCCTTTAAGCGGCGCGGGCAGCCTGAAATTTTCCGGGGCGGCCTCAATACAGGCCAGCATGGCCAGCACCGTTTCCGAGTGCCGCTTCTCCTCGACCGCCAGGGCCGGCCAGACCTCTTCCTCCGGCCAGTAGGCGGCGCACACCTCGTAAAACGAGCCCACCGCAGTTTCCACGGCGGAGAGCAGCTTGAAATATTCTTTTACTTGCGCCAGGTCGGCCTTGTTCATAAATTAAGCGTACTTCAGCGCCATCTCCACGTCGTCGGTCCAGACCGCCCGCGCGCCCAGCTCCACCAGGCGCTTCACGTCGCGCGGGTGATTGGCTATCCCCGCTGAAACCTCAACCCCTTCTTGTTCAGCTTCTTCGGCCTGTGCTTTAAAATCGAACCTCTCCGCGCCGAAGTAAAACAGCTCCCTGGCCAGCGGCCAGTCTATCCAGCCGGCGCAGACCTTTGACGCGCCCGCGCGCATGGCGGTCCGGACCAGGCGGGAAGGGAAAAGGGGCATTACCGCGCGGCCTATGCCCGGCACGGCCGCGGCCGCGGCGTCCAGGAATTCAGTCTTGTGCGAAAAAGCCAGCAGGAAGGCCCTGCCCTGCACGCCAGCCCTTGCTATCTGCAGCGCCAGGTCGGCCGCGTCCGACTCTTTCTCCAGGGCGAGCTCGAAGTAGAAATCCCTGCCGGGGCGCAGGATCATCAGGTTCAGTATGTCGTCGAGGTGCGGGATGGGTTCCTGCCCGTTCACCCGCAGGGTTTTAAGGTGGCCCCACTGGGCCTCCCGTATCTTCCAGTTTCGCCCGCAGACCCGGGCGGCCGAAGCGTCGTGGAAAGCCACGAACTGCCCGTCCGCCGTGCGGCGGATGTCGCATTCTATCGCGCCGGCGCCGGCCGCGAAGGCGGCCTTGAAGGCCGCTATCGTATTTTCCGGGGCCCGCGCCGGCCCGCCGCGGTGCGCGTAAACGGATACTGCCATAAGAGAATTTTAGTATATCTGGCGGGCGCCCGGCCGCAAAAAAAACGGCGCCCCTTAAGGGCGCCGTTTTCCCGTCAGTTTACTTTGTTATTCGCCGCGGTAGGCCTGCGTCATCCGCTCCGGGGAGACCACTTTGTAGCCGTTGTCGGCCAGCCACTTAACCAGTCGCCTGGCGGCCTGCCGGCTCTGGTCGTGTATGTCGTGCATCAGCACTATGCCCTTGCCGCGCTGCTGTATCTGGCTTATGGTCTTCTGGAAAAGTTCGTCCGGGTCTTTGGTGGACCAGTCCAGCGTGTCGATGGTCCAGCCCACCGGCACCAGCCCGAGTTCCGTATCTATGGCCCGCACCGCCTCCGGGGTTATTATGCCGTAGGGCGGGCGGAAAAAGCCGGGCTTCGCGCCAGCCGCCGCGGTTATGGAAGATTTTACCCCGCCCAGCTGTTTGAGGATCTCGGCCGTGGAAAAAGCCGTAAAAGGTTTGCCGGCCTCGGTGGCGTGCCAGTAGCCGTGCACTGAAACGTCATGGCCGTCGGCGGCCGCTTTCTTTATGCGCTCTTTGCCGGACGCGCCCAGCTTGGAACCCAGCACGAAGAAAACGGAAGGTGCGTTGCCGGCTTTCAAATAGGCGGAGACTTCCTCGGTAAACTGGCCGGGACCGTCGTCGAAGGTCAGTATGACCTCGCCCTTCTTCAGGAAGCCGTCGGACTGGACCAGGAAGGGAACATTGTTCTTAACGTAGTTGATCTTGCAGTAGCCTTCCTTTATCGGCACGCCGCGCTCCTCGCGGGCCGCCACCGGGCCGTGAAAGCCGAAAACCTCGCCGAGCTCGGCGGAAACGCGGTAAGAAACAGCGCCGTCGCGGCGCGAATCGGAGGCGCGGTAGTCGGCTCCCGTTTCCCGCTTTATAGAGCGGCCCAGCTCTTCCAGGCGGCCGCGCAGGTACTGGCCGGCCGCGGAGGCCTCCAGGTACTGCGGGCTGCCCTGGGGCGAGGCGTAGGCTATGCTGGAGTAAACCTTCAGCGCGAAATAGATCTCGTCGTAGTAGTCCCGCAGGGGCGCGGCGCCCAGCGCGGGCGGGGCGACCTCCACCGAAGACGGGTCGGGCAGCCGCAGGTCTCCGGCTGAAACTGAAAGGAAAGGAAAAAGGGTTGTGAGAGCGGCCAGCAGTAAAGTGTTTTTGCGCATTAGTTTCTCCTGTACTTATATTATGCCGTTAATGCGGGGAGAAAATAAGAGGCTAAAGGCCTGAAATATGGCGCTTTTTGGACCTACGTCGGGTAGGTCCAAAGGACGGCCGCGGGTGGCCATTTATGCGGGTTTTCAGTTGCCGGCGGTAATGAAGTACCAGATCAGCAGGGCAATGATGAGGGACAGCACTTTGATCTGCCAGTTGCGGGTAAAGAGTTCGGGGATGTTCATGTTCAGGCCTGGGGCGGAGGGGTCTGCGGCTGGGGCTGGGCGGGCGGCGCCTCGGGCCTGGCCGCCTTGCGCAGCAGCGTCTTCTCGGCCTTGGAGCGGTACAGCTGGTAGAGCATGGCCTCGAGGTCCTTGGGATCCACGTGCTGCTGCAGCTTGCCGTTGCGCGCCACGGAGAGCGTCCCGGTCTCTTCGGAAACGATGACGATGATCGCGTCGGCGGCTTCGCTGAGGCCCAGCGCGGCGCGGTGGCGCATGCCCAGGATCTTGGAGAGCTCCTGCTGCTCGGTCAGCGGCAGGATGCAGCCGGCCGCCACCAGCCGGTTGTTGGCTATCACGGCGGCGCCGTCGTGCAGCATGGTGTTGTCGTGGAAAACGGTCAGCAGGATTTCCTTGGACACCTCGCCGTTGACGCGCACGCCGGTCTCCACTATGTCGCGCAGCGCCATGTCCTGCTCGAGCACTATCAGCATGCCCATCTTCTCGGCCATGGCCTGGCGCACGGCCTCCATCATCTCGCCTATAAAGCGGTACTCGGCCGACACCATCACCCGGCCCAGCGGGTTGGAGCCGATGTTGGCGAGCGCGAAGCGGATCTCGGGCTGGAAGACCACGATGAGCAGGAACATGCCGGCCAGCCAGAACTGCTGCATCAGCCAGACGGTGGCCTCGAGGTGGAGGTATTTGGCCACGGCCGTGACGACGGCCAGGATGAAGACGCCCCAGATGACCTGCATGGCCCGGGTGCCCTTGAGCAGCAGAATGAGGCGGTACACTATGTAGTATACCGCCGCTATGTCCGCCAGGTTCTTCAGGTATTGCAGGTACAAAGTTCCCCCAGTTTAAATTCAGGCCGCCGCGGCCGCGGGCGGCGTCTTGGCGGCCGCTATCAGCGAATCTATTTCAGCCGCGTCCACCACCTCGTTCTCTATCAGGCGGTTGGCTATGGCGTCGAGCGCCCTGCGGTTGCCGGTCAGCGCGGCCTTGGCCTTCATGTAGCAGTCGCTGATGATGCGCTTGATCTCTTCGTCCACTATGCGGGCGGTCTCGTTGGAGTAGCCGGCCTGGCGCATGATGTCGCGGCCCAGGAACACTTCGGACTCGTCCTTCTTGAGGGACTGCAGGCCGATCTTTTCGCTCATGCCAAATTCCATCACCATCTTCTGGGCGTAGCTGGTCACCTTGTTCAGGTCGTCGTGCGCGCCGGTGGTGATCTCGCCGATGGCGATCTCTTCGGCGGCGCGGCCGCCCAGCAGCACGCAGAGGCGGTTGAGGATATCGGTCTTGGAGGTGAGGTACTTGTCCTCCAGCGGCATCTGCAGGGTGTAGCCCAGCGCGGGGCCGCGCGGGATGATGGTCACCTTGTGCACCGGGTCGCAGCCGGGCAGGCTCTTGGCCACCAGGGTGTGCCCGGCCTCGTGGTAGGCCACCACGCGCTTCTCGCTCTCGGAAATGATGCGGGATTTGCGCTGCGGGCCGGCGATATTTTTCTCGATGGCCTCTTCCAGGTCCTTGAGATCCACGGACTTCTGCTCTTTCTTGGCCGCGATGATAGCGGCCTCGTTGACGATGTTGGCCAGGTCGGCCCCGGTGAAGCCGGGCGTGTGCCGGGCGATCACGTTCAGGTCGGTGTCCGGGGTCAGCTTGATCTTTTTGGAGTGCACGCCCAGGATCTCAAGGCGGCCCTTGATGTCCGGCACGGGCACGTTGATGCGGCGGTCGAAGCGGCCGGGGCGCAGCAGCGCGGTGTCCAGCACGTCGGGGCGGTTGGTGGCGCCGATGAGGATGATGCCTTCTTTGGACTCGAAGCCGTCGAGTTCCACGAGCATCTGGTTCAAAGTCTGCTCGCGCTCGTCGTGCCCGCCGCCGATACCGGCGAAGCGGGAGCGGCCCACGGCGTCCAGCTCGTCGAGGAAAATGATGGCCGGGGCGGATTTCTTGGCCCGCTCGAACAGGTCGCGCACGCGGCTGGCGCCCACGCCCACGAACATCTCCACGAACTCGGAGCCCGAGGAGGTAAAGAACGGCACGCCGGCCTCGCCGGCCACGGCGCGGGCCAGCAGGGTCTTGCCGGTGCCGGGAGGGCCGTACAGCAGCACGCCCTTGGGCAGCTCGCCGCCGAGCGTCTGGTACTTCTTCGGGTTCTTGAGGTAATCTACGATGTCCTTAAGCTCGTCCTTGGTCTCGTCGCAGCCGGCTACGTCCTTGAACGTCACCTTCTGCTTCTTCAAGTCCTGCTGCTTGGCCTTGGATTTGCCGAAGGTCATGGCCTGCTTGCCGCCCATCTGGGCCTGCCGGATGAACAAAAACCACCAGATGAAGACGAAGATCAGGATCCAGCCGATGTTGAGGATGAAAGTGGCGATCCAGCCGCGGTCGGCCTCGGCGGCGAAATCGGTGACGCCGGCGGTTTCCATATCCTCGATCAGCTTGGGGTCGCTCATCGGGATGGCCTTGAAGATGACCTTCTTGTCGCCTTCCTTCAGCTCGCCCCTTATCAGGTCCGGGCGCACCGACACCTTGGTTATCTGCCTGTCGCGCAGCTTGGCCTTGAACTCGGAATAGGGGATCTGCTTCTCGCGCTCGACGCCCTTCATGTTCTGGTAGACGGCCACGAACAGCGTGAACGCCAGGAACCAGAAGAGTAACTGCCTTAAATTCTTTTTCAGCGGCATGTGTTGTTTCCTTCTACGGCGGACTCTTTGAGCACGCCGATGTAGGGCAGGTTGCGGTAGATACCGTTGTAATCCAGCCCGTAGCCCACCACGAACTTGTCCGGGATCTGGAACCCGGTATATTTTATCGGCACCTGCGCCTTACGGCGGCTCGGCTTGTCGAGCAGGGTGCAGATCTCCAGCGACCTGGGCCGCCGGGTCTTGAGGTTCTGCAGCATGTACTCCATCGTCAGGCCCGAATCCACGATGTCTTCCACGATGATCACGTCGCAGTCCTCTATGCTCTCCTTGAGGTCCAGCAGGATGCGCACCACGCCCGTGGAATGCTGGCCGGAGTAGGAGGAGAGCATCATGAAATCCAGCCTGGTATCCAGCGACACGTTCTTGGCCAGGTCGGCCAGGAAGAGCACGCAGCCCTTGAGCACCCCGACCAGCGTGACCGTGCGGCCGGCGTAGTCGCGGGAAATGCGTTCGCCCAGCTTCTTGACGCCCTCGTCGAGCTGGGCCTGTGAAATAAGTATCTCCTGCAGGTCCTTATGCATTCAGGTATATTTTAGTATTTATGGGGTGTTTTACCAATGGGAAAGAAGAAGCCGGGGCAGGGCCCCGGCTTCCTGTCAGCGGCTGGTCCGCTTATTCGCCCTGCTGTATAATGCCGGCGGCGGCGCCGGGGGCGGCTTCAAGCTGCGCGTAGAAGAAGTTGTTGGCGATGGTGCCCATCGCGGTCGGCTTTCCGTCCAGGTCGGCGGCGCTCTTCACTTTGCGGGATTTCCGCAGGTCCTGGGCGAAGGCGGCGTCCAGCTGGGCCACCGAGGCGCGGTCGAGGATGTTCACGTTGACCTCGGTGTCGTAGCGCTCGCCGCGGGGGTGCAGGTTATAGGAGCCGATGTCGGCGAACTCGCCGTCTACGGTCATGAACTTGGAGTGCAGCGTGTCGCCGGGGGAGCGCCAGCCGTTATAGAGGTAGATGTTGGCGCCGGCCTGGGCCAGGGGGATGAGGCATTTGTACATCGCCTCTACGATCACGACGCCCTCGGGGTCGATGCTCTCCTTGGAGTTGGTCAGGATGTTAACCTCTACGCCGCGGGCGCGGGCGTCCAGCACGGCCTGCGTTACCACGGGCAGCGACACGAAGTAGGCGTTCTCGATATTGATGTTCTTGGTGGCGGCGTACATGGCCTTTATGATGCTGACCAGGATAGGGGAGCTCTGGGGCGGGTTCTGCATGACGACGGCCACGCGGGCGGAGCCGCCCTCGTAGGGCAGGCCGGCGGTATTGCGGGCGTCTATGGCCTTAAGGCCGTTCTTGGAGGCGTACCGGTTCCACTCGCCGGCCAGCAGGCGCTTGGCGTCGAGCACGGCCGGGCCGGAGAACACCACGTCGGTGTCGCGCCACAGGATGCTGCCGCCCTTGTGGGAGTAGACGTCGCCGAAATTCTGGCCGCCGGCCACCGCGTACTGGTCGTCGGCGATCATCACCTTCACGTGCCAGATGTCGTTGGCGCGGGATTCCTGCACCTCGAGCACCTCGATACCGGCCTTCTTCATCATTTCCACCACTTTCTTGCCGTGGCCGACCTTCACTTTCTTGTCCACCATAACTTTCACGTCCAGGCCCTCGCGCTTCTTGGCGATGAGCATCTGCGCGGCCTGGTAGCCGGTGGTGTCGTCGTAAAAAGCCCAGCTGGAGATCAGCAGGCTCTTCTTGGCGCTGCGGATCAGGGCGTCCTTCACCTCGAAGGAGGCGGGGCCGTTGATAAGGAAGCGGGCGGAGTTGTTGCCGGAGAAGCGGGCGCCGGTGGCCTGCTCGTACTCGGAGATGAAGCCGGGCTCGGTGAACAGGGAGGGCTGGCCGGCGCGGCGGGCGGGATAGGCTTTGGACCTGGAGGCGGCCAGCACGCGGTCGGAAATGGCTTCGAAAGCGGGGGTATTGGTCCACGGGCCGTTGTCCGTGATCTGCGCGCCCAGCGCGTACCAGAGGGTGACCGCGGTGCCGTAGTAGGAGACGGGCTCGGCGCCGGAGAACTGCTGGGGCACGGCGGGCGCCTGGATCTTGGGATCCGGGATGGGGGAGGCCTTCATGCCGAGGGCGGAAGCTTCGGCGCCGTACCTTTCAAGTATTTCCGCCTGGCGGGCGGTCTGCGCTGAAACGAAACCGGGAAGCATGACACAGGAAACCAGTATGGAGAGGGCGAGCTTTTTGTTGGTCATGTCTATAGTATACGGCCCGCGCGGCTTTTTCGAAAGGGCCATAAAGGCCCCTTTGGGCCCAAAAAAGGCCCAGAGAAATCTGGGCCCTTTGGTCTAATGTACCCGCGCGCGGGCGCTTAAACCCGTTCGCACTCTATAATATAGATATTTATATTAAAAAGAGCGTTTATTACGTCTAATCCAAATCGAAGGGGCTCTCCGGCCTGGACTTGTCCCCGGAATCCTCAATGCGCTTCTTCTCTTCCTCGAACTTCTGCTCCAGTTCCTTCTTCTTATCTTCCAGGGACTTGCCGGCATTGTTAAAATAACTGTCCAGGCGGGCCTTCTCCGCCTGCATTTTCTTCAGGGCTTCCTGCATGGGGTCGCCGCCGGCCTTGACCTGCGGCTTATCCCAGTGCCGGAGCACCTTGCCGGTCTTCCTGTCCACCTCAATGCGCGCCTTGCAGCACGGACAATCTATAAGAAAAGTTCCTTCGCTCATATCCCCTCCCTATTTTATTCCCCAGAGCGGGTGCTGCTGGGGCAGCACCTTCACATTCGCAAGCCGGGAAGCCGCCAGGCAGCAGGCTTCCCGCAAAAACTTTTCCGAGGGCGGCTTCGCCCCGCCCCGGCGCGCCGTGGCCGGCTGAATAAAGAACGGCACCGAAGACAGCACCGCTGACGCCAGCGCCACGGCCTTTTCAAAATCCGCCATGGTGCTCCCGGCCGTCAGCACGGTTTTTATGAAAGTTTTTTCCGGCGCGGCCGCCAGGAATTTTTTATGCGCGGCCCACAGCGCCCGCTGCCCGGTGGAGGAGGGCAGTTTTATGTCCATGGCGATGACATCCATGAGCGCCGCGGTTTTGCGGAGTTCCCGGTAGAGCACGCCGTTGGTTTCCAGGTGCAGGCGCAGGCCGGCCTTCTTCAGCAGCGGGGCCAGGACTTTTATGAAATTCCAATGGAGCAGGGGTTCGCCGCCCGTCAGGGAAACGTTCCGGGCTTTCCTGGCGCGGGCCAGTTTCAGCACGGCGGCGGCCGCCTCCGGCGCCGTCATAGCCGCTGCGGCGGCCGTGTCCAGGGCGGCCGGTTCGTCGCAATAGCCGCAGCGCAGGTTGCAGCCTGCGAAGCGCAGGAACACCTGCCGCTGGCCCAGATAAAGGCCCTCGCCCTGCAGCGAGCAGAAGATCTCGGCGACTGGGGCGGTCGGTGCTTTCATTCTTAAAGGGCGGGGTCTTTAACCCCGGCGTCGGCGAAACCCTTGGCGCGCAGCTTGCAGGAGTCGCAATGGCCGCAGGGCTTTTTGCCGCCGCTGTAGCAGGACCAGGTCAGTTCCAGCGGGGCCTTGAGTTTCAGGCCCAGCCTTGCGATGCCGGCCTTGCTGAGTTTTATCAGCGGCGTGAGTATCTTTATCGGCCGTCCTGCCGCGCCGCGGCGGGTGCCGAAGGCCGCGGCCTTCTGCAGCGCGCGGTAAAATTCGGGGCGGCAGTCCGGGTAGCCGGAATAGTCCACCACGTTGGGCCCCAGCACTATGGCGTCGGCGCCCTCGGCGTCCGCCAGCGAGAACCCCACCGAGGCGAAGACCAGGTTGCGGCCCGGCACGTAGGTGGACGGGATGTCCCCCTTCCTGCCTATCTTCGAAAGCTTTACGTCGGGAAGTTTCAGTTTTTTATTGACCAGCGAGCAGGAGGCGAACCAGGGGAAGGCCAGGTTAATTTCGTAGAGCTTCACGCCCAGGCGGCGGGCGATCGCGCGGGCGCTGCGGTTCTCCCTGTCGTGCCGCTGGCCGTAATCGAAAGAGACCGCCAGGCACTCGTACCCCTTCGCCAGCGCCCACGCCAGGGCGGTGGTGGAATCGAGCCCGCCGGAAAAAAGGACCACGGCTTTTTTCTTCATGCGGCGTTCTCCACCAGGCCGGTGCCGGCCTTGAATTTTATCCGCGGTACCGCCTTCATGTGCCCCTTCTTCAGCACCAGCTCCATGTCGCGCTTGCCGGTCTCGGGCCTGAAGGCCAGGAAGTCCAGCACGCGGCCGCTGGCGTGTATCTCTTCGAGGGCGGCCGGGAAGGCGTCGCGGCCCTCCAGCTCCTCGACCAGCGCCCTCGCGCAGATCATATCCTCCACGTGGCGCGCGTCGTAGAAAAGGCAGGCGGGCACTATCAGCGTGGGCGCCGGATGGGCGCGGCAGTAGGCGGCCAGCGCCGGGAAATTGGCGAAGCAGGCCACCAGGATCTCCGAGGCCAGCAGCAGCGAGGACGCCGCCGGCGAGCCGGAGTTGGTGACGGAGAGCGCCGGGCGTGAGGGGTCGGAGCCGTGAAGGGCCGTGTACGGCGAATTGTCATACTGCTCCACGCCCAGGTTAATTTCGGAAAAAATATCGGAGCCGGGCAGCTGGCGGCGCGCCGAGAGCGCCAGGGCCGGGTCGGGGTAGACCCGCACGTCGCGGCGGCCGCTCTCGAGCAGCGCGGTAATGGTATTGGAGAAGCGGAACAGGTCTATCACTATGCCGCGGCCGCGCCAGGTGCGGGCCTCGGCCCGGTCCAGCGCTATGCGGATATCATTTTGCGGTGCTGGTGGAAGCTTCGGTGACATATTTTATGGCCAGCGCGCTCAGGTAAAGCTCGGGCTCCTCGTAGACGCCCATCTGCGGCCCGGAGGCGGCGGAATCCACCGTCACGATGACGGCGTCGGCGCCCATGGCGGCGGCCCGCTTGCGGGCCTGCAGCCGGAGGCTGTCCAGCCTGGCCTGCCCGGCGGCGGCGCTGACGCGCGGGCTGTGTATGACGCCTATGCCGCCCCAGGGCCTGGAGGTCTGGGTGCGCGAGGTCAAAACCTCCACCTCGCGCCAATCGCGCGGTTCGAACCAGGGGCCTACCTGTATGACGTCTAGTTTAGCGGAAGCGCAGGCGCAGGCTGCCAGCAGCAGGAGCGCCGCCAGGCTCTTCCGCATCAGGGCTGGTCTACGCCCAGGTCGCGGCAGATCTTGCGGACTGTGAAGTCGGCGATTTCGTTATGGCGGGTCACCGGGACTTCCTTGTTGGAAACCGGGTTCAGGAAAACCGAGTACTTGCCGCCCTCGCGGTTGAGCACGCAGCCCTTGCTTATCAGATGTCTAACCAGATCCTTACGTTTCATATTTGCCTCGCTGCGGACGCCCGAACGGCGCGGCCGCAGTTATATTTTAGCACTTCCGGGGGAGGCAGGGTAAGTGCGCCCTGGCGGTTTTATTCGTTGCTGCGGGGAATGCGGTCCAGCAGCTTCCAGGAAACATCCCCCCTTCCCAGCGCCACCTGGACGAAAGTGATAGTCCCGTCGTCGAGGCTTTCGAAGACCAGCACGCTGCGCCCGCCCTCGCTGATCACGCCCCTGCACTGCCCGTAGGAGTAGGGGATGCCGCCGGCGACCGCCTGGCGGTCCTCGGTTTCCCCCGAGTAGGCGGCCTTGCCGTATTCGGGCTCGGCCTTGTCGTCGATCATGACCACCGACTCCTCGGGCTCCTCAACAGGCTTCGGGGCCGGTGCCTTGGCGGGGGCCGCTGCGGCTTTCTTCTCGGGGGCCGGCTTGGCCTTGTCTGCGGGAACCTGGGCGAAAAGCGCACCGGCGCAAACCAGCGCCAGCGCTGCGGCTAAAGTTTTGTTCATACCCTGACCTCCCTGTCTGACTTCCGCGGCTACGCTTAAAATCTTTTGACGGCCACGCGCCCGGTCTTAATGCCGAGCAGCCGCAGCGCCAGCGCGGCGAAGCGCTCCGGCGCGTCGCTCACGATGAACTCCGAACGGCCCCGGCGCCCCGGGTTCAGCAGGCTCCTGTCCGCCAGCTCGGTGCGGGCGGCCTGGGCCGCGGCCAGCGCCGAATCCACTATCCTGGTGCGCGGCCCCATGACCGCGGCTATGACCTTCTTGAGCAGCGGGTAATGGGTGCAGCCCAGTATCAGCGCGTCCGCCTTTCCCCGGAAAGGCGCCAGGTATTCGCGCGCGACGGCGGCGGACACCGGCTTGGAGCACCAGCCTTCCTCCACGAGCGGCACGAACAGCGGGCAGGCCTTCTCCGTAACTTTCACGCCGGAGCCGGCCAGCGCCCTGGAGTAGGCGCGGCTGTTGACCGTGGCGGAGGTGCCGGTCACCAGGATCCGGCCGCCCGGCGGCGCGGTGCGGAGCGCCGCCTCCACGCCGGGCAGGATCACGCCCATGACCGGCACGGGGGAGATCTTCCTTACCGCCTCCAGCGCCAGCGACGAGGCGGTGTTGCAGGCCACTATCAGCAGCTTGATCTTTTTTTCGAGCAGGAAAGAGGTTATCTCCTTGGAGAAGGCTATCACGGCCTCGGCCGATTTGGTGCCGTAGGGCACGCGCGCGGTGTCGCCGAAATACACCAGGTTCTCGCCGGGCAGCATGCCGCGCAGCTCCTTGTAGACCGTGAGCCCGCCCAGCCCCGAGTCGAAGATGCCTACCGGCCTTTCGCTGTCCTTCACTTTGCCCATTTCTTCAGTTCCGCGTATCTCATTATACCCTTGTAGATGGAGTTGGCTATCTTGGCGCGGGTCTTCTTGTCGTTCATGTGCTTCTGGTCCGAGGAATTGGTCATAAAGCCCATCTCGACGAGGATGCCCGGGGAATAGGTGCCGCGCAGCACGTAGAAAGCGGCCTGCTTCACGCCGCGGTTGATGAACGGCGTGCGCTTCTCCATCTCGGCGGTCACCAGCCCGGCGATGCGGCTGCCCTCGTTGAGGTACTCGTTGCGCGCCATGGAATGCAGCAGCATGGCCGCCGGGTCGGCCTGGGGGCCGGCGCCGTCCTCCAGCGTGATCACCGAGTTCTCGTAATCGGCCACTTCGGCGGCCCAGGGGTCCGAGGCCTTCTCCGACATGAAGTAGATCTCGAAGCCCTTCTCCCGTCGGTCGCGCGAGGCGTTGGCGTGGATCGAGACGAAGATGTCGGCCTTGAAATTATTAGCCATCACGGAGCGGTCGGCCAGCGGGATGAACTCGTCCGTGCTGCGGGTCAGGATCACGTCGAAGATCTCCTCTCCGTTGAGCAGCTCGTAGAGCTCCTTGGCCACGGCCAGGTTCAGCTCCTTCTCCTTCAGGCCGAACAGCTTGCGCCCGCCGGGGTCCTTGCCGCCGTGCCCGGCGTCTATCACTATTTTCTTGCGGCCGGGGCCCACGTCTATCTTGTCCGGGATATTCACGCCGGCGGCGGCCGCCACGGCCGCGGTGGCGGCGGCCGCGCCGAACTCTCCCCCGGAGGGAGGTATCACCGGCAGGCTCTCGGCCGCGGGCGGCAGGCCGCCCGTTATGCTCTGGTGCACCAGCGACGCCATCTTGGAAACGTCTATGACCAGCCGGTCCGGGTCGGAGAGCCTGAAGGCGCTCACCTTGCCGAAATTCTCGTCGGGGTTTATCACCAGCCGGGCCGTCTTGTTCTCCTGCAGCAGGTCCACGCCGCGCACCACGCCGTCGCCGATTGAGAGCTTCTCCTCGCGGGCGATCACGCCGTTGAAGATGTTGAGCTTGTAGATGTTGTTTTCCTTCTGCGAGGCCTGCCACTCCAGCGGCTCCTCCATGTAGACCACGATGCGCGTCTTGTCCTGGTGCGAAAAGTAGTTCACGGAGGTGATGTTGACCTCGCGCTGCGCCGACAGCACCCCGGTGGCCTGGTTGTAAGCCAGGCTGAAGCCGAAGGCGGAGGCGAAATACCTGGAGACGAAGAAGTTCAGCGAGAGGAAGGCCTTTCCGCCGCGCACGATCATCGGGTTCGGGAACTCCACGGTCTCGTCGTTGATCAGCACGGAGTCCTGCTTGAGATAGAACACCACTTTCTTGCCTTTGATCTGCAGCAGCAGCTTGCCCGAGACCGGGTACCAGTAGATCTTGCCGCCTATCAGCTTGGCGGCCTGCCCGGCGTCCAGGTAAACCGCGCCGCTCAGGGCGTAGGTGCCTATCTTGCCGGAATAGACCCCGTTCTTCATGTAGGTGACCTGGTCCACGCGCGCCTGCGCCGGGGCGCAGAGCGCCAGCAGAAGTAAGAATACCGATAAACGTTTAAACATAGGAACCCTCTCCAATTTATAGCAACTGATGGACATTCAACGCAACAGGAGGCGGCGGCCGTTAGTCAGCCGCCCCGCCTCTCCCTGCCGCCGTCACTCCAGGATGATTCGGTAGTCTTCCCAGGTCAGCTGCGGGTCTGAGACCACCTTGACCGTCCGGTGCACGTTCTTCTCTATCATGGCCTGCTTCTTCTTGAGCACCTCGGCCAGTATCGGGTGCGTCACGATGCGCAGGTTGCCGCCGGGGCGGCCCATGGTGATATTGTGGATCTCGCGCTGTATCTTTATGCGTATGCTCTCGCTGGAGAGCACCCTGCCGCAGCCGTGGCATTCCGGGCATTCCTCGGTCAGCAGGCTCACGGTGCTCACGCGCTTGCGCTCGCGCGTCATCTCCACCAGGCCCAGGCGCGTGATAGGCAGGATGCGTATCTTCGCCCGGTCGCGGCTGACGGCGGCCTCGAGCGTGTTCACCACCTTGTGGCGGTTGGAGGCCTTCTTCATATCTATGAAGTCGATGACGATGATGCCGCCGATATTGCGCAGGCGCAGCTGGCGGGCCACCTCGGCCGCGGCCTCTATGTTCGTGGCGGTGACGGTCTCTTCCTGGGACTTGCTGCCGGTAAAGCGGCCGGTGTTCACGTCTATGGCGCAGAGGGACTCGGCCTCCTGGATGATGATGCTGCCGCCGTTAGGGAGCGGCACCTTCACCCGGCGCAGTTCGTCTATGTCCTTCTCTATGCTGAAGGCCTTGAAGATGGGGGTCTTGCTGTCGTAGAACTTGACCCTGTCCTTCAGGTCCGGGGAGATCTTGGAGGCGAACTCGGCCACGTTGTGGAAGTCGTCCTTGTTGTCGAGCATGTAGATCGTGGTATCCTCGGAGAGGATGTCGCGCGCCACCTGCATCGTCATGTCCATGTCCTTGTGCAGCAGGGCGGGCGGCCGCGAGGAGTCGTAGCGGGCCTGTATGGTGTCCCACATGCGCAGCAGGTACTTCACCTCGCGCTCCAGTTCCTCGGCGGTGGCCCCCTCGGCCTCGGTGCGCACTATGCAGCCCTTCGTGCCGAGCATCTTGGAGTCGGCGATGTTGCGCATGATCTCCGAGAGGCGCTTGCGCTCGTCCGCGTCCTCGATGTTCTTGGACACGCCGACAAAATCCTGGAACGGCGTCAGCACCAGGTAGCGGCCGGGCAGGGAGACGTCCATCGTGACCTTCATGCCCTTCGTGCTGATGGCGTCCTTGGTCACCTGCACCATCACTTCCTGGTCCTTCCGGAGCAGCTTGTCGATGGCCTCTTTCTGGTTGCCCAGGACGTCCGAGATGTAGATATAGGCGTTCTTGTCGAGGCCGATGTTCATGAAGGCGCTCGAGATGCCGGGCAGCACGTTCTCGACTACGGCCTTGTAGATGTTGCCCACGATGTTGCCGGAACTGCGGCGCTCCCAGAACAGCTCGGACAGCTTGCCGTCCTCCAGGATCGCGATGCGCGTCTCCTCGAACGAGGTGTTCGCGAAGATTTCTCTTTTGATTTTTGCGTTTGCCATAAATTCTCCTTCTGACTTTTAAAATACTTCGAGCTTCCCGGCCGAGTCCAGCCAGTAGAGCTCCTTGCGCGTGATGCGCATGAAAACGGGTTCGCCGCCGGCCATCAGCGCGGCCGCGGTCTCCGGCTTGACGTTCTTGCCGGGCGCCAGGCGCAGCGTCAGCTTCAGCAGCGCCGACTGCGCGTCGAAAGAGGCCGAAAGCACCGGTATCCTGGCGTCGAGCTGCTTGCGCTCGCCTGAGGGCTTCACCTTCTCGAAAGGGCACGTTTTGAGCGCCATGAAGGCGTCCACGGCCGCGTCCGAGAACCCGGCCGGGAACTCACCCTCGAGGAAGAACTCCGCCGCGTTCACCGCGGCCTCTATCGAAGGAAAGAAGACCGGGATGCGCCGCGCCGAGAGCAGGCGGAAGCGTTCGTCGTCGAGCGGCCTGAGCGCCTCCGCGGCGGCCTCCTCCCTGGCGAACTCCTCCAGGTAGAGGTCCGCGTACTCGCAGAGGCTTTCGTGCCCCACCGAAACGGCCGGCCCGAAAGCCATCTTGGGGCTGAGCGCCTTGCCCGAGGCCGGCCAGAACTTCAGGCCGCAGGCGGCCGCGCGGCCCCGCAGTATCTTTATCTGGTCCAGGTGGCTCAGGTCCTTCGCCGCGGCGAGCCGCGCGAATTTGAGGCGTATCCTGGACTTGGGTCCTTCGTTCATAATCAGACCAGCGCGTACCTGCGCGCGTAAACCGACTCCGCGATGCCTATCGCCATCAGGGTGGCCACCAGGTTGGAGCCGCCGTAGGACACCAGCGGCAGCGGCACACCCGCCACCGGCGTCAGGCCGAGCAGCATGCCGAAGTTCATGCAGAAATAGACCAGGAACATGCCGAAGATGCCGCAGTTCACCAGGTAGCCGAAGCGGTCGCGCGCCAGGCGGGCCCCCTGCATGATGCGCCGCAGCAGCAGCGCGTAGAGCCCGGTCACCAGCGCCATTCCCCAGAAGCCCATCTCCTCGCCGACCACGGCCAGGATGAAGTCCGTATGCCGCTCGGGCACGAAGCCCAGCCGCGACTGCGTGCCGGAAAAAATGCCGCGCCCGAAAATGCCCCCGGAGCCTATCGCGATGCGCGCCTGCAGCAGGTTGTAGCCCGCGCCCCGCGGGTCCGTCTCGGGGGAGAGGAAGACCTCCAGCCGCTTCTGCTGGTAGTCCTTCATCTGGTTCTTCACCAGCACCCCGGAAAAGAAACCGAGGATCAGCACCAGCGCCGCGCCGGCAAAATAGACGCCCGTGACGTTGGCGTAGAGCTGCACGGAGAGGCGCCAGAGCAGCCAGAGGCCGAAGGTTACGGCCGCCACGAAAAGCGAGGCGCTGCCCCACGAGTCGGAGAGGTGGAAGAAGTAGCCCACCAGCGGGTTGTCGAGCAGCTCCGGGTTGAGCGAGATGATGCTCCACAGCACCGGGAACAGCCCCGAGATAACGCCGTAGCCCACTATGATCGAAAGGTGGAAGACGCTGGCCCCGGCGGCGAACAGCATGATCAGCGCCACCGGGAAAGTTATGAGTATAGCCGAGAAGTCCGGCTGCTTTATCAGCAGCAGGAAGACGGGGACGCAGAGCGCGAAGGCGCCCAGCACCGTCGGCAGCTCCCTGATCTTGCCTATGCGCTTGTCGAGGAAGTTGGCGAGCACCAGTATCAGTCCGACGCGCGCGAACTCCGAGGGCTGGATGGAGAAGAAAGGCAGGCGGTACCACGAGCGGGCGCCCTTGTCCACCACGCCGAAGAGCAGCACGCCCGCCAGGATCAGGAGGATGAAGCCGTAGACGAATTTCCACTGGTCCTGGTAGATCTGGTAGTTCAGGCTCCAGGCCGCCGCCAAAACGGCCAGCGCGATGGGAATGGCGATAAGCTGCACCCTGATTATCCGGGCCTGCTGCGGCAGCACCGCCACGGAGGAGAAGACCGCGATGGTTCCTATGGCCAGCAGCAGCATGGCGGCGAAGAAAAGCGCCCAGTCCACGCGGTTCTTGCGCAGGCCCGCGCCGGGGGTGAAGATCATAAGTTCGCCCCCGCCTGGCGGGTAGTCCCGGGCAGCAGCGGCCCTTCGGGCTTTATGTTTTTGGCCTTTAGATCCGAGCGCAGGGCGGCCTCGATCACGGCTTTCGCTATCGGCGCGGCGGCCGAGGCGCCGTGCTCGCCGTGCTCTACCAGCACGGCCACGGCTATCTTGGAGGGCTCGTTATTTACCGTGGCGTAAGCCACGAACCAGGCGTGGTCCTTGCCCTGCGGGTTCTGCGCGGTGCCGGTTTTGCCGTAGATCTCCGCGCCCTGTATCTTGGCGGCCTGGCCGGTGCCTTCCAGGACCACGCTGCGCAGGCCTTCCCTGATCAGCGCCCAGGTGGAATCTTTCAGCTGCACGCGGCTCATGGTCTCCGGCTTGTTCTGCAGCGCCTGCTGGCCGTCGCTCCTGACAATGCGGTCCACGTAGTAGGGCCGGTGAAAAATGCCGCCGTTGGCCACGGCCGCGATCTCCGCGGCGGCCTGCATCGGGGTCATCAGCGTCTCCCCCTGCCCTATAGCCAGGTTCAGCGTATCGCCTATGAACCAGTAGCTTTTCTTGGCGGCCCGCCCGCTGGGGCCGAAGACGTTGCCCTGCTTCTCTTCCGGCAGCGCTATGCCGGAGGTCTGCCCCAGCCTGAAGGCGCGCGCGTATTTCTCGATATTGAGGGCGCCCGCGCGCTGTCCGGCGATGTAGAAATAGACGTCGCAGGAGTTGGAGAGGCCGTTTATGAAGTCCACCTGGCCGTGCCCCTTTTTCTGCCAGCACTTGAAAACGCGGCTGCCGGCGTCGTAATAGCCGGGGCAGTGGAATTTCTCCGACGGCGGCACGCGCCCCGATTCCAGGATGGCGGCGGAGGTGATTATCTTGTAGATGGAGCCGGGCGGGTAGGAACCCTGCAGCGCCACGTTGAACTCCGGCAGGATCTTGCCGGCCGGCAGGCCCTCTTTCTCGGAGCCCGACAGCACGAACATGTTGGGGTCGTAGTCGGGCATCGACGCGAAAGCGATGATCGCGCCCGTGCGCGGGTCCAGCGCCACCACGGCGCCCTTGCCGGTGGCGGACTTCTGCAGGCCCTCCTCCGCAGCGGCCTGCGCCTTGGAATCTATCGTCAGGAAGATATCGGCGCCGGGCACCCACTTGCGGCTCTCGAGCACGCGGTTCAGCTTGCCGCGCGAGTCCACCTCCAGGTAGATGCCCCCGTCCTTGCCCTTCAGTTCGCGCTCGTACATCTTCTCGAGACCGGCCTTGCCCAGGCGGGAATCCATAGAGTAATTCTTGTCGCGGGAGCGGGCGGCCCAGTCGCGGGTGTCCATCTTGCCGATGTAGCCGACGAGGTGGCTGAGGTACGCGCCGAACGGGTAATAGCGGCGGGCCTCCACGATGATATCCACGCCCGGGTAGACGGCCTTCAGTTCGGACAGGGCCAGCATGATCTTGGGCGGCAGGTTTTCCGCCAGGCGCACCGGCTTCTCGCGCGAGGCGGCCTTGTAGATGTTCCGGCGCAGCTCCTCGTAATCGGCGCCCAGGGGGCGCGCGAGGGCTTTGGCCATGCGGTCTATCTCGGGGTTGGTCTTGGCGTGGCCCGGAAAGTAGATGAGGCTGAAGGAAGGCTTGCTGGTGGCGATGGCGGTCTCGTCGGAGGAGAAGATGCGCCCGCGCGGCGCGGCCTGGGCTATGATCTGCGTGCGGTTCTTCTCGGCGATCTCCAGGTAATGCGCGCCGCCGATGAGCTGCAGGTTAACCAGCCGCAGCAGGAAGAGTATGGCGGCGGCGTAGGCCAGCACCCAGAGCAGGTCCAGGCGCCCCTGCGAGATCTGGCGGTCTATCATAGGATGCCGAACCGCCGCTTCATCCAGTAGAACACCTGGAACACCGCCGGCACCGCCAGGGCGTTCAGGAGAGGTTCCGCCAGAAAATTTTTAAGACCGGTTGGGTTTATCCTGGAGAAGGCCAGGCTGAGCCCCATGTAGAACAGCATAGAGAGCCAGGAAAGGGAGAGCGCGGCGACCAGCTGCGAGAAGAAGCTGTCCATGTCGAAATGCTTCTTCACCACGCTGACGGCGTAGGCCATCAGCGTGTAGGTCAGCGCGTAGCCGCCGAAGACGCTGACGCCGAGCATGTCGGCGTATAGCCCCAGGGCGAAGCCCCAGGCTATGCCCTTCACCGGGCCTGACAGGATGGCGGCGGCCAGCGCGGCCGCGAAAAGGAAGTTGGGCACCAGGCCGAAGAAGGCCAGGTTCTGCGTCCACCACCAGTAGAGCGTACCGGAGGCGAGGTAGAGGAAGACCTCGAGGAGGAGCGTCATTCGGCCGTCCCCCTGCCCGCCGAGAAAGCCTGCGGCAGGCGCCGCCTGAGGATAAAGACTTCCTTGAGCATATTAACGTTGACGGCGGGAGCCACGTCGGCGGTGATAAAATTCATGAACGATTCTCGGGGGTAGACCTTCGTCACTTTTCCCACCGGCACGCCCGGGGGGAAAAGCACTCCGCCGGGGGCGGTAACCAGCTCCGCGCCTTCCGCCAGTTCGGACTCCTCGGGCACGTAGTTCATCTTCAGCAGCCAGGTGCCCTTGCCCTCCACCAGCGCCTCCATGCCGGCCGGCGCTATCGCGCAGACCGCCGAGGCCGCGGAGTTGGTCAGCAGCAGCACCTTGGAAAATTTGGGATAGACCTCGAACACGCGCCCGGCCAGGCCCGGCTTCTCGCCCTGCAGGCCCAGCACCGTATCGTTCACCTCTATGCCGTCGTCGGAGCCCTTGTTTATGAAGAAGGCGCCGTACCAGTCGGACGGGGTCTTGTTGACCACCCGGGCCCAGGTGCCGGCCCAGGGCAGCGCCCGGGAAAGCCTCATTTCCCTGGCCAGGCGGTCGTTCTCGGACACCGTGGCCGAAGCGTTCTGCAGCTGCAGCTGCAGCTCGCGCACCTTTTCCTTTAGCGCGCGGTTCTCCTGGTCGGTCTCGAGCAGGGCGACGAAATTGGCGGGCACGTTGCGGATAAAATAACCGTACTTCGCGCCGTAATGGAGCGACGGGTAGAGGCTGTAACTTACGGTAATGCGGGCGGTATGGGCTAATTTAGAGGCGGGAAACAGCAACAGGAGGACCGACAGTACGGCGAAGAATACTAAAGCGTAATTGGCTGCGTCTTTCTCTCTGCTCATCGCCTGTCCCCTCGCGGGACCCGCCTGAAA